>Ga0111538_10012142_pt1 | contig 11391 bp, 11 predicted proteins | sample SoiMethybrSBSTD1_FD_79669 | JGI IMG/M metagenome (GOLD analysis project Ga0111538, IMG submission 79669) | Bulk soil microbial communities from a Populus tree surrounding site in Tennessee, USA - Soil MetaG P. TD hybrid SBSTD1 (version 2)... | ecosystem: Environmental > Terrestrial > Soil >... | reverse complement strand
TCGCCTCCGAGTTCCGCTCGTTCGGCCTCAAGCCCGGGGGCGACAGCGGCACGTTCATTCAACGATACTCGATTCCCGGCGGGTCGCCTGATCGGAAAGCCAATACCCGGGCGCGAACGGCGCCTAACGTGGTCGGCATCCTCGAGGGCTCCGACCCGGTGCTGAAGAACGAGTACATCGTCCTTTCGGCGCACATGGACCACGTGGGGGTGGGCGCGCCGGTCAACGGCGACTCGATCTACAACGGTGCGGACGACGACGCGTCCGGCACGACCGGCGTGATCGAGCTGGCGGAGGCGTTGAGCACTCCGGGCGCGCGGCCGAAGCGGTCGGTGCTCTTCCTCACCGTGAGCGGCGAGGAGCACGGGTTGTGGGGGAGCGGCTGGTTCAGCGAGCACTCGCCGGTGCCGATCGCACAGATCGTCGCGGATCTCAACATCGACATGATCGGGCGCAACTGGAAGGACACGATCGTCGTGATCGGCAAGGAGCACTCGAACCTTGGGGCCACGGTCGACCGTGTGACCAAGGCGCACCCCGAGCTCCGGATGAAGGCGATCGATGACATCTGGCCAGAGGAGAACTTCTACTTCCGCTCGGACCATTACAACTTCGCGCGCAACGGCGTTCCGGTCCTGTTCTTCTTCAACGGCACACACCCGGACTACCACGGACCGAACGACGAGCCCGACCGGATCGATGCCGAGAAGGAGTCACGAATCGTACGGCTGGTCTATCTGACCACGCAGGCAGTCGGCAACGCGGCGCAGCGTCCGGCCTGGAACCCGGCGAGCTACAAGCGCATCGTGCGTCCGCAGACGCGCTGACTCGCGTCGCCCGTTCAGACCGCGCAACACGTCTGTCCCTTCTGCCCTAACGCCGAGACCCGATGCCATCCGTCAGCTTCTATCGCTGGTCCGATCTCCCCGTGGAAACGCTGTCGCCGCTCCTGGGCCGCAAGCTCATCACGGGCGACCGCATGATGCTCGCCCACGTGTATCTCAAGAAGGGATGCATCGTCCCGAAGCACAATCACGAGAACGAGCAGCTGACCTACATCCTCGAGGGCGCGCTCCGATTCTCGATCGGGGACGACGGAAAGGAGATCGTGGACGTCCGGGCGGGCGAGGTCCTGCACATCCCGTCACACGTCTGGCACCAGGCCGAGGCGCTCGAGGACACGCTGGACGTGGACGTGTTCAGCCCACCGCGTCAGGACTGGATCGACAAAACCGACTCGTATCTGCGCGGAAGCCGGTAAGGTCGAATCGCGAGCGGCTCACGTCACGCGAGCCCGCACGCGCAACGTGTTCGTTAGGCGGCGGGCGTGCTGCGGTGCGCGCGCCGTCTGAGCGCGTGCCGGATGGACGACGCCAGGCCCACCGCGATGCCGAGACCGATCAGCGTGAGACCGACCGACGACTGTGCACTGAAATAGTCGGCTCGCTGCACGAACGACTGGACGCCGGTCGGCAGCTTGTGAGTCCCGCTCGCGAGGGATGCCAGTCCGTTGCGCGCCATGAGGAACAGCGTCGTGCCGGCCACGATGAGCAGCATCGCGAGCGCATCCCACAGACGTTCGGCAGCGTGCACGCCGAGCGGGTCCATGCGCGGTGGCGTGGCGTAGTTGGCCTGAGCCGGGATTCCAAGCGGTGAGTGCACGTTTCTAGGACGCGTGATCACCGCGGACGGCACGCCGCCCGTTAGGGCCGGCTCCGCAGCATCCGCTGGAAATCCTTCTGCCACTGCTCCTTCATGGTCGAGACGCGCACGCCCTTCCCCGCTCGCTTGGCCATGCCCATGAGCCCAAGGGGCGATGGGTGCGTGATCCGGTGGTACGCGATCGAGGCGTCGTCCCTGAGCCCGAGGTGCGTGCCGAGGAGCCAGTCCGCGGTACGCCCGAGAACGATCACTGTATGAAGCCCGCGCTTTCGCGCCTTCGCGAGCTCGGCCCTCACGCGTTTCACGTTGTCAGGGCTGCTCAGCTCTGCCTTGCTCGGCGCGCGAAAGTGCTCGCCGTCGTCTGTCGGACAGACCTGATACGCGTTCGACAGCGCAGCGTCTGAGACGATCGGCCGGATTTCGGCCGCGCGCAGCGCCGCGCCATCCCAGCGAACGTCATCGATGGGTCGCGTGAATCGACACCGGCCTTCCGCTTCGAGCGCTTCGTAGAGTGGCCGTCCCGCCCGATCACCAAAGAACGGGATGCCCGATTTGTCGGCGCCGTTAGGCCCGGGTGCTTCGCCGTAGATGAGGGCGCCGACCGATCCCTTCGCCGGGAACAGCGCCGGGACACGCGTGCCGAGGATGCGTCCTTTTGGTGATGCGGATCGCTTTGGTTTTGCTAGAGTTACCATCGATTCTCGCCTGCCGTCCTCTGTTCAATGGATCTCTCTTCTGCGATGCGCGTGCCGGTACTCCGGCGCGCGCTCTTGGCTTTCGGGGTCCCGGTCCTCGTGATTCTGGTCACGAAAGTCGTGGCCGGAAAAGAGGTGCGTGGCCGCGTCCGCTCACTCTTCACGGAGCCACCGCCACCGCCCGCCGAGCTGGTCAACGTTCCCGTGGCGGTCCCCCGGGATCACGTGATCGTGCTCGATGACTCACTCTTCGGCCGCAGCGGCAAAGTCCGCGTCAAGATGCTTCGCGGCCTGGACGCCGAGCGGATCGACGGCCTCAAGGACGTGTTCGGCGCGAAAGCCCTCACCAGACCGTCGGTGCTGGGGATGGCCACGGTCGACGACCCGCAGGCGTTCTCCTTCATCACCCTGCTTCCGTGGCGGGAGAAGCGGGGAGCGTACGTCGGGCCGTATCACATGGGCTGGTGGCCAGCCGAGCGCTCAGTGGTTGCCGCGAACTATGAGAATCCGAGCGGGTTCGTCGAAGTCACGCCCGCCAATCAGCTGACCCGCGTGTCCGAGCATTTCCGGCTCCGCGACTTCCTCACGCATGACCAGGACGACGTCTGGCCGAAGTACGTCGTGCTTCGGGAAGCACTGCTCGACAAGCTGGAGCTCGTGCTCCAGACGCTCGACGCGCGGGGCACCCCCACCCAAAACGTGCGTGTCCTGAGCGGGTTCCGCGCACCGTACTACAACGCGGCGCTCGTCGCCGAAGGCGCTGCCCGGGCGAGTCGTCACCAGTTCGGCGATGCGTCGGACATCATCATCGACAACGACCACGACGGGCGCATGGACGACCTCAATCGCGACGGCCGTGTGGACTTCCGGGATACCGAAGTGATTCTCAATGCGGTGGAGCGCGTGGAGCGCATGTACCCGGAGCTCGTCGGCGGGCTGGGACTCTACGCCGGCATGGGCCCCAGTGGTCCGTTCACGCACATCGACGTGCGCGGCTCGCGTGCCCGGTGGACGAACAGCGGCGCATCGAAGCGGCCGGCCACGCCGCGTTATGCATGGAGCGGCGCCGACCCGAGTCGCGCCGAGCGCGTCTCGGGATGCAGCGCAACGGGGTCGTCGGCGGCTCTCTGCGTCGGCGTTCACTAGCCGAGCGAGTCCGCGGTCCGACGCGTTAGGCGGCCCCCCGCATCGAACCGCTGTCCGTCCGCGCCCCGGCGTCCGAACTGGGCGCTGGCCTCGTGGCGCCGATGGCCCAACCCCGGCGGAGGCGCTCGAAGAAATAGCCGGAGATGTAAGCGACCTGCGACCAGAGGTGCAGGAACGTGAGGAAGGCGCCGCGCCAGTTTCGGGACTCTCGGAGCGGGTACGCGACGAGACCTGCATAGAACCGGAGCGGCTCGATCTTGAGCGAGCCCTCACCCCGCCCCGCGCGCGAGCGGTGCAGGTCGAACGCGCCACGGCCGTAGTTGACGTGCTGACGACTGAAGCGCGGGAAGTCCAGGACGTGCGCGTGGCTCACCACCACATCGTTCGCGTACTGCAAACGCTTCCCGGCCTCGATCCAGCGCTCGCAGAAGTCGCGGTCTTCGGCGGCGGCAAGGGCAAACGTCTCGTTGAATCCGTCCAGGCTCAGGAACTCCTCGCGCGGGACGACGAGATTGTTGCTCGTGAAGAACCGCCGAGTCGCCGAGTGGTCGCCGAAATACTCGTAGAGGTAGTCGATGACGCTCTGGCTCGCGGCGGCGTACAGGTTGTCCGTGAGCACGTTCACGGTGTGACCACCGATGGCGAATGGTCCCGCCTTCGAGGACGTCCACCGGTCGATCGACGATAGCCAGTCCTCGCGAGGCATGCAGTCGTCGTCCGTGAAGACCAGGTAGCGGCCCCGTGCGAGCCTGGCGCCCGCGTTACGCGCGGTCGCCGGGCCCGCGTGCGGCGCCAGCACCAGCCGCGCCTGGAGCGATTGGTCCAATGAAGCGACGAGGTCCGCGGCCGGATTCGGGCTTCCGTCGTCTACGATCACCACCTCGAAGCGCTCTCGTGGGAACCGGAGGGCTTCGATGGCCTGAAGGCAGCGGGCGAGTGCATCGCGCCGCCGGTAAGTGGGAACGACTATCGAGTAGTCAGGCCCGTCAGGATAATTCGACAAAGTCACGCCACGACTCGAGCAAATAGCGCTCCGGCTACCGATATTCCTCCGTGACCATGCGGTACAGCTCGGCACGCCAAGGCCGCAGTGTTACGCCGAACCGCCTTTCGGCACGAAGGTTAGACAGCGCGGAGTACTGCGGTCGCGGAGCAGCCGCACCGAACGCTGCCGCCGAGATCGGAACGATCGTTGGTCGATCGCCAATGAGACGGGCACCGAGTGCTTCGATTACCGCCTCGGCGATGTCGAGACGACTGCCTTCGCCGCTGCCACCTAGATGATAGACGCCCCAATCGCTGGAATTCAGCACGACTTCGTCGTTGCGGAGGACGCTGCGAACGAGAGCAGCCGTCGCGATCGCCAGCGACCGGCTCCACGTCGGTGAACCTACCTGATCCGAGACAATCCGGACAGACTGCTTTCCGGGTAGATCGCGGAGAAGTGACGCGACGAAACCCGCGCCGGTCACCGAGTATACCCAGCTCGTTCGAATGATGAAGTGTGGAACGTCGGCGTCGGTGATGCGTCGCTCGCCCGCGAGCTTGCTACGACCGTAGCTATTGATCGGGTTCGGTTGCGCTTCCTCGTCGTACGGGATGCGAATTGCTCCGTCGAACACGTAGTCGGTCGAGTAGTGAACGAAGAGTGCTCCGACGCGGCGGGCCGCTTCTGCCATGACGGCCGGCGCGATCGCGTTCACCGTGTTGGCCAGCGCCGGATCGCGCTCCGCCTGATCGACGTTCGTCAGGGCAGCCGCGTTCACGATGACGAGCGGCCTTAGGCGCTCTATGATTGCTCGGAGCGAGTCGGGCTCGGTGAGGTCCGCGTCAGTACGCGTCAGGGCGATCACTGTCCCGAGCGGGGCCAGCGCGAGCCGCAACTGGCGTCCGACCTGGCCGGAGCCGCCAAACACGAGCAGCGGGCGGCCGGATCGCTCGCTCTGTCCGTCGATCGTAGCGCCATCCATTACTGGTCGATCCGTGGAAGCCACTCAGGAAGCAGGTCGCGAAGGCACCGAGCGGCGGCGTCGCGCGCTGACACGACCGCGTCGCGAATGGGCCACGCGATCGCGAGGTCGTCGTCATCCCAGCGGACCGCGCGCTCGTCATCAGGGGAGTAGAAGTTGGAGCACTTGTACATCACGACGCTCACGTCGGAGACGGTCTGGTACCCATGTGCGAACCCAGCCGGCACGTACAACTGTCGGCCGTTCGACCCGGAGAGGGTGAACGCGGCCCAGCGACCGAATGTCGGCGAGCCGGAGCGGACATCAACGGCGACATCGAAGATCTCGCCTTCGATGGCGGTCACGAGCTTCGCCTGAGCGCGCGGGTTCTGGAAATGCAGACCGCGCACGACTCCTCGCCGCGAACGGGCAAGGTTGTCCTGCACGAAGGCTGGGAGGCCCACCGCTCGGGCGTCGTCGTTGCGCCAAAGCTCGACGAACGTCCCTCGCGTATCGCGAAAGACGTCCTGCTCCAGGACTCGCAACCCCGGAAGGCGTGGTCCTTCGTCTCGATTGCCCGGCACCGGGACTGCTCGTTCGCTGGAGGGTTGAGTTATGCTTTGCGAGGGCCGTGCTACCTGCGTCTCAGCGCACACCCGGCGCATCGCCGAACGTGAATGATGACTGACATCTCGGTCGCGGTGATAAGCTACAACACTCGCGAGCTGTTGCGTCGATGTGTGGCATCCGTGTTCGCCGATGGGGCCAGCGACGTCGTCGTGGCCGACAACGGCTCGACGGACGGCACGCTCGAGATGCTGCGCGAGGAGTTCGGTCGGGCGCGCGTGTTCATCGATTCGTCGAATCCCGGTTATGGCACCGCGTCGAACGCGGCGATCGATCGATGTCGGTCAGAGTACGTGCTCCTGCTCAACAGCGACACCGTGCTCTATCCGGGTGCGTTGCACGCGTTGCGCGCATACCTCGACGCGCACCCGCGTGCCGCCATCGTCGGCCCCCGGCTTCGCAATCCCGATGGCAGCCTGCAGCGATCCCTTCACCAGTTCCCGACACCGCTCATCACGCTGCTGGACTACTCGTGGGTCGGGCCTTTGGTCGGCCGCGTACCCGGCTTGCGCAAGCTCTACGTCGCCAGCGATCCGCACGACAGGGCCCGACGCGTACCCTGGGTGACCGGCGCGGCACTCGCGATCCGAAAGTCGGCATTCCAGGGCGTCGGCGGATTCGATCGGTCGTTCTTCATGTACTATGAGGAGGTCGACCTCTCATACCGGTTGCATCGTGAGGGGTGGGAGACGCATTTCACGCCGGCGGCCGAGGTGATGCACGTCGGGGGCGCGAGCACGAGCCAACAGCGAGGTCCGATGTACGCCCAACAGATCGGCGCCGCGATCCAGTACAGCGAGCGGCATCAGTCGGAGCTCGGGGTAATGCTGACGACATTTGCGCTCAGGTTTTCGCTCGCAAGCCGGCTCGTCGGAGATACCGTGCGTCTCGCGCTCACGCGCGACGGGGCCCGTCGTCAGCGGCTTCGTGATAACGTCGTGCTCTTGCGCGGAATGGTCCGGGGGCCATGGCGGGCACTCGCCCGTTAGGCGCCGACCCGCCGGGCCAGCCAGCGCTGGCGATCGCTCCACTTCGGGCGATCGATTGGCGCTTTCTTCTCCCCGGCCCGGTGGACCGACGGTTCGATCGCCTCGTGGTGTTGGGGGGTGTGCCCGGGCTCGTCGCGCGCGCGATGAGCGCGGTGCTCGCCGACGATATCGTGGCCGAGCTGCCCGGGCCGGGCCGCGCGGATCTCGTGGCGGCCTATGCGGACGCGCCGGACGCCATTCCCGACATCGTGCGAGCGGTGGCGCGAGGCGGCCTGCTTTACCTGGAGGTCGATCGTCAGCGGCGCGGGGGCCGCGGCGCGACGCCGGGCCGTGTGTCAAAGATGCTGCGAGCGGCAGGGCTGACGCCGTGCGCGTTCTACCTCATGGAGCCGAGCTCACGCGACCCTCGCGCGTTCATCCCACTCGAGGAGCCGCGCGCGATGAGCTGGCATCGGCGTACGTCGTACAGTGACCGCGCCGCCGTGCGGATCGCCAATGCCGTTAGGCGCCACGCTGTGCGGATCGGGGGCGCCACGGTTGCCGCGCTTGATCGCCCGTACGCGGTGCTCGCAATCGCCGGCGATACGACGGATTCCGTGCCGGGCGTGCTGCGCGAGCCGGATATCGTGCACCGGCTCGGGGCCGCTCATGAGCCGAAGGCGGCGGTGATGCTGACCTATGGGAGCGATCGGGCCCTGCTCTTCCCGTTCGGCGAAGGATCGCGTGAACCGCTCGGCGTCGTGAAGGTGCCGAAAGACGAAGGGCTCGTGGATCGTACTCGGAATGAACAGTACCACCTGGCAGCACTTCGGGACGCGCTGGACGACACTCTTCTTCGCGCCATTCCCGAACCACTCGGTATGGTGCGCCTCGGGCGAACCGTTGCGGCGTGCGAGCGGTTCATGCCTGGCGCGTCGCTGGCGACACGAGCCATGGACGCCGCGGTTTCTCTCGACGAGAAGATCGCCGACGTGCGTCTGGCGGTGGCGTGGCTGGCGCGGTTCCATAGCGGCACGGAGGTGCGACGCGCAACGATCCGGGAGATCCGGACCAGCCTGGTCGATGACCCACTCGAGTCGTATCACCATGAGCTTGGCACGCCGGCAGATCGCCCACTCCGCGTGCGGCTCGCCGCGATGGCAGAATCGTTAGGCGGCCAGCAGCTGGCGATCGCGACGCAGCACCGGGATTTCGCCGCGTGGAACGTTTTGCGCTCCGGCGACGGTCTCGCGGTCGTCGACTGGGAAGGCGCGCGCGAAGGCGCCGCGGCGCTGGATGCCGTGCACCTCGTGACAACCTGGTTGTACTCGATGCGCCTCGGCGAGGGCATCAATGACGAGGCGCGCTGCGTCCAGGACATCCTGGGTCCGACGCGAGACGCCACGGCGAGCGTGGCGCACGATGCCCTGCTGTCGTATCTCCGGGTGCTTGGGCTCGATCAGCGGCTCGCTCCCCTGCTCGTTGCGCTCCACCGCATCGAGCTCGCCCTGCGCCGACTCACCCAGTTGCGGCTGCAGCGCGAGCGGACCGACGACGCGCCGTTCCTTCAGGAAGCCCGCGTCGTGCGGTCGCTCGCCGCGGATGTGGATCGATTTTTCCCCTTGGGCACGTCCTGACCACCGATTCGACCACAGGCAGCGATCGTTGCGGCGACGACTTCTCTTTCTCCTGCCCTTCCCTCCGCGGCATGACGCCATCCACGGCGGTGCGAGGGTCATGGCGTACCTCATTCGGGCGCTGGAGGCGCGGCATGATGTGGCGGCCCTGTACCTGCGTGAACGCAGCGAGCTGCCGATCGATGACGACCTTCAGGGGTCGCTTCGGCGAGTCGAGGAAATTCCGTATCCTCGCCACCTCACGTTCGCGACTCGGCTCGCGCGCCGAACAGCGGCGCTTCGTGGGATACCGGCCTGGGCGTCGTTCGTCGACGTGCCGGAGTTCGCGCATCGCGTGCGCGAGCTCGTGACGACGTGGCACCCCGAGATCGTGCACTTCGAGTACCACGTGATGGGCCAATACGCGCGCGCCCTGCCCGACCATCGAGCCGCCCGCATTCTCTCCGAGTACGAAGCTGGCGTGCTGGCCGCCCGCGAGCACATCGCCACCGGCAAGAATGGCAGCACGCTCGAGTCGAGCCTTCAGCGACGCGCGTGGGAGCGATTCGAGCGGCGCGTCATCGCGGGCATGGACGCCGTCGTCGTGTTCTCCGACCGCGACAAGGCGGCACTGGCGCCGCTTGCTGGCGAGACGCCCATCGTCCGGATCGGCATCGGCACGCACGTCCCGCGGTTTCCGCTTGAACCGTTAGGCGCCACTGGCCGTCCACGACTCCTCTTCGTCGGAAACTTCATGCACCCTCCGAACGTGGACGCGGCAATGCGTCTCGTGGACCGGATCTTTCCGGCGGTGCGGGTGCGCGTCCCTGGCAGCATGCTGCGCATCGTCGGCGCGCATCCTCCGGCTGAACTGCTGGCGCGGGTGCGTGACGGCGTCGAGGTCACCGGGCGCGTCCCCGACGTCGCGCCGTGGCTCAACGCGGCGGCACTCGTGGTCGTCCCGCTGCGCCTCGGGGGCGGGATGCGCGTGAAGGTCGTCGAGGCGCTCGCGTACGGCAAAGCCGTCGTGGCGTCGCCTCGGGCGCTCGAGGGGTTGAACGTCACGGATGGCGTCGAGGTGGCGGTGGCCGACAGTGACGATCAGTTCGTGACCCGGATTGTCTCGCTCCTGGAGTCGCCCGACGCGCGCGGCGCGCTCGCGCGAAAGGCGCGCGAGTGGGCGGTGGCCAACCTCGGCGCCGAACGGTGGGTGGCGGAGTACGAAGCGCTGTACGACCAACTCCGTCCCGCTGCCCGCCGGCCGTGAGGTCGCCCGTCACGATCACCGTGGCAATCTCGACGCGCGATCGGCCCGGCGCATTGGACCGATGTCTCGAGTCCGTCGCGGCTGGTGCGCGGCGGCCAGACGAGATCGTGGTGATCGATCAGAGCACGGACCCCGAGACGAGTCGCGTCGCGGCACGGTGGCGCGACGCCGGCCTAACGATTCTGTACGAGCGGAACGAGGCTCGCGGCTTGGGTGTGGCCCAGAACGTGGCGTTTGCCCGGGCGCATCACTCGATCGTCGCCGTGCTCGACGACGACTGCGTTGCGGACGCGAGTTGGCTGGACGTGGTCGCGTCGCGGATGGCTGACCGCCTGGATCTCGACGGCGTCACGGGGCGTGTTCTGCCGCTCGACGCTGTCGGCGCGCGGACGCTACCGGTCTCGTCGCGGATCTCGGTCGTCAGGCGTGAGTTCAGCGGCCGGGCGTTGCCATGGGAAGTGGGCAGCGGCAACAACTTCGCGGTTCGGCGCGAGGCGCTGACGCGAGTCGGAGGGTGTGACGAGCGGCTCGGCCCTGGCTCGCCAGCCCAGGGGGGAGTGGACATGGATCTGTTCCATCGCCTGCTTCGCGGCGGGAGCCGAATCCTTTACGAACCCGACGCCATCGTGTACCACGAGCGGCAGACACGCGAGGAACGTCGGGCGCGACGGCCGATGTACGGCCGAGGAATGGGCGCGGCAATCGCGCTCTGGCACCGCGAAGGGGACACCAGCTCGGGGTATGTGCTCCGCGAGTGGGCCAAGCTTCGCCTGCGTCAGATGCGGCTGGCGGCGACGCGCCGCGATTGGGCCGATGTACGCGACGAGGTGACGATGCTCGTGAGCACCATACGGGGGCTCTCGCAGGGCTGGAAACTCGGCAACGGGAATCGCTGATGGGAATGTTCGATCGCGTCACGGCAGGTCTCGCGAGGCGGGTGGCCGCCGAATCGGTCGAGCGAGCGCGGGCCGACGCGCGCTGGTCTCCCGCGCTGAAGGTGGGCCTGCGCCATCTGTGGCTTCACTATGCGGACCGCGCCGCGCGCGGCGCGGCGCTCGGAGACGCCTCGGCTGCGGGATTCCGGATCTTCTCCCAGTTCGAGGAGGACGGTATCGCGCTGGCGCTGCTTGGCTCGTTAGGTGACGGACCGCGCCTCTTCGTCGACATCGGTGCGGGCGATGGCGTTTTCGCGAGCAACTGTGCGAACCTCGCCATCAATCTCGGGTTCCACGGACTGTTCATCGATGCCAACGCCGGGCTCATCGAGCGCGGGCGCGCATTCTACGCCGAGCATCCGGACACGTCACTCTATCCGCCCGTGTTCGCGAACGCCAAGGTGACGCCGGCAACGGTGAACGACGTCGTGGCCTCGGCCGGTTTCACCGGCGAGATCGACTTCCTGTCGATCGACATCGACGGCAACGATTACTGGGTGTGGGAAGCGCTCACCGCCGTGGACCC
>Ga0111538_10012141_pt1 | contig 11392 bp, 7 predicted proteins | sample SoiMethybrSBSTD1_FD_79669 | JGI IMG/M metagenome (GOLD analysis project Ga0111538, IMG submission 79669) | Bulk soil microbial communities from a Populus tree surrounding site in Tennessee, USA - Soil MetaG P. TD hybrid SBSTD1 (version 2)... | ecosystem: Environmental > Terrestrial > Soil > Tree... | reverse complement strand
TGCGAAAAGCTGGGATCGCCCCCGTCGCCGCGCCCGATTTCGCGGTGCTCCGGCGCGTCAATCACCGCCGCTTCAATGCCGATCTCGGGCAGACACTGCCCGGCGCGCGCTTCTGTCAAACGATGGAAGACGTCACGGCGGCGATTGCCGAGCACGGCCCAAGCGGTCATTGGCTGCTCAAACGCGCGTTCGGCTTTGCAGGGCGCGGAAGACGGCGCGTCGCGAGCGGTCAGCTCGATCCGCACGCTCTAGCATGGCTCGAGGCATCGCTGCGTCGCGGCCACGGGTTGCAGGTGGAGCCCTGGGTCGATCGAACCGGCGACTATGGCCTCCACGGATTCGTGTCGCACGACGGCGTCATCACGCTCGGTCAGCCGACCGTGCAAACGTGCGACGCGCGAGGAGCTTGGCAAGGCACGGCCCTCGCGTCGCCCCGCGATCTCGCGTCGAGCGAGCGCACTTCGCTCGAGCAGGCGGCGCGCCTTGCGGGCGATGCGCTGCTCGCCGCAGGTTACTTCGGACCGTTCGGGATCGATGCATACCGATGGAGAGACGGCGCGACGCCGCAATTCAATGCGCGAAGCGAGATCAACGCGCGCTACTCGATGGGATGGGCCGTGGGAATGCGGGGGCGTCGCGTCGATCTCGAGTAGCGCGACGCTCGATCTCGGCCCCGCTTGCGAAGAAGGGACCGACCCACGCCGACTTGCCGGAAGCGACGGCGCTGAAAATTGACAACGCTGTCGTCATTCAATTCCGTATCGGTGAAGAATTCGTCATTGGAACGTTCAGCGCAGCAATTTGCAGTAATTCCAGCCGGAATTTCGACGGTGGTTATCGACGAACGATTCCCGGAAACCGAACGACCGTGCTAATCAATGAATTGTCGTCCAGTCGCCCCCCCATCGCAACCGGAGGTTTCCCATGACGGTGCGCCATGCCGCGTTGTCTTCGTTGCTCGTCTTCTTGATCGCAGCATGCTCGTCGGGTCTCGACGAAGGGTCGGGCCGTAACGGCGGAGGCAACAAAGGGGGCGGCGGTGGATCCGACCAAGCCGGCGGCGCGGGTGGTTCGGGCGGCTCCGGCAAAGGTGGCTCGGGAGCAACTGGCGGATCGAACACCGGAGGATCGGGGACCGGCGGTTCCGGAACCGGCGGCTCAGGCACGGGTGGATCGGGTGGCGCAGGCACCGGCGGATCGGCAACGGGTGGCACCGGTGGTACCGGTGGCAGCGGCACCGGCGGCGCGGGAACCGGCGGCACCGGAGGAACAAGCGGCACCGGTGGTACGGGAACCGGCGGCACCGGAGGAACAGGCGGCACGAGCGGTACGGGTGGAGCGGCGGGGACCGGAACCGGTGGCACAGGCGGCGCGGTCGACGCAGGAGGCAAAGGGGGCGCGGCAGGCACCGCGGGCTCCGGCGGTTCAGCGGGCACCAAAGATGGCGGAGCGGGAGGCACGGTCGATGCCGGTCCGCCCCCCCCGCCGCCGGACGGTGGACCGCCTGGAATTCCTCCGCCCGTCGGTGCGTGCCCCGATTTCGTGCAGGGCAACGCGACATTCAATCCGTCGGGCGGCGCGCGCACGGTCACCATTCACATCAGCGACGCCAACAAGACGACGCGAGGACCGATCGTCTTCTACTGGCACGCGACGGGCAGCCAGCCCACGGAAGCCTCACGCGGTCTACCGCTTCCCACCATTCTCGCCGCGGGCGGCGTCGTCATCGCGCCGACCGACGTCGCCAATGCCGGCACGTTCCCGTGGCTCAGCAACTTCAACCTGCACGATGCGCTCGCCGACGAGGTGCTCGGCTGCGCGCTCCAAAAAGCGAACATCGACACCAACCATATCCATTCCGCCGGCTTCAGCGCCGGCGCGCTCATGACGACGCATCTCAGCTATGCGCGTTCGAAGTACATCGCCAGCGTCGCCACCTATTCGGGAGGAGCCAACGGCTCCTTCCAGGATCCGAACAACAAGTTCGCCGCGATGATCATGACGGGTGGCATGGGCAACGACATGGTCGTGCAAGACTTCTACGCGTCCAGCGTGGCGTGGCAGAAGACGCTCAAAGACTCCGGCCACTTTGCGATGCTCTGCGATCATGGCGGCGGCCACAACATCGCCACCAAGCTCGTGCCGGGCGTTTGGCAATTCTTCCTCGATCACCCGTTCGGCCGCAATCCATCGCCGTACGCGGGAGGGAAGATTCCGAGCGGCATCAATCCCCCGTGCGTCGAGTAGGCCTCGGCCGGAAGCAGGGGCGCGTTCGCTACGACGCGCCCCCGACGAGCGCGCCCACGAGCTGAATCAGCGCTTCGGCCCCGACCGGTTTCACGAGGTGCAGGGTGAACCCTGCCTCTTCGCTGCGTCGCTTGTCTTGGTCGCGCCCATAGCCGGTCAGCGCGATCATGATCGGCGGAGCGCTCCCCATGCGAGCGCGCAGCTCGTGAGCCAGCATGTAACCATCCATCACCGGCAAGCCGATATCGAGGATCGCCACTTGCGGTCGGAACGCGGCCGCGATCGACAGCGCTTGCGACGGGTCGTTGGCAATCTGCACTTCGTGGCCGGCGTCGGCGAGAAGATCGGAGATCATCTCCGCTCCGTCGCGATTGTCGTCGACGACGAGAATGCGCTGGACGCGAGCCCCGGCCAGCGGCGGCTTCGCTGCCCGCGCCGGCGCGTGCACGGCGGGCGATTGCAGCGTCGACAAGGGTAGCCGCACGGTGAACGTGCTGCCGCGACCGAGACCGTCGCTCTCGGCGCTGACCGTGCCCCCGTGCAGCGTGGTGAGCGTTCGCACGAGGCTTAGACCGAGCCCCAGCCCCCCTTCCGATCGATCGGGTCCCCGCTCCCCCTGAACGAACATCTCGAACAGATTGGGTAAGAGGGTGGGCTCGATTCCCGTGCCGTTGTCGCGAACGCGCAGAACGACCTCGCCCCCCTCCCGCTCTGCCCTCACTTCGATTCGGCCGCCGGGGTTGGTGTAGCGTGCGGCGTTGGTGAGCAAGTTGCTGACGACTTGCGTGAGGCGAACCTCGTCCGCTTCGACGGGGAGCCCTGCCGCTGGGACACGGAGCTCGAGCTCGTGCCTGCGTTGGTCGAGCAGCGATTCGGTCGCCTCCACCGCCTTGGCCACGACGCTGGCCAGCTCGAGCCGCTTCTTGGCGAGGGTGACCTTGCCGCGCGCGACGCGGGAGACGTCGAGCAAATCGTCGACCAGGCGCACCAGGTGTTTGGCCTGACGTAGGATCATCTCGCGCTCGCGCGGCGTTGCAACGTCGCCTCGCATTTGCATCAGCTCGGCGGCGGTGACGATGGGCGCCAGCGGATTGCGCAGCTCGTGCGAGAGGAGCGCCAAGAACTCGTCCTTTCGGCGATCGGCTTCGCGGAGGGCGTCCTCGGCCTGTTTGATGCGCGTCACGTCGACGAAGACGCCGATCGCGCCGCGGGGATTTCCGCTGGGATCGCGGAGGGGGACGGCACTTCCGTAGAGGTGAACCACCTGCCCATCGTCGAACCGGATCGTCTCTTCCCAGTTGCGCACTTCGAACCCCCGTGCGGCCCGCTCGAGAGGGAGCTCGCGAGGCGACAGCTCGAGGTCGTTGGCGAACACTTTGAAGCGCCGCTTGGGCGCCGCGTCGCCGGCCGTTCGGGAGAGGTTCTGGCCCGCATCAGCGCGGAGCAGCTCGCGCGCCGCCCGATTTCCGCGCACCTCGCGGCACTCGGGGTCATAGGCGATCCACACGGCGGCGGGAGCCGCGTCCATCAACACCGCCAGCTCGTCGGCCCGAGTCCTGGCCAGCGTTTCGCTCTGCCGGAGCGCAATCTCGCTGGCGCGGCGTTCTGTCACGTCGATGGCCACGTTCACGAGGCATGGCTCGCCTCCAAAATCGATGCGTGCACTCTTGACGACGAGCGTGAGCAAGTGGCCGTCCCTGGTTCGACAGGGAATCTCCCCTTCACGCCTGTCCTCCGCGTACAGGGGCGCCACGATGGCGGCGCGCTCCTCCGCCGTCCAGATACCGAGATCCACCATGTTCTTGCCGACGACTTCGTCGCGTGTGAAGCCGCTCAATTTCAAGAACGCATCGTTGACGCTGATGTACGTCCCGTCGGAAAGTCGCGTGATGGCCGTCGGTTGTGGATTGAGGTGAAAGACAGTTTCGAATCTGCGCTCGGACGCGCGCAGCGCCTCTTCCATTTGGCGGCGCTCGTCGATGTCGAACGCTCCGGCGACCCAGCGGGTGATGGCCCCTGTCTCGTCACGCACCGGCACGACGCGCGCCAGGTGAAAACGATAGGCACCCTCTTTGGTCCGGATGCGGTATTCGATCTCGCAGGGCGCGCGGGTCGCGAGCGCCTGAGCGAAGCGGCTCTGGAGCTCGTGCACGTCGTCGGGGTGCACCGCCAAGAGGGCCCCCTTGTCACGAAGCGATTGTTCCTCGGTCAGACCGGTGAGCTCCATCCACCGGTCGTTCACCCATTCCAACCGTCCTTGGGCGTCGCAGGTCCAAATGACCTGGGGCAATGCATTGGCCAGCTTGCGATAGTCGTCTTCGTTCCGGGCCAAGGCAGGATCGACCTCGCCCCCACCCTCGGCTCGGGTCGTGACGGAAGGATCGATCGGGCGGGAGGGCATCTCGCGCGAGCAAGCTAGCGCAAAGCACCAGCTGAATCACTCCCAGAATTTGCCAGTCGATCGGTCCTGCCCGACGAGAAGACATGGCCCGGCGCGCACGCCGGCGACGCCGTCCACGTGACGAGGCGGGACCCGATCGCCCTACCGCAATCATTGCAAGAGCAGAACACCTCGACAGGCGGAAGGCACTGCAAGTGTCTTGCAGTCCATATTCGGAACAGACGACATGCACTGTTCGTACGAAAGCGTCACACCGAGCGCTCTCATGCAATCGAGGACGGACTTCACCTCATCCATGCAGCTCTCATGGGCGCCCAGCGAGCAAGCGTCGACGCGATCGCAGAACGAAGTCGCAAAGTCCTCGCATGCCTTCTGCGCCCGACTTCGGTCGGCCACGACCCCGACGTCGCACCCTGCGGGCAGCACCGTGCAACTGGAGGACTTCATTGCGTCGGCGCATCGCTGGGCGTCATCGTCCGACTTGCAATAAATGCCTTTCACCTGCTCGCAAGCAATGCTGGGCCCCTGGCACGCCATGTTCCACTCGCAATAGGCTCGTTGCCACTCGTGGCAGGCTGGGGAACCTCTCCCCAGAGCGCCCGCGTCGTTCGCATCGTCCGTCGCGCCGTCCGGATCGGACGAACATGCCGACAGCAGGACGCACAGAACGAAAGTTCGATGCCGAGCGGACGTGGTGATCGCCATGCGTCCACCGTTGCCATCGCGACCACGCATCGCGATCGGACGTCGGTCAACCGAGCATCCGCCATCCGATCTCCGCCGTGGAACCGGGAGCGCGCTCCGATCCGCGCGGCAAGCCAGTGTCCAAAAAGTTCGACGCTACCCGGGATCCGTGCGTTGGAGTTGCGCCTCGGCATCGAACGATTCCTCGCCCGACACCCAAGTGATGCTTTGTTCGTATTCGCGCAGGCGTTCACCGATGGCTTTGATTTCGGCGAGCGCCGAGTCGATGCGATCCAGGGCGAGAGTCGCCTCTGGGTATTCGATGCGCGCCGCGGCCGATGCGAATGCAATCGTCTGAAGCGGCGTGTTGGAAAGATCGCGAATGGCAAGCATCGTCATGGCGAACGTCGCCATCGACTGCTCTTCGGTGCGCGCCCGCACGAGCTCGCGCTCGAGCGCGAGCCGCCTCAATCGATAGACGAGGAGTACCGCTGCGAACATTCCAATGGCGATGCTCGCCATCGGCTCCCCAATCGCGAATCGGGCAAGGGCCGCTTCGCTGAACAGCTGCATCTGGACCACGGAAGCTCCCGAGTAGATCGCGATGCTGAGCAGGCCAACCCATACTTCGGGGGCGAGCAGCGCGACCGTCACCATGCCCAGCTTGTTGGCCTGAAATGGAACCCACGGACGCCCCGATTCCGCATAGTACGGGTTCGTCAGCCACAGCGCGCCCGCGATGGCCACGACGTCCAGCAAGAAAACGACGTCGGCGAAGCGCTCCGTGCGATGCTTCCGGCGGACGAACAGAGCGCCCAACAGCAACGCGCCGATGCCGATAGACACGGCTTCCGGCCAGAGCGGGGTGCCAGGTACCGAACGGGCAACGAGCATGTCGATAGGCATCCCGCCGATGTGCAAGAGCAGGGCAGCGGTTACGGTGCGCCACGCTCGTTCGGCCCTCCACCCTTTGTCGGTCATCCGCCCTTTCCCCGGCTCCCTCTCGAACCTTAGCAGACCGAACGAGCCGTATCGTCGGCTCCTTGTGCTAGGGTCCACGAGCGACGGAGGGAGCATGGGTCATCGTGTACTCTTCTTGGATGACGACAAAGATCTTCGCGAGGTCGTCGTTGCCTTGATGGGCCTGTCCCACGCGCAATGTGATGCGGTCGCCAGCGTCGACGAGCTGAAGGAATTGGTTTTACGCGTCGGTGTTGCTTATGATCTGGCCATTCTCGATATCAATCTCGGGGCGGATCGCCCGAGCGGACTCGACGCGTATCGGTGGCTGCGCGGGCGCGGGTTCAAAGGTCGCGTCGCATTTCTCACCGGCCACGCGCGCTCTCATCCGTTGGTCCAACAGGCGTGCCGACTCGGCGACGCTATGGTTCACGATAAGCCAGTGTCCTTCGAAGAAATGAAGGCGATGTTCGCCGCGCCACCGGCATCGGACTGAATCACGCGCGAGCCTTCGGCGCCCTTGCGTCGCGTTTCTCGAGCCTTCCCTTCGCGTACGAGGGAGGCCAATACCGTCAAGAGCTCGCGCGGGTCGACCGGCTTGGCGACGTGCATGTTGTAGCCCGCCGAAAGCGCTCGAATTCGGTCTTCGGCGCGCGCAAAAGCCGTGAGCGCGACCGCCGGGAGGCGCTCGAGCTCGGCGCGTTGTCTGATTTGGCGGATCAACTGGTAGCCGTCTTGTCCCGGCATGCCGATGTCGCTGATCAGCACGTGCGGGCACACGTCGGCGAGCCGCCTCATCGCCTCGTCGGCGCTCGACACGGTTTCGGTCTGCGCGTTGCAGTCGACCAGGATCCTCGACACTGCCTGCAGCGTGTCGCGATCGTCGTCGACAAAGAGAATCCGCACGCCGGTGAAGTCCACCTCATGATGTAGCGGCGGCGACGCTGACGCTTCGTGCCGGGGATCATCGATCGCCGCCGTTACCGGCAAGGACACGGTGAAGGTGGAGCCCAGCCACGGCCCCTCGCTTTCGGCCCGCACGGTGCCGCCGTGCAGCTCGATCAAGTGTTTGACGATCGTGAGCCCCAAACCGAGTCCCCCTTGCTTGCGCGCCGCCGAGCTGTCCGCCTGACGAAAGCGCTCGAAGACGTGCTTGGCGAACTCCGGATCGATGCCCTGCCCGGTGTCGCGAACGGTAGCCACCAGAAGCGAATCGATCTTCTCCACTCGAACTTCGACGTCTCCTCCTTGGGGGGTAAATTTGACGGCGTTGGCGAGAAGGTTCCAAAAGACCTGTTGGAGCCTCGTCGCGTCCGCGAGGAGCGACGTGTCCTGGCAGATGTAGCTGCGCCGGATCTTGACGCCCTTGGCGTTCGCAGCGGGCATCGCCGTGTCGATGGCCGCCTGTATGACGCTCGACAGCTCGACCTTCTCGACTTCGATGCGCAGCTTGCCCGCCGTGATCCGGCTCAAGTCGAGCAGATCGTCGATGAGCCGCACCTGGGCCCGGATGCCGCGTTCCATCGATTCCAGCGCCTTTTTGACCCCCGCCTCGTCGAGCGTGCCCTGCTCCATCATGTGAATCCACATGAGCACCGTGTTGATGGGGGTGCGGAGCTCGTGCGAAAGCGTCGCCAGAAATTCGTCCTTCAGACGATTGGCTCGCTCGGCGGCGGAACGAGCATCGCGCTCGCTTGCCAAAAGCGCCTTGCGTTCCTCTTCGGCTCTCCTCCGCTCGGTGAGATCGACGGCAAAGTAGACGCCGCGATCGGCCGTGCCCGCAAACGCCGCGGCGGCCACGAGGATGGGGACACGATGCCCGTCCTTGTGGAAATATTCCTTCTCCCACGACGCGCTGACTCCGTTGGCGTCGATCTCCGCCAACGCTTGCTCGTCGCGGGGGAGGTGCTCGGGGGGCGTCATCTTCCGCCAGTCGATCCTCCCTGCTTCGAGGTCTTGGCGGTCGTACCCCAGCATGCCGAGGAGCGCATCGTTCGCGCCTTCGACCGTGCCGCTGCGCGTCCAGATCCCCATGGGAACCATGTTGCAATCGAACGTGCGCCGAAAGCGCTCCTCGCTCTCGCGCAGCGCATCCTCGGCTTTCTTGCGGTCGGTGATGTCCTGAAAAACGCTGATGGCCCCCGTGAGCGCGCCGTCTTTGTCGTAGAGGGGGTCGATGCTCACCGACGCCACGATGGTCTTACCCGAAGGCTGCTCGATGATGGCTTCGGCTTCGCGGACCACGCGACCCTCCCGCACGGCCCAGGCCATGGGTGTCTCGTCGCGGGGAACCGGCGTTCCGTCGAGCCGCCAGATTTTGAAAGCCCCGCAATACTTCTCTTCGTCGCTTCCGATGCGGGGCTCGCGGCCCCAAAGCTCGGTGGCACGCCGGTTGTAAAAGTTGAGCTGTCCTTCGCGATTGCAGGTGTAGACGGCGGCGGGCATGAGCGCGACCACGTGCCGGTACCGCTCCTCACTGTCGCGCAGCGCGTCCTCCGCCTGCGTGCGCTCGATCCAATCGGCCGCTTGACGAGCCAAGACGTCGAGAACATCCATGTCGCGATCGCGACAGCCGTTGGGCGCGCTGTAGTAGGTCGACAGAACGCCGAGGCGCCGCCCCTCGCGGCTGATGAGCGGCGTCGATTGAAGCGAGCGCACGCCCGCAGCGAGCACCGGCGCGATGGCCGGCGTTCCGGCAAAATGCGGGCTCATGATGACGTCTTCCACAACCACGCGCATCCCCGTCTGGAGGGCGGTCCCGCTGGTCACCTGCGCCTCGTGGATGAGACGAAAGGTATCGAAGAAAGAAGGCTCGAATCCACGGCTGGCCAACGTCTGGAGCACACGCTCCTCGTCGTCCAAAAGCTGAATGCTCCCCTTGTCGGCGCCCGTGATGGCGATGGCGGCGTCGACGATCTCCTGCAAGAGCGACGTCGAATCGCCGGCCTGAACGAGTCGCGTGCTCACCGCTTGAAGCCGCGCCATGCTGGCGATCTTTGCAGCAAGCTTTCCCTCCGCCGCTTTTAACATGTCTTCGGCGCGTCGGCGTGCAGTCAGATCACGCACCATCCCGAGGCAGTAGTCGATGATCCCGTCCTTGCGGCGGATGCACTTGACCGAGACCATGCTCTCGATGATCTGACCGTCCTTGCGGATCCACCGCTTCTCCATGGTGTACGTGTCGATCTCGCCCACCAAAATGCGGTTGAACTGCGCGAGGTCGGCGCGCAGATCGTCGTGATGCGTTCTTTCGCTCCAATTCATCCGCAGGATCTCCTCCCGCGAATAGCCGAGCATGCGGCAAAATTCCTCGTTGGCGTCGAGGCACTCCTTGAAGCGCGACGTGATGACCATTCCGATGAGTCCGCAGTCGAAGCAAGGCTTGCAGTGCGATCCGACGTCCGTCATTGCCATTCTTTCTTTGTCGTCGAGCGCGACCCGCCGGTCGGGTCCCGAGGACGTACCATGAAGGCCCTGGCCATCTAGTGGTTTTTCCGAGGCTTGTTGAGCAAATCGGGTGCAATCTGTACGGTTTCAGCCGGCGCTCCGAACGCGAGGCATCCGACTAGTTGCCGATTGGCCTGGATCCGCTCTTGAACATTGCCCCTCGGGATATCTGCGTGTGCGGCCGGAGCGCTACGCGTACCGACTTTCGAATCATTTCGAGCGAAGGTCGGAAACGCGAAAGCGACAAGCAACACGCCCATCGCTGAATGTTCGACCGCGCCAAGGCCTGGTACGCCGCGGGCATGCAGAAGGCGCCACGATGGACGCCGCGCATCGACGTGCCATTCCCCGTCGCCGTTTAGGCGTTTTCGCCGCGGTCGTCGTCATGACCACGAGCGCGGTGCGCGCAGAAGAGGAGCCGGTCCTGCCGCGGACGGAGCTAGGCGCGGTTCCGGTGCTGGGAGGGGACAGTGACGTCGGGTTCGGAGGGGGAGCGCTCGCTTCGCTCACTTGGCTCGAGCCCAGGTTTCGACCTTACCGTCGGCGTCTCGAGGTCGGTGGCATCGCGACGTTCAAGCACCGGTTCGACGAGTGGGAAGTGCCTTATCAAGACTACTATTTTCTATGGACCGATCCTCACCTGATCCGAAATCGGCTGCGTTTGGACTTCCGACCTTCGTTCACCGACGAGGCCCACCAGCTTTACTACGGAATCGGCAATGCGTCCGTTGCGCCCCCCCGCGCACCCGACGGCGAGACCATTCGGTATTTTCAATATGGCCGCATGCACCCCACGCTGCTCGCGCGCATTCGCGCGGCGCTGGGAGGGGGGTTCTACGCTTTGACCGGCGTCAGGTTGACGCTCAACCATCTCGACATTCATGCACCCAGCAAGGTGCTGTTCGATGCCAGCTCCATCACCGGGTCGTTGCAGTCGTCGTTTCTGACGGTCGCCGACCACGCCGTGGCGCTCTTCGAATACGCGCTCGTCTACGACACACGCGACGACGAGACTGCCCCGCAGAAAGGCGCGCATCATCAGTTGAAAGTACGTCTCAGTCCGGGCGGGAACGCGACATTTCCGTATCGCTACGGACAGCTCAACATGATGGCCCGCTTCTACGCGACGCCGGTGCCCCGCTGGCTCACCGTCGCCATGCGCGTCGTCGGCGACGCGCAGTTCGGCGATCCCCCATTTTACGAGCTCGCGCGGTTCGAAGATACGTTCGCCATAGGGGGCGTGCGCGGCGTGCGCGGTGTGCCGGCGCAACGCTATTACGGCAAGATCAAGGCGCTCGGCAATCTGGAGGCGCGCACCAACCTCTTCTTTCTCCGGATCGGGCAGAGGGACTACGCGTTCGGGCTCGTCGCCTTCGTCGACGCCGGGCGTGTTTGGGCCGACTGGGCTTACCACCCCGAGCTCGATGGAACGGGAATCGGCCTCAAATGGGGCGTGGGAGGCGGAATTCGCTTTCAGCAGGGGACAGCGTTCGTCGTGCGTGGCGACGTCGCTTGGTCGCCGGATGCGCGCCCGATCGGCGCCTACTTCACGATTGGGCAGATCTTCTGAGACAGATCGCAGTCGTGGCCACAAAAAGCGAACGTTTTAAGCGCGGTCATGAGGGGTGAGGGTCGCCGCGCTCGCCAGGGCGA
>Ga0111538_10012135_pt1 | contig 11394 bp, 10 predicted proteins | sample SoiMethybrSBSTD1_FD_79669 | JGI IMG/M metagenome (GOLD analysis project Ga0111538, IMG submission 79669) | Bulk soil microbial communities from a Populus tree surrounding site in Tennessee, USA - Soil MetaG P. TD hybrid SBSTD1 (version 2)... | ecosystem: Environmental > Terrestrial > Soil >... | reverse complement strand
TCGATGCGGCGGGCGAGGTCGAGGAGGCGTTCGACGGGGAGGTCGGTGGGGACGAGGTCGACGACGTGGAGGTCGTGGTGGCGGGCGTGGAGGCTGGCGGCGCGGGCGGTGGCGGGGTCGAGGCGGATGCCGGTGGCGGTGAGGAAGTGGTGGTGGGGGGCGACGGGTTCGTCGGTGTCGGTGAGCACGGCGAACCCGGTCACCCGGCGCCGCAACCAGAGCCCGTACGCCACCGTGCCCACCGTGGCCGTCACGGGCCAGGCCCGCGTCGCCGACCGCACCCCGGCCGCGGCGACCTGCGCCCGCGGGCGCCGCCGCGTTCGTCGTCCCATCGGCCCTCCCCTCGAGCGGCGGACTGTAGCGAAACGGCCTCCCGCGACGGGTCAATAGTGGGGCGAGATCGGGCAGTGCAGGTCGATAGGCGGTACGCTCCGAGCCCGTGCCGACGATGACGTGGGGAACGCTGGTGCGGAGGGTGCTGCCCCTGGCGGCCGCCTCCGCGGTCGTCGGGAACGGCGTGCGCCTGCGCCGGCGGCTGACCGCGCTGTCGGTCATCGACCCGCGGTCGGTCGTCGGCTCCTCGACCCCGCCGCCTGGCTCGACGACGACGTCGGCGACCGACGCCGCCGCCCCGGCCGTGGTCGTGATGACCGTCGAGGGCGGCGGGCTCGACGACGCCGTCGTCGCCGCGGCGGCCGCCCACCTGGGGGCACGGGGGCTCGACGCCGTCGACCTCGTACCGGCCGACCTGCCCACCGACCAGCTGCTCGACGTGCTGCGCATCTGCGACGTCCGCACGCTGCGGGGGAAGACCGTGCCCATGGGCCGGGGCGCGGGCCAGGCCGTCGTCGTGCGCCGCGGCCTGGCCGAGCGCGCCGGGCTGGTCGGGGGGCCGCACGATCCCGTCGAGCTGCGGCGGGCGTTCCTGCAGGCGAAGCGCTACTCGCCCCACGGCTGCGACCAGGCGCTCGTGCCCTCGCTGCGGGCGGCGCCGGTGCGCGCCGACCAGCTGCTCTCGGTGTGGCGGTCGGAGTACGGCCGGCTCATGGCCGCCCTGCTGCCCACCCGCTTCGGACCGGCGGCCGTCGCGGGGGCCGCGGCCGCCGCCGGTGCCACGGGCGCCGCCCTGGTCGTGGGCGCGGCGGTGGCGGCCCAACCGGCGGTCGTCACCGCGGCCACCCCCGCCCGCCCCCGCGACCTGGCGTCGCCCGCGACCGCGATCCGCCTCCTGGCCGGGCCGGCCAGGATCGCCGCCGCCCTGCGGGGCGGGTGGCGGCCGGAGCGGCCCGCGCACACCGACCCGCGGTTCATCGCCGAGCACCGGCGCGGCTACGAGTCCGACCTCGCCGCCGGGGTCGAGCGGTTCCTGGGTGCCGAGCTCGACGCCTGCCCCGTGTGCGCGGGCACGGCGATCCGGCCCCGCATCTCGTCGCCCGACCTCGTCCAGTGCAAGCCCGGCACCTTCCGCGTCGACGTCTGCGACGCCTGCGGCACGAGCTTCCAGAACCCGCCGCTCACCGCCCAGGGCCTCGACTTCTACTACCGCGACTTCTACGACGGCGCCGGCGAGTTCGACACCGAGATGATGTTCAGCGCCGACGACTGGCTCTACGAGAAGCGGGCCGGGATGGTCGGCGAGTACACCGAGCCCAAGCGGTGGCTCGACGTGGGCGGCGGCCACGGGCACTTCTGCCTCGTGGCGTCGACCCTCTACCCCGACACGCGCTTCGAGCTGGTCGACCAGGAGACGCCGGTGGCCGAGGCCGTGCGCCGCGGCTGGGTCGCGGACGGGCACGGCGGATCGTTCCCCGACGTCGCCCCGGTGCTGGACGGCACGTTCGACGTCGTCACGATGTTCCACTACCTCGAGCACACCGCCGACCCGCTCGCGGAGCTCGACGCCGCGCACCGCGTGCTCGAGCCCGGCGGCACGCTCGTGATCGAGGTGCCCGCCCCCGACTCGCGGATGGCCGACCTGCTCGGGTGGGCGTGGGGCCCGTGGATGCAGCCCCAGCACCTGCACCTCCTGCCGCTCGACACGATGGTCGACCAGCTCGAGCGTCGGGGCTTCGAGGTGCTCGACACGAACCGCGGGCGCTTCTACACCGCGTGGGACCTCTCCTGGGCCGCGTTCCAGGTGCTGACGCGGCTGGCCCCCGGGCCCGACGCGCCGTGGACCCCCGCCCGGTCCCGGGCCCACCGTGCCGGCCGGCTCGCCGCCTTCGTGGCCTCGGGCCCCGCGCTGGCCCTCGCACTGCTGCTCGACAAGGCCGTGGTCACCCCGCTCGCCAAGCTCGACGGGCGGGTGAGCAGCGTGTTCACGGTGGTCGCCCGCAAGGTCGACGCGACGGCGGCCGGCGCCGGGTGACCGCCGGTCGGCCGCGGTCGCGGCGGACGCCGTGGTGGCTCGTCGACGACCTGGTCGACGCCGTCGAGGTGGCCGCCGTCCACGGCGACGTGCTGGTGGTCGACCTCGAGAACACGCTGGTGCCCTACGGGTCGTCGTTCGACGACCGCCGCGCCGCGCTCGCGGGCGCGGTCGAGGTCGTGGCCGCGCACGGGGGCATCGGGCACCTGGCGGTGATCTCCAACGCCCGGTTCCGGCTGCCGCTGGTGGCGGCGCCCGACCTGCGGTGCACCGTGGTCACCGCCGCCCGCAAGCCCCACCTGTGGTGCCCGCCCCTGCGGGCGCTCCGGCACGCGCTCCGCGGCGCCGCGGTCTACGGCGACCAGCCGCTGACCGACGGGCTGCTCGCCCGCAACCTCGACGGGGTGTGGCTGCAGCCCCGGCACGCCGCCCGGCCGTCGACCGCCGAACCCTGGTGGCCGCGCCTGATGCGGGCCCGGGGCGGCAAGGTCATCCGCCGGGAGTTCGCGCCGGGGCGAGCCCCAGGCTCGCCGGCGTGAACGTGCGGAACGTCGCCACGGGCCCGGCCACGCAGAACACCACGGCCGCCGTCCCGACACCGCCGCCGCCCCCGGCCACCAGGCAGGTCACGAGCGCCAGCACCGCCGCGGCCCACCCCACCCCCGGCCGCGGCCACACCGCCACGACCAGCGGGCCCGCCACGACGCAGACCGCCACGAGCGCGACGGCCCCGATCGGCGTCGGCGCCTCGTCGAGGCCCGCCCCGAGCACGAGCGCGGTGCCCGTCGCCACGCCCTCGAGCACGGCCACGAGCCGGGCCGGTCGGCCGCCCAGCAGGGGCGCCGCCACGCGCTCGGGGCCGTCGCCGATCAGCCGGGCCAGCACCGCGATGTGCGACTTCCGGGCCAGCACCGCCTGGCCGTCGCCCGCGAGCAGGCCGGCGGCTTCGCACGTCCACGTCATGACGACGACGAGGGTGCCGAACGCCCACCCGTAGGCGGCGGCGGCGCCCGCCAGCGCCGCGCCGGCCCCGGCGAGCCCCGCGCCGAGACCGATGCGCACGGCGTAGCCCGCGCCGACCAGGGCGTAGACGGCGACCTCGACGGCGGTGAGCCGCGCCGTGGCGCGGTCGACGCGCCGCCGGCGGACGACCGTGCGGGCCGCCTCGTAGGCGACCGTGGCGGCGACGAGCCCGGCGGTGGCGGCGAGCGTGACCCCCCGGGCGGGCGGCGGGAGGAGGAGGAGGGCGGCGCCGAGCCCGACGGCGACGCGGGGGACGATCGAGGCGCGGGCGAGGCGCCGCGTGGCGTCGCCCGCCGGCAGGCGGCCGCGCGTGGCGGCGGCGACGTGGGTGCGGTCGACCTCGGCGTCGGCGAGGTCGTTCACGAGGTAGCGGGTCTGGTAGAGCACCAGCTCGAAGACCGCCCACGCCGCCAGGGCCACCGGCAGGGGCGGGCCCGCGAGGTCGTTCCCGGTCAGCGCCACGACCCCGAAGGCGATGACCGGCAGCCACCCCTTCACCCAGGCCTCGCCCGGGCGGGGGAGCAGGACGTACGACAGGGTCGAGCGGCCGCCGGGCCCCGGGCCGACCCCCGGTGCGGGGGCGTCGGCGATCGTGTCCCCCGGCTGGCGCACGGCGAGACGGTAGCGCGGCTGTCGACGCCCCAGGGCGGACGAGGACGAAATACCGTCGTCAGCGTCGGTAGCGCCGGCGAGGGGGGCCGACCCGACTCGCGAGGACCGGTCCAATCCCGGCGAACTGGCTAGGGGTCGGTCAGGGGCGTCCTCGTAGACTGCGGGCATGACCGAGTCGCCCTCCGTCCCTGCTCACGACACCGGGACCCAGCGCGTCAAGCGCGGGCTCGCGGAGATGCTCGAGGGCGGGGTCATCATGGACGTCGTCGACGCCGCGCAGGCGAAGATCGCCGAGGACGCCGGCGCCGTCGCCGTCATGGCGCTCGAGCGGGTGCCGTCCGACATCCGCCGCGACGGCGGGGTGGCCCGCATGAGCGACCCCGAGCTGGTCGAGGGCATCGTCTCGGCCGTGACGATCCCGGTCATGGCCAAGGCCCGCATCGGGCACTTCGTCGAGGCGCAGATCCTCCAGGCGCTCGGCGTCGACTACATCGACGAGTCCGAGGTCCTCACGCCCGCCGACGAGGCCCACCACATCGACAAGTGGGCGTTCACCGTCCCGTTCGTGTGCGGGGCCACCGACCTGGGCGAGGCGTTGCGCCGCATCAGCGAGGGCGCGGCGATGATCCGGTCGAAGGGCGAGGCCGGCACCGGCAACATCGTCGAGGCGGTCCGGCACCTGCGCTCGATCCTGGGCGACATCCGCAAGATCACCCAGGCCGACTCGGCCGAGGTCTACGACTGGGCCAAGCAGCTGCGGGCGCCGGTCGGGCTGGTGCAGGAGATCGCCGAGACCGGCCGCCTCCCCGTACCGCTGTTCTGCGCGGGCGGCATCGCCACGCCGGCCGACGCCGCCCTGGTGATGCAGCTCGGCGCCCAGGCGACCTTCGTCGGCTCCGGCATCTTCAAGAGCGACGACCCGGCCCGCCGGGCCAAGGCCATCGTCGAGGCCACCGCCCACTACGGCGACCCCGACATCCTCGCCAAGGTCAGCCGCGGCCTCGGCGAGGCGATGCGGGGCGAGGAGATCGACCGCCTCGAGGTGAAGCTGGCCGACCGGGGCTGGTGAGGACGCCCCGCCCCCGGGGGCGCCGACCGCCCGGCGAGCCGGGGGCCGGTGCGCACCGGCCCCCGAGCCCGAGAGCGATGACGGCCGGTCAGCGGTCGACCGTGTCGGACTGCCAGAGGCCGACGCGGCCGTAGTCGTTGCCGGCGAGCGTGACCGCCCCGTCGTCGTCGACGGCGATGTTGGTGACGGTCTGCTCGCCCGGGCCGCCCAGGGCGGTCTCGCCGGCGTCGCGGCGGGTGACGTGCCCGTCGGCGTCGATGCGCCAGAGGGCGATGTCGCCGTCGCCCCGGGCCGAGTCGGTGCCGGCCACGAGCCACCCTCCGCCGGGTACGGCGGCCACGGCGCTGGCCCACTGGTCGCCGCTGCCCCCGAGGACGCCGGAGGTCACCTCGTCCCACGTCACGCCGTCGGACGAGGTCCACACCCGGGCGTCACGGGTGCCGCTGCGGTCGTCGGACCCGACGATGACGAAACCGTCGTCGCCGGCGGCGCACGCGTACGTCTGCTGGTCGCCGCCTCCGCCGAACCCCGGGCCGTCGCCGGCCACCCAGCCGCCGGCGGTGCGGGCGCCCGCGATCACGTCGTACGACCCCGGGCCGCCCGACACGCCGACCACCACGGCCACGTCGTCGGCGCCGACGCAGACGTCGTCGTAGCGCTGCACGCCGGGCCCGCTGTGCGGCGGCTGCTCCTCGAGGAACGTGGTGCCGTCGGGCGAGACGAGGATGATCGGCTCGCCCTCGCTGGCGTCGTAGGACGAGCCGACGGCGATGTAGCCGTCCTGGAAGGCGTCGACGGCCCCGAGCGACCGGGTGCCGTCGCCGCCGGCAGGCGGCACCGACAGCGGCGGCGCCTCCATCTCGAGCTGGGCGATGACGGGCGCCATCTCGGGCGTCGGGTTCTCGAGGAACTCGAGGGCCTGCTCGTTGATGCGGGCGTTCTGGGTGCCGACGCGGGTCCAGTCGGTGCCGTTGGGCGAGACCCACACCAGCCCGTCGGGCAGGTCGTCGGCGACCAGGTCGCGGGTGGCCGCGAGGCCGAAGTCCTCGACGCCGACGGCGACGTAGCCCCCGGCGAACGGCGTGGCGTCCATGACGTGGCCCGCGGCCAGGTTGCCGCTGTCGAGGGGCTCCCAGCCGTCGCCGCTGCGCCGCCAGAGCTGGCCGACGATGCTCTCGCGGGTCTCGCCCGCCCCCGCGGTGAACTGCCCACCGGCGGCGAGCGTGAGGTCGTCGCCGCCCGTGACCGCGGTGGCGAACGGCGTGGTGCCGCCCTTCGGGAAGGCGTCGGAGGTGACGTCCTGCCAGCGGGGGCTGGCGAGCATGAGGACCGACGGCTCGCCGCCGATGGCGAGCGTGACGCCGTTCAGCGAGGCGGCCGCCCGGAGGGTCACGCCGTCCTGGAACAGGTCGCCGTGCACCGGGTCGGGCAGCTCGGCCCAGCTCACCCCGCCGTCGGTCGACTGCCACATCCGCGGGCGCCAGTCGTTCCCGCCCGCGGCGATGAGGCCGCCCGTGGGACCGAAGCTCAGCGACCGCACCGCCAGGTCGCGGGCGGCGCTGCGGCTGTCGGTCATCGGCAGCGCGCCGGTGACGGGCTCCCACGTGCGCCCGTCGGGCGAGCGCCACACGACGGGATCGCCCTGGCCGTTGGTGTCGACGTCGGACATCCCGCCGGCGACGAGGCCGCCGTCGAACGCGGTCACGGTGAGCACGTCCTGGCGCCAGCCCCCGGCCAGGGCCGGGGCGTCGACGGCCTCCCACGTCTCGCCGTCGGCCGAGTACCAGGCCAGGCCGTCCTGCTCGCCGTCGAGCGTGCGCGAGCCGACGGCGACGAACCCGTCGCCGATCGCGGCCACCGCCCGGACGGTCTCCTCGCCGGTCGAGTCGAACACGCCGCCGGCGCCGCCGTCGACGCTGGTCCACGACTCGCCGTCGGCGCTGAACCACAGGCGGGGGCGGACCTCGCCCCACACGTTCTCGCCCCCGGCCACCACGGTGCCGCCCGCCCCCGCGGCCACGTCGAAGGCCCACTGCTCGTGATCGCCCGCCATGGCGTCGGGGGTGGACGCGGCCCACTCGCCGTCGTGCTGGGCCCAGACGGCGGCGTCGGCCCGGTCGCCGTCGCCGACGCGGCCCACCGCGACGAGCCCGTCGTCGCCGCGGGTGGCGGCCGCGATGCTCACGTCGCGACCGGCGCGTGCCGCGCCGACCGTCTCGGTGTCCCAGTCGCGGCCGTCCTCGGACGTCCAGACCGTGGCGGAGGCGGCGCCGTCGTCGGGGGAGTAGATCGATCCGACGATCGTCCACTCGCCGCCGTCGGGAGGCGGTGCGACGAGGTCGGTCGGGTTGGCCACCGGCTCCTCGAACGTGAGCGAGGCGCCGCTGGCCCGCTGGAAGGTGGGGGAGGCGTCGTCGCCGTCGCCCTCGGGGCCCGTCGAGCAGGCGCCGACCATCGTCACCGCCAGCGCCGCCGCCACGGCGGGGGCCCAGCGGGGGCGTCGGGTCGTGGTGCGGCCCGTCGTGGAGCCGGCGGTGGAGCCGGCGCCGGCGTGCTGACGTCGGCCGGTGGTGGTGGCGTGCACGGAGATCCTCCGGTCGGTGTTCCCCCTACCGATTTCCCAGTCAGCGGACGATTCTCGCCGTTCGGGGGACGGCCCGTACAATCGAGGTGTCATGTCGGCAGGAACGAGGCCCCCAGGTGAAGGTCGGTGTGCTCGCGTTGCAGGGCGCGTCCGCACGGCACGTCTCCATGCTCGCGCGCCTCGACACGCCGGCGGTGGCGGTCCGCACGCCGGGTGACCTCGACGGCGTCGATGCGCTGGTGCTGCCGGGGGGCGAGTCGACCACGATGTCGATGCTCCTCGAGTCGTCGGGGCTGTTCCCGGTGCTGGCGCAGCGGCTCGCCGACGGCATGCCCGCCTTCGGCACGTGCGCGGGAATGATCCTGCTCGGCCACGAGATCCTCGACGGGCGCAGCGACCAGCGCTGCTTCGACGCCATCGACATCCGGGTGCGCCGCAACGCGTTCGGCCGCCAGGTCGACTCGTTCGAGGCCGACCTGCCGGTCCGGGGCCTCGACGGCCCGGCCGTGCACGCCGTGTTCATCCGGGCCCCCGTGGTCGAGTCCGTCGGCGACGACGTCGACGTGCTCGCTACCGTCGACGGTCGACCCGTCCTGTGCCGCCGGGGCCCGGTGCTCGTGGCGGCGTTCCATCCCGAGCTCGGCGACGATCCCCGGTTGCACGAGCTGTTCCTCGAAGAGGTGGTGTGAGTCGTGAGTGGCCATTCCAAGTGGGCGACCATCAAGCACAAGAAGGCCGCCAACGACAAGGCGCGCGGCAAGCTCTTCGCCAAGGTGCTGCGCCAGGTCGAGGTGGCGGCCCGCGAGGGCGGGGGCGACCCCGACATGAACCCGACGCTCCGCACCATGTTCCAGAAGGCGCGTGACGCGTCGATCCCCATCGACACGATCGAGCGGGCGGTCAAGCGGGGCACCGGCGAGCTCGAGGGCGTCACCTACGAGCAGATCACCTACGAGGGCTACGCCCCCGGCGGCGTGGCGGTGATGGTCGAGGTGCTCACCGACAACCGCAACCGCACGGGGGCCGAGATCCGCAACATCTTCTCGAAGAACGGCGGGTCGACCTCCGAGCCCGGAGCGGTCGCCTGGCAGTTCGACCGGAAGGGCCAGATCATCGTCCCGCGGTCGGTCGACGAGGACGAGCTGATGCTCGCGGCCCTCGACGCCGGGGCCGAGGACATCGTCGACGACGGCGACTCGTGGCGGGTGACCACACCCCCCACCGACCTGCACGCGGTGCGCACCGCGCTCGACGACGCCGGCATCGCGGTCGACTCGTCCGACCTCACGATGCTGCCGCAGTCGACGATCGCCCTCGACTCCGCCGAGTCGGCGAAGAAGGTGCTGCGGCTCATCGACGCCCTCGACGACCACGACGACGTGCAGGGCGTGCACGCCAACTTCGACATCCCCGACACCATCCTCGAGACGGTCGAGTCGTGAGCCCGCACCGCGCTCCCGCCCGGCGGCGCCTCCCGGCGGTGCGGCCGTGAGCGTCGGCGTCGGCGACGCCGCGCCCGCCTTCACCCTGCCCGGCACCGACGGCACCCCCGACGGGCACCGCGACTTCTCGCTCGCCGACTACGCCGGCCACCCCGTGGTGCTGGTGTTCTACCCCGGCGACAACACGCCGGTGTGCACCCGGCAGCTCAACAGCTACACCGCCGAGATCGACGCCTTCCGCGAGGTCGAGGCCACGGTCCTCGCCATCAGCCCGCAGACGGTCGAGAGCCACGACCGGTTCAGCGCCGACCAGGGCGGGTTCGCGTTCCCGTTGCTGTCCGACGGCGACAAGGCGGTCGGCCGGGCCTACGGCATCCTCGGGCCGGTCGGCTTCTACCGGCGGTCGATCTTCGTGGTCGACGGGTCGGGCACGATCCGCCACGCCCACCGGGCCGTGGCGGGCCTGTGGTTCCGGCCCACCGACGAGCTGGTCGCCGCGGTCGCCGCCGCCCGCTGACCGGGCGTCGTCGACCCCCGTCACGGGCCCGGCCCGGGGCCCGCGCGCCCCAGGGGCGGGATCCACCGACCCGGACGGGTGGCCCGCTAGGGTCCGAACCCATGTTCGTGCTCGGCATCGACCCCGGGTTGTCGCGCTGCGGCTACGGCGTGGTCGAGCAGGCCGGCCGGCGCCCGCGTGCCGTCGCCGCCGGCGTGCTGCGCACCGATCCCGCCCTGCCCGTACCGCAGCGGCTCGCCCTGCTGCGTGATGACCTGCGCGAGCTCGTGGCCGAGCACCGGCCGGCGGTGGTCGCGGTCGAGCGCGTGCTGTTCCAGGTCAACGCCCGCACCGCCATCCCGGTGGCCCAGGCGGCCGGGCTGGCGATGGTCGAGGGCGTCGCCGCGGGGGCCGAGGTCGTCGAGTACTCGCCCAACCAGGTCAAGCAGGCGGTCTCCGGGTTCGGTGGCGCCGACAAGCAGCAGATGGAGCGCATGGTGCAGACCCTGCTCGGCATCACCCGTCCCCTCCGGCCGGTCGATGCCGCCGACGCCGTCGCCCTCGCCCTGTGCCACCTCGCCCACGCCCCGCTGCGGGCGCGGGTGCCCGCGGCACCCGGCGCGGCCCGCACCACCCGGGGCCGGGCGGCCGAGGTGGCCCCGTGATCGGCTCGCTGCGCGGGCGGCTGCTGCACCGCGGCGCCGGGGAGGTGCTCGTCGAGGTCGGCGGCATCGGCCACGTGGTCGTGGTGGCCCCCACGACGGCCGTGGCGCTCGGCGACGTGGCCGACGAGGTGTTCGTGTGGGTGCACCACCACCACCGCGAGGACGCCGAGACGCTCTACGGCTTCGCGTCGCGCGACGAGAAGGTGACGTTCGAGGCCCTGCTCGGCGCGCACGGCGTCGGCCCGTCGATGGCGCTGGCCATCCTGTCGGTGCACGCACCGGCGGCGCTCGTGCGCATCCTCGCCGACGACGACGTGGCGGCCCTGTGCCTGGTGCCCGGCGTCGGCAAGAAGACCGCGGCCCGGCTGCTGGTCGAGCTCAAGTCCCGCCTCGACGTGCCCGACAGCGGGGTCGTCCCGTCCGTGGTCGTCGCCGGCTCGGCGGTCACGGGCGACGGGCGGTCGCCCGCCACCGACGTGCGCGAGGCCCTCGTCGGGCTCGGCTACTCGGCCGACGAGATCCGTGCCGCCACGACCGACCTCGACGGCGACGGCGACGCCTCCACCCTGTTGCGCCAGGCGCTGCGGCGCCTCGCCACGGCCCGATGACCCGCCACCCCCTGCCGCGGTCGTCCGGGAGCCCGCATGCGTGAAGAGCTGCTCGACCCCGACCCCGAGCCCGAGGAGGCCGCCGCCGAGTCGACGCTGCGGCCCCGCCGGCTGGCCGAGTTCGTGGGCCAGTCCGAGCTCAAGGCCCACCTCGAGATCGTGCTCGAGGCGGCCCGCCGCCGCGGCCAGGCGCCCGACCACCTGCTGTTCGCCGGGCCCCCGGGCCTGGGGAAGACCACGCTCGCCGGCATCATCGCCGCTGAGGTGGGGGCGCACCTGAACACCACCTCGGGCCCGGCGATCGAGCGGGCCGGCGACCTGGCCGCCATCCTCACGCAGCTCGAGGACGGCGACGTGCTGTTCGTCGACGAGATCCACCGCCTGCCCCGCACGGTCGAGGAGGTGCTCTACCCGGCGATGGAGGATCGCGCTCTAGACCTGATGATCGGCGAGGGCCCGTCGGCGCGGTCGGTACGCATCGACCTTCCGCGGTTCACGCTCGTCGGGGCGACGACTCGACAGGGTCT
>Ga0111538_10012132_pt1 | contig 11396 bp, 12 predicted proteins | sample SoiMethybrSBSTD1_FD_79669 | JGI IMG/M metagenome (GOLD analysis project Ga0111538, IMG submission 79669) | Bulk soil microbial communities from a Populus tree surrounding site in Tennessee, USA - Soil MetaG P. TD hybrid SBSTD1 (version 2)... | ecosystem: Environmental > Terrestrial > Soil >... | reverse complement strand
GATGACTGGTTCGATCCAAAGGACCTCAGACGTCGGACTTCGGGCCTCAGGTCCGGATCCGGAGCCAGAAGCCCGAGGCCTGAGGTCCGAGGCCTAGGATGCGCCAACCGATCAAAACATCTGTGGCGAGGTACTAGCCGCGGTGTGAGCATCGGCGCCGGTGTCTCCGTTACGGGACGGGCTGCTGTTCGGTGCCACGGCGCTCGCCGGCGCGGTGAACGCCGTCGCGGGCGGCGGGACATTGCTGTCGTTCCCGGCGGCGCTCGCGTGGGGCCTTCCGTCGCCGGTCGCCAACGCGACCAACGCGCTCGCGATGAGCCCGGGTGCGCTCGCGTCGGCGTGGGCGTACCGGGGTGAGCTGGCGACGCGGCGATCGCTGGCCGCGCTGCTGTCGGTGCCGACGATCGTGGGCGCGGCGATCGGCGCCGCGCTCATGCGCCGGACGCCCGAGCGGACCTTCGACGCGATCGTGCCGGTGCTGGTGTTCGGGGCGACGCTGGCGCTGCTGCTCCAGGGCCTCGCGAGCCGGCGCGCCGAGCTGACGCCGCCGCCGTCGCGCGGGCGAATCGCCGTCGCGGCGGCGGCGCAACTTCTGGTCGGCGTCTACGGCGGCTACTTCGGCGCCGCGATGGGGATCGTGATGCTGGCGCTGCTGTCGCTGTTGCCGGGGGACATCCACGGTCGGATCGCGGTGAAGAACGTTCTCTCGGCGGTCGCGAACGGCGTCGCGGCGGTGTATTTCGTGATCAGCGGCCTCATCGATCCGCACGCGGCGCTGATCATGGTCCCGGCGGCGATCGCCGGCGGCTACGCGGGCGGGCACATCGCGCGCCGCGCGTCGCCGCGTGGCGTCCGCGTGCTGGTCGTTGGCATCGGCCTCGCCGTGTCGGCCCTGCTCGGCTACCGCGCGCTCATTCGCGCCTGACCGCAAAGTATCGTCCGTCGCCCTACGCCCCGCCGCGCGGCGGCGGCGCCAGCATGGCGGAGTGATGCGAATCAGTACGCGACTCGACGCCGATGCCCTGCGCCGCAGGCTGGGCGAAATCCTCCCGATCACCATCCTGCTGGACGACGATCGCGGGATGGAGGGGCGGTGGGTGACGATCGGCCGCGCGCAGAAGGTGGATCTGATCGCGGGGGAGGGGCTGCGCCTGGCCGCGTCGGGCGAGCTGCGCTGGCCCATCAAGAGCCTCGCGGTGACGGTGCGGATCGCGTCGTTGCAGCTGCTGATCCGGCCGATTGTGGTGGGGGTGGGGCCGTCGACGCGGCTGCTCTTCCGGCCGCTCATCGAGCACGCGGATTTCGAAAGGCTGCCCGACTTCGTGGATCGCGGGATCGTGGCGATCGTCAACCGGGCCCTCGAGGCCCGCAGCCAGCATCTGGCGTGGCACGTGGCCGATACGCTCTGTCAGCGCTTCGCGCTGCCGACGACGCTGGTGCCGCTCGAGACGGCGAGCATCGACGTCGTCTCCGCCGAGTTGACGATCGAAGCGACCGCGATCGAGCTGCAGGTGTCCCTGGACATGGAAGTGACCCGCGTCGGCAGCGCGGCGGCGCCGGCTGTCGGCGGCGGCCAACAACCGACCCATCTCGGTTTCAAACCGACGTGAACGGGTGTACCGGCGCTCACCCGCACGGCGCGGGTTGGCGATTCGATGCATGGCGGACGGGGCGCGAACGACCTACCCGACCGCACGATGACTACGTTCATCGCCATCAAACCGGAGGACGCTCATGCGCACGATTCCCAAGTTGGCCCGCACTGGAATTCTGCTTTTCGCTGTTCTGTCGTCGGCGCTATCCGCCTGTTCGCAGCCACCACCACCGGCCGGCGATGACGGCACCGGTACGATCGGCTTCGCGCTTCAGGTCGCGCCCGGCACCACCATCAACACGATTTCCTGGAACATCACCAACACCGCCCCCGCCTTCACGCGAGCGGGCACGGTCAACGTGCAGAACAGCAACACGATCCGTTTCCAGGTCGGTGGGTTGCCGGCCGGCGCCGGCTACACGATCGCCCTGACGGCCATGACGGTCGATGGCGCGTTCTCGTGCGCGGGCTCGGCGGGGTTCTCCGTCGCGGCGGGCATGATCAACCCGGTCACGCTGACCCTCACCTGCACGGCGAACGGCAACGGCTCCGGAACGGTCGTCATCGACGCCTCGACCGCCGTGTGCGCGACGATCACGTCGCTTTCGGTGCTCCCGCTGGAGACGACCGTCAACAGCTCGATCGCGCTGGCGGCGACCGCGACGGCGGGCTCGCTGACGCCGCTGTACGCATGGACTGCTACCGCCGGGACCTTCGACAACCCGGCGATCGCATCTCCGATGTTCACCTGCCCGGGGACGCCCGCGATCGTGACGATCACGCTGGCCGTGTCGCCCAGCGTTCCAGGCTGCACGTCGGCGGTGCAGACGGTCGAGGTCACTTGCGACACGCTGAACCCGACGTTCACCAACGTCTACGCCAACATCATCGGCGCACGCTGCGCGAGCTGCCATCGCCCGAACGCCACCACCGGCGTCAGCGCCGGCAACCTCGACATGAGCACGCAGGCGGCCGCGCACGCGAACCTGGTCGGCGTCGCCGCCGCGGGAACGGGCGCCGGGACGTCGGGCATCACCTGCGTGTCGGCGATGCTCACGCGCGTCATCGCCGGCAATTCGGCGCAGAGCCTGCTTTACAACAAGGTGGCGAGCAAGCTCGCGGGCGTCCTCGCCCCGTGTGGCTCACCCATGCCGCTCCCCGGCGGCGCGGCGGCGCTGACGCAGGCGCAGGTCGACCTGATAGCTGCCTGGATCGGCGGCGGCGCGATGAACGACTGATCGCCCGCCGCGCATGCGGCTAGAATCGCGGGCGACGATGCCCGCCCCCGCGAAGACAGCTGCCGCACCGCCCCCGCTGCGACGGCTGTTCGCCACCCGCTACGTGACCGCGCTGCGCGAGGGCGGCTCCGTGCCGGCCGTGGTCGAGGCCGACGACGGCGCGCTGTGGGTCGCGAAGTTTCGCGCGGCCGCGCAGGGCGGGCGGGTGCTGGCGGCGGAGCTGATCGTCGGCGAGCTGGGGCGCGCGGCCGGGCTGCGCGTCCCGGAGCTGGCGCTGATCGACATCGACGTGGCGCTGGGGCGCAGCGAGCCGCACCAGGAGATCCAGGAGCTGCTGATCGCCAGCGCCGGCACCAACCTGGCGATGGCCTACCTGGCGGGCGCGGTCGGCTACGATGTCGCCGCGCGGCGGCCCGTGAGCGGCGCGCTCGCGTCGGCGATCGTGGCGCTGGACGTGTTCGCGACCAACGTCGACCGCACCGCGCGCAACCCAAACTTGTTATGGCACGGGGGCGAGCTGTGGCTCATCGACCACGGCGCGTCGCTGTTCTGGCACCACGGCTGGGAAGGCGGGCCGGCCTCGGGCGATCTGGCGGCGTCGGCGGCGCGCCCGTTTGGCCGCGCTGGCGAACACGTGCTGCTGTCGTTCGCTGACGGCCTGCCCGCGGCGGGCGCCGCGCTGGCGGCGGCGCTCGACGACGACGTCATCGACCGCGTCGTCGCCGCGGTGCCGGAGGCGTGGCTGGAAGGAGCGGGTGGTGAGGAGCTGCGCGCCGCCTACGCCGTCTGGCTGCGCGCCCGCCGGGCGGCGCTGCCGCACATCATCGAGGAGGCCGCCCGTGTCCGCGCCGCTCGCGTTTGATTACACGATCGTGCAGGTGGTGCCGCGCGTCGATCGCGACGAGCGGGTCAACGCCGGCGTGATCCTCTTCTGTCCGGCCGCGGCGTTCCTCGGCTGTCGGATCGCGCTCGACGCCGGGCGCCTCCGCGCGCTGGCCCCGGACGTCGACATCGCCGCGGTCGGCGCGCAGCTCGAGGCCGTGCGCGCGGTGTGCGCCGGCGATCCGACCGCCGGTCCGATCGCGCGCCTCTCGCCGTCCGAGCGCTTCCACTGGCTGTCCACGCCGCGCAGCACGGTGGTGCAGCCGTCGGCGACGCACGCGGGCCTGTGCGACGACCCGGCGGCGGCACTCGAGCGCCTGTTCGCGACCGCCGTCTCGACCTGATCGCCGACCGCGGCGATCACGCGATGCAGCGGCTTGGCAACTTTCGCCGCTTCCAGTATTTCGCCGACGACATTTGTTCTGACGTCACGCTCGGATCGATTGAACCGCCGCGCTCGCGTCCCGTACGCTCAATCTCCTTCCACTTCCCGAGGAGAAACCATGAGCAAGGTGTTGGGCCGGTCGTTGTCGTTCGCAGCGGTGTCTCTCGTTTTCGCGTCCGCGATCGGATGCGCCGTCGAGGCCGATGAATCTGGAACCGAAACCGAAACGGCGACCGGCGCGCTGGTCGCGGGCCAGTCGTTCGTGGTGTCCTTCTCGGGCGGCGGCATCCCGGCAAACGCCAGCAGCCTGGTGACGTCGGCGGGCGGCACGATCGTCGCGCGCTACAACGCGGTCGGCGCGGTGCTCGCCCGGTCGGCGAGTGGGGCCTTCGCGGCCACGCTGCGCGCCACCGCGGGCATCGACGCGGTGGGCAACGCCGCCGCGGTCCACAGCGCGATCTCGCCCGTGATCAGGAAGACGGTGAAGCGCCCGCCCCACCAGAATCCCCCCTCGGCGGCCGGCGACCCGCTGTCGTTTCGCCAGTGGGACATGGATCAGATCCACGCCCCGCAGGCGCGCGCGATCACGAACGGCAGTCCGTCGGTGATAGCCGGCCTGTTCGACTCGGGCGTCGACATCACGCACCCGGATCTCGCGGGCCGCGTGAAGGCCTCGGCCAGCGCGTCCTGCGTGGGCGGCATCGCCAACCCGGCGCAGGAGATCTGGTCGAACGACGTGTTCGGCCACGGCACGTTCACGTCCGGCGTGGTCGGCGCCCCCAAGAACAACGTCGGTATCATCGGCGTCGCGCCGAACGTCACGCTGGCGATGGTCAAGGTCGCCGTCGACGACTTCAACGATCCGAACGTCGGCCAGGTGTTCGCCGACGCGTTCGTCTGCGCCATCGACTGGGCGATCGGACACAACTGGGATCTGATCAACGCCAGCCTCACCATCGATCCGTTCACCGCCCCGGACGACGACACCTTCTGCAGCAACCAGCCGGACCGGGCCGCGATCGTCAAGATCGTCCGCCGGGCGATTCTCGAAGCGGCGCGCAACAAGATCACGATGGTGGCGGCGGCCGGGAACGCGTTCACGGACCTCGCGAACCTGGACGAGATCATCGGCGGTACGAACTGCCAGCAGATGCCGGTGCAGCTCCCGCGCGTCATCGGCGTCAGCGCGGTTGGAGTCACCCAGAAGCTGGCGTTTTATTCCAACTACGGGTTCGGCGCGGTCGACCTGACGGCGCCGGGCGGCGACGGCCTGATTCCGAACCCGCTCGTCACCGACACCACCGCGTCGGGCCAGGTGGTGGGCCCCTTGCCGCCGACGAGCTTCTACTACCAGCAGGCGGCCGGCTACGACGGCCAGATCCAGGACTGCTCGATCCCGAGCTGCCCGACGTACGCGTACGTCCAGGGAACGTCGGCGGCCGCGCCGCTGGTGACCGGTGTCGCCGCGCTGGCGATCAGCCGCTTCGGCAAGATGACGCCCGAACAGCTCCTGGTCAGGATGAGCCTGGCGGCGAACCCGCTCCCATGTCCGCCGGGCCCCTACGATCCGTTTCCGACGGGCACGCCGGCGACCTGCGTGGGGCCGGCGTTCTACAACAACTTCTACGGCGCCGGCGAGGTCGACGCGCTGGCGACGGTTCGGTAAGCGGCTGCCTGAAAAAACAATAGGCGCACACCGCGCCTGCGGCGCGGAGCGCCTAGCCGATCCCGCGCGGAGCGCGGGATATCGGCTACCTGAAAAAACAATAGGCGCACACCGCGCCTGCGGCGCGGAGCGCCTAGAACTTCGGCGGCGCGGCTGGTGCCGCGTCGCCGGCATTGCGCGCCGCCGGCTGTCCGTCGACAAAACGGAGCTCGGCGCGCCGATTGCGCGTCCGGCAGGCCTCGTCTTTCGCTGGGCAGCGCGGCCCGGCTGGCTCCGCGCGCACCGCCATGTGCTTGTCGGAGACGCCGCACGCGACCATGTACGCACGCACCGCCTCCGCGCGGGCGCGCGCCAGCGTCTCGGCTCCGCGCTCGGTCTTGTCGGCGTAGCCCAGGATCTCGAGCGCCGCGGGCGTCGCCTTCATGAAGCCGGCCACGATATCGAGGTTGGCGAGCGCGGCGGGCCCGATGACCGCGCTCCCCTTCTTGAACTCGACGCGCTCGACCGGGAGCGCGACCGGTGCCGCCTCCGCGGGGGCGGCCTTGCCCGCGCCGGCCTCGCCCTCGGCCGCCGGCCTGTCGGATTCGGCGGCGCCGGTGGTCTTGGCGGGGGCGAGCGTCGCGAACTCGACCGTGCGCTCGCGCGCGCGGCAGCCCTCGGTCTGCTGCGCGCACACGGGCGCGGTCGTGCCGGAGGCCCGCGCCAGCAGGCGGCCGGCATCGACGCCGCGCGCCAGCAGGGCGAGCCGCACGGTCGACGCCCGGGCGAGCGACAACTTCATCGGGGCGCGCTCGTTGTCGGCGGCGTGGCCCTCCAGCGCGACCACCGGAAACTGCTGCGGCTGATTCTTTATGACGATCGCGATCGCATCGAGCACCGGGAACGACGCGGGCTTCAGCTCGGCGCTGTCGTGCGCGAACGCGATCCGCTCGACGATCTGGATGACGTCGGTGCTGTTGACCGAGCGCGGCGACAGGTCCGGGCACCCGTCGCCGTCCTGATATCCGTTGTAGGTCTCCGCGTCGGCCGGGCACTTGTCGTCGCGATCGGGTACGCCGTCGCCGTCGCCGTCAATCGTCGGCGCGGCGAGCGCGAGCAGGGTCACCCACCCAATGGCGTCCACGCCATCACGCTATCACGCACCGGCGTCGATGGCGCCACTTCGGCGGGGCGGCCCCGGCTGAACCCGGGACCGCCGACGGCCCAGCTCGGTTCAGCGAACGCGATAAACGACCGTGCCGTTCATGCTCAGGTTGGGCGGCAGGTGGCGCTGGCCGAACACGGTGAACTCCTCCGTGATGACGGCGCCTGGTCCGAAGAGATCCGAGGCTTGGATCGTGAGGTCGAAGGTCGCGCTTCCCTGCGGCGGAATCACGAACGGGCCGTTGGTCGTGACGCTGACGAAGTGCAACGAGAACGGCGACAGGAAGAACGTGTCCTGGCCGCATTCGCGGTTATCCACGTTGCGCGCGGTCACCTTGTAGACCACGGCGGTCTGCGGGGGAACGGCGGGCGGGTTGGCATTGAACGACAGCGCGACCCGCTGGCGATTGCAGCCGGTCGGGTTGTTCAGGCTGACGGTATAGGTGACCGCGCCGCGCACGAAGTTGCCGCCGGTCGCGATGACGGTGAAGCCGATGCTGGTCGAGCCTTCGGGCACGCTCGGATCCGACGTGACAACGAAACGGAATTGCGCCGTCGCGCCGGATGCCACGCCCGACACGTTCGTCGGCTGCACCTGGGTGCCGAAGAACATGAACGAATCCGGCGTGAAAAATAGCTGCGCCGGACCACAAGCCGCGCTGTTCGTGTTGCGGGCGGTCACGAAGTAAATCTTGCTGATGCCGGGCGCGACCGGCCCCGGCGTTTCCTCGCGCGTCTCGACGATGACGGGCGCGCCGAAGACGCACGTGTCGACCGCGCCCTGCAACGTGGTGATCGCGTCGTCAGTCTCGCCCGTCCCGCAGGCCGCGAGCCCCAGCGACGCCGCCACCACGGCCAGTGCCTTCCATTCCCTCTGTGTTCTCATCGTGACCTCCCTGTCAGTAGAGGCACGATGATGAGAGCTTCGTCATTCGCGGCAAGGCCTCTCGCGATTCGGGAATCCGCCAATCGCCGAATTCACGCGGCGGTTCCGGCCCCGTCACGGTGCCGCCACCGCCGGCCTTCGAATTGACAGGATCGACCTGATGGCTCACGCTTTGGCTGCGTGATGTCCCGGCAATTTTCGCTCTGGCAGAAGCTGGTGGCCGTGGCGCCGCTGCTGCTGCTGGCGGTGGTCGTGCCGGGCGAGGTCATGGTGCGCTGCCATCTGGATGGGCTGCTGCGGCCGGCCCCCTGCTGCGACCACGACGAAGCGCCCGGCGATTCCGACCCCGCCTTCGAGACGCGCGACTGCTGCGACCGCGAGGTCACCGCGACGGACCGTCCGGTTTCCGAGGCGGCGCGCGCGACGGACGGCGGACAGATCGCGAGCGCCGCGTTCGCGCCCCACGCCGGGGCCGGTGCGCTCCTCGTTGCGCCGGTGAATCACGGCAGCTGGGCGGCGCAGAGGTACGGGCCCACGCGCGGCGGCCCGCCCATCGTTCTGCTCAAACACGCGTTCCTGATCTGAGACGGCCGGCGCTCGCCCAAGACCGATCTGCGCGCGGCCTTCGCGTGGGGTCGGTTTCCCGGTTCACCGATCCGTCCACCGTCAGGAGCAGCAGCAATGTACGCGAACAGGTTCTTGATCGCCGCCACGGCCGGCACGCTGGTCGCCGCGTGCGCGGCGAGCCCGCCGCCCCCCGGCACCGGGCACGGCACCATCACGACGCTCAGCGCGGCCAGCGCCGCCGGCTACGAACGCTGTCCGCACCGCGTCCCCAGGGAGGTGTGCGCGCGTTGCAACCCGGCGCTGGCGTCGAAGTTCAAGGCCGCCGGCGACTGGTGCAAGGAGCACGACGTGCCCGAGTCGCAGTGCTTCCAGTGCCACCCGGACCTGAATTTCGATCCGCTGCCGCCGCTCCCGGCGAACGCCGATCTGGTCGAGCTGTCCAGGCAGGGCGAAGACGTGCCGTCGCTGGCCCACCACGCGGTGAAGGGCAAGGTGACGCTGTTCGATTTCTACGCGATCTGGTGCGCGCCCTGCCGCAAGGTCGACGCCCACGTGTTCCCGATGCTGGGGCAGCGGAGCGACCTCGCCGTCCGCAAGCTGAACGTCGTGTCGTGGGAGACGCCGCTCGCTGAGCGCTACCTGAAGAACGTTCCCAGCCTTCCGTACCTGGTCGTGTACGGCAAGGACGGCAAGCAGGTGAGCGCGGTCGCCGGGCTGGACCTGGCCGCGCTCGACCGCGCGATCGCGGAAGCGAGCCGGCGATGAGGCGCGGTCTGTCGGCGCTGGTGGCGGCCGGCGTGCTCGTGCCGCTCGGCGCGCATCACGCGCACGCCTGCGCCGGGTGCCGTAACCCCAGCATGCCGGTCGCGCGGCTGGACGCGGTGGAGCTGGCGCCGCGCGAGGTGCGGGCGACCGCCATCCTGGGCGCGACCTACCTGGACACGCTTCATGCGGCCGGCTGCGCCGACCTGGCGAACTGCGACGAGGTGCCGGTGCAGCCGACGTACATGCACCACCAGAAACTCTATCCGGCGGAGCTGCGCGCGATCGCCGAGGTGGGCCTGACCCGGACACTGGGATTCGAGCTCCAGTTCCCGTTCCGGGTGGTCGGGACGACGATCCAGTACACGACGCCCGACGGCCAGCCCTACGTTCCCGCCGACCCCGGTGTGCACCACCGCGACGAGACGCTGGCCGGCATCGCGGATCCGTGGCTGCTCGGACGCTGGGGCGCCCGGCTGGGCGACTTCCTGCTGGTGCTGCGCGCCGGCGTGTCGCTGCCGCTCGGGCGGACCCAGCCGAACCCGTTCCTGCTCGGCGACGCGGGAATTCGCCACGAGCACATCCAGTTCGGCACGGGCACGTTCGATCCGGTGGCGGGCTTCCAGCTGGCGCGCCCGATCGGATCGGTGCAGATCGCGGCGTACGCCCAGGGACAGGCGTCGCTGTACCAGAACACGTACGGCTTCCGTGCCCCGGCCCGGTTCTTTGGCGGCGTGCAGGGCTCGCACCACCTGTTCGGCACGTTGACCGGCGGACTGGGCGTGGATCTGCTGTACGAAGGCGCCGAGCGCTGGGACGGCATCATCCAGCAGGACGGCAACCTGGGGCGGACGGAGATCCTGGCCGCCGGGGTGCTGGTACAAACGTTCGGGGAGACGTCAGTGACGCTGAGCCTCCGCGTCCCGATGTACCGCCACATCGTCACCGCCGGCGAGGAGGGGGGCTCGCTGTCGTCGCCAGTGATGATGAGCATGCTCGTCAGCCGGTCGTTCGGCGGTAGGCGCTGACGGCCGCGGTCAGGCGGCGGCCGCGCGCGCGCGTGCCCGTACCGCGCGGCGTCGCGCCGCCGGGCCGCGGGGCCTGAGCGCCTCATCGACATCGGCGCGCGTGATCGCGCCCAGCAGGAACGGGCCGACGGTGACGGGAAGGACCGACACCCGCGACCAGATGAACAGCTCGCGCGCCCGCCAGACCGAGGTGGCCGGGTGCAGGCAGAGACCGATCGTCTTCATCGTCGCCGCGACCTCGGCGTCGTCGGCCGATGCCGCCAGCGCGCGCTCGTCGAGCACGCCGACCAGACGTCCGTCCCGCTCGACGAACAGGACCGTGACCCGCTTGAGTGCCGCGACCTTCCGCGCCGCGGCGATCGTCAGATGCTCGGGTATCGCCGGCACTGTTCGTGTCCGGAGATCGCCGATGGTGGTGATGTCCCCCGTGCGTCTGCGCGCCGTCATTACGATGCCGATGCCCGCTCTAGGGTCGGAGGTCCCGGCTGGGCAGCACGCGTTCGACCATGATGTGCATCTGGGTGCCGGCCCGCTGCCACGCCGCGCGGGTCGGGCCGCGCGTCGCGGGCAAGAACCAGGCGAAGCCGGCCGCCGCCGCCAGCGTGAGCAGCGCGAGCCGCTGCGGCGCCTTGTCCATGCGCCAGCGCATGCGCCGAATGAGCCGGACCGTGTCGTGTCCAGGCACCTGGGGCCGCGCGTCCGCGACGTCGATCGGTTCGCTCGCCGGTACCTCGTACGGCAGCGCGCGAACGGGCTGCGACGCGACGGCGGGATGCGCCAGCGCCACGCTGACCCGCACCGGCGGCGGCTCGCTGATCACGTCGACGAACGGCGCGGGTGTCGACCCCTGGATCGCCGCGCGCAGCGCGCTGGCGAACGCGAGCACGTTCGGGTAGCGGTCGGCCGACTCCTTGGCGAGCCCGCGCATCACCACGGCGTCGATCTCCGCGCCCAGCGCCGGCACCAGCTCCGACGGCGGAATGGGTTCGCTGTGCACGACCTCGTAGAGCACAGCGATCGGGTTCTCGCCGCGGAACGGCTCCTGGCCCGTGAGCAGCGTGTAGGCGATCGCGGCCAGCGAGAACTGGTCGCTGCGGTGATCGATCTGCTCGCGCAGGCCTTGCGCCTGTTCGGGCGCCATGTACTGGGGCGTGCCCGCGACGCGCTCGCCTTCGGTCAGCCGCGGCCGCCAGCTGGCCTGCGAGATGCCGAAGTCCATCACCTTGACGAAGTCGTCGACGCCGG
>Ga0111538_10012131_pt1 | contig 11396 bp, 10 predicted proteins | sample SoiMethybrSBSTD1_FD_79669 | JGI IMG/M metagenome (GOLD analysis project Ga0111538, IMG submission 79669) | Bulk soil microbial communities from a Populus tree surrounding site in Tennessee, USA - Soil MetaG P. TD hybrid SBSTD1 (version 2)... | ecosystem: Environmental > Terrestrial > Soil >... | reverse complement strand
GTTGGATGTCCTGAACAGGTTACCAAGATTTGTTTCTACTCCATTGAATGGCGTTTGTGCACTTGCGGTTTGAAGGGCACAAAAAAATGCGATGGCAAACAATACTTTCATTGCAGATAATTTTTGGAACAACTAATTTATGGAAATGTGAGGCAGAATCAATTTATATGATTTTGCGGAGGGATTTTTGCAACTAAACATGGAATCGGGAAATCGACAATAGAGAAACGAGAATCGACAAATTTATTTTCCTGCAAAGTTCTTTTCCATTTCTTGAATATATTGTCGGATAGTTAATTTACGATATTCCCCACGGGAGGTTTCTTTATTTTTCTCCGTAGATATTTTTATTATTCTCCGTTGAATGATACAGTAGTTTTTCAATGATCCCATAACCGTCCATTCCATAATTGCGGTTTTATCAAAATGCGACCCATGCTATATTAACGATATCCCATATGCGCGTGTAGTACAGTTCCCTCATTGCTAGTTTTTTGCCTTCGGTTGCTTGAGAAAACAATAATTCTTTTACAATCGTATATTTTCATCTCTTCTCATCGTATTTCTACCATTGATTTTATAGAAGATATTAATAATTTTATATATGCTCCTGTTGCGATTGTTTTTGAGCAACTCCATAAATCCTGTCGAAATGATCAAAGCCTCTGTCCCTGAACTGCAATTGCACTTCTCAATTCTTGAATGCAACAAGAATTCTCTTTCTTTATTAACCAAACATTACAGCAAACATCTCCTTGGTTGTCTCAACCGATGGTATGGCAATTCATTGTATGATGATCCTACACTTGCTTATGAAGCCGTGTATGAAGCACTCCGTTTTTATAGTGAACACCCACGTAAATTCAATCCTGAACAAGGATGCCTTGTCCGTTTTCTAGAGCTCAATGCCGACAGGGCAATGCAGAATATTTTTGAACGCGAGAAATATAATATCCAGATTAAATTAATCGATCATCATCTCGCAAGATATTTTGACAATGAACGGGACATGCAGCTCGCGAAGCTCATCCTTAAAAATAAAACTGATGTTCCTGCTATTGTAGTGCTGCTCGATATCGGCAGCTACCGTATTGCGGAACAACTTGCGGAGATCACCCGTCACACACACCGCATAAAAAAGATTTTGGGAACTGTTGGTAAAAAAATGTTGTCAGTACGTAGCCGCGTCAAGCACAATCCTCCAGACATCCGCATCCTTCTTCCAAACCCTTAAATAATTTCCCTTTTTACCCGAAACATCAATGTAACCATATGTATATCCCAGGTCGCCTGATGGAGCCATACCCGTTCCCGCATTTTTATATTGATACCGCAAACTATCGTTCACTGAGAACGAACCTTTGATCACTTTTGTTCCGGGCCTGTAATAGCGGGTATGGGCAGATCCGAATTTATTGTAGCCTTTACCACCATCGTAATTCGCAATAAAATTTTCTTCCGCTTTTTTTATTTCCTCTTCATTGCTTTCTTTGTTCTGCCTCTCCGGTTTTTTAATTACAGTTTCCTTATCTGCATATTCCACCTTGCTTTCATCATATTCCGACTGCGGCGACGGAGTGCCCATGTCAAGCACAACTTTCCATTCCCCATTTTTATCTTTTTCCCAGATGCTGTTGAAATATCCCTTGCGATCCGCTTTGTCGCTTCCCTTTTTCAACCTGAATTCCGAAGGTCCTGTTGTGTATCCGAAATCTCCCGAAGCAGCAACCTCCGCGAATTCAGGATACCATCTTAACTCCATACTGTCCGTTTTCCTTTCCTTCCAAACCTCTTTGCCGTTTAATATTTTACCCTGTTCGAAAACTCTTGCACTGTCATCAAAATATTTTATAAAAGCCTCAGTGATACCTGTTGAACTGGCATACCCGGCAAAGCTCTTTTCCGCATTTACCATTTCCATCAGTGCCGATTTCTCCTGGCATTTTACTGATAATTCCATTGAGCAAACTACTATAAGCAGGAATAAAATTTTCATACATTAAGTATTTTTGAGGTTTGTTGCAAGTTATCTTTTCCACTTTCTGATGTAAAATTATTCCATCCCTTTTGACCCCGAACAGCATTAATCCCGTAATTTCAAAAGAAAAAGAGGACATTTTTTGGAGAAAAAAACTGTCACTAACGGAACGCTTTTCATTGTTGAGAAGCCCTTTGACCCGAGAAGTAAATGGTTATTTGCTTTCTATTGCATCGCATTCTTTGCCCTGCTCTCATGGTATTTCGGTGTCATATTCACAAGAGTAGACCTCACCTCCATCCTGCTTTTGGTTACCATTGTTGCCGGTTATATTATCGCCGGCTACAGATTTGCCACTAATGCCAGCCGAACGAGTACTATACTGGTGACGCCCTTTACGATCGAATTCACGGAACAATGCTGGTTTTACAAAAGAAAAAAGAAGTATGACATCGCAGGAATTTCCGGATTCCGGTATATAGAAAGACCCATACTCACGCCGCATCCACTTGCAGGGATCACTTTCGATTACCTCGGGTTTCAAACGGCACAACAGGCGATCAACGAATTATACGGCGACAACCGCATCGCCTTCGATTACAATAAAGAAACTATATCTTTTGGAAAAGAACTATACAGTTGGGACTTCGAAGATCTTTTCATAACTATATATCCCATTTCTAACAATAACTGATGAATCATGATGCCTTCTCCCACCCTTGAAGAATCCGTGAAAATATCCGGTTCCAAAACACCCTCATTACAACGTATTGCTACCATCGACATTCTCCGGGCACTCACTATGGTGCTGATGATCTTTGTAAATGACCTCGGCTCGCTGCGGGGCATACCCTTATGGCTCGAGCATGTTGAAAATGGTGTTGATGGGATCGGACTGGCCGACGTTGTATTTCCTGCGTTCCTTTTTATTGTTGGACTTTCATTGCCCTATGCCATTGACAACAGGCGAAAAAAGGGGGATACTGAATGGCAGCTTGTTCTCCATGTTCTTACACGCACAATAGCATTACTTGTGATGGGTGTATTCCTGGTGAATGGTGAGTCCATCAATTACGAAGCAATGGGCTTTCCACCTTACCTGTACAATCCGTTATGCTGCATTTCTTTCATTTTGATCTGGAATGTTTATCCAAAAAATGCCAGCAAGGCTCTTGTTTTTACAGCAAAAACAATCGGTATTATCAACCTCATCATACTCGCCTACCTTTATCGTGGTGAAGAACATGGTGTCATTACTACATTCGCTCCAAAATGGTGGGGCATACTCGGATTGATTGGATGGTCATATCTCGCAGCAGGACTCGTCACAGTTTTCTCCAAAAACAATTTTATAGCTATCCTCAGCGCATGGATATTTTTTGCGCTGCTCAGCATGGGATATAAAGCCGGATTCGTTCCGCGAGACAGCTTCATTAATTTCATTCCTAATGCCATATTGGGTGGAACACTAACCGGACTCGCAATGGGAGGTGTGCTCACGACTATAATTTTCCGGTACTTCAGGAAGAAGAATGACAATGTGAAATTGACCCTTACACTACTTGGATTTGCGGGACTACTGATCATATTTTCTGTGCTCACACGTCCATACTGGAAGCTTGCCAAGCTCGGCGCCACTCCCGCATGGCTTTTTTTATGCAGTGCCTTTACCATTATCGGGTTCGTGGTCATTTACTGGATCAGCGATGTAAACCGGAAAGCCAACTGGTTCAATTTTATCAGACCGGCCGGCACCGATACATTATTATGTTACCTAATCCCCTATTTTTTATATGCTATTTTCCGTGCAGTACATCTTCACTGGCCTGATTTTATAATTACCGGGGGAATTGGTTTGCTCAAATCACTTGGCATTGCTTTGATTTGCGTATACATTACGGGTTTACTGAACAGGGCTGGAGTACGTTTGAAACTTTAATTACAAATCATATCTCATGCTGTATAAATTATTACTTGCTATCATCTTTTCTGCAATCATTTCTTCCTGCGGTTCCAATAAAACGGCATCAAGCGATGAAACAACTGACACAACCGGGTCTTCGGTTAAATGGAATCTTGGTGTGGCGCTATGGACTTTCCACAATGCCGATTTTCCGGCTTCGTTGAATATGGCCGACAGCGCAGGATTAAAACTTATTGAAGCGAATACATTTCATAAAACAGGAAAAGAACTGAATGATTCCTTGCTCGGTGAACTATCACCTGCCGGAATAGAAAAACTGAAAACTTATGTGCAGCAGCTTAATTTAAAAATCGGATCACTTTACCTGGGAGGCGGAAAAACGATCCAGGACTGGAAGAACGATTTTGAAAAGGCAAAACAATTCGGAGTACGTTATGTTACCGCAGAACCACCCCTTGATATGTGGGATAGTATTGACAGTCTTGCCGGCATATACGGCATGATGGTTGCCATTCATGAACACTGGAAAGGAACGAGTGCTTATTGGCATCCCGATTCTGTGCTTGCCGCCATAAAGGGTCACAAGAATTTCGGTGCATGTCCCGACCTTGGACATTATCCTAAAAGTGGTATTAATCCTCTTGATGCTGTAAAAAAACTGGAGGGACATATTATAGGAGTACACCTGAAAGACATAGCGGAAATGAACAATCCCAAATTAGTTGATGTGCGTGTGGGTACCGGGATCGTTCCCTTCCCTGAAATATTTAAAGAGCTTAAACGGCAAAAGTTTGACGGTTATATTTATATAGAAAGGGATTCAATTGAAAATCCCACTAATGTGCCTTCAGTAATTGAAACAGTGAAGTATTTTAATGAGAAAATTAATGACTGATGGACCCTTCAACACTTACAAAAACTTACACGAACGGTGAAATAACTGTTGTATGGAAACCAGGTTTGTGCAGGCATTCTACTATCTGCTGGAAGGAAGCAACAGGCCTTCCTTCTGTATTCAATCCCAGGATCAAACCATGGATAAATATGACCGGCAGCGACACTGAAAGCATCAGGCTCCAAGTAATTAAATGCCCCAGCGGAGCACTTTCCTACTTATTAAATAATCCAACCGGGGGGTAAATTTTACGAACTTTAGGCTGAATGCCCAAAACCCCAGATACCTGCTTATTAATATTGACTGTATTACTATCGGCACCAGCTGCTTTTGCCCAATCAAAAAAAGCAGACAGCCTCCTCTCGCTGCTTTCAACTGCAAATGACACTACTAAGGTCAACCTCCTTAACCAGATTAGTTCTTCATACTGGTATGAAGACCCGGTAAAAACTTTTGAATATGCTAAACAGGCCGCTGAGCTTGGTGAAAAAATAGATTTTAAGAAAGGGGTCGCTGCAGCATACAATAATACAGGAGTTGGTTATTATCAGCAGAACAATTATGACTCAGCATTACTATGGTACGAAAAAGCAATAGCCAAACATAAAGAAGCAGGTAATTTTAAAGGTGAAGCCTATATACTTAATAACACGGGACTAATTTATTGGAAGCAGGGCGAACTACCCACAGCAGTTGAGTATTACATGAAAGCGTTGAAGATCTGGGAAGATCATAAACTGGAAAGTGAAGCATCATCCATTTACGATAATCTTGGTAATATTTATAACGAACAGGAAGAATACGACAGGGCTATCGCGTACTACAATAAGGCGATAGATATACAACAAAGATATTCAAGGCCGCCGCATGAAAGAAGTATGACGCTCAGTAACATGGGTTCTGCTTACCTCGGAAAAGAAAATCCTGGAGAAGCACTGAAATATTTCCTGGAATCTCTAAAGTTTCTTGAAGATGATGAAAAGGAAAGCAGGGCGGTTTCTTTGTCAAATATTGGTCTCTCCTATGTTGAGATGAATAACTACCCAAAGGCAGAAGAATACCTGAAATCTGCCATGAAACTCCAGGAAGAAATCGAGGACAATGACGGGCTGGTGCATACAATAATGGGATTGGCGAAAACATCTCAGAAGACCGGGAAATTAAATGATGCCAGGCTATATGCGGACCGTGCACTCGGCATTGTAAAGGAAATTAACGACAAATCAGCCATGTCGGAAGCCTGGCTGTTGCTTTCGGATATTACTGCAGAATTGGGGGATTATAAAAACGCTTACCAGTATTTTATCAATCATATCGCTGCTCGTGATTCAATCCGTGCCAAAGAAAATATCTATAAGATCGCACATCTCCAGGCTGGACTCGAAACAGAAAAAAAACAGGCGGAACTTGAACTGCTGAAAAAAGAAAACGAACAGCAGGCTTTCAGAAGAAATACAGTATTTGCGGGACTGATCGCATTGCTCATAATTGCCACTCTGATTGTTAGCAGGCAAAGACTGAAGATCAGGCAGAGCAATGAACTGGTAGGAATAAATGCCCAACTAACAAATCAATCGAAGCAATTAGAAGAACAGACTGAAAAATTGAGGGAGATAGATAAGATGAAGTCTACTTTCTTCGCCAATATTTCACATGAGTTCCGCACACCGTTAACATTGATACTGAACAGCCTCTCCGACAAAATTGAAAATGTAAAGTCGGCTGGCAAAGAAGAAGACCTTTTGCAATTTGAGCTGATGCACCGCAATGCGAGGCGCCTGCTGAACCTGATCAACCAACTGCTCGATCTTTCGAAGCTCGACGCGAAAGAAATGAAGCTTTATGAAGAAAATATCGACCTGGTAAAACTGCTGAATGTGATCCATGCGTCATTTTCTTCACTTGCGCAGTCAAAAGACATCACGTTTAACATTTTCGTGCCTGATGAAAAAATCATCTGCAGGGTTGACTGCGACAAATTTGAAAAGATCTTCTATAATTTATTATCCAATGCTTTCAAATTTACTCCCCGCGGTGGTAAAATAGAATTTAAAGCTCAAATGCACGATGACCTGAAAGGCAGGAAAATGATTGTAACCGTGAGTGATTCAGGACGGGGTATTGCAACGGACCAGGTTGAACACGTATTCAACAGGTTTTACCAGGGCAAGCAATATTATTCTGATGAACAGGGAACCGGTATAGGATTAGCGCTGACGAAAGAACTCGTTGAATTACATGGAGGAAAAATAATAGTGGAGTCTTCTGAAGGAAACGGAGCAAACTTCATCGTAACACTTCCTTTGGGGGATGCAACCGGGGAAGAATCTTTCAGGGAACAGAAAATAGTGGAACAGGAATTCGCTGTTTCCGAATTGATCAGGAAGGAAGAAGAAGTGACTTTCGAGCAGGTTGAAAAACCAACTGTTCTGGTTGTAGAAGACAACGAAGACCTTCGGCATTATTTAAAACGCGCCTTGGGTGAACAATATATTATTATAGAAGCTGAGGACGGGTTAAAGGGATTACAAAAAGCATATGGCGCCATTCCTGATCTGATTGTGAGCGACTGGATGATGCCCGAAATGGATGGCATAACCATGTGCCAGAAACTAAAAACAGATGAACGCACCAGTCATATACCGGTAATATTATTAACAGCTATGGCCAGCGACAATGCAAAGCTGCAGGGACTTGAAACAGGCGCGGATGATTATCTCACAAAACCATTTGATAACCGGGAACTGAACATCAGGATAAAGAACTTGATTGAGAACCGCCGCCAGATGAGGGAGCGCTTCAGTAAGGAGATGCTTCTCGGACCAAAAAAGATCACTGTAAAATCCATGGATGAGAAGTTTCTGCAGAAAGTTTTGGAAGCCGTTGAAACCAATATGGGCGATCCGGACTTCAGTATGGAAAAATTCGGCCAGCAGGTTGCGCTCAGCAGGATGCAGCTTCACAGAAAATTAAAGGCGCTCACTGATCAGTCGCCGGGTGATTTCTTAAGATCAATGCGGTTAAAGCGCGCAAAAAGATTGCTGGAATCACGGGCAGGCAATGTTTCTGAGGTAGCTTACGAAGTTGGCTTCAATAATCTATCCTATTTCTCCAAATGTTACAAGGAAGAATTTGGTATTTCACCGAATGAATCGTCTTCTTTAAAAGAAAATACCATCTGATTTTTACAATGTTACAATTCTGTCAGTCAATGTTACAGTGTTACTGTAACTAATCAACTGGTTTTCAATCGTTCTCCAAAAAGTTACTGTAGTGTCATACAATGTTACCTACGTTCTAACACAGGGGTGTTTTGCGGATGTATGTTCGCATTGTCGAAATCAAAAACTCAAAAAAATAAAAAACAAAAAAATGAAACAGACAGCATCTTTAATCAGAAAATTTTCTTTCGTGGTATTATCAATTACGCTTGCGCTCGCATCATGCAGCAAAAAAGATTCAGGTATCGCAGCATCTAATGCAGGTCCATTTGCAGGACAGTATCTTGTAGTGGATGAAGATGAATCATATACATTAAAAATAGAAAGCGACGGTGGAAGCAGTTTCAAGATCACAAACTTTGGCGGTTTTATGAATGTGCCAGTGAAAGCCAATGCTAATGGTAATGTACTCACAATACCTACACAGACCTTCAAGAATCCTAATGGTCACACCCTTACCGTATCTGGAACAGGTAGCCTTATTACCAAAGGTGCAAAGGACGACACCATCACGATCAGTTATACAGTTTCAGGATTCGCTAACTATAGCGGCGACCTTGAAGGTTCAAGACAATAATATTATTCACCCTCATTTTTCATGGACACACACGGATACAGATTGGCCCCTCGGGGCCTTTACTGTTTTAAGGAACCCAGCGTTTGCACCTTTGGAAACCTTTGCGCCTCTGCGATTCTTCGCGTCTTTGCATGAAACCTTTGCGTGAAACCCTTCGCGTGAAACAAATTAGGCTTTGGTGTTCAGCAGATCCGTCACTTCAACTCCCAAAACTTTGGAGATCTTGAAAAGTGTTTCCAGGTTAGGTTGTGCATCGTTAGTGCACCATCGTGAAACTGCTGCCGGTGTGACGTCCATTTTTTCTGCAAGCCATAGGTTGGTTTTATCCTTTTCAATAAGAACGATCTTGATCCTGTTTAATCTTTTTTTCTGTGATGCCATATGTAACAGAGGTCGAGGTGATAAAGGCGGCAACTAACAGAATATGCATCAATAAACAAGGGTTCCAAATATTTCATATAGTGTGAATATATTTTACTTACTTGCAGATATAATTCTAGCTTACCCGCCTCAATGAAAAAGAATAAAACCCGCATACGCAAGCCCGTTATGAAATGGCAATCGGGCGATTACCAGCGTACACAAACCATCAAATTCGAGTTGCCTCTTCAATTTCTTATGCTCTGCAGACTTGCCGGCATATCTCCGCAGCAGATCCTCACAGATTTTATAGATAACCTTTCACGTGGCAGCTGGAAGCGTGAGGGAAGAGAAAAAGCCAGGCAATTACTTGCCACCTATTTCATTGAACATGGATATGGTAATGAAATGTATTCCGGAGATGAGCTAACCCATATGTTCTCTGAACTGGATGCAATGGCTATGCTCTTTCCAAAAGATGGTGAGCCACAAATGCTTGATGCTTACTCAGTATGGCGCGAACATCAGCAGGAATACTGGTTTAATAAATGGTTCAACCGTAAAGTATCTCCAAAAACCGGAAATTATCCACACAAGGGAATAAATTTCAATACTGAAATTATATAATACCCTGCTATTCAAACTACTATTCATCTGGCACCCTTTTCGTATTAATGGGTATACCCAAAAACCCAATTTATGAAAACAATAAACGCTTTCAATAAAATAGCCCTCGCAAGCAGGATGCTAATGTTGATTGCGGGTTTGTTCATATTCATGACAGGTGCTGCACAGTCAGGATCTGGTGGAGTAAGCGGAAGCGGTGGTGGAAAACTCGATTTTAATAGTCCCAACCTGATCAGCGGTATTGCAGGTTCTGATGGAGCAGTTTATCAATTCTCAGACATAGGACTGAACCTCGATGCAAGAATTAAAATAACGGGTCGTTCAGACTCGCAGGTTTACCTCAAAGACATTGATCTTACATCATCAGGTTTTGATAAAGCCTGGCAGCCCCAGGTAGGCTATAATAATAACAGCATAGGTTCCGCCGGTGAGTGGTGGATGGACTTTGAAGTAACCTTCGTAGAAAAAGGAACCCCTACAGCAGCAACTATTGACCAGTTTGATCTTACAGCAATAGATATTGACGGAAATGGCGACAAGATCCGTGAGTACGTATCATTGTATGGTCTCAAATCTTATACGGTTGAACAGAACTCAATTCTTTCAATCTCAAACCTGCTGAACATTCTTAACGGTATCACAAGTGTTGTTGGGAAAAGATTCGATGGGCCTACCCTGAACTTTGTAAACATCGATACCAGCGGTACATCAGTAATGGTTACCACAAATTATCAGAATGTGCAGAGTTTTACAGTACGTACAGGTGCAGTAGCAAGTGGATCAAACAGCGGAACTGAACGCATGTATTCATTGTACTACCAGTCGTTCTCATATACTCAGCCTTCAAATTCTTCACTCCCAATAAAGCTTAAATCATTTGACACTCAACTGAATGATGCTAAAGTTCAGATCGACTGGACAACTACTGAAGAAATAAATTTCAGTCACTTTGTGATCGAGCGCAGCACAAATGGATCATATTACAAAGAAATAGCAGTTGTATTTGGTGAAACTGATCCAGGTACTAAGGCGTATGCCTACACCGATGTGATCAATACGAAAGCTTCAGGTCTGATTTATTACCGCCTTAAAATGGTTGACCGTGATGGAGCTATTAAATATTCAAATGTGAGGATCGTGAAAATGAATGTTACGAACGAAACAGTCACTGTAACAACTTATCCAAACCCGGTAACAAACGAATTAAGAATAACAATCCCTGCAAACTGGCAGAACACACACGTAACCTACGAATTGTTCAACATGAACGGAGTAGCGGTAAAAAAACAGATCAACCAGCATGCGAGCCAGACTGAAACTATCGCGGTAAGCAACCTTCAACCAGGTAATTATGTTGTACGGCTTATTGCTGGTACCCAATCAGCAGTGCAGATGATTGCAAAAAAATAATTTTTCAGGGTCTATTACAGGAAACAGGCGCAAGCCTGTTTTTTTGTTTCTACTCAGCTTCTTTTTCAGGGCAACACAAGGTAAATAAAAACCCCTCCTTCCGGAGGGGTTGTGCATTGCATTGAATAATAGAATCAATCAATGTTCACCTTAACCGAGGGACGTTCAGCCTCCGGCACCAGCGGTAAACTCACCTCGAGCACTCCATCCACATACTTCGCTGTTATCTTCGAAGCATCTATGGAATCACTCAGGCTGACTGTTCTCGAGAAACCTCCACGGGAATATTCCCTTAACACCCAATCGGGACGGGGAAAATCGGTGGGAGGCTGATAAGAAACGGTAAGCTGGTTACCCTTCACATCAAGATCAAAATGCTCTTTGATGCGACCCGGTGCAAACAC
>Ga0111538_10012129_pt1 | contig 11397 bp, 9 predicted proteins | sample SoiMethybrSBSTD1_FD_79669 | JGI IMG/M metagenome (GOLD analysis project Ga0111538, IMG submission 79669) | Bulk soil microbial communities from a Populus tree surrounding site in Tennessee, USA - Soil MetaG P. TD hybrid SBSTD1 (version 2)... | ecosystem: Environmental > Terrestrial > Soil > Tree... | reverse complement strand
TCCGGCGAACCCGCTGCGCAGGGGACGCAGATGGATGCGCTCGGGCACTTCGCTCATTTCCCCGTCGTTTGGGACGGGACCGGCTCGCCCCCCCTCGCCACGGCCGAATACTACAACGGCTTCACGCAAGCCCAAGTAAAGCCCACAGCAACCTCTCCGCTCCTCAAGTTGGGAATCGAAAAAGTACCCCCCATCGTCACCAGCGCGGTGCTGCTCGATGCGCGCTCGTTCGTCGGTGGTGGCGCCCCCGTCCCTGCGGGCACGCTCATCACGGCCGCGCACATCAACGGCATGCTCGCCGCGCAGGGGCTTGCGTCGCGCGGCATTCTTCCCGGTGACGTCCTGTACATCTACACCGGTTGGGAGGACTTCTGGCAGGACCCGGATATGCTCCAGGTCTACTACACGAAGGGGCCGGGTCTTTCGCAAGACGCGACGTTCCTCATTCGCGACAAGGCGGTCGTGCTCGTAGCGCTCGACAACCCGTTCACCGATCCGGTCGCCCCCGGTCAGCTCGCCGGCGGTCCGCCCCCCGCTGGTACGCCGCCGGGGCTCCCCTTCGTCGTGCACCACCAGAACCTCTCGGTATCCGGCATCCACCAGATCCAGAACGCGCACCTCGAAGAGATGGCGGCGGACCACGTGTGGACGTCGTGCACGATCATCTTGCCCTTGCTCGAAAAGGGCGGCTCGGGATCGCCCGTGCGCCCCGTGGCGTACGGCGCGCCTGCCGAGTGACGAGCGCCCATCGGGGTCGAGGCGGCCATGTCGCGGCCGCCTCGGCTTCGCGCCGTCGCGGGGTCCGAGTGGACGCGGCGGTCGCTAGGAGTGGCAGCGCACGATGCGATTGAGCTCGTCGTAACAGCCGTCGAAGGTCACTCGATTGCTAGAGCACAACACCGGCGATGTGAGCCGGCACTTCAGGAAGGTGTCGAGTCCTTCGCATCCTTTGTACTGCGAGCGCATCGTTTCACAATCACTGGCACACTGATCGATGGCGCCGCCGGGAAAACAAATGTCGACGGCGCGCCGGCAAATCTCACCGCAGGTGGGCGCCGGTGTGTCACTGCCTTTGCCGCCGTCGGCAGAGGTCGTGCCGTCGTCGGCACCGTTGCTATCGGTCGTGCGCCCGCCGCAACCAAGGGCGAGGAACGCGGCAATTGCGCACACATTTGCGAGTTTCCCGAACAGCCTGCTCATCCTGACCTCGGCGCCTCTTCGCGGCCCGGCGTGGCACCGGGCGAGCGAACGTCATTGTCGTATGTCACCTCAGCTCATCGAAATGAGCATACTCGGCTCGCCTCATTTTCGAGCGAAGTTATCAAAGAAAGCGCGCGTAAACGAGGTCGTCCACGTACCTTCCGTCGGGCAGACGAATGAAGCGCACCCGCTTCGACTCCAGGACGAAGCCTTCCGATTCATACAGGGCGCGCGCGCGGTCGTTGTCGTCCCGCGTATAGAGCTCGAGCCGCTCGATATGGCGGCTCTTCGCCCAATCGACGCAACCTCGTAAGAGCGCGCGCCCGATACCGCGGCGTTGTTGCCCCGGATGCACTTCGATGCTGAAAACCCCGACGTGCCGGGTGAAGGTCGGCTTGAGGCGATGCACGCTGGCGACGCCCACGATCGCCTCCTCGACCGTGGCGACGAGCACCACGGTGTCGTTGCGAGTCGCCGGATCGAGCGAGTCGGCGACGGTTCCGGTGGCGCGCGGTCCACCGGCGATCAAGTCGTCGACCGTGAAGACGACACCACGGCCGTCCTTGGCGACGGCAATGGTGAGCTCGTGCAATGCCGTGACGTCTTGGAGCTCGGCGCGGCGAATGACGAAAGGGGAGGGCATGGCTGGAGCGGTGCGACAAGCTACTTCATGGGGACGCGGTCGAGCAAGGAGGTCACGCGTGCTCCCTGCCAATCGACGTAGGTCTGTCGAATCTCGTTGTTCGACGCAATGTCGGCTGTCACAAGAAGCTGGGGGCCGAGCGTGAGCTCGAGTTGACCCGCGACGTAGGTAGCGCCGAAGACGGTGTACGATCCCTTGCTCGTCGTCACATCGAGCGGCGGATCCGCCTCGTCAATCGATACGGCGAGCTCGAGCCTCGATGTGGGAATGCAGACCGCAGCGGGGCGCGTGAAGGTGCGGCTTCCGCATTGCGGCGAGAGTCCCGGCGGCGCGGCGACCGCACCATTGCCGGCGGGACCGGGCGCGATGCTGAACGTCACGACGCTGGTCGCGTCGGGGCGCGCGTACGTCAATCGCCACGTCCCTTGCACGGCGCCGATCATTTCCTTTTCGCCGAAGTCGAACTCGTCCTCGGAGGGCGAGGAGGAGCAGGCGAACGCCGGATTCATTACGAACGCCGTGAACCCGAGCACCCACACCAACGGGTGATGTGACTTCATGAGACGAGTCTACTGCGCCCCGCGCAGCACTTCCAATTCGAGGCGCTCGTTGTTAAGCGACACGCGGGGCGTGCGGAGCACGCACGCCCCTAGCAATCGAGATCGGTCGGCATCCCCGGATCGGCGATACCGAGGCCTTTTGCGTATTGGATGTAGGCGTTGACCCGTTCGGTCACCGCAGTGACGCTCCCGTAGCCGCCCCCACCGCATTCGCCGCCATTGATGGCGCGGATCGTATCGCCGAACGCGCCGCTGCCCGTCATCGCGTCGTGGCACGTCATTGTGCTGCCCCCCTTGCTCGTCATCCAGTACCAAAGCGCGGTGGCCCACGCGAACTTGGGATCCATGTGAACCTGGCTGGGCTGACCGAGCAAGTCGGCCATGAGCGCCGTCCCGGCCGAGCAATAGTTGTAGTTCCACGTCAGCTGGATGGCGCCGCGCCCGTAGTACCACTTGGTCTGATCGGTCGCGCTCGCGTCGCACACGCACGCCGTGCGCGTCGAGCAATACACGGACTTGGCGATCTCTTCGGCGTACCGGAGCCGCCCCGTTTCGCGCGCGACGTTGGCGAGAAACGCCGCCGTCTCTTTGCGACACACGTCGAGGTTGCCCGTATTGGCAAAGGCCGGGTACGACGCCGCCGCCGCGAGCAAGCCTTCGTACGTGTAGACCGCGTTGCGGCTCGCGAGCGGAAAGATGGAATCGAAGTACGACTTGCTGAGCACATTGGCGAGCCCGCAGCCCGCGGCGCCGTCGCCGCCCGGCGCGTCGGGGATCGTCGTCCCCGCGTCGCGCGCGTCGGCCACCGTGACATCGCGCGCATCGGCGCGCCCTGCGTCCATCGCGGTGCCCGCGCCGCCCCCCGCTCCAGCGGTGCTGCCGCCGTCGACGACGCTGGACCCGCCTTGGCCCGCGATGCCGCCGGTGCCCGCGCCGCTCCCCGCACCCCCTTTGCCCGTTGTGCCGCCGGAGGCACCCGCTCCACCGGTGCCCGCGGATCCGCCGGATCCACCCGTCGCGCTGCCGCCCGTGGCGCCCGATCCTCCGGTGCCCGACGTCGCCCCCGCCGCTCCGCCGCGCCCCGACGTCGCCCCTCCTGCAGTCGCGCCGTCGTCGTCGCCACCGCACGCGACCAAGAGCGCAGCACCGAGCAAAGCGCCGGCCAAGGCGCTCGACCAAATACGAGGCTTCATGACGACTCCTCGTTCTCTTCTTACGAGATCCGGCACTCGGAGTCACCTGCGGAACGCCGGCGCATGAGAAGGTGCGCCCCACCCTGGCCCCTGGCGACGGACGGCTAAACCACGATGAAAATGACGCGCGTCGCGTGGCTTACCATCGAAGACTGGGCAGAGGAGTGAGCGAACGCGCGGGGTCGAAACCCTCGATCGGAGTGCGCTGCCTAATCGTTACCGGACGCTTTGCACTTCTCGAACTCCTCACGCGCGCGGATCGCTTGGAGTGCTTCGCGTTGGCTATTGCGAGCTTTGGCGGGGGACGATTGGCGCAGGGCGCTCGCAACGGCCGGGTCGACCTTGGCCGGCGGCGCCTCGTTGGCGCAAAGATCCGGGCCCGGCATTCCTTGTCGAGGGGCGAATCGATCGCACACGAGAACATCGCCCCGCGCGTCGAAGTAGACGAGATGCTCGACGATCCCGCCTTGCACGTCGGCGTAAGTCGTGAACAAGAGGCGAAGCTGCTCGGCGTCATCGAAGAACAACCGCGTTTCTTGATGGTTGTCGTCCGTGCCGCCGAGGATGGTAAGCGCACGGATCGATCCACGTTCGTTCGTAGCGACGGCCTTACCCTCTACGTTAGCGCCGTATCGACGATCGTCGCTTTCGCATCGAGTCCGTTTCTCTTCGCGCCACTTACCCGAGCGAATCGCCGCGCCAGCGGCCTCGTAAAAGTCTCGGACTTCGGAGGAGCGCTTCACGGACGAATCGCCAAGGCGCTGGGGACGCTGCGCGATCGCACTGAGTCTTTGGAGGAGCGAGGGGTCAGCGATCGAGTGAGCTACGGAGCGCGCGCCCGCATCCAGATCCACTCCCGAAGGCGCAACGCTTGCGACCTCTTCGCGGCTACGATGGCACGCTGGAATACACGCCATACACGCGAGCATCAAGCGGAGAACCCTCCGCGATGGGGCCCGCGCTGCCGTCATCCGTGCGGGCGGCTCGTCGGCGCTGGGGGCGCCGAGGAAACGCGCTCGATCACCGCGTCCAGATCCGTTTCGCCGCGCAGCAATTGGCAGAGCGATTCGCGCAAGCTCGAGATGTCCTCTTCGAGCACGGCGTTGCCGTTGCCTTCGTGGGTGTGCGCGAGCCAGAGAAAGTGCACCGCTTCCGGGGTGCCGCGCTCGTTCTTGCGGCAATAACTCTGCGAGGCGGACACGTTGAGCTCGTGGGCCACCACGGTGGCGCGGATGAGCGCGGCCAAACCAGGGCGCTGGTCGGCCACGACGCAGATCACGATGGCGTTGGGGCGCTTGGACCAGATTTCCGCGTGAGCCAGCTCCTCGCCGCGACGCCAGGCGATTTGGGCGTGCTCGGCGATGTCTTCGTTGCTCAGGTGCTGGCGGTAGGACGGAGGCATCGAGTCGCGAAAGGACCTCGCGAAATCGGGCGGCATGCTGGTCATTGGCCCCCCCCCGTGTGACCGCTGCTCATCGAGCGCGCGACATCGACGCGACGGAAAGCACGACCCCATCCCCTATTGCTGTAGGCGTTCTGCATCCCTACACCCCCTGCCGCCGTCGGACGGCAGTTTGGATTTTCGGCTTCAGCGATAAGCGCTTTGGAAACGTTCGAGCATGGCGCTGCCAGGGCACACCTGCTCGAACGGAAGCGAAGCGAGCGGGGTATCTACGGTGCCGCTGACGTCGTGCATGTCCCCCGCGCTTTCGTCGAGATAGAGAAGACCCGTCGGGATCTCCCCCTTTTCCAGCAATGCTTGCACGTAGGTCTGAACGGCCTGGCGATCGGTGGGATCGTAATTTTCGGCGACCTTGGTGAATCGCACGACGCTGCCGTCGTGCATCTTCACCGAAGTCGTGGTCCCCGGTGCGTAGTCAGCGGCGATCTCTCGTTCTTTGGGAACAAAATCGGCTTGAACGACTTCGAGTCGGTGCTTGCGCGTGTGCAGATAGCTCTTGGTGGAACCGACGTGATCATTGAACGTCACGCACGGCGAAATGACGTCGACCAAGGCGAAGCCCTTGTGGCGCAGGGCCGCCTTCAAGATGGGGACGAGCTGCGTCTTGTCCCCCGAGAAGCTGCGCGCAATGAACGACGCGCCGAGCGTGAGTGCCAAGAGCACGGGATCGATGGGCCGCTGCTGGTTGGGCTCGCCGCGTTTGCTCTTGGAGCCAAGATCGGTCGACGCCGAGAATTGCCCTTTGGTGAGGCCGTACACACCGTTGTTCTCGATGACGTACAGCATGTTGAGGTTGCGGCGGATGGCATGGCACATCTGCCCGAGACCGATGGAAAGCGAATCGCCGTCGCCGGAGATCCCGATGTACGTGAGAGATCGGTTGGCGGCGTTGGCCCCGGTGGCAATGGCAGGCATGCGGCCGTGCGCGGAGTTGAAGCCGTGCGCCCCGCTCACGAAATAGGTCGGCGTCTTGGACGAGCAACCGATGCCGGAGAGCTTGGCGATCATGTGCGGCGGGATCGAGAGCTCGTAGAACGCGCGCACGATCGCCGCGGTGACCGAGTCGTGACCGCACCCCGCGCAGAGGGTCGACATCGCACCCTCGTAGTCGCGGACGACGAGACCCAGCTCGTTCTTCGCCAGACTGGGGTGGGTGACGGCGGGTCGTTTGATGGATGCCATGGGCTCAAGCCTCCAACTTCTTTTTGACGCCGGCCACCACGTGGCGACTGCTCAATGGAAATCCACCGTACACGAGAATCGAGTCGAGTCGATCCTTGCTGACGGAAGTTTCAGCAACGAGCAATGTTCGCAGTTGCGCGTCGCGGTTCTGTTCGATGACGAAATTCTTGGAATGTGCGTTGATGAAGGCGTCGACGCCGTCGTCGAAGGGGAACGCGCAAATGCGCATATAGTCGACGATTATTCCGTCGGCCCGCAGCGCGTCGACCGCTTCGCGCACGGCGCCATCGCATCCGCCGAGCGAGATGAGCCCCACCTTCGCGCCAGGTTGAGTCTTGATGATCGGCGCGGGCACGGCCTTGGCGGCTTTCTTGTGCTTGCGGGCAAGGCGGTCCATCACCTCTTGGTACTCGTCGGGAATTTCCGTATAGCCGCCGAGTTTGTTGTGCCCGGAGCCGCGCGTGAAAAACGCCCCTTTGGAATGCACGCCGGGCAAGGTGCGGGCGGCGACGCCGTCGTCGTTCTCGGGTGAGTACCGGTAGAACCTGTCCATCTTCTCGAGATCGTCGCGGCTGAGCACGCGACCGCGATCGGGCTTGTAGTTGTCGTCCCACTCGAGCTTCGGCACGACCCAATCGTTCATGCCGATGTCGAGATCGGTGAGCATGAAGACGGGCGTCTGGAAGCGCTCGGCCAAGTCGAACGATTTGACGGCGAAGTAAAAGCACTCCGCGGGATTGCACGGGAAGAGCAAGATGTGCTTGGTGTCGCCGTGCGACGCGTAGGCGCAGGCCAAGATGTCGCCCTGCTGCGTGCGCGTGGGCATACCGGTCGAGGGCCCCGTGCGTTGGACGTCGACGAGCACGACCGGGATCTCGGCGTAATAGGCGAGGCCGATGAGCTCCCCCATGAGCGAGATGCCGGGGCCGGCGGTGGAAGTGAACGATCGCGCTCCGTTCCAACTTCCGCCGATGACGACGCCGATGGCGGCGAGCTCATCCTCGGCCTGCACGATGCAGTAGTTGTTCTTTCCGGAGACAGGATCGCGCCGATACTTGCCGCAGAGCTGCTTGAAGGCGTCCATCACCGACGTGGCCGGCGTGATGGGGTACCAAGCGGCGACCGTGGCGCCCGCATAGAGGCAGCCGAGCGCCGTCGCCGTGTTGCCGTCGATGAGGATGGAGTCCTTCGTCTCGCCGAGCTTGGAGAGGTGGATCGGCAGCGGGCACTGGAAATTGTCGACCGCGTAGTCGTAGCCGAGCTTGATGGCTTTGTGGTTCGACTCGCGAAGCGCCGCCTTGCCCTTGAATTTCTCGTCGAGGATTTTGACGACGACGTCCATGTCGATGGACAAGAGCGCCACCAAGACGCCGACGTAGACGATGTTCTTCATCAAGATGCGCTCGCGCGACTCCGCGAACGCTTCGGTGCACATCTTGGCGAGCGGCACGCCGAGGAACGTCACGTCCTCGCGGTGCAGCGCCCGGTCGAGCGGCCAGGTGGAGTCGTAAAGCACGTAGCCCCCCGAGACGACCTCCTTGATGTCCGCCGCGTACGTCTCGGCGTTCATCGCGACCATGAGGTCGAAGTCGGGGGTGCGCGCCGTGTACCCGTCGCCGTTGACCCGCACCTCGTACCAGGTGGGGAGCCCCTGAATGTTGGAGGGGAAGAGGTTCTTACCCGACACCGGGATCCCCATGCGGAAGATGGCCTGCATGATGAGGCCATTGGCGCTCGCGGATCCGGTGCCGTTGACGTTGGCGAGCTTGAAAGCAAAATCGTTGGTGCGTTTTACTTTTGCGGGCTGGAGCACGGCGTCGTTCCTGCGTAGGGGATAAGAAGTTCGAATTTTTGCATGTCCCACGCCGCCGTCGGGCAGCGTTCGGCGCAAAGGCCGCAGTGCACGCAGAGGTCTTCGTCCTTGAGCATGAGGCGGCCCGTTTGCGGCAGGGCGCCCGAGGCGAACACGTCTTGCTTGGTGTTCAGCGCGGGCACCGTGAGACGTGTGCGCACCTCGGGCTCTTCGCCGTCCGGCGCGATCGTCAAACACTGGAGCGGACAGACGTCGACGCAGGCGTCGCACTCGATGCAGAGCCGGTCGGTGAACACCGTTTGCACGTCACAGTTGAGGCAGCGCTGCACCTCGCGCGCTGTCTGCTCGGCGTCGAATCCGAGCTCGACCTCGATGTTGAGCTTCTTGAAGCGCTCTTCGAGCTCGACGTGCTGCATCTTGGCGCGCTTGTAGGGGTTGTAGTCGTTGCTGTAGCTCCACTGGTGAATCCCCATCTTTTGACTGAGGAGGTTCATCCCTTGTGCGGGGCGCTCGGTGAGCGGCACGCCGTGGCAGTGGTTGTGAATCGAGATCGCCGCTTCGTGCCCGTGGGCGACGGCCCAGATGATGTTCTCCGGCCCCCACGCCGCGTCGCCGCCGAAGAACACGCCGGGGCGCGTTGCTTGGAAGGTGACCTTGTCGACGATGGGCATGCCCCACTTGTCGAACTCGAAGCCGATGTCGCGCTCGATCCAGGGGAACGCGTTCTCTTGTCCGATGGCGAGCACGACGTCGTCGGCGGGGAAGAAGACGGTCTCGACGACGGTCGACGTCTGTTTGCCCCCTTCGTCCTTCCACTCGAGCTTCTCGAACATCATCCCCTTGAGGCGCCCGTTCTCCAGGACGAACGACTTGGGGGCGTAGTTGATGACGATCTCGACCAGCTCTTCTTCGGCGTCTTCGAGCTCCCACTCCGACGCTTTGAAGTACTTGCGCGGGCGGCGCGCCATCACCTTGATGTCTTTGCCGCCGAGGCGGCGCGACGTGCGGCAGCAGTCCATGGCGGTGTTGCCGACGCCGATGATGAGGACCTTCTCGCCGATCTTGTCGATGTGGCCGAAGGCCACCGCTTCGAGCCAATCGATGCCAATGTGGATGTTGGCTTTCGCCTCTTGGCGACCCGGGATGTCGAGGTCCTTGCCCTTGGGGGCGCCCGTTCCGACGAACACGGCGTCGTAGCCGGCGTCGAGGAACGCCTTCATGCTGGTGACCGGCGTGTTGTAACGAATGTCGGCCCCCATGTTGAGGATCATGTCGATCTCTTCGTCGAGCACCTTCACCGGCAAACGGAAGGCCGGGATGTTGCTGCGCATGAGACCGCCGGCCTGTGCCAGTTTCTCGAAGATCACGACCTCGTAACCGAGCGGGACGAGATCGTTGGCCACGGTCAGCGACGCGGGGCCCGCGCCGATGCACGCCACCTTCTTCCCGTTCTTCTTGGCGGGCGCCTTGGGGAGGCGATCGGTGATGTCGTCGCGCAGGTCGGCGGCGACGCGCTTCAATCGACAGATGGCGACCGGTTTTTCGTCGATGCGGGTCCGGCGGCAAGCCGGCTCACAGGGGCGGTCGCACGTTCGTCCCAGGATTCCTGGAAAGACGTTCGACTCCCGATTGAGCATATACGCATCGGAATAGCGCCCCGTGGCGATCATCCGAATGTATTCGGGAACGTTGGTGTGGGCAGGGCACGCCCACTGACAATCCACGACTTTGTGGAAGTAACTTGGATGAGACGTATTGGTCGGTCTCAAGCTTCAAGCCTCCGCGCTCCCGCGTTGCGGGTTTGAATGTACCGGTCGCTTCGGGATGGCCCACGTTCCGATGTCGTCTTGCGTTGCTTCGGCGCTCCATCCCCTCAGACGTGATTTCGAGCAATGTCGCCACGTTTATCGGCTACCGTCAAGCGGAACGTGCGCAAAAAGCACTTGGATTTCGGCCCATTTCTTGTCGCGCGTTGGGATCGCGCTTCTGGGCTTCCGATGTGACCAACACGCAGCTGAGGCGCGATGGCCACCCTTCGCTTACCCATGACATCGCCTGCTCGTGGAGCGCGTGAGGCTACGGTGTCGAGAAAAAAACTCAACGCGGGCGACCGCTGACCGCACCTTTGCGCAATCGAGGGACCTAAAGAGCGCAGCGCGCTCGTCCCCCGGAAGGAAGACCCTGGCCGGTTGACAGCCGAAAACCCATGGAGCCATGATGGTTCGTTGCGGGAGGGCCAAAACCATATGATCTTGTTGGCAAAATCACAGGTCGAAGCCGCGGCCCGCGTCCGTGCGGCACGCGCGGCCTGTCTCGACCAGCGGGGGCCCCGGGCAAGCGCATGATAGCGAACCTTCTTTCGTGGGTTGCCGCCGCGCCGGTGACACTGGCGGACGGGTATTTGCTCGTCCTCACCCTGCTTTCGGGCGAGCTGCGCAGTCCAACGTACGGCACGCCATCGGTCCGCTTTGCGATCGTCGTTCCCGCACACAACGAGCAAGAGGGGATTGGCGCGACGGTCGAGAACCTCCTCGCCATCGAATATCCGAAAGAGCTCTTTTCGGTCGTGGTCGTGGCCGACAACTGCTCCGACGAAACCGCTCAGCGGGCCGAAAAAGCCGGAGCTCGCGTGTTCGTTCGGCAAGACGACAAGCTGCGGGGAAAAGGGTACGCGCTCGCGCACGCGTTCGAGCGTCTCGCTTCGGAGGTGGACGCCATCGTCGTCGTCGACGCCGACACCGTCGTGTCGCCGAACCTGCTCTCCGCGTTTGGGACGCGCATTCAATCGGGTGCCAAGGCCGTCCAGGCCGACTATGCGGTGCGCAACCCCAATGCCGCATGGCGAACGAGGCTCATGGCCGTCGCGTTCGGCTCGTTCCACGTCCTTCGTTCGCTGGCCCGCGAGAGGTTGGGGCTTTCGGCTGGGCTACGCGGCAACGGCATGTGCTTCACGTCATCGTTGCTCGAAGAGGTGCCGCATGACGCGTACTCCATCGTCGAGGACGTCGAATACGGGATCAAGCTCGGCGAAGCTGGGTACCGCGTCTATTACGCCGCCGAGGCTCATGTTTACGGCGAGATGGTGACGTCGGCTCAAGCGTCGACCTCGCAGCGCAAACGTTGGGAAGGGGGGCGCGCCGCCCTGGCCGGTTCGCGCGGTCTTCCGCTCATCGCAGAAGCAATCCGCCGCCGGAGCGCGGTGCTGCTCGATCTCGCTTTCGACATCCTGGTGCCGCCGCTCAGCACGCTGGTCGTGTGGAACGTGGCGGGGCTCGGTTACGCGGTCATCGTGCGCTATGTCTTCGGCAAGGACGTGTCCGTCGCCATCTGGATCGCGAACCTCG
>Ga0111538_10012127_pt1 | contig 11398 bp, 11 predicted proteins | sample SoiMethybrSBSTD1_FD_79669 | JGI IMG/M metagenome (GOLD analysis project Ga0111538, IMG submission 79669) | Bulk soil microbial communities from a Populus tree surrounding site in Tennessee, USA - Soil MetaG P. TD hybrid SBSTD1 (version 2)... | ecosystem: Environmental > Terrestrial > Soil >... | reverse complement strand
TGAGCTGCGCGGTGATACGCACGCGTTGACCGTCTTTGCGCACCGAGCCCTCAATCAGGTGGGACGCGCCCAGGGCCTCGCCGACGGTGCGGATATCCCTTTCGCCCTTGAACTGGAAAGCCGAGCTGCGAGCGACAACGCGCAGATCCGGAATTTTCGCAAGCGCCGCGGTGATCTCTTCGGTCATACCCTGCGAGAAGAAATCCTGACTCGCATCGCCAGAGATGTTTGTGAACGGCAGCACCGCGATCGAAATCGCACTCGTCGGCGAAGCAGAAACGGATGACTCGCCGCTGCCCGGTTGAGCGCCGCTCAAGCCTTCACGCGCGGGATAGAAAAAGAGCGCAGCGGCGACGATCACGCACGCAGCCAGAGAGGCGGCCATGATGGCGCGTGACCGCAAGAGCGATCGGAGCAGGTTATTAGGTTGATTGTTGAAGCGACCCGTCTTGCCTGACTGTCCGGACGCGTCGATTGCCGAGATGATAGTGGTTGCATCCAAGGACAGGCCACCGTCCGCGAGGGCCGGGCGTATAGGCTCTTCGCTGCCGCGCGCGATCTCTGAAAATAGAGCACGTGTTTCGGCCTCGGGCGGCGCGTTGAGTTCACTTTTCAGCGAATCGACCAGAGACCGATAGAGCTCCGTCGCTGCTCCGCGCCGTCCGCTTTCGGCATAGAGCTGCATTAGCCGGCGCGCTCCTGCCTCATGCAATGGCTCGAGCCGCAGGATTCGAAGCCCCGCGTCGATCGCTCGCCCGATCTCACCCGACTCGGCGAGCCGCGTCATCAGCACGCCAAGGAGATCGAGTACTTGATTCTTGCAACGCGTCGCTTCCTCACGGCGCCAGGATTCAAACTCTTCGCTCTCAATGTCGAGCTCCTCCAGGAACTCGCCGCCATAGAGCTTCGCCGCCGCTTCCAGCTCACTCGTTGAAGATGATGCCGCCAGCCGGCGAAACGTCAGAACGTCCACCTCGACAGCCTCGAGATCGAGCGCAATGTCGTCACCTTCCGAGGCAATGATCCGATGCTTCGCATCGCCGAACGCTTTGCGCAGGCGCCAAACACAAACGCGCAAATTGTCGAGAGTGGTTTCGTCGCTGTCGGCGCCCCAGAGCAGTGCCGTCAACTTCCGACGCGATGCGCGGCCATTCGTGCTGAGGGCCAGATAGGCGAGCAGCAGTCGCTCTCGTCTTCCGCCAAGTGTTACCTCGCCAGACGCAACCGTGCTGAGTTTGAAACGGCCAAAGAGACCAAGGGTCCATCTTGCGGACTTATCAGCTCCGCCGCCCGCCGAACCTTCATCCATGTGAGCCCCCCGGGAACGCCGCACCAGCGTCGTCAACCCGTGCAGAAGTTCCACTTTAACGGGCTTTTAACGGCGGGTTCAACGCTAGCTGAAACGCCGGACTTCTAGACTGTGGCTCGTCCCAGAACGGGGGCGAGGGATGCCATTTCGACACGCTTGTCAGGTTGAAGTCATCGCGCTCGCCGGCGCTTTACTCGCAGCCGGTTGTGCGGGCGGTGGGGGAGGAGGTCCGAGCACTTCGATTCCGACCGGAACACCTACGGGGGGTGGCGGCACGGGGGGCGGATCCACGGGAGGTACGAGCGGCGGCGCGGGGCCTGGACCCGACATAACGCAGCCATCGACCTGGGACACGGGCTATACGGGATCCGTTGGAGCGCCCGCACCGGCCTCATTCGGATCAAGGCCGCTACCCCCGCAACTCGCGACAGTGGGCGGTCCGAAATTCCGCGACGGCAACCTCTACCCGTCCGACACGTCGTTTCCGGTTCTAACGAGCACCCTGGAATATGGGCCGAGGGGCTTGTCTGCCGCAGCAACCGCTCAAGGCGCGACCGCAACTGTTACGGCGGACACAAACTATGCCGTCGTTCACCTCGTCATACCAGCCGCGAACGTGGACGCCACGCTCGGCTTTGACGGGTTCGCGACGCAAAACATCCCGTACTCCTTAAATTACGTTGTTCTGGGCGAGTGGTTGAACGCCGCCTCGCCGCAAGGCCCAGAAACTGCGAGCTGGTATGCGTTCGGCTACGAGACGCAGCCAACCTCCATGCCGACGACTGGCCAAGCGACCTTTTCGGGGTATGCGCAAGGCGAAGTCTATGCGCCGGTCGGCGGCCATATTCTCTCAACCGCCTCAGTCTCACCGTTCGTATTATTAGATGGAACCGCGAGGTTCTCGGCAGATTTTGCTTCGGGCAAAATCACTGGGGCGTTTACGGGCATGACGTACGGGGACTTTAAGCAAGTTTGCGACCGAAGCTCTTGTACCACCACACTTGGCCCGACAATCCCCTGGAATGATGTTTCGGTGACCGCGAGCATCGCTGCAGGCACAAGCAGGTTCAGCGGCACGACGGCGGTCACGTCGGTGCCGCAAAATACCTTCAGCCTAAGTGCATCAGCAACCGGCCACATCGATGGCGGATTCTACGGACCTGCCGCGGAAAATCTCGGCGCCATTTGGACGCTCAGCGACGGTACGAAATCGGCAATTGGGGGTGTTGCGGCCGGCCGCTGATATTATATGCGGTCCGATCAACGAGACGGCCGACACAATCGAGGCCGACGATTTTCCGCTGTGCATAGAAGCCAAGCAGATCGCCGATCAGCGCAAGCGTTCGGCCTCGCTGGGCTAGGTTGCAAATCCCCAAATCTTGTGCCCCATACTTCGGTTGTCCTCGTGCTGGGGCGCGGGGACATCCTACCGACCGCAACTCACGTCGCGTTTTCGCGGTCGGTGCATGACAGCTTGAAGAGGGGGAGCGCGTTTTATGGCGTATTTTGGGACCGTTGGCGGTGATCCGCCCCGGCCCTCGTGCAGGGCGTGCCGGCAACCGATTGCGGACGGAGAGCCGTTCATTCATCTGCGTTTTGGATCGACGCACGAGATGACCGGCTTGTACCACCGGCGGTGTGGCCGCCCGTTCGAGTCCTTTGCACGTGTCTTGAACATGAACCCGTGGGGTCACTTCTAGGCGCACAGCCCCCAGGACGACATGCTGGCACGCCGACGGGCACGGCAGACGCGTGCCGGCCCAACCCGTTGTCTGCTGTTTCACTCGTCAGTACTGTCAGGAATAGGCAGACGTCATCTTTTCCATGACATCGCTGAGGCTGAAGCTCGCAGGCTTCTGCCGCGGCGGGTACTCCTTGAAGCTTTCCAGCCATTTGGCCGCGATCGCCTGCGCCGGAACGAGCATGAACGTCCGCTCGGCCATCCACCTGGCGTATTCGAAGCTTTCGGGCCCGCGCTCGAACGGATCGGCGCGCAGGTTGAATATGTCCGGCGCGCGCAGCGTCGTAAAGGTGCGCTTCCAGACATCGAGGCCGGTATGATCCTGCCTCAGAAAGCTGACCTTCCAATTGCGCACGCGGATCGCCATCAGGTCGCCATCGTCGCTCCAGTAGAGGAAGCCTTCGCGCGGGCTTTGCTTCTCATCGCCCTTCAGGAAGGGAGTGAGGTCGTGCCCGTCGAGATGCACCTTGAACGTGCGCGCGCCCATCTTGTGGCCCTTCCGAAGCTTCTGGACGAGGTCTCCTTCGCCCGCTGCCGCGGCGAAAGTCGGGATGAAGTCCTCATGGGCGCACATGTCATTGACGATGGTGCCGGGCTTGATGGTCCCGGGCCAGCGCATCACGCACGGCACGCGGAAGGCGCCTTCCCAATTCGTCGCCTTCTCGCCCTTGAACGGTGTCGAGCCGCCATCGGGCCAGCTCATCACTTCGGCGCCATTGTCGGTCGTATAAACGACGATGGTGTTGTCGGCGACGCCCAGATCGTCGAGCAGTTTCAACAGCTGTCCCACATGCCCATCGGTCTCGACCATGCCGTCGGGATAGAGGCCCAGCCCGCTCTTGCCTTGGGACTCCTTCTTCAGATGCGTGAAGATGTGCATGCGCGTGGTGTTCATGTAGCAAAACCACGGAACGCCTTCGGTGTGCTTGCGCTTGATGAAGTCGATGCCCGCGGCGATGAACTCCTCGTCGACCGTCTCCATCCGCTTCCTTGTCAGCGGTCCGGTGTCCTGGATGGTCTGGCCGCCTTTGCCGTCGGCCTTGCATTTCAACACGCCGCGCGGGCCGAAACGTTTCTTGAAATTGGGGGCCTTCGGATAGTCGGCGTTCTCGGGCTCCTCCTCGGCGTTCAGGTGGTAGAGATTGCCGAAGAATTCGTCGAAACCGTGCATGGTCGGCAGGAATTCGTCCTTGTCGCCAAGATGGTTCTTGCCGAACTGCCCCGTGGCGTAGCCGAGCGATTTCATGACGTCGGCAACGCTGGGATCCTCGGCGCGCAGCCCGATATCGGCGCCGGGCAATCCGACTTTCGTCAGGCCGGTGCGGATCGGCGACTGCCCGGTGATGAACGCGGCGCGTCCCGCCGTGCAGCTCTGCTGTCCATACCAGTCGGTGAACAGCGCACCCTCTTTCGCGATGCGATCGATGTTGGGGGTGCGATAGCCCATGATGCCGAGATTGTAGGCGCTGATGTTGAACCAGCCGATATCGTCACCCATGATGAAAAGGATATTCGGTTTCTTCGCTGCCATGGGTCTACCCTGCCTTTCCGTACGGTTGGAACCTCGGTCGATGCAACGCGCAACGGCGTGACAGGCCCGCCCGCGTCTTCGTGGTGATGATGAGGAATATTGGGGCGATAGCTGCGCTGAAGCGACTTGGACCAAAGTCCCAATACGCACGGCAGGTTTATTGAGAGACGATGTCGGCGATGGACGATCTCAGCGCTTCGATCGAAGCGCCGCGCAATGCGCCACATCCTTCCATGATCTGGATTCCGGGCGGAACGTTCCGGATGGGCTCGGAGAACTTCTATCCCGAGGAACGCCCCATCCACTCGGTGCGGGTCGATGGATTCTGGATGGACCGCTACACCGTCACGAACGAGCAGTTTGCGCTTTTCGTCGCGGCAACCGGATACGTGACGCTCGCAGAGCGACCGCTCAATCCGGCGGACTTTCCGGGTGCTCCGCCCGAGAACGTCGTGCCGGGTTCGATGCTCTTTCACAAGACTGCCGGTGCTGTCGACTTGAAGAACTATGCCAATTGGTGGGCCTGGACGCCGGGCACGAGCTGGCGGCATCCCTTCGGGCCCGGTTCTTCGATCAAGGGGCTCAAACAACGCCCCGTGGTTCATGTCGCCTATGAAGATGCCGAGGCTTACACCCGTTGGGCGGGAAAGGACCTGCCTACGGAAGCCGAGTGGGAGTTCGCCGCGCGCGGCGGACTCGACGGCAAAAATTTCACCTGGGGCGACGAGGATTTCCCCGGCGGCAAGGCGATGGCCAACTCATGGCAGGGAGAATTTCCCTGGCAGAACCTTGCTCGCGACGGCTTCGAGGGGACTTCGCCGGTCGGTAGCTTCCCGCCCAACGGTTATGGGTTGTACGACATGGCCGGCAACGTATGGGAATGGACCAGCGATTGGTTCGTCCCGCGCCTCGCCGACGACGTCGTCAAGTCGTGCTGCATCCCGGACAATCCGCGCATCCTTTCGCCGGACAAGAGTTACGATCCGAGGCAACCTCAGTTCAGGATTCCGCGCAAGGTGGTCAAAGGCGGGTCGCATCTCTGCGCACCCAATTACTGCTTGCGCTATCGGCCCGCAGCGCGCCAGCCGCAGATGATCGACACCAGCATGAGCCACGTCGGATTTCGCTGCATCGTGCGCGAGCAGGCGCACTGACGGCCTGGCGGTCCGCCCGATGTCAGGCCTTGCTCCACCGTCCGGAATGGATGTCGAACTTGACCTTCTTCTGATCCCGCAAGCGCATCAGCACCGTCTGCAGTTCATCGGTGTCTTTCTGGCTTGGGGCCACAAGCTGCTGGATCGAGTAGAGCGATCTCGGCTTGTCGAGAGCGGCAATAATCTGTGTTTCGGTCATCATCGCGTTCCTCGCATACCAGTCGAATATGTGACTTACCCTATGGGAATGACAAGAACCATACGAGGCTGCCGTGGTCACGCTTGTCTCAAGACTTCCTGTTCGTCGTGTTGGGCTTGGGCACGAAGGCGAGGAACCGCCGCGAATTGTCCACCACGATCTTGCGCAGCACGTCATCGCTCGCGCCGGCGGCTTTGAGCTTCGGCACGAACACCGTGAGCGTCTTCGCGTAGCCAAGCGCATTGTCGAAGCGTTTCAGGGCATTTGCTCGCGCAAGGTCGGACGAGAAGAGCAGATTGTCGGCAAACCCCGCATCGAGCAGCGCCATCACGAGCGGCACCTGTTGAGCATCTTCCGGCCGGCCCTGACGATCGAAGCCGACAAAGGCGCCGCGCCGGCAGATCGCCTTGTGCACCTGGACGCTCGGATCGACCAAATTGCCGAGGTGGCCGATCGCGATGCGGTTCGGCGCAACGCCGGCATCTTCGAGAATGTCCAGCTGCTCCAGCGCCGCCTTGCCGGGAATTCCGGTGTGCGTGAAGATCGACAGATTGGTTGCGGCATGCGCCTTGGCGATGGCGCGGAAGACCTTGCGCTCCGTCGCGGTCATGTCGTCCCACGATCCGATCTCGCCGAAAACGCCGGCGCGGTCGGACTCGACCTGCTCGACCAAGGCGCGAGCGATCTGATCCTCGTTCATGGCCGCGAGCGCATTGGGATAGAACGGCTGCGTGTAGAACCCGGCGCCGGCGACGATCGGCATGCCGGACCTCATCGACAATTGCCGAAGCGCGGCGATGTCTCGCCCCATGTCCGGATGTCCGCCGTCGACGATGCAGCTGATGCCTTCGCGCCTCGCGACGGCGAGCTCGTTCGTCATGAGCTCCATGTCCTGCATGAAGGCCTCGGTCGGAGCCGCGGGAAGCACCGGAGCGGAAGGCCCATTGAGCGCCCTCGTCTCCGCCGAGTACCGCTCGAACCGGGTCAGGAAATCGGGCGCCAATGACATGTGCTCGTGGAAGAGCGTCGCGCCGCCGGCGAGCTCGTCGGGACGGTAATCCTTCAGCACGGTGCGGATGATGGCGCCGTTCGGAATCGCAGGGGCCGCTGCGGATGCCAAATTGGAAAGAGCGGTCGCGCCTGCGCCAATGCCCAATAGGCGGAGCGCCTCGCGGCGTGTCTGCAGCGGTGAGCGAGTTTCCTGAGCCATCTGCCCATGCCCCTGGACTTGCCGGGGGACGATATCATTCGCTGGGCATAATCGTCTCGTCCGGCAACCGGGTCATCCCGTGGTCGAACGGGACGAACGGGAACGGGCGGCGTGGGCGAAAACTGCGTGCGCGTGCTAGATTGGCGGCATGAAGCTCGCGGTCGTCATGCTGTGTCTGATCGGGGTGATCCTGGCCTTCAGTTGGGGCCGGGTGCCCTTAGGCAACATCGCGAGCCCGGTCGACGTTCAGGGCAAAATCTTCGACAATGTCGGGCGCAATTTCCGCTGAGGCGACAAGCTCAATTGGAGTCTTCGACGTATTCCGTCCGATAGCCGCAGTCCAGGCAGAGCAACTTTACGCGAAAGCTGCGCGAGCCGTAGACGTCCGGCCGAGTCCTTTGCCGGTCTGCCATGCGGAACCGCGGTTCTCCGCATTTGGGGCACTTTGCGGTAAGCCGCAAATCCTCACCCGGCCTTCGCTTTGCCCGAAACGACGCGATCCATTTTTGAATCCTGCCGCCGACCTCGCGAGCCCACTTGAGAACCATCTCCAACAGTGTAGCCAAAGACCGGGTGACCTCCGCTCCAATGTGGAGCCGGTTCAGTAGATCATTCTGACGGGTTTGCTCTTCTGAGGAGCTCGCGCAGGCGACTTCACACCTACGCTCGTTTGGGCTTCGGCTCCAGCAGCAAGCTTGTCCTCGGCCTCCTTCGCCAGACGCAGCGCCCGCAACTTTTCAGTTTTTGCGGCATCGGCGGCGCGCTCTTTCCTGCGTTCCTGCTTCAGGTTCGTCTCGCTTTGCTCAGCCTTCTTGAAATGGTTCTGAGCGCTCTTTTCCCACACAGTCTTCGATATTGGCGGCTTGTTCATCGGATCTCCGTTGCTTGAAGCGGATTGCGGCTAGGCGGCGGTCTTTTTTCTCCGGGCCGATTGATAGCTCTGGGCATCGTGCATTTCGCAGTAAGGCTGCCCGATCAGCGGCGGTTTGCCGCAATAGTGGAAACCCGATTCGGTCGGATCTCCGAACGGCCATCTGCACGTGTCGATGGTCAAGGCGATGGTCGTGATCAATTTTTTCTTGGCGGGTTTGCGCGCCCGGATTTCGGTCTCGGCCGCGTCGGCCTCGATCGGCGGCCCTATGAAGGTCTTATCAGGCGAGTGCTCGTTCATTTGGCCTCATTGCACGTGCGGGGCGGGTCAGACGGCCTCATTCGGACGCCGTCGGAATAGGTTGGCCCCACAAGGTTTATACGACGTGAAGAGACGGCCGCGGCTGAGCCGCAGTGACGCGGGCGATCGATTGCGAATGCTGCCGGCATCCAGGGCTGAAACGGGTCATACCCCGCCATGCACCTGGAGTATATAGGCCCGTTTTCGCTCCCGAAACGGGTGGATGTTTCCACTTGGGACGAAGCTGCTTTAAGATGGGGAATCTTGCCAAGTTAAGAGCGAGGACGATTTGATGAACATGAGACGCGCGATCGCTGTTGCCGCATTCCTGCTCGTCGCCACGCCGGGCGTGGCGCAGAACAAGCCTGATTGGATCACGGTGACGAACCAGCCGTGCAAGGTCTGGAATCCGAATCCGATCCCGAATGAATCCGTGACGTGGTCGGGCGGATGCATGGACGGCCTTGCGTCGGGCATGGGGCTGTTGCGCTGGATGGTCGACGGCAAACTCGATGTCGAGTTCGAGGGGCGCTACGCGAACGGCAAGCGCAACGGTCACGGCGTGCTGAAGACGGGGGACGGACAGCGCATCGAAGGCGACTGGCTGAACGACGAGCTGCTGGACAAGGATTCGCCGCCGATCTAGGGAGCGGCGCGCGCGACGCGGAAGCCGCCGTCGTAGTTGCGATCGCCGATCGAATCCCAGTCGCGGATGGCAGAGCGAACGTAACCCGGATCGCTGAACCACGAGCCGCCTCGCAGCACGTGCACGGTGCAGTCGCCGGATGTCCACGCGCTGCCATCGGCCGGCGCGCCGTCATAGCGCTCGTTCTTGCAATCGTTCGTCCATTCCGAGACGTTGCCGAGCATGTCGTAGAGGCCGAAGGCGTTGGGCGGAAACGAGCCGGCGGGCGCGGTGTTCTCGAAGCGGTCCGTTCCTTGCGCGAAGCCGCTGCAGCACACATCGTTGCCGTAATTGGCGCGGTCGTGGGTTGCGGTCGCGCCCCAGAAATACGGTGTGGTCGTGCCTGCGCGGGCGGCGTATTCCCATTCCGATTCCGACAGCAGCCGGTATTGCTGACCGGATTTCCGGCTGAGCCAAGCGAGGTAGGACTGCGTGTCGTTGAAGCTCACGTGGATGACCGGACGGTTGCCGCGGCCCCAGCCGTCGTCCAAGGGGCGGTAGCCGTCGCAACCGCCGTCGGCGACGCAGGAATCCCATTCGGCGAAGGTGACCTCGAATTTGCCGACCGCAACGGCGCGCGCGATGGTCACCTCGTGAAGCGGGCTCTCGTCTTTTTCGTGGCCTTTCTCGGAGTCGGGCGTGCCCATCATGAACTTTCCGGGCGGCACGACGACCATTTGGGGGCACTCGGCGCAGTCCCTGAACTCCTGTGGGGCGGCGGCTCCGCAGGACGCGGCGAATACGCAGGCCGCGACGACGGCGGACAAGGCCGAGATGCGAAAGAGAGGATTGGCCATGCGGTTGTTCGATCGAAGCGCGCCTCGAAGCGCATTTAGGGGCCGGAGGGGCACGCCGGACAAGGACAATCACGACTTCGTGGCCCCCTTACCAGGGGCGAAAGGGGCGCGGCAGAACCTTGCTCCTGGGGGCGTATCGTGGCACCCTTTTCGTTCTCGTTTCATCTCTCTTGGGAGGAGGCGGTGATGAGGTCTCTAAGCACGCGCAATCTGTTTATCGGTGCGAGTTTTGTCGCGGTTCTCGCAGCGCTCGGCATCGGCCAGGCCGTGCTCGAGAACTCGGCCGCCGCGGCGGCCCAAGGCGGCGCGATGGCGCCGCGGTTCGAAGTGGACCCGCTGTGGCCGAAGCCACTGCCCAATCACTGGGTGCTCGGTCAGACGATCGGCGTGTTCGTCGACACCGACGACCACATCTGGATCGTGCATCGCAGCTCCTCGACGCTGGACGAGCAGGAGAAGGGGCTCGAGCTGCAGACGGCGGAGTGCTGCGCCGGCGCACCGCCCGTGCTCGAATTCGATCAGGCCGGAAATCTGCTCAGGCATTGGGGCGGACCGGGTCAAGGCTATGAGTGGCCGGACGGCAATCACGGGATCTATATCGACCACAAGGGATTCGTCTGGATCGGCGGCAACGGCCCGGGCGACTCGCACGTCCTGAAATTCACGAAGGACGGCAAGTTCGTGATGCAGGTCGGCAAGAAGAACGCACGCAGACGGCAGGGTGCCGCAGCCGGCAAGGACGAAGGCCAGGTCGCCGGGTTTGTCGGCGGCAGCAACGACCAGGAGAGCTTCGGCCGCGTGGCGAAGATCTTTGTCGATGCGCTGGCGAACGAGGCCTATCTCTCCGACGGTTACCTGAACAAGCGCGTGGCCGTGATCGATGCCGACACGGGCAAGATGAAGCGCTATTGGGGCGCCTACGGCAACAGGCCGGACGACACACCGCTGCCGGCATACAATCCGGCCGGCCCGCCGAACCAGCAGTTCCGCAACCCGGTACACTGCGCCGATCTGTCGGTCGATCGCATTCTGTATGTCTGCGACCGCGCGCATGATCGCCTGCAGGTGTTCACGCCGGATGGGAAGTTCGTCAAGGAGGCCTTCTTCGCCAGGAATACGAAGGGGTCGGGCTCGGTATGGGACATCGCGTTCTCGAAGGATCCGCAACAGCGATGGATGTATGTCCCCGACGGTATGAACAACCGAGTGATGGTTATCGATCGCCAGTCTCTGCAGCAGGTGACGACATTCGGCGATGGCGGACGGATGCCGGGGCAGTTCTACGGCGTGCACTCGATCGCCACCGACAAGTCGGGAAACATCTACACGACAGAGACGTGGGAAGGAAAACGGCTCCAGAAGTTCCTGTTCAAGGGTATGGCGCCGGTCGCACCGAACCAGGGCGTGGTCTGGCCGCAAACGGCAGCGGCAACAAAGAAGTAGGCTAGCGCCAGGAGAGCATCAGCGAGGCCCCGTGCGTTATAGCGCACGGGGCCTTCTCTTTCGTGCTCACCCCTTCGGATCGTAGAAGGTGAGGCCCTCGATCTTTTCGGCCTCGCCGGGATTGAGGCGAGCTCTCAGCTCGAGCACGTTGCGATCCG
>Ga0111538_10012126_pt1 | contig 11398 bp, 11 predicted proteins | sample SoiMethybrSBSTD1_FD_79669 | JGI IMG/M metagenome (GOLD analysis project Ga0111538, IMG submission 79669) | Bulk soil microbial communities from a Populus tree surrounding site in Tennessee, USA - Soil MetaG P. TD hybrid SBSTD1 (version 2)... | ecosystem: Environmental > Terrestrial > Soil >... | reverse complement strand
GGGCGGCTACGAGCCGGTGGCGGAAATCCTGTTCAACGAGATCAAGATCCAGGCTTATTTCATGGAATACGACACCGACCGCGCCGGCGGGTTCGAGCCGCTGCGGTTCGTGCCGAAGGGCAAGACCGTGGTGCTCGGGCTCGTTACCACCAAGACTGGCCAGCTCGAAAGCCGCGATGAGCTCAAGCGCCGCATCGAAGAGGCCTCAAAATACGTCGACATCGATCAGCTCGCGCTGTCGCCGCAATGCGGCTTTGCCTCGACCGAGGAGGGCAATCTGCTGGCCGAGGAGGAGCAGTGGGCCAAGCTGCGGATGATCGTGGAGCTTGCGGACGAGATTTGGGGGCGCTGATCGAGCTCTTGCCGTCGTCCCCGCGAAAGCGGGGACCGAGTAACCGCCAGACTGTGTAATATGGGTCAGTGTTTACTGGGTCCCGGCGCGCTCGCCTGACGGCGCTTGGCCGGGATGACAATGGGGTAGGGCAACAGAATGGCCGGCATCGTTTCCGACAAGGTCGCCATCGTTACCGGTGGCGGACGCGGCATTGGACGCGCGATTGCGCTCGCGCTCGCGCGCGAGGGCGCGCGCGTCGTGGTCTGCGACATCGGGGCAAGCTTGCAGGGCGCCGGCACTGATGCGGGGCCTGCGGGCAGCGTCGTCTCCGAGATCAAGCAGCTCGGCGGCGAGGCGATCGCCTCGACGCTGTCGATCATCGAGCCGAAGAATGCCGACGAGATCGTCAAGGCGGCGCTCGAGGCCTTCGGCCGTGTCGATATCCTGGTCAACAACGCCGGCATCCTGCGTGACGTGATCTTTCACAAGATGAGCTGGTCGGACTGGTCGGACGTGCTCGCGGTCCATCTCAACGGCTCGTTCAACATGAGCCGCGCCTGCGCCACGCACTTTCGCGAGCAGAATTCCGGCGCCTATGTGCACATGACCTCGACCTCGGGCCTGATCGGCAATTTTGGCCAGGCCAACTACATGGCCGCCAAGCTCGGCATCATGGGCCTGTCGCGCGCCATCGCGCTCGACATGGCGCGCTTCAAGGTGCGCTCGAACTGCATCGCGCCGTTCGCCTGGACGCGCATGATCGATTCGATCCCGGCGCAGACCGAGGAGGAGAAGCGCCGCGTCGAGCGTTTCCAGCAGATGACACCGGAGAAGATCGCGCCACTTGCTGTTTATCTCGCGTCCGATCGCGCCGAGGGGATCAGTGGGCAGATCCTCGCGGTGCGCAACAACGAGGTGTTCCTGTTCAACCAGCCGCGGCCGATCCGCTCGATCCATCGCTCCGACGGCTGGACGCCGCAGGCACTCGATGAGCAACTCAAGGGCGCGTTCGGGGCGTCGTTGACGCCGCTCGAGCGCTCTGGTGACGTGTTCTCGTGGGATCCGGTGTGAGCTGGTTGTCGCTTACGCGGGGACGACAGCGACTGCTACTGTGTGACCCATGACCATCGTCTACGACAAGCTGCTCGCGCTCGACATTCCGCAGGTCGTGCAGACCTACACCGAGAAGGACGCGATCCTGTACGCGCTCGGCCTCGGGCTTGGGCATGATCCGCTCAATGGTGACGAGCTGCCGTTCGTCTATGAAAAATCGATCAAGCTCCTGCCGACTTTTGCGGTGGTGCTGGGCTGGCCGGGCTTCTGGGCGCGCGATCTCGACTCTGGCATCGATTGGGTGAAGCTCGTTGCGGGCGAGCAAGGACTGGTGCTGCATCGGCCGCTGGCGCCGCGCGGCACTGTGGTAGGCAAGACCCGCGTCACTGAAATCATCGACAAGGGGCCGGGCAAAGGGACACTGGTCTATTCCGAGCGTGTGGTCATTGATCAGTCGACCGGCGAGCGGATCGCGACCGCGACCCATACGACGTTCTGCCGCGGCGACGGCGGCTTCGGCGGCCCGCCGCGTGAGTCGCCGCCGGTGCACGCGATCCCGGAGCGCGCGCCCGATGCGGTCTGCGACCTGCCGACGCGGCCGGAGACCGCGCTGATCTATCGGCTGAGCGGCGATCCGAATCCGCTGCATGTCGATCCCGCGGTGGCAAAGGCTGCGGGCTTTCCGCGCCCCATTCTGCATGGGCTCGCGACCTTCGGGATCGCCGGCCATGCCATTCTCAAGAGCCTGTGCGGCTACGATCCGGCGCGGCTTTCGAGGATCGCCGGACGCTTCTCGGCGCCGGTCTTTCCGGGCGAGACCATCCGGACCGAGCTGTGGCGCGATGGAACTGTGGTGAGCTTCCGTGCCCGGGTGCTTGAGCGCGACGTGATTGCGCTCAACAATGGCCGGGCGGAAATCATTCCATAATGCAATAATGCCGTCGGCAGACGAGACTGAGCGATGGCAGCAGCCGAAGACAACCTCGCGGAGATCCGCGCCTCGGTGCGGGCGCTGTGCGCTCGCTTCCAGGGTGAATACTGGCGCAAGCTTGATCGCGAGCGCGACTATCCGACCGAGTTCGTGGCGGCACTGACCGAGGCCGGCTTTCTCGCGGCACTGATTCCCGAGCAATACGGCGGCAGCGGGCTGACGCTGATCGAGGCGACCGCCATCATGGAGGAGATTCACGCCTGCGGCTGCAACGGTGCAGCGTGTCATGCTCAGATGTACACCATGGGTACGCTGCTGCGGCACGGCAGCGATGCGCAGAAGCAGCGCTGGCTGCCCGCGATCGCGAGCGGCGAATTGCGCCTGCAGGCGTTCGGTGTGACCGAGCCGACGTCGGGCACCGATACGCTCTCGCTGCGCACGACCGCGGTGCGCGATGGCGATCATTACATCGTCAACGGCCAGAAGGTCTGGACCTCGCGCGCGGAGCATTCCGATCTGTTGTTGCTGCTGGCCCGCACGACGCCGCGTGAGCAGGCTAAGACCCGCACCGGCGGGCTGTCGGTCTTTCTGGTGGACATGCGGCTTGCCCAGGGCGCCAGCATCCGGATCAACGAGATCCGCACCATGATGAACCACGCCACCACCGAGATCTTCTTCGACGACCTGCATGTGCCCGCGGAGAACCTGATCGGTGAGGAAGGCCAGGGCTTCCGCTACATCCTCTCCGGCATGAATGCCGAACGTATCCTCATCGGCTCCGAATGTATCGGCGACGCCAAATGGTTCATCGCCAAGGCAACGGCCTATGCCAAGGAGCGCGAGGTGTTCGGCCGTCCAATCGGACAGAACCAGGGCGTGCAGTTTCCGATCGCCCGTGCCTATGCGCAGATGCGCTCTGCCGACCTGATGGTGCGCGATGCGGCTGTGCGCTTTCAAGCTGGGCAGGATTGTGGTGCGGAAGCCAACATGGCGAAGCTTCTGGCTGCCGAGGCCTCGTGGGCGGCGGCTGAGATGTGCGTGCAGACCCACGGGGGCTTCGGCTTCGCCGAGGAGTTCGACATCGAGCGCAAGTTCCGCGAGACCCGGCTTTATCAGGTGGCGCCGATCTCAACCAACCTGATCCTCTCTTACCTCGCGGAACACGTGCTTGGGTTGCCGCGTTCATACTAGTTCAGCCATGACCGATTCCTCAGCAAAACCCGCCGTTCTCCTTGCCGATATTGGCGGCACCAACAGCCGCCTCGCGCTGGCAGGTGCCGACGGGCGGCCGGCGCACACGCTGATCATCGAGAACGATTCAGTCCCGAATCTCGAAGGAGCGATCTCGCGCTATCTCGCTGAGACCGGAGCGCGTCCGGGCGCGGCCGTGCTGGCCATCGCGGGGCCGCTCGAAGGCGAGGAGGTCGCGCTGACCAATCGGCCGTGGCGGTTCCGGCCGGGGGAGCTGGCGCGCCGTTTTGGATTTGCCAAACTCCGGCTCGTCAACGATTTCGAGGCGATCGCCTGGGCGCTGACACGCCTCACCGCACACGATGCGCATCCGCTTGGGCCGCTGTTGCCGGCGCGTCCGGGCGTGCGGGCCGTGCTCGGCCCCGGCACCGGGCTTGGCGTGGCGGCGCTGGTGCCGATCGATGGCCGCTGGCAAGTGCTGGCGAGCGAGGGCGGCCATGCCTCGTTTGGTCCGCAGACGCCGGATGAGTTGGAGATTTTTGCAGCGCTTCTGCACGAGCACGGCAGCATCAGTGCCGAGACCATCCTGTCAGGGCCCGGCCTGCCGCGGCTGCTGCGCGCCGTCGATCCACGCTCACAGGCGGTGACGCCCGAAGCCGTGGTCGCCAACGCGCTTGCGGGAGATGCGGCAGCGCTCGTGACCGTGCAGTTGTTCGTGCAGCTCCTGGGCCGCTTCGCGGGCGGCTTGGCGCTGACGTTCAAGGCCGTTGGCGGCGTCTATATCGCTGGTGGCGTTGCCTCGCGGCTCGGAAAGCTCTTCGAGGCGGACGTGTTCCGTGCGGCGTTCGACGCGCATCCGCCCTATCAGGCGCTGCTGGCGTCAATCCCGATATGGATGATGACACGCAGTGAGCCGGGACTGCTCGGCTGCGCGGTGCTGGCGGATGAACTCGTGAAGGACTGAGCGATCCGCCAGCGAAAGCAGCCAGCCCTATCGCGTCGCTGCCGGCGGGCCGAGCGTCTCCATGAAGGCGACGAGGTCGCGCCGTTCTTGATCATTCAGCTTGATCGGCTGCAGCAGCGGCGAGCGGCTTGGCCGGTCGATGCCACCCTTTTCGTAGTGCCGCACCACCTCCTCGAGCGTGGCAGCGGAGCCGTTGTTCATGTAGGGCGGACGTTGTGCGACCGAGCGAAGGGTCGGTGTCTTGAACGCGAACTGCATCAAGGGATCGTCTTTGAGCGTCACGCCGCGGCCGCGGTCCGTGGTGCTGGTTCCGATGTCGTGAAACTTGTCGTCAGTGAAGCGCCAGCCGCCGTGACACGCGAAGCACAACCCTTTGCCGTTGAAGAGCTCGAACCCGCGCTTGGCCGATGTCGAAATCGCAGCCTCATCGCCCGCAACCCAGCGATCGAACGGAGCCTGCTCGGGCTCAATCGTTCGCTCGAACGCCGCGACCGCCTGCACAATGGTGTCGATGTTGATCGGCGCACCAGGCAGCGCCGCATTGAACTTGGCCACGTAGGTTGGACTTGAGCGGAAGCGCTGCTCGATCACCTCGACCGCGACCGGCGTCGGCGTCTCGCGCATCGACATCGATCCCGTCGCAACCGAGCTTTTAGCTTGCGCCTCGAGCGTCGGATTGCGTCCGTCCCAGCCGTTAATCGGTGAGCTTGCATGCCCGATCCCGATCAGTGTCTGCGACTTGCGCGAGGTCAGTTTGCCGGAATCGTTGGTGCTGCGCGCATCCAGCACCGACCATGCCACCTGCGGCAGATGGCAGGTGACGCAGGCGGTCTTGCCCGAGGCCGACAGCTGTGAGTCGGTAAACAGATCACGCCCGAGCTCCACCAGCGCCTTGTTCTCGACCGGACGGGCCGGGGCGCGCCGGTACTGATCCTTCAACCCCTGGGCGATGGTCGGAGGGGTCTGCGCACTGGCCACGTCAACTCGGCCAAGCGAGCTGAGAACAACCAGAGCTGCTAGAGCGCCGTAGCCATGAGCCAATTGCATCATTGCCTCCTCAAAAGAATAGCGCCGGCAAACCCGGCCTCTGGGGGGCGCCATACCACAATGGCGTCTTGTGGTCCTCCCCCAAACGGGAACCTATGCCAGTCCGATCGCCTCAAAGGTATCACGATGATGGATCGCGGACTCCTCCGAGAAACAGCAGAATACCACCCGTGACATCCCGCGCGGGGCGGCTGCGACCTCTGACGCCACCGTTCCGACCGCAATGCGGGCGGCGCGATCGGCTGGAAATCGATAGATGCCGGTCGAGATCGCCGGGTAGGCGATCGAGCTGAGGCGATGCTCGGCCGCGAGCGTGAGTGCGATGCGATAGCAGGACGCGAGCAGGTCGTCCTCGCCTTTGTCGCCGCCGCTCCACACCGGGCCGACCGCATGGATCACATGCTTGGCCTTGAGCTTGTAGCCGCGCGTGATCTTGGCCGAGCCGGTGTCGCAGCCACCAAGCGTCTCGCATTCCATCTTGAGTTCCGGCCCGGCCGCGCGATGGATGGCACCGTCGACACCGCCGCCGCCCAGGAGCGAGCGGTTCGCGGCGTTGACGATTGCATCGACCGTTAGCGTCGTGATGTCCGCAATTCGGACTTCAATCAAAGTCGTCCCGATGCTGGCGGTCACGAACGGCTCGGTCATGGTCAGGCCCAGTTGGCGCGGCGCTTGAGCGCTGTGAGCGACGCCGTCGCATTGGTGACGATCTCGCCGGGATCGAGCGCCGTCAGACGGCCAGCCTGCTTGAGGATGCGACCGTCTACCACCACGGTGTCGACATTGGAGGGCTGCGCGCTACGCACGATCGCGGTGACCGGGTCACCGAGCGGCGCCATGTTGAGGTCATTCGTTCGCACCAGGATCAGGTCGGCGCGCTTGCCCGGCGTTAGCGAGCCCGTGCGGTCCGCGATGCCGAGGTCGATGGCACCGTTGATCGTCGCCATCTCCAGCACCTGGCGCGCCGTGATGCTCATCGGATCGCGCGTGCGCACGAACTGAGTGTCCATCATCAGGCGCATGGCCTGGAACATGTCACCGCTGCCGGCAACCGGCGCCGTGTCCATGGCGAGGCTGATTTTGACGCCGAGCTTGAGCAGCTCCACGGCCTGCGGCAGCGCATAGGAATAGCGCATCTCCGAATGCGGTGTGATGCTCACATGCGCGCCCGCCTTGACGATGCGGGTGCGGTCGACGTCGTTCCAGTTGCTGGTGTTGATGAGCTGCACGTCAGAGCCGAGCAGCCCTTCGCGCTCCAGCACCTCCAGGATGCCAGGCCCGCCGGTGTGCAGCGTGATCGGCAGCTTGAGCGCGCGCGCTGCCGCCCAGTCGCGGTGGATCGCCTGCATGCTGACGGCGCCGCGCGCCGACGTGCTCACGCTGCGCGAGGCCATGCCGAGGTTGAGCAGGCCCTCGTTGGCGAACGCGTTCCAGTCGCGATGCATGCGCTCGAGGTCAGTGATGTCCATCGTATCGTCGGGCGCCGGGCCACCCTGGAATGTGCCGTAGGAGAAACGCCCGCGAATGCCGCAATCGATGAGTGCGCGCACATCGGCGTCGGCGTGCGCGGGGCTGCGGATGTTGTGTGCCCAATCGTGGACGGTGGTGATGCCCGAATAGATGAGCTCGGCGCAGGCGAGTCGCACCGCGTGATAGGTATCGTCAGGCGTATATTGCTTGCCCAGCGCGAGCACGGTGGGGAAGTAGCCCTGCTGTGGACCTTCCATGACGGTGCTGCGGCAGGTCGCGTTCCAGAGATGGTTGTGGGTGTCGATGAGCCCGGGCAGCGCGATCATGCCACGGCCGTCGATTGTGCGGGCATTCGGCGCCGGAAGGTCGGCGCCGACAGCGATGATTGTTCCCTCGCGCACATGCACATCGCCGCGTCCAAGGTCTCCGAGAGAAGCGTCCATCGTCAGCACATGCGCATTGCGAACGATGAATTCGCCGCGTTGCGGGAGATCGGCAGCGGCAGCAGCGTGCACAGGAACGGTGCTTGCGCCGGCGGCGATGGCCGTGCTGAGAAGCTGCCGGCGCGTGAGGCCGGGCTCCGATGCTGCCGCGCTTGTTATGGTTGTCGTCATGACCGCGCTCCCCCGGTTCGAGCCGATCACACAACTATAGACCGTCGTTCGAGGCGCGGGGAGGCTCTGCAGTCCCTCCGCTCGCAATGAATCACATCAGCTCGGCGCGGCTTTCGGCCGCGAGGTCGACCGTGCTGCGAACCCCGATGTCGTCGAAGTGTTTGCGCAGAAACTCGTGCGCGGCGTGCTTGCCGCCCTCATGCAGCTTGAGGAAGAAGTCGTAGTCGGAATCGAGCTTGGAACTCGCCGTCAGATTGCCGAACTCGCCGTCGAGCGCGATGCGGTGCAGGTTGATGCGGCGATATTGGCCGGGCCCTTTGCCGCGCGGCAGGGCGCCCTGGTCGATCAGCCGGGTCACGAAGTCGATCGCGCGCACTTCCGCCATCAGCGACGAGTTGAAGGTGATTTCGTTGATGCGGTTCAGGATCTCGTTCTGGGAGCGCGGCGTCATCCGGCGCTCGATCGGGTTGATCTGGACCAGCAGCACATCCTCGGTATCGGAGGCGCCGAAGAACGGAAAGATCGCAGGATTGCCGAGATAGCCGCCGTCCCAGTACGGGATGCCGTCGATCTCGACGGCGCGAAACAGCATCGGCAGACAGGCCGACGCCATCACCACATCGACGGTGATCTTGTCGCGCGGAAAGACACGCAGGCGGCCAGTGTAGACATTGGTCGCCGACACGAACAGCGGTGGACCCGCAAACGTGCGCACCGCGTCGAAGTCGACGAAGCGCTCGACCACGTCCTTGAGCGGATTGATGTTGAGCGGATTGAGATCGTAGGGCGACCAGAAGCGCGAGACCGCATCGAACCAGCGTTGGACCGGCCAGCCTTCCATCGGCAGGATCGAGAACAGGCGATCCAAGACCGCGCGCTGTATCTCGGGCAGCCCGCCGTCAAGGCTTGCGGCGCGCCAGAAATCGGCCAGCCGCTTGCAGGCCTCTTTCGGGCCACCGTGCGCCATGCCATCCGCCACCATGATCGCGTTAATGGCGCCGGCCGAGGTGCCGGAGACGGCTTCGATCTCGACCCGATCGTCCTTGATCAGAGCCTCGATCACGCCCCAGGTGAAGGCGCCGTGCGCACCGCCACCCTGCAGCGCAAGGTTGATCTTCTTGCGCGCGACAGCCATGGCGCTATTGCGCGGTCCAGCCGCCGTCGATCGACAGATTGGCGCCGGTGATCTGCGCCGCGGCATCCGAGCAGAGATAGAGCGCGAGCGATGCGACCTGATCGACGGTGACGAATTCCTTGGTCGGCTGTGCGGCCAGCAGCACGTCGCGCTTGACCTGCTCCTCGGTCATGTTGCGCGCCTTCATGGTGTCGGGAATCTGCTTCTCGACCAGCGGCGTCCAGACATAGCCGGGGCTGATGCAGTTGACCGTCACGCCAAAGGTGGCGAGCTCAAGCGCGACCGTCTTGGTGAGCCCGGTAAGGCCATGCTTGGCGGTGACGTAGGCTGCCTTGAACGGCGAGGCGACCAGTGAATGCGCCGAGGCGGTGTTGATGATGCGACCCCATTTGCGGGTCTTCATGCCGGGCACCGCGGCACGGATGGCGTGGAAGGCGGCCGAGAGATTGATCCCAATGATCGCGTCCCACTTCTCGATCGGGAACTCCTCGATCGGCGCCACGTGCTGGATGCCGGCGTTGTTGACGAGCACGTCGACCGAGCCGAACGTCTTCTCGGCAGTGCGGATCATCTCAGCGATCTCGGCCGGCTTGGTCATGTCGGCGGGCGAATAGAATGCCTTGACCGAAAATTCCTTTTCGATGCCGGTGCGCTCTTTCTCGATCGCGCCCTTGTCGCCAAAGCCGTTGATCACGACATTGGCGCCGTCGTTGGCCATGGCACGCGCGATAGCAAGCCCGATCCCGGAGGTCGAGCCGGTCACGACGGCGGTTTTTCCTTTCAGCATGATACTCACCTGTCTGTTCGCGGGCTCCCCGAGAAAGATTTAGGCGGCGGAACACGCAGCCGCAGCAGTGGTCTCATTATATTCTGCGTAAGGTTCCAGTGTTCCGAGGCGAAATCGTTTCACGCGGGTTCCGTCTCCGCGGGTCGCATGAGATCGATCGTACTGCGCCGGCCGATATCATTGAAATGGGCATCGAGGAAGCGCCGCGCCGCGGTTTGACCGAGCTTGCGCAACGACAGGAAGAACTCGAAGTCGACTTTGAGCTTGCTACGCGGGTCGAAGGGCGCATCGTCCATGACGATGCGATGCAGCCGCGCGCGATGCGCGCCGGATAGCTGCAGCGCGCGGAGCTCCGCGATGAGTGGCGCGTTGAACGTGATCTCGTTCATACGGGCCATGATCTCGCTGGCGGTGGTCGGCACCTTGGAGCGTTCGCGCGGATTGATCTGCACGATCAGAACGTCTGTGGTTTCGTCCGATTGCAGGAACGGCAACACCACGGGATTGCCGCTGTAGCCGCCGTCCCAATAGGGCACGCGATCGATTTCGACGGCGCGGAACAGGAGCGGCAGGCAGGCCGACGCCATCACCACCTCAGGCGTGATCTCGTGGCGGGCGAATACGCGCGGCTCGCCGGTCAGCACGTTGGTGGCCGCGATGAACAGATTGCGATCGCCGGTGCGAATGCGCTCGAAATCGACGAAGCGCCCGATCACATCCTTGAGCGGATTGATGTTGAGCGGGTTGAGGTCGTAGGGCGAAAAAAAGCGGGAGAGGTCACCGAACCACGGCAACGAGGCGCGTTGCGGCAGCAGCGGGAACAGCCGCTCGACCACCGCACGCTGCAGCTCGGGCAGGCTGCCGCCGAGGCTTGCGGCCCGCCAGAAATCAGCCAGCCGCTCGCGTGCGCCTTCGGGCCCGCCATCGGCGAGCCCGTCCGCCAGCATCACGGCGTTGACTGCACCCGCCGAGGTGCCGGAGACGCCGTCGATGACAATGCGGTCGTCCTCCAGCAGCTGGTCGAGCACCCCCCAGGTGAAGGCGCCATGCGCGCCGCCGCCTTGGAGCGCCAGATTGAGGCGCCGGCGCTGCGGACGCCAAGCCCCTGAAAGCAGCTTGTTCAATCGCGAAGCAAGCATCACATCTCTTTGAGATTGGTGGGCGGAGGCGGCCCGAATCGGCCCCCCATGGAACCGCCAATGTGGGAGGTTAACTATTGCAATGCAATCGTTAAATGCTGCATTGCAGCAATGTCCCCCGCCGTCACAAAAAAGGTAAACTCCCCTCATGGCCCGAGCCCGACCATCGCGTGAGCAGGCGGTCTTTCCAGACCCCGGTCATGACCACGCCCGCTGCTCGACCGACGCGATGGCGGTTGCGGAGGCACGCTGCATCGAGCGGGGCCAGCGCCTGACCCCGATGCGGCGTGACGTTTTGGCGACGCTCCTGGTGAGCCACCGGCCGCTCGGCGCCTATGAGATCATGGAACGGCTGGCCCCGAGCGGGCCGCGACCGGCGCCGATCACCGTCTATCGTGCGCTTGAGTTCCTGCGCGAAAACGCCCTCGTGCACCGGATCGAGAGCCGCAACGCATTCGTCGCCTGCGTGCATGCCCATGCGGCCGACGATCTCGTCGTGTTCCTGCTGTGCGATCAATGCGGCACGGTCGGGGAGTCGTCTTCGGCGGAGGTTGCCTCGAAGCTCAAGGCAGCGGCGCGTTCTGCTGGCTTCACGCCCAAATCACCGGTGATCGAGATCAGCGGCGTGTGCTCGCATTGTGGCGGTAACGCGTGAATACCAGCAAGGCAGTCCATCACGTTGACGGGGCCTGGGCGGTCTGGCACTTGCTCCGCCACGCACGCGGTCATTCAT
>Ga0111538_10012124_pt1 | contig 11398 bp, 11 predicted proteins | sample SoiMethybrSBSTD1_FD_79669 | JGI IMG/M metagenome (GOLD analysis project Ga0111538, IMG submission 79669) | Bulk soil microbial communities from a Populus tree surrounding site in Tennessee, USA - Soil MetaG P. TD hybrid SBSTD1 (version 2)... | ecosystem: Environmental > Terrestrial > Soil >... | reverse complement strand
TCTCCAGTTGGCACACCGGGCAGAACCGCGTCGGCCCCGGCCGGTTCGCCATGTGGCAGTCGCCCGACGGAACGAGGAACGCCTTGTCGCGGCGGACGGGTTCGGAGAGCGACGAGGACCGGATGAGCGGCTCCCACGCCGGCGGCGCCCGGCGGGCCAGGTTCGCCGCATCCGCCGTGCTGCCGTCCGGATACTCGTCCCCCAGCCGCGCGAACGCGTGCCCGAACTCGTGCACCATCGAGAGGTCGCTCACGAACGCCTCGCACCCCTTGGTGTAGCCCAGCACGCCCGGGTCGAACGTCTTGGGATCTCGGAAGCGGATGTAGACGGTGCCGTCGAGATCATCGTACGGGACATCGCCGGCCGGAGTGCCGCCGGCATCATAGGCGCGCGGAGACGGGAACTCCTCGGCCCGGCGCAGGCGGAACCAGTCGCGGTAGCGGTCCAGCGGCGCCGCCGCGAACAGCCGGGCCGCGACCTCCGGCAGCGTCCGGCCCGGACCGGTCTCCACGGTGACGCCGATCCGCCGGCCCGTGGCCGGCCTCGGCACGGCAGACTGGCCGCCCTCGAAGAACGACCGCGGATACGCCGGCAGGTAGCGCGACTCGTCCCGCGCCTTCCGCCGTTCCTCGACGACCTGGAGCACCACGGGCCGCGACAGGATCGCCTGGACGACGGCCTCGCGCCATGCTTCGCCTCCCGCCGCATAGGCGCCGATCGCAAAGTCCGCCTGGATCCGGGGGTCCGCCTCGCCGGCCAGCGCCCGGAGGAGCGCCTCCACGGCCTCCCGCGACGGCAGCCGCGACATCGCGGCCGACGCCGCCGAGCGGACGACGGGGCTGGGATCGCCCAGCGCGGCCGACAGCGCCGCGATCGCCTCCGGGCCCGGGAAGGCGCCGAGCGCCCCGGCGGCGCGGGCGCGGAGGCCCTCGTCGGCCTCGCCGCGGACGGCCGAGAGCAGCGCGGCCGCCGCGCCGTCCCCGCCCAGGGCCCCGAGCGCGTCGATGACGACATCCTTGAGGAGCGGCGACGCGCGCGACGAAAGCACCGACGCGAGGTCGCCGATCGCCTCCCGCCGGCCGAACGCCACGACCAGCTCGGCGGCGCCCGCCGCCGAGAAGAGCTCGCCCGAAAGCCGCGAGCGGATCCATTCGAAGTCCTCCTCGAACACGGCCGGCAGCGCCTGCCGGAGCTCGTCCAGGGTCCTGCGGTCCCGCACGAGCCGCGCGCGGCCCAGCCTCTCCAGGGCGGGCAGCAGCCGCTCGGGCTTCTCCCCCGGCCGCCCGGCCGCGGGCGCCCGCGGAGGCTCGACGGCGGGGACGAACACCGGCGGGGGCGGAATCGCCAAGCGCGCCGGCCGGGGCGGCGGCGGCACCGGCCTGGCGCGGAGGTACTGGACGAGGACCGCGGCGAAGAGCAGCGCCGCCGCGGCGATCCCGATGCGCAGGACGAGCTTGTTGGTCATCCGAAGAGCCCCGATTATCCCCTTCGCCTCTAAAGTAAGCAAATACTCACTTTCACGGGAACTCCGCGTATCACCTGTCGTGGTACGGCTAACGACCTTTTTAAGGAGACCGCCGATGAAGACCTTCCTGACCGCCGCGATCCTGGGACTGACGGGCCTGGCGGGCGCCGTGGGCGCCGACGCGCAGGACGTCCGGAAGTACCGCAACGACCGGGATGACCACAAGGTCGAGCGCCGCCATCGAGACCGGGCGCACGGCCGCCGGAACCGCGAGGCCCGCCCCCGGCACGAGTCGGCGCGCGTCGAGCGGTACTGGGTCCCCGCGCGCACCGAGTCCGTGTTCTCGGGATACGACCATTGCGGCAAGCCGATCTATCGCACGGTCTGCGTGCCCGGCCACTGGGCGACGCGTCCGATCTGCGACTGACGCCCTCCCCTCCGAAGCCCGGCGCATCGCCCGATGCGCCGGGCTTTTTTCGTGCCCGCGGAGGTCCCCACGGTTGAATCACAAAAATATTTGTGCTATCAATCTGCTCAGGGAGTTAGGAGACCGCGATCGAAGTGGACGACCTTGACGTAACCCTGCGGGGCGTGACCAAGACCTTCGGCGGGCGCCGCGCGGTGGACGACGTGACCCTCACCATCCGCCGGGGCGAGTTCTTCAGCCTCCTCGGACCCTCCGGCTGCGGCAAGTCGACCCTCATGCGCATGATCGCCGGCTTCGAGGCCGCCGAGTCCGGAACCATCCTGCTGGGCGGCGCCGACATGGCCGGAGTGCCGCCGCACAAGCGCGACGTCAACATGGTCTTCCAGAGCTACGCGCTCTTCCCCCACCTGAGCGTCGCCGAGAACGTGGCGTTCGGGCTCCGGATCGCGAAGGTCGACGACGTCGACGGCCGCGTCCGGCGCTCGCTCGAGCAGGTCAACCTCGCGGGGTACGAGAAGCGGACTCCCGCGACGCTCTCGGGCGGCGAGCAGCAGCGCGTCGCGCTTGCGCGGGCGATCGTGACCGGCCCGCGGGTCCTGCTCCTCGACGAGCCGCTCAGCGCGCTCGACCTCAAGCTCCGCAAGGGCCTCCAGCAGGAGCTCCGCCGCCTCCAGCGGGACCTCGCCATGACGTTCGTGTTCGTCACCCACGACCAGGAGGAGGCGCTCGCGATGAGCGACCGCATCGCGGTGATGAACCGGGGGCGCGTCGAGCAGATCGGTTCTCCCGAGGAGATCTACGAGCGGCCGGCCACGCGGTTCACCGCGGAGTTCGTCGGCGCCGGAAACTTCTTCGAGGGGGTCGGCGACGGACGGACGGTCCGGACGAACGACGGGCTCTCCATCGAATCCGCCGCCTCGGGAAACGTGACGCTCCTCGTCCGCCCGGAGAAGATGAGACTCAACGGCGGCTCGGGCCTCCCCGCCCGGGTGGAAGAGGTCCTCTACCAGGGCGCGTCGATGTCGATCATCCTCATGGCGGGCGATCGAAGGCTCCTCGTCGAGGACGCCAACGACGGCGCCCTCGCGCGCGTCCGGGTGGGCGAGACGACCACCGTCTCGTGGCGCCCCGAGGACGTGCTGGTACTTCCGCGGTGAAGAAGGCCCTTCCGCTGCTCCTGCCCCCGACCCTGTGGCTCACGGTCTTCCTCGTGCTGCCCACGGCGGCGCTGGCGGTCTCGGCCTTCTCGAAGGAGGGTCTCGCCGCGCTCCTGGAGCCGGTGACCTGGTTCCTGTTCTGGAAGTCGTTCCGCATCGCCGTGGTCTCCACGGCGTTCTGCCTGGCGGTCTCGTATCCCGTCGCGTACTTCATCGCGGGCTGCTCGCCCCGATGGCGGAACCTGCTGCTCTTCCTGGTGGTGCTGCCCTTCTGGACGAACCTGCTGGTCCGAACCTACGCGCTCAAGGTGTGCATGGAGCCGCTGGGCTGGCTGAACACCGAGAGCGCCGTCGTGTTCGCCCTCGTCCAAAACTTCCTCCCGTTCATGATTCTGCCGCTCTACGCGTCGATCGAGAAGCTGCCGAAGCGGCTGCTCGAGGCGTCGCAGGACTTGGGCGCGTCGCCGGCGGTCACCTTCTGGAAGGTGACGGTTCCGCTGACCATGCCCGGGATCGCGGCCGGATGCATCCTGGTGTTCATCCCGGTGCTCGGCATCTTCGCGCTGCCCGAGTTCATCCACGAGCGGACCCACCTCATCGGCAGCCAGATCAACCTCTACTTCATGAAGAACCGGAACGCCGGGGCCGGCTCGGCGCTCACGCTCGTCCTCATGCTCTTCACCATCGTCCTCACCTGGACCTACTCGCGGTTCCGGAAGTCGGAGGGCCTGGTGTGAGAAAGGCCCTGGGCGGGTTCACGGCGCTCGTGCTCGTCACGCTCTACGCGCCGATCGTCGTGATGGTCGTCTTCTCGTTCAACGAGTCGGAGTACTCGGTGAAGTGGACGGGCTTCACGCTCGACTGGTACCGCAAGCTGGCCGCCAACGAGAAGCTCCACGAGGAGCTCTGGAACACCGTGAAGCTCGCTCTTTCCTCGACGGTGATGTCGACCGTGCTGGGGACGATGGCGGCGCTGGCGGCCCGCTCCTCCTTCCGCGGCAAGAGCCTCTACACCACGCTCGTGGCGCTGCCGGTCATGGTGCCGGACATCGTGCTGGCCATCGCGCTCCTCGCGCTCTTCGACGCGGTCGCCCTCCCCCTCTCCCTCGGCACCGCCGTGCTGGCCCACACGACCTTCAACCTGTCCTACGTCGCCATCGTCGTCTCCGCCCGCCTCCAGGGCATGGACCGGTCGATCGAGCTGGCGGCCCAGGACCTCGGCGCGACGCCCTTCGAGGCCTTCCGGAAGGTCACCCTCCCGGCCATCCTCCCGGGCGTCCTCGCGGGCGCCGTGCTCGCCTTTACTTTGTCCTTCGACGATTTCGTGATAACGTTCTTCACCAAGGGGAGCGGACCCGGCACGCTTCCCACGCGGATCTACTCCCTGGCGCGGTTCAAGGTCACGCCCGAGATCAATGCGATCTCGACCGTGGTCCTGGCCGCATCGCTGGGGCTGATCGTGACGTCGCTGAAGATCTCTCGCGTGCCGGTCACAGGGGGAGGACGATGAAAAACATTCTGGCGCTCGCCGTGCTCGTGCTCTGCGGTTCCTGTTCGAAGCCCAAGCCGCAGCTCCACGTGTTCAACTGGGCCGACTACTTCGCGGCCGACACGATCGCCGCCTTCGAGAAGGAGTTCGACTGCCAGGTCGTCCTCGACTACTTCGAATCGTCCGAGACGCTGAGGGCGCGGCTCGAAGGCGGCCGCTCCGGGTTCGACGTCGTCTTCCCCAGCGACGAGGTGATGCGGGCGTTCATCGCCAAGGGCCTCGTCGAGAAGATCGATCCGGCGAAGATCCCCAACCTCTCGAACCTGTCGCCGAAGTTCCGCAGTCTCGACTACGACCCGAAGAACGACTACTCGGTCGCCTACATGTGGGGCACGACCGGCATCGCGTACAACAAGTCGAAGGTCCCCGCTCCGCCCGACTCGTGGGCGGCGCTGTGGGACCCGAAGCTCGCGAACCGCGTGACGCTCCTCGACGACGCCCGCGAGGCGTTCGTCGCCGCGGTCTGGTCGGAGGGCGGGAACCCCGCCGCCCTGAACCCCGAGGCGATCGAGAAGGGCAAAGCGAGGCTCGCCGCCGCGAAGGTGCTGGCGTACGACGGCCAGCCCAAGCGAAGGCTCATCACGGGAGAAACCTGGATGGCGCAGTGCTACAACGGCGACGCCCTGCAGGCGGCGTCCGCCAAGGAGCGCGCGGGCGACATCGGCTTCGTCATCCCCAAGGAGGGCGGCACGATCTGGGTCGACAACCTCTGCATCCCCAAGGGGGCGCCCAACCGCGAGCTGGCCCACAAGTTCATCGACTACCTGCTGCGCCCCGCCGTGTCGGCCGCCATCTCCAACGAGGTGGGATTCGCCAATCCCAATGCGGCGGCCGCCAAGCTGATCAAGAAAGAGATCCTCGAGGACCGGATGGCCAATCCGGCCGAGGAAGACCTCCGGCGCTGCTCGCTGCTCAAGGAGCTGGCGCCCGACCAGAAGAAGAAGCTGGACGACGCCTGGGCGCAGGTGAAGGGGAAGTAATTCGGAAAAGTTCGGCAACAATCCGACATGTTCGCCGTCCTATCGTCGTTGCTTGGTGAGGGTGATTCATGACCAATCCCGCCCCGGTCACGTTCCTCGGCCGTCTCTGGCGCTTCACGAAGCGCCTGACTCTGTTCGCGACGCTGTCGGCGATCGCGGTCGGCGCCGCCGGCTACTTCGCCCTGCCCGTCGTGGCGCGGACGCCGTGGGCGGTGCGCAAGACCGAGAAGGCGCTCACCCGGGCGACGGGAACCCCGATCCAGGTCGGCGACCAGCGCTGGTCCTGGAAGGAGGGCCTCACCCTTCGCAACGTCTCCTCCCCTGAGGACTTCCGCGCCGAGTCGATCCGGATCCGGCCCCGCTACGGCAAGGTGCTGTGCGGCAAGCCCCGCGCGACCGTCGTGGTGAACGGCCCCGAGCTCACGCTCGACGAGGCGGCCGCGGACGCCCTGCCGATCCGTTTCCCCCGCTTCTCCACGTGCGGCATGAAGTTCGACCGGATCGAGATCCGCGACGCCACCTACGTGGTGAAGTCGGGCTCAAGCTCGCGGAACGTCAAGATCGAGCAGATCTCCATGCAGGGGACGGGGCGGCTCAGCAAGCGGTCCTTCACGCTGGACCTCGAGTCCGTCAGCGGCTCGGTCCACGGAACGTCCGTCACGGGCAAGGGGACGCTTCGGGTGACGCCCGAGGGTCTCACGGGCGAGCTCGACGTGAACGATCCGGCCAAGGATTCGGCGATGCTCCGCGACGCGCTGCGCGCCGCTCACGTCACGATCAAGAAGGCTCCCACCCTTTCGGAACCTTTCTGACAGGGGGGCAGCTTGGAGCCCGGACGTGTGCCGGGCTCCAAGCGCGCCTCAGGGAAGGGATCGGTATCCTTCAGGCGGCGTCGGCCGGATCCTCGGTCCCCGCGCTCTTGAGCTGCAGGGTGAGGATCTTCCGGTCGAGCGACTTCAGCGCGGCCTCGTCTTCCTTCGCGATCGAGTCGAAGCCGTACGCCTTGAGCGAGCCGATGGTGTTGATCAGTTGGCGGCGCCGGATGCGGAGCGCCCGCAGCTCTTCGTGAGCGGAAGGCGCCGGCTGGTCGGCCCCGGGCTTCGCCTCAAACAGCCAGGAAAGCCATGCGACCATCCTCAACCTCCTTTCTCGCGGCGACCCCGTCGCCGTCGAGCATCTCCTCGACCGCCGAATCGACCTGATCGAGGACGCAAGGATTGATCCGGACCATGCCCGAATCCGGATCGTCGGGCTCGATCAGCAGGACCCAGGGTCCCTCCGCATCCAGGAACAGGACGCGGCTCTCGGGACAGGCGGTCTTCCACCGCTGGACGATCGTCGGGCCCTCGAGGTAGAGGGCCGAGGCGTCCTGAAGGACCGCCGCGGGAGGGCTCTCGGAAACGTACTCGAACGCCACCGCTTCGACAGGGCAGGTCACGACGCGATATCGCGTTTGGAGGAGCCGGGAGGCGGACTTCAGGTCCGAACCTTCCGTTTCCACCAGGACCAGCACGGGGCGTACGTCTTGCACGGCCGGATCTCCTTCCAGTTCCACGCCTCGGGGGGAGGAGGACTGGAGGTACAACCCATCGTCCCCCTCTCCCGCAGGGCGCGTCTTAGGTCGCAGGCGCGCCCTTGGCGGCACTATCTACGACATCCGGCCCGGAATCTTTCAGCGATTTGAGGAGGGGGAGGAGCCGATGAGCTCCATGAAATCCGAGAGCTCCTTCTGGTACTCGTCCGGATTCGGGCAGAGCTCCCGGAGGCGGCGGCCGACGATTTCGCCGAACTCCTTGGTCAGGCGGTGGACCGCCAGATGGGCCATGGAGTCCGACAGGCGGGTGTGCTCGCAGATCTGCTTGTAGTCGGCTCCGTTGAGGCGCAGGCGAAGGGCCGCGACGTGGGCGGGGTCCGCCTCGAGTTCCAGGAGGCACTGGTCGAGCAGCTCTCGCGCCCAGGCCCGGCAGGCGAGCTTCTCCGGGGTCTCGCCCGCCGCGAGCTCGAGCGTGTAATCCCGCTCGCCGCCGGCGAAGTCGAACGAAATGACCGGCGCGCCGCGGCCCCGCTTCTGGCGGGTCTCCTTCTTCTTCCAGTCGAGCAGGAAGTTGTCGAGCGCCGCCAGCAGGAACGTGCGGAACCGCCCGCGGGAGGGGTCGGCCTTCTCGATCGAGCGCCGCTCGATGAGGGTCGTGATGAACTCCTGGATGAGATCCTTGGCCGTCTCGTTGTCCAGCCCGCGGCGGCGGACATAGAAATAAAGGGGCTTCCAATAAAGGCGGATGAGCGGGTCCCATCCTTCGCCCTTGCGCACCGAGCGCACCAGGCTCCAGGACGTCTTCACGAAGGTTTTCGAGGGGCCCAGGATGTCCGTGTCCGTACCCATATGGGTAACCGTCAGTCTACCACCACTCGCGCGCCTCGGCCCCTCTTTTTCGGCGCAATAGGATATGAAGGAGATGTGTCTCGATTAGAGTGGCCTTCCCCGCTTCAGGCGCCTTGACGGTTCCCCTGCCGGAACAGGCCGGTGAGCAGGCCCTCCTCCAGAGGTGCCTCGAGGGGGATTCCCCCGCCTGGGAGGAGTTCCTCCGGCGATACCGGCCCTTGATCGAGCGCGCCGTGAGGTTCACGTTCCTCCGGTGCGTCTACCGGATCCCCCACGCGGACGTCGAGAACGTCGTCCAGGATCTCCTGGCGAGGCTCTACGAGGGCGATTGCCGAAGGCTCCGCTCCTTCCAAGGCCGCTGTCCGTTCGCGGCGTGGCTCAAGTCGCTCGCGGTCCGGATCACGCTCAACACCGTCCGGGACGAGAAGCGGCGGGGACGGTTCGGCGGGGGCGAGATCGAGGACCTGGCGCTCCAGCCGGCGGACGACGCCGGCGAGACGCCCGATGCCGAGGAGCGGGAGGACCTCCGGAGGCTGGACGTGGTGCTCGATTCGCTGGGCGCAGTCCCACGGACGGTGCTGAAGATGTTCTACTACGACGGGTTGAGCTACCGGCAGATCTCCGCGTCGCTGGGGATTCCGGTGCAGACGCTCGGATCGATCATCACCCGGGCGCGCACCCGGATCAAGGAGTTGCTGAAGAGCGGACCATGAAGACGAACGGATGTCCCGAACCCGAAGCGCTGGCGGTTTTCGCGCTGGGCGATGCCGCCGGCGAGGAATGGCGCGCCATTGTCCGCCATCTCTCCGACTGCGACCTCTGCCGCCGCCAGGTCGCGCTGGTGGCCGACGAGATTCCGGCCGACCTTCCCAAGTCCGAACGAATCGACCTGAAGGTCGTTCCTGAGAACACCAAGGTCTGGCACCGGGTGGCCCAGGCCATCGCCGCCGCCGCGCTCCTCGCCGCCGGCATCGCCTGGGCGTTTCACGATGGGAAGAAGCCGGACGTCGTTCTTCCGCCGGCTCCCAAGATCGCCCATCCCCGCCCGAAGTCGGAGAAAACGCCCGATCCGAGCCCGGAACCGCCGAGGCCGCAGATCGTCGTGGCCCCGGAACCGCCCGCTCCCCCGACGAAGGATCGCCCGGCTCCCGAGTTGAAGCCCTTCCCGCCCGGTCCGACGGTCGACCAGAAGCCGACGCCCGCGCCCTCTCCTTTCCTCGCCCAGCGGACCCGCAGTGAGGTGGCCCAGGCCATCGAGATCACCGTCGGCGACGGCACGGTCTCGCGGCTCTCCGGCGACATCACCGTGCCCCTGACGCCCAAGACGACGATCCAGCCGTCCGACACGCTGATCTCCCCGGCGGGAGGCTCCGTGGTCCTGTCCGACGGCTCGACCATCCATCTGGCGCCCGAGGCGGAGATCCGCCTGTCGTGGAGCCAGACCCACGGCTGCACCACGGTGGACGTGCGCAAAGGCGACGCGGTCGTCGATCTGGGAAAGACCCCGAAGCCGTTGCTGGTCTCCAAGGACCAGGTCGGAGTCCATCTCCGCGATTCCCAGGGAAGACTCTGCGTCTCGGCCCGCGAGGAGTCGCTCCGGACGACGCTGCTGAGCGGGGCGACCCGGTTCGAGACCCGGACCGGCGAGGCCCGCGCGCTGAACCCGAACCAGTCGCTGGTCCTCGGCGAGAAGGGCGACCAGCTCGAAACGGTCGAGAAGCCCGACGTCTCGCAGTTCACGACGCTCGACTCGGCGTCCCGGGGAATTCCTCCGCCCGCGCCTCCCAAGGCCCCGCTGCCGCCCGAGAAGAGGCCTCCGCTCCTGGACGTGCTGGCCGTCGGCCTCGGAACCCAGAGCTACGCCTACCGGGTGTCGGGCCGGCAGGTCCGCGACGGTGTCTGGGCGCAGGGGATCCTCACGTCGACCATCGAGGAGTTCACGGCGGTGCGCCGCCTCGACGACAAGGAAGCCGCGCACGTGCGGCGCGGATCACGCCCGTGGGACGACCTGGGCAAGACCCTGCCGAATCCCCGCGAGACCCGCCTGCTGGACATCCTGCGCTCGGCCCAGGCGCCCCACCAGATGATCCTGGAGCTGGCGCCCTCCTTCCGCGGAGAGAGCGCGCCGCGGACCGAGAAGGTCCGCGACCGCCTGTGCCTCGTGTGGGACATCACGATGGAGCCCGCCATGCTGAAGGTGTTCATGGAGAAGATCTTCGAAGCGGCCGTGGCCGACGGCCGGCTGGAGAAGCCCGACCTCATCTACTGGGACACTCTGGAGGGGTCGGTAGAGGTCGCCTCGGTAAAGTTCGAGCCGAGGCTCATGCGACTCGTGGACCGGCGGAAGGTCTCGTACTCGTACAAAACCGTGTCGGGGCTCGACCGCCGCACCTACCAGCTCGAGACGGTCTACGAGTTCTTCTCCCACGGAGTGGCCCTGCTTCCGCTCCCGCAGGAGATGATCAAAGAGCTCACTTCCCCGAAGAAGTAGCCGCCGGTTAGTACTTCCGCCCCTTCCACCGCAGGAACGCCTCGATGAACGGGTCGATCGCTCCGTCGAGGACCGCGTGGATGTTGCCCGTCTGGTGGCCCGTCCGCTCGTCCTTGACGAGCGTGTAGGGCTGCATCGTGTAGGAGCGGTCCTGGCCCGCGAACGAGATCTCGCCCTTCTCGCCGTACATCTTGACGAGCTCGGCGTTGCGATTGGCCTCCTCGAGCAGGTGGAGCTTCGAGGCGAGCGCCCGCATCGCCGACTTGCGGTTCATGATCTGCGACCGCTGGTTCTGGCACTGGACGACGACGCCGGTCGGGAGATGGGTGATCCGGACGGCGCTCTGGGTCTTGTTCACGTGCTGGCCGCCGGGGCCGCCGGCGGAATAGGTGTCGATCCGAAGATCCTCATCCTTGATCTGCACGTCGACGTCCTCGAACTGCGGGACCACGTCGACCGAGGCGAAGCTGGTCTGGCGGCGATGGTTGGCGTCGAACGGCGAGATCCGGATGAGGCGGTGGACGCCGATCTCGCTCTTCAGGTACCCGAATGCGAACGGGCCCTTCACGTCGAAGACGACGCGGCGGATGCCGGCCTCTTCGCCGTCTTCGCGGTCGACGATGTCGGCCTGGTACCCGTTCTTGGCGAACCAGCGCTGGTACATGCGCTCGAGGATCTGGGCCCAGTCCGCGGCGTCGACGCCGCCGGCGCCCGGATGGATGGAGACGAAGACGTCGCGCGAGTCGTTGAGTCCATTGAACAGGGCCTGGACCTCGGTCGCCCGGACGCGGGTCTCAAAATCGGGGATCTTGCCCTCGGCCTCCTTGATGTGGGCGGCGTCCTTGACGTCGTCGGACATCTCGAGCAGGCCGATCTCGTCCTCCATCGCGGTGTGCAGGGTGCGGTAGGACTCGACGACGCTCTTGACCGTCTTGAGCTCGGAGAC
>Ga0111538_10012123_pt1 | contig 11399 bp, 7 predicted proteins | sample SoiMethybrSBSTD1_FD_79669 | JGI IMG/M metagenome (GOLD analysis project Ga0111538, IMG submission 79669) | Bulk soil microbial communities from a Populus tree surrounding site in Tennessee, USA - Soil MetaG P. TD hybrid SBSTD1 (version 2)... | ecosystem: Environmental > Terrestrial > Soil > Tree... | reverse complement strand
TAGATAGTATCGAACTGGTTATTTGCCACAAGCTGCAGAAGGTGCGGGAACTCCATGGTGATCACTCCGTCTTTTTTTAACAGTATTTTCATTCCCCCGACAAAATCGATAATGTCGGGAACATGTGCCAGCACATTATTACCGAGCAACACATCCGCGAAAATATTTTTTGCAGCAAGATCTTTTGCAAGTCTGACTCCAAAAAAATCAACAATACTTTCAATGCCCTTCGACATGGCCACTTCTGCTGTATTTGCTGTAGGTTCAATACCCAATACAGGTATTTGCTGTGACTTGAAATACTGCAATAAATATCCGTCGTTCGAGGCAAGCTCCACTACCCTGCTTTGTGCATTTAAACCAAAACGCCTAACCATCATCTCAGTATATTCTTTCGCGTGTTTCAGCCAGCTTTTAGAATAAGAGGAGAAATAAACATATTTATTGTCGAAAATCTTGTCCGACTTTTTATATTCATCAACCTGCACAAGAAAACAGTTGTGGCAGGTATACACTTTGAGCGGGTAAAATATTTCAGGCTCATTCAATTCATCCGCCGTTAAAAATGAATTGGACGCCGGTGAATTTACCAGGTCAATAAAAACATGCTCCAGCGCTATATTGCAAAATCTGCATCTCATTGTTAAATTCCTTTGAATTTTTCAGTCAGTCCCGGGTGATTTAAATCCCGTTCACTGATCGATGTTACTTCCAATGGCCATTTAATATTTACAGCCGGATCGTTATATTTAATTCCTCCTTCTGCTCCCGGTGTATAAAATTCTGAATGATTGTATATCATTTCGCTATTATCACTTAATGTTTGAAATCCATGTGCAAATCCAACAGGGATATATAGCATATTCATCGCTCCAGGAGACAACTCCACGCCAAACCATTGCAGGAACGTTGCTGAATCTTTTCTGATGTCAATGATCACATCAAAAACCTTACCCCGTATGCATCTCACCATTTTAATCTCCCTAAAAGGTGGCAACTGGTAATGCATTCCTCTTACTGTCCCTTTTTTTGCGGTGCAGGAATGATTCATCTGTACCCATTTCTCAGCGTGACCAATCTCCCTGAATTCATTTTCGCAATAAGTTCGCACGAACCATCCCCGTTCATCGCTGAATGGAGTTAGATTGATGATATAACTGCCCTTTAAAGGAGTCGGGGAAAATGTCATAACACAAAATATTCTTCGATCTGGCCGATAGTAAAGTCAGCTTTCTGTTCTTCTTTTTGTTTGTACCATTCTACAGTCCACCTGATAGCTTCATCAGCATTCAGTTTTGGGTTCCATTCAAGTGCCCTGGCCGCTTTGCTGATATCAAGCTTCAGCAACCCTGCTTCATGTGGCTGGGTTTTATCTGAAACATCTTTCCATGTTCCCGATCCCCATATTTTGATGGCTTTCTCCACAACTTCACTTACAGGTAAATGATCTTCGGGCTGGGGACCAAAATTAAACGGCTGTGAAAATTTGTCCGGATTATTATGCAGTTGTATGCCAAGCAGTAAATACCCTGTAATCGCTTCCAGCACATGCTGCCAGGGACGCACAGCGTCAGGATTGCGCACAAGCACAGGTTTTCCCTTAGCAAGATGATTAATAATATCAGGTAACAACCTGTCAGTGCTCCAATCTCCTCCTCCTATCACGTTACCCGCACGCACTGTTGATAATGCTTTCTGATGAACTGAATAATCAGATAAATTAAAAAATGATTTCCTGAATGAATCGGCAACAATCTCCGCGCACGCTTTACTTGCACTATAAGGATCGTGACCGCCCAGTTCATCTTCTTCCTTATATAAAACATCCTGTTCCTTATTATGGTAGACCTTGTCGGTGGTAATAACAATAAAGGAGCATTTATTTTTCAACTTTCCCGCAGCTTCCAGCAGGTTAGCAGTGCCGGTAACATTTATATCAAAAGTTTCCGCGGGAACCTGGTAAGATCTCCTCACGAGAGGCTGTGCGGCAAGATGAAAAATAAAATCAGGTTGAAAACTTAAGATCTCTGCTGTAAGTTTTTCTTTTGAGCGGATGTCACTGATCACACTGGTTGAAAGTGAAAGCGGCTGAATATAATCGTAAAGGCCACCCCGTTGCTCGGGCTCGAGGGCATATCCTTTTATTTCTGCTCCAAATTTATGCAGAACGGCTGTAAGCCATGAGCCCTTAAAACCGGTGTGACCCGTTATAAAAACTTTCTTTTTATTATAAAATGAAGAAATGTTTTCCCCTGCTACCAGGTTTTCCATTTCGCCTGGTTGTTTTGCCATAATGATTCAAGCTCTATTTTATCGCGCATTGCATCCATGCATTTCCAGAAACCCTGGTGTCTGTATGCTACCAACTGTCCTTCGTTAGCAAGTGTTTCCATCGGCGCATCTTCCCACATTACTTCTTCCATATCCCTTTCAAGATATTTAAACACGGCTGGTTTCAATACAAAAAAGCCTCCATTTATCCATTTCCCATCACCTGCCGGCTTTTCTTTAAAATGTACCACTTTACCCTCCTTATCGAGCATCATTCCTCCAAATCTTGCTTCAGGCTGGATGGCGGTCACTGTAGCTATTTTTCCATGTTTTTTATGAAAAACAAGCAGCTCATTGATATTAATATCCGCCACACCATCGCCATAAGTAAGCATAAAATCCTCATCACCAATGTATTTCTTCACTTTTTTAAGCCGGCCCGCTGTTTTTGTATTTAAACCTGTTTCAACGAGCGTTACCTTGAAAGATTCCGTATTTGTATTTAAGACTTCGAGTTTATTACTACCCACTTCGATGGTAATATCAGAATTATGAAGATAGTAGTGCATGAAATATTCCTTGATCAAATAGCCTTTGTAACCAAGGCATATAATGAAGTCGTTGAAACCGAACTGGCTGTATATCTTCATGATATGCCAAAGTATTGGTTTACCTCCAATATTCACCATTGGCTTTGGCCTTGTTTCCGTTTCTTCGGATATCCTTGTTCCCAATCCGCCTGCAAAGATTACTACTTTCATAAACGCTTTAAGTTGGGCAAAACTAAATTATATTATCGATCTTTGATGCTGATACAAAACGTTTTGCGGGTACTATCCTGTCTTATACTATTCTGTTCCTTAGCTAAACTGACTAACGCACAATCCTGCAACGATTGGTTACAATTAAATTCAACTCCATCTTACGCTTATTCATCTGAAATAGATATTTCCGGTACCAAATTAACAGTTGAAGCGAAATTTATCAGAACAACGCCCTATTCAGGTGGCCAGGAATGGGCTGGAGACCTTGTTTCCAAACATAAGGATCCGGTTGATATAAACTATCTGCTTAGACCAAACGGGGCAGAGATCACCACCACTAGCGGTCATTTTAAAACACCTGACGTTTGCGAAATAGAACTTAATAAAATTTATCATGTGGCGATGGTCTATGATGGCACCTCATTAAAATTTTTCCGCAATGGTTTTTTATTGAGCGCAGTTCCCGCTACAGGCAACCTTGTTCAAAACAATTGGAGGACATTTATTGGTTACTATGACGCAATGTTGAATTCTGAAAATTTCATAGGGTACATCGATGAAGTAAGAATATGGGATTATGCCCGAGACCAGGACCAGATCAGAACCTTCATGAACCTGTCATTACCAATGCCAGCAGCTCAGCCAGGTCTCATTTTATACTACACTTTTGATGATCTTTCCAATAAACAGGGCAACCCCGCATATGATCTTACTTTGTCTCCTGCGGATGCAGCTATTAACATTGCGAGTCCCTCCTGCTCCTACATCGCCGACAGTTGTGGTATAAATCTTCCGCTTCCTGATAGTATCATTATCACAAATAATGTGACTATCTGCGCCGGCTCGCATCACCAGATCAAAACGCATCCTGCAGATACTTATATCTGGACTCCCGCAATGTATCTCGATGATCCTACTTCTCCCGTTCCTGTTGCCAGTCCACCTGTAAGCACTACTTTCTATGTGGAAGCCTACAGGGCAGCTACAAACACAACCATACGCGACAGTGTGCATATCAGGGTGGTACGATCGGATATTAAAGCAAATGAAGACACCACCATATGTGCAGGCTCACCTGTGCAGATGAATATTTCGTACGGCACTCCTTTTATCTGGTCGCCGGTAACAGGATTATCCGACCCGCAGATCCCGAATCCCGTAGCAACTCCGTTGACAACAACAAAATATATTGTAATAGGGATTGGAGAAGGCCGTTGCGCTTCTTCTGATACTGTAATTATCACAGTGCTACCGCGCCCTGATGCCATTGTATCAAATGACACTGCAGTTTGCCGTAGTGCTGTTGTACAGCTTAATGCAATGGGAGGTACCAGTTACGAATGGTTCCCGTCATCACGACTTAACAATTCATCAATACCTGACCCTATCGCAACAACCAGCGAATCAACGATGTTCACGGTAAATGTGAAGGGAATAAACGGTTGCGTTAAAACTGATACAGTGAATGTTGAAGTTCGCACTCATCCTGATTTTAAAACATCAGGCAACCAATCTGTCTGCGATGGTGATAAAGTGGTTTTGTCTGCATCTGGAGGAACCTCTTATCAATGGCTGCCCGCCTCACAGGTAACCGATCCTTCATCATCATCAACCAATGCAATACTATCCGGACCGAAAACAACATTCAGTGTACACATCAGTGAAAATGTATGCAATTATGATACAATGATTTCCATGACGATCATAAGCAATCCAATTCCTGAAATTTCGATCCTGAAATCAAATGATATCAATTGTGCAGTTCCTACCGCACAACTTGAAGCGTCAGGTGCCGACAGTTACTTCTGGACGCCATTTGTTTACCTGGACGATGCCACATCACGAAAGCCTGTAGCATCACTGGATACTACCACTACTTTTACTGCAACCGGGTACACCCATGCAGGTTGCAGTTCTTCCGCTTCTGTAACCGTGAAAGTTGACAATAGTGGTGTGCCCAGATTTGTGCTGCCAAATGCGTTTACCCCTAACGGTGATGGAAAAAATGACTGCTTCGGCATCAGGCGATGGGGAAGCGCAAAGGTCCGGCAATTTTCTATTTACAACCGATGGGGACAACTGATATTCCAGACCAATAATCCCGCCGAATGCTGGGATGGAAGAGCCGGTGGTGTGTTGCAACCAGCAGGTGGATATATTTACATCATTAATGCTGCAACTTTATGCGGCCCCGTTAATAGAAGGGGTTTGGTGACACTGATCCGTTGAAGAACCAGGGCAACTTAAGTGTTGATTTTTACGTAATATCCAGGGAGGTGTATGGTAGTCAGAGGACAATATTTTTTGATCTTTTTATTAAGTCTTGTACTCCTGAAATCAGAAGCACAAACGCTTGACTTTACATTTCCTTCAAACATATGTTCAGGCACACCTTTTAATTTTACCAACAACTCTACCGGAGCGTCAACATACAAATGGAACTTTTGCTCAAAAGATCTTAACCAGCCGCCAGCCGTACAGAACCTTGGAGGGTTCGGAATGCTTGACCAGCCAACTTACATTGACATTGTATTTACGAATAATAATTACTATGGATTTGTTACAAATTTTTCATCAGGAGATCTTATACGTCTCGACTTTGGAAACAATCTGCTGAACAATCCTGTAGCGGTGAATCTTGGAGATATAAATGACGTAATACCATCAGGAGGAAACGGAGGAATAAGAGTAGTGCAGAATGAAGGCAAATGGTACGCGATAATTGTTGCAGGATATCCGCCTGGCGGTGTTGATCCAAGGATCCTGAAAATAGAATTCGGCACTAACATCACGAATTTAAATCCTTCCGGAGTAAACTGGGGAAATTTGGGTAACATGTATGATCCGAATGACCTGATACTTGTAAAGGAAGGAAATGAATGGATCGGTATGACAGTTAACGGAGAATCGAATTCAATCACACGATTCAATTTTACCAGCAGCTTCGACAATACGCCAACAGGAAATAACCTTGGAAACATTGGCAATCTTGATGAGCCATCAGGACTTTACCTAACGCACGACCAGGGAAATATCATTGTGTTCATCACAAACTCCGGGGACAAATCAAGGATCGGCGGGATGTTCAATATTACGAGGCTGAATTTCGGAAGCTCACTCAACAATAATCCTGCTGCGGTTAATATCGGCAATGTAGGTAACCAGCTCCAGCATCCGCGGGATATAGTGCTTGCTTCTTTCTGCAATGAAACATTAGGATACGTGCTGAACGCACATCCCTTTTACAACAGTTTTCTCAAGCTCAATTTCAATAATGATATTACTACATCATTTCCTTCTTCAAGCGAATTGAGCCACCAAATTTTTGATTATCCACATTCGATCACTGATTTCTATAAAATAGGGGATGAACTTGTTGCATTTGTTGTAAACAGGGGGAACAGTACGATCACGCGGATCGTTTTTGCCGATTGCAATATTGCCAGTCTCCCGAATTCAATTGCACAGCAACCTCCGGCAATTTCATACAATCAACCGGGTATTTATAATGTTCAGCTTACCATTAATGAAGGAACGGCCTCGGAAGCTACTTTGTGCAAGCAGGTCGTAGTTTCCAATTGTGTTGATTCGCTGATCATTACCAACGATACTACTATATGTGCGGGCAGCGCGCTTCAGATAAGTACTCACCCTGCAATTTCATACCAGTGGTCACCATCAACTTTCCTCGATGATCCTGCTGCTGCCATGCCTGTTACCACTACAACACAGAATATTAAATATTATGTAGATGCTTTGGTTGCGGGTGATAATCTCGTAAAGAATGGTGATTTTTCTAACGGCAATACTAATTTCCTGTCAGGATATACTTACACACCTACGAATGTGAGTGAAGGTGAATATTTTGTTGGTAATGATCCTAAAACGTGGAATATTTCTCTCGATTACTGTAGCGACCATACTAACGGTAATGGACAAATGCTTTTAGTAAATGGCTCGCCTTCGGCAGGTAAACAGGTTTGGTCACAAGCGGTAACCATCAAGCCAAATACTGACTATGCGTTTTCCACCTGGCTCCAGTCCATATGGGCTCCCAATCCTGCTGACCTCCAGTTTTATATCAATGGAATCCCCCTGGGAGGCACGTTCAGTGGCACTCTTCCTCCATGCAACTGGTCACAGTTTTATAGCATCTGGAATTCAGGTGGAAATACTTCGGTTACACTTTCGATCGTTAACATGAACACCGCGATCGTTGGAAATGATTTCGCCATTGATGATATTGCTTTTTCTGAGCTGATCCCGGTAAAGGATAGTATATCCATCAACGTGAAACAACCTTACATCAAAGCAAACAATGATACAACTGTCTGCGCGGGTTCACCTGTACAATTGAATGTAGAACAGGGTGCATTTTTTACCTGGTCGCCCGCAACGGGACTATCAAACAGCGGCATTCCAAATCCCGTTGCTACTCCTGCAACCACAACCGAATATGTTGTTATTGGAATCGATCCCGGAGGATGTCTGGCCAAAGACTCTGTATTGATCACAGTTAAGCCTTCACCTGTTGTGAATATTACAAACGACACGACGATTTGTAAAGGTGCAACTGTTCAATTGTCAGCAAATGGAGGAGGAACATATCAATGGAGTCCCGCAGCAAATCTTAACAACACTTCGATATCCAACCCAATTACATCAACAACAACCGACAATACGTACAAAGTAAAAGTAACCGGAGGTAATGCATGTACCAGTGAAGATTCGGTGAAGATTGGTGTAAGGCAATATCCCCTATTTTCTGCCTCTTCAATAAATAATGTTTGTGCCGGAGATTCGGCAACCATTTCAGCATCAGGAGGGGATACTTATATGTGGTCGCCGGCGGCTTCATTTCCAGACCCTGCATTGTCTTCAATTTCATTTGTTCCGGCTGCAAGTGAAACCTACACAGTGACTATCAATGATAATGTGTGTCATCACGACACTATAATGAATGTTTCTGTAAATGTAAATCCGTTGCCCATAGTTACTGTCCAGAAATCAAACGATATCAATTGTACAACCCCGGTTGCAAAGCTCCAGGCAAGCGGAGCAAAAAGCTACAGCTGGTCGCCGGCTGAGAGCTTAAGCGACGTCGCAATCGCAAAACCTGTTGCTAAACCTGAAACAACAACAACTTACGAGGTTACGGGAACCAGTGAATTTGGGTGTACTTCCTCTGCTTCAGTATTGGTAAATGTAACCAAAACCGGTGTCCCACGGTTTGTAGTGCCCAATGCTTTTACGCCGAATAATGATGGCAAAAATGATTGTTTTGGCATTCAGCACTGGGGTGATGCCGTTATAAAACAATTTTCAATCTACAATAGGTGGGGAGCCCTCATTTTCCAGTCTGCCGATCCTTCACAATGCTGGGATGGAACGTGGAAAGGCAAGCCACTGGATGGAGGTGGATACGTTTATATTATAAAAGCTACAACGCTTTGTGGTGACATTACAAAAAAGGGAATGCTGACTCTTATAAGATGATATCTTTTTTAAGATGTTGCAGAAACTTTCTCAGTGCTTTTCTTTTGTCTTCATCAAGATTATAGCTGATATATTTCCTGAAATATTCTTCGAGGTTAACCGAATTATTAAAATTCAGGGATGCGATCACTTTCGGAATATTGTTTACTCCAAAAGCATTTGCTTCATTGAATAACCTGATGAATTCTCCATCAAGAGGCTTGTTACTGATCCATGCAGCAAAAACAAATGGTAGACCAGTGTATGATTTCCAGGCTTCCCCAAGGTCATAAGCATATTTAGAAACTTTCCTTTGCGCAAACGATCTGTCGCCAATAACAAGACCTGCAGTATTCCCATGAATATGCTGCTGGAAATCTTCAGCTGCATTGATCAATTGCGGATCAAGCTTCCAGTAATCTTTTATCAGCAGTTTCGCAAGCTCCACCGAAGTGCCGCTCTGGTAATCGAGCAGTACACGTTCAGTTTTCTCAATTGGCACATCACTGAATATACAAACGGAGGCCACAGGTCCTTCACATCCTATACAATAATCGCTCATGAGCCACCATTGCGATAATTGCGGTATCACAGCAACGGGAACGAGTCCGAGATCGATCGTGCCATCAAGTAAATCCTTTGCAAGATTTGCAGGATAATCTGGTATCAGCTCTATCTGGTCAATTACAGGACTGTTTTTCAATCCAAATATCAATGGCGCAGTGTTCAGATAATTGACAATTCCAACCTTTATCTTCTTCAATTAGTTTAATTTTACGGCGCAAAGTTAAAGCCCGGAAGGCAAATCAACGATCATCCATGGAACTGAACTCACTTACAGCCCTTTCACCTATAGACGGACGCTACCGCAAACAACTGCATCACCTCGATGAATATTTCTCTGAGTTCGCATTAATGAAGTACCGGGTATTGATCGAAGTTGAATATTTTCTTTTCCTTGCCGATAAGAGATTCTTCAGTATCAACGCTTCAGGGCGCAATGCTTTGAGAAAAATGGCTGAAGATTTTTCACTTGAAGATGCGAATGAAATCAAAGCGACCGAAGCGATCACTAATCACGATGTGAAAGCGGTTGAATACTTTGTGAAGAAAAAACTCGATACCATTAAGGCGGGCCACCTGAAAGAATGGGTACATTTCGGACTCACTTCCCAGGATATCAACAACACATCGATCCCTCTTTCATGGAAACATGCCATTGAGTTCGAATACCTTCCCTGCCTGCTGAACCTGAACAGGCAGCTTGAGTTGCTTGCGGGAGACTGGAAGGATATTACGCTGCTCGCCCGTACGCATGGCCAGCCTGCGAGTCCTACCATCCTCGGAAAAGAATTGATGGTGTTCATTGAAAGAATTGAGAACCAGGTTGAACTTTTTATCCAGGTTCCGTTCTCCGCAAAGTTCGGCGGTGCAACAGGAAACTTCAATGCGCACTATGTTGCCTTTCCGAAAAAAGACTGGGTGAAGCTTGCAAACGATTTTGTAGAAGGCACACTTGGATTGCAACGCCAGCAATACACAACACAGATTGAACATTATGATAATCTTGCAGCTCACTTTGACTGCATCAAAAGAATAAATAATATTCTGATCGATTTCTGCAGGGATATCTGGACCTACATTTCAATGGATTATTTTAAACAGAAGCTTCGCAAAGGTGAAGTCGGATCATCTGCAATGCCGCATAAAGTAAATCCCATTGATTTTGAAAATGCAGAAGGTAATCTCGGCATAGCAAATGCTTTGCTTGAACACCTTTCATCCAAACTTCCCATTTCAAGATTGCAGAGGGACCTTACTGACTCAACGGTCTTAAGAAATATTGGTGTTCCTTTCGCTCACACTATTCTTGCATTCAGATCCATAGAAAAAGGCCTTGAAAAGCTTGTGCTTAACCAGCAGAAAATATCAGAAGATCTTGAAAATAACTGGGCTGTTGTTGCAGAAGCTATACAAACTGTGCTGAGGCGTGAAAATTTTCCTGAGCCGTACGAGGCGCTGAAGGAGCTAACACGTGGTAATACCGGAATTAATAAGCAGAGCCTGCATTCGTTTATTGAATCGCTAAAAATTCCTGCAACAATAAAAAAAGAATTAAAAAAGATTACGCCGCATACTTACCGGGGAGTACATCCGAAATATTAAGTTATCAGTGAAAAGTAACTTTTAACTTTTCACTTTAAACTTTTCACTTTCTTTATGAATTTCACTCGTAAAATTAAATTCAATCTCCGGGTTATTGGTCCTTTCGGTATTTAAGAACCACTCGCTCTGTGCGAGATACACAAGATGCCCATCCTTATCCTCAGCGATATTTGAAGATTTAAAACGAATAAAATCCTGCATCTTTTTCGGATCATTACTGGTGATCCAGCATGCTTTATAAAAAGGCACACTATTGAACTGAACCGAAGCACCATATTCATGCAGCAGCCGGTATTGAATTACTTCGAATTGCAGTTCACCCACACACCCGATTATCTTTTTATTTCCTCCATATTGCGTAAACAGCTGTGCAACACCTTCATCTGTCAGCTGCAATAAACCTTTTTCCAATTGCTTGGTCTTCATCGGATCCTTATTGATCACTTCTTTAAATATTTCAGGGGAAAAAGATGGAATACCGGTGAAATAAAAATCTTCGCCTTCTGTAAGTGTGTCACCAATTTTAAAATTACCGGTATCGAATAATCCTACTACATCACCCGGGAAAGCCTGCTCTATAACATCTTTGTCGCGCGCAAGAAAAGTATATGGATTACTGAAGCGGATCTCTTTATCAAGACGAACATGATGGAAATACTTATTTCTTTCAAATTTTCCTGAACAAACCCTTAAGAACGCAATACGGTCGCGGTGTTTGGGATC
>Ga0111538_10012119_pt1 | contig 11399 bp, 12 predicted proteins | sample SoiMethybrSBSTD1_FD_79669 | JGI IMG/M metagenome (GOLD analysis project Ga0111538, IMG submission 79669) | Bulk soil microbial communities from a Populus tree surrounding site in Tennessee, USA - Soil MetaG P. TD hybrid SBSTD1 (version 2)... | ecosystem: Environmental > Terrestrial > Soil >... | reverse complement strand
GTCGCCGGTCATGCCATAGCCGGCCAGCTCGGCGTAGACCCGCGCCCGGCGGGCCTTCGCCCGCCGAGGGTCCTCGAGCACGACGAATGCCGCGCCCTCGCCGAGAGACATGCCACGGCGATCGCGGTCGAAGGGGCGGCACGGCGCCGGGTCGAGGAGCTTGAGGGCGTTGAACCCCATGAAGCAGATCCGGGTCAAGGCGTCGACACCGCCGGCAACCGCGAGCGGAACGACCCCGTCCGCCACCAGGTCGGCCGCGAGCGCAAGCGAGCCGGCGCCCGAGCTGCACGCGGTCACGATCGTCTCGCGCGGGCCGCCGAGGCCGAGCGCGCTGCCGACGACATCCGCGTGGGACGAGGGAAAGCATGACGTGAGCGCCGGCGGCATCGGCGCGGCGCCGGCGCGGGTGCGCTGCCAGTACCACGCCTCGGTCTCCATCATGCCGCCGCCGACGGCGCCCACGATCAGCGCGGCGTCGGCGCGTTCGGCGCGCGCGATCCCGGCGTCGTCCAAAGCCTCGCGGGCCGCCGCGAGCGCGATCCGATCCGCCCGTGAGCGACGGCCCGAGCCCGTGATGCCGGCCGGCACCTCGGCCGCGATCTGGCACCGGAAGCCCTCGGTCTCGATCAGGGTGATGGGGCGGATCGCGCAGCTGCCGCTCGCGATCCCTTCCCAGAAGGCTTTGACGCCGGCCCCGAACGGGCTGACGACGCCGAGCCCGGTGACAGCAACGGACTTCACGCGCCGGCGGTCCTCGAGGCGATGTATCGCGACAGCGTATCGAACGAGGCGAAGTGCGGGGCCAGGTCGGCGGCCTCGTCCATCACGATACCGAAGCGCTCCTCGATCGCGATCGCCAGCTCGATGAAGTCGAGCGAGTCCAGGCCGATCGAGCCATCGACGCCTTTCGGCATGGTCGTCTCGAGCGTCAGGTCGACGGCCTGGCGGGGATCGAACTTGAGCCGCGTCACGAGAATCGTCTTGAGCTCGTCGAACACTTCTTTCGCTTCCATAGCCCTCCTAGGCCTCTATTCCCAGTAGAGTCCGGCGCGGCGGCCGCGCCACTCGCCCGTGAGCGCGACCGAATCGGTGGCCCCCGCGGCGTGGGCGAGCGCCAGCGCGATCAGGGGTCCGCAGGCGAACGTCTCGCCGGCGCGAGCACGCGCAAGCGTCTCGAGCGCCGACGGCGTCCGGGGCGCGTCGTAGCGGACGCGCCGGACGCCCGGCACCAGGAGCGCGCACGCCGCCGCCTCGACCAGCGGCCGCTTCACGAGCCAGCGTCCCCGGGAGTAGAGATCGGCACACTCCTCGAACGTCTCGACCGCGAGCACCAGCGCGCGCTCGCACCGGCCGTCGGCGATGAGGCGCGTCGCCTGCCACAGGGCATCGATCGTCGCCGCGGCGCCGCCGATCAGGATGCCATAGGGACCAGTCAGCTCGAACTCGATCGCGACCTCGCCCGCCATCGTGCTCGGCGCGGTGTACGGAAAGTACGTGCCACCCGAGACGGCGCCGGTGGTGCGCGCCTGCCGCAGGGCCTCCGCGACCACGAGTGCCTGGTTCGACGAGCCGTACGCGGCCGCCGTCACGTAGAGCAAGGCCGTCGAGCATCCTCGTATGATGTCACGATCGATACCGCTCTCGCGCAGGAGAGCGTCGACCGCCGCCACGCCCAGGAGGCACTCCCGGGTGGCGCGCCGGAACCGGTCGCCGTCGAGCGCCGGGCGGCCCAGCGGGATCACCGCGCGGCCGCCCGCCGCCTGCGCGGCGTCCGCGGGGAGCGCGTCGGTGCCCGGTCCCCAGCCCGTGAGCACCGAGACCGCCTCGAGCGCCACGCTCATGCGGACGCGCCCTCCAGCACGAGCGCGGCGTTGCAGCCACCGAAGCCCAGCGAGGTGCTCAGGCTCACGTGCGGCCGGACGGCCCGCGGCGAGCCCATCACGTGATCGAGGTCGCAGACCGGATCGGGCTCCTCGAGGCCGACCGTGTGCGGCACGACGCCGTCGCGCGAGGCCAGGAGGCACGTGAGGGCCTCGAGCGTCGCGGCCGCGCCCATCGAGTGGCCGAGCGCGCCCTTGATCGAGTTGACGGGAATGCGCGACGTCCGCTGACCGAGGGTGCGCCGGAGCACCTCGGCCTCGATCCGGTCGTTGAGCGGGGTGCCGGTGCCGTGCGCGCTTACGAACTCGATGCTGTCGGCCGTCAGGCCGGCCTCGTCGAGGGCCGTGCGCACCGCGAACTCGAGGCCCCGACCCTTCGGATCGGGGGCACTGATGTGCGAGCCATCGCTGGCGCTCGCGTGGCCGAGCAGTCGTCCAAGCCGCGGTCCTCCCCCGCCTTCGTCGCGGGTCATCAAGACGAGCGCGGCGGCCTCGCCCAGCAGGAGTCCGCTGCGCCGGCGATCGAAGGGACGAATCCGCTCGCGCGTCAGGGAGCGGAGCGCGTCGAACCCGCGCATCACGAAGCGACAGAGCCCGTCGTAGCCGCCGGCGATGACCGCGTCGACGACGCCGGCGTGCAGGAGCTCGGCGCCGGTACCCAGAGCGGTTGCGCCGGCCGCGCACGCCGTGCCCACCGTGAGCACGGGTCCGCGCGCGCCGACCCAGCGGGCGAGCCCGTGGGCCGGACTGTCGTAGAAGGCGCGGGCGGCGTGACGCACCCGGCCCTTTTGCGCGATGGCGCGCTCGAGCTGCTCGACGCCGCCGAGCGCCGTGCCCACGACGACGGCGACACGCTCGGGAGCGGCCGAAAGGGGCGCGCGGGCGAGAAGGTCCTGCGCCGCGGCCAGCAGGAGCTGCGTGGCGCGACATCCGGCGCGGCCGACCGGAGGCATCGGCTTGAGCTTCTTGATCTCGCCGCCGCGGCCGACCCGCAGGTCGTCCACCGGGAAGCGCTCAATCATCGAAATGCCATCGGTGCCGGTCACGAGCCCCGACCAGAAGCCGTCGAGGTCGGCGCCGAGCGGGGTCACGGCCCCGGCGGCGACGATCGTGACGGGCTCAGCGCGCCGGCGAGACGTCATCACAGGAGTCGCGAGTAATACATCCGGTACGCCCGGATCGGTCCGGGGTCCGTGTCATAGACGTCGGTCGCCCAGAAGCCCCGCGCGCCCTGATCGAACGTGATGATCCCGGGCCCGTCCGGGTTGTTCGGGTCCCAGACCACGAAGTCGATAGCCCCTTTCTTCGGAATCGACTCGAACACCACGACTGTGTGGTTCAGCTCGGGTTTCGGAAAATTCGACACGAGGAGCTGCACCAGGTGACCGGCCCGGAGCTCGCTGATGATCAACAGCGCCAGCCGCTCCTGATGGTCGTCGCTGATTGGCAGGGCCACGCGCCAGTTCGTCCAGTGAAACATGGTCCACCACCGCCCGCCCAGCCCTTCCTTGACCGCGGCTTCCTGCTCGCGCGAGAACTCGCGCAGGCTCGCGTAACCCGGAATCACGATGCGGTCGGCAGGGGCCGGCACCGGCTCGTACGGCGCCCGCGCGGCGACCTCCTTGACCCGTTCGATGTAGCCCGCGTGATCGAGCTTGGGGAGCGCGGGATCGAAGCGCACGTACTGCGCGAACTGACGGATGCCCCGGGCCAGCACGAAGCAGTAGTTCGCGTAGAGCCCGGGCTCGTCGTCCGGATGACGCGAGCGAATCATGTTCGGGAACGCGAACGTGTCGCGCTCGAACGAGAACGTCGACACCGCCACGGGCGCCTCGAGGCCGAGCAGCGCGCCGCCGTTGGTGGACGGGGCGCTCGCACAGGCGACCGTCAGGAGGACGGCGGCGCTGAGGAGAGCTGCGAGGCGTGAGTACACGATGAAATTCAATGCCTTACCCTAAATGGCACCGTCGCGATCGTCAAGAGCGCGTGTTATTCTGCGCCCGGTCGTCCCGCATGAGCCGAACGATCGGGGCTCTCTACCGGCTCCTCTACGCCGGATTCCTCTCACGTCTGCCCGAACCGGCCGCAATCAGGCTCGGACAGAGCGTGCTCCGCCGGCTCCCGCTCGATCGCCTGCCCTGGTTTCGGCTGGCCGATCCGCGGCTGGCCATCACGCTCGGGGGCATCGCGCTGCCCAATCCGGTCATCCTGGCGGCCCAGTACTACGACCCGGCCATTCTTTCGCGGGCGATGGGGTTGGGCTTCGGCGCGGTCACCGCCAAGTCCATCACGGTTGGACCGCGGCCCGGGCATCCACAGCCGAATCTCGTCCGCACGCGGAGCCCGGCGGGTCCGGCGCTGGTGAACTGCAACGGCTTTCAGAACCCCGGGCTCGACGCCTTCCGCGCGTCTCTTACCTCGCTGCGCCACCGGGTGCCCTTGATCGTGAGCGTCGCGGGCGAATCGACCGCCGACTACGTGAAGCTCGTGCGCGAGCTCGGTCCGCTCGGCGAGCTGGTCGAGTTCAACATCTCCTCGCCGAATACGAAGCTCGTGTACGAGTGGAGCAAGAAACCCGGCGACCTCGCGGCGATGCTCCGCGAGGTCCGCACGGCGACCACCAAGCCGCTCATCGTCAAGATCTCGCCCGATTTCGCCGATGTGAACGAGCGCGAGATCATTCCGGCCGCGCTGGACGCCGGCATCCGGATCGTCAACTACGGCAACACCCGGCGGATCGAGGATCGCCGCCTCTCGCAGGGCGCCGGTGGCCTCTCCGGCCCCGATATCTTTCCGGCGACCCTGGAAAACGTGCGCCGCACGCGCCGCACCTTCGGCGCCGCGCTCGAGATCATCGCGACCGGTGGCGTGGACGAGCCCGAGAAGGCTTGGCAACTGCTGCAAGAGGGCGCAAACGCGGTCGGCTACTTCACCGGATTCATCACGCGCGGTCCGATCCTGGCTCGACAGATCCTCGAGCGCATCCTGGCCGCCCGCTGACGACACCTGGCACGCTCCAGAATGCGCACAGGTTATCCACTTGTCCACCGCTGTCCACAGCCAACGAAAACGCACGATCTGACGCGGTCTGGCGGGCGCACTGGAAAAATATGCCGGTCCATTCGTCCACGGAGGGCGCGCTCGCAAAAATTCCCGGATTCCACGCGGCTCCCTGTCGTGGCGGCGCGTGTAGCTCGCATTTCTCGCCGCCAAACGAAACCTTGACCTGAAAAGACGGCGCTCGTAAGGTTGGCGGGCCATGTTTCCCTTTCACGTCAACGCGGCACCGCGGTCACCCCGACCGGCACTGTCTGGAGGTACAAAGCGCGATGGACGGCAGCAGCAGGAAACCACTGGCGAAGGTGGAAGGCCGGCGACGCCTGCGTCTGAGCGGTGTGACTGTCGCCTTTCGCGGCACGCCCAATCTCGATGACTGGGTGGCCTACATCGTGAACGGGACCAAATCGAAGAAGCTGATCCTGGCCGATCACTCGTCTGAGCGCAAAGTGAAGTCGCTCCTTTCACGCCTGCAGACACTGCCGCGAAAGGATATCGAGAAGCTCGCCAAGAGCTAGGGCTGGACGACACCCCGCTCGGCCAGACTCACGAACCGGCCGTGCCCGATCACCAGGTGATCGTGGATGCGGAGGTCGAGCAGGCGGGCGCACTCGACGAGCTGCCGCGTGAGGCGAATGTCTTCGCGGCTGGGCGTCGGATCGCCGCTCGGGTGGTTGTGGATCAGGACCACCGACGCGGCCGATTCGAGAATCGCCGGCTTGAACACCTCGCGCGGGTGCACGAGGCTCGCCGACAGCGTGCCCTCGGAGATGACGCGGTCGCGCAGCAGGCCGTTCTTGGCGTCGAGGAGCGCGATGCGGAACACCTCGCGCGTGAGGTTCTCCATGAGGGGCGCGAACGCCGCGTAGACGTCGACGGGGCTGGACAGCACGACGCGCGCTCCCGGCGTGCGGGCCCGCAGGCGCCGCGTCAGCTCGAAGGTGGCGACCAGCCGGGCGGCCTTGGCCGGTCCGAGGCCCGCGTGCCGCGCGAGCTCGACAGCCTCGAGCGCGGCGACACCCGCCAGCGATCCGTACGCCGCCAACACCTCGCGCGCAACCTCGATCGCGCTCTTGCCGCGCGTCCCCGAGCCGAGCTGGATAGCCAGGAGCTCGGCGTCGGCGAGGGCCTCCGGACCGTTCCAGTAGAGCCGCTCACGCGGCCGCTCGGCCTCGGGCCAACGGTCGATCGCCATACCGACTCGTAGCGCGAGCGGCGCGCGGCGGTCAATGCTGCGGGATCAATACACCCCGAACGTCCACGACGCCGCGGACCAGTCAGGCGCGAATCGTGATCGATCGCGGCTCGTCGCCGACGCCGCCGATGTGCACGTGGATGGTTTCGGGCGGCAGGAGCGGCCGGAGCTTGTCCGCCCATTCGATGATCGTCACGCCCGGGCCGCCCATCATCTCGAGCAGGCCCAGGTCGATCAGCTCGGTCATGCTGTCGGTCCGGTAGGCGTCGACGTGATGGACGACCACGCGCCCCCGATACTGGTTGACGAGCACGAAGGTCGGGCTCGTCGCGCGCGTGGTGGCGCCGAGCCCGCGCACGAGCCCCTGCACGAAGCACGTCTTTCCCGCGCCGAGCTCGCCGGTGAGGGCGACAACGGCGCCCGCGCCGAGCGTCCGGCCCAGGCGCTCGCCGGCGGCCTCGGTCTCTTCGGCGCCGGCGCTGACGATCTCAGTCGCGGGCGCCACCGAGCCTCTTGAACGCCTCCGGAATGGCCGCGATGACGTCGCGGGCAATCAGCGATTCCTCGCCGACGCGCTCGGCCGCAATGTCCCCCGCGCTGCCGTGCAGGTAGACGCTCGACTGCAGCGCGGCCTCGGCGTCCAGACCGCGGGCCAGGAACGCGCCGAGCATGCCCGTGAGGACATCGCCGGTCCCGCCGCTCGCCATCCCAGGATTGCCCGTCGGATTCAGGAAGGCGCGCCCGTCGGGCGCGGCGATCACGCTATGGGCGCCCTTGAGGACGACGTGCGCCCGGTACCGGGTCGCGAATGCGCGGGCCGTCTCGAGCCGATCGAGCTGCACGTCGCTCACGCCGACTCCGAGCATCCGGGCCATCTCTCCGGGGTGCGGCGTCAGACACCGGGCCCGCGGCGCGGCGCGCAAGAGCTCGAGATGGCCGACCAACGCGGTCAAGGCATCGGCATCGACAGCCATCGGCTTGTCGAGCTTCTCGATCAGGCTCCGCACGACCTGTCGGGTCTCGTCCTCGAGGCCCAAGCCGGGACCGATCGCCACCGCGTCGCGCGGCGCCGCGAGCTCGGCGATGACTTCCCGGGCCTTCAGCGCGAGCGTGTGAGCGGGCGTCTCCGGCAGCGGCTCGGTCATCGCCTCCAGCACGTGGGCGGCGACAATAGGCTGCTGGCTCGCCGGGGTGGCGACCGTGACGAGCCCGCTCCCGCTGCGCATCGCAGAGGCGGCGCCGAGCGCCGCGGCGCCGGTCTTGCCCAGCGAGCCCGCCACCAGGAGCAGATGGCCGTAGGTGCCCTTGTGTGCCGCGCGCGCCCGTGGCGGAAAGTGCGGGGCCACGTCGCGCGCCTCCAGGAGGAATGTGCTGACGCCGCGCGCGACCTCGGCCTCCGGGACGCCGATCGGGATGACGCTCACCCGCCCGGCCAGTCCGTCGCCGGGCGCGGCGAGCAGGCCGCGCTTGAGGCCGGCAAACGTCAGGGTCATGACCGCCCGGACCGCGACCCCGGCCGGCGCGCCGCCGTCGGCGGGGAGCCCCGAGGGAATGTCGAGCGCCACGATGGGCCGCCCGCTGGCGTTCATCAGCTCGATCGCGCGCGCGACCTCGCCGCCGGGCGCGCCGCGCGAGCCGGTGCCGAGGAGCGCATCGACGACGACGTGCGCGCGCCCGAGGAGAGCGGCGAGCGCCTGGTCGTCCTCGAATCGCCGGGGGCGAATGCCGGTGGGACGCAGCGCCTCCAGCTTGAGCCGCGCGGCGCCGCCGACATCGTCCGGAGCGCACGCGAGCACGACGGACGGCGCGGCGCCACGGCGCTTGAGCCAGCGCGCGACGACGAATCCGTCACCGCCGTTGCCGCCCTTGCCGCAGACGATGACGACGCGCGCGCCGCGCCGCGGCGCGCCGAGCGCCGGGAGCGCGGCGGCGATGGCCTCGGCCGCGCCGCGGCCGGCGTTCTCCATGAGGGTGGCGCCGGGAATGCCGATCTCCGCGATCGCGCGGCGATCCAGCCGCCGCATCTCCTCGGCGGTAAAGACGCCAAGCACGGCGGCTATGGTCCGGCGGAGAGCGGGAAGGCCTGGACCAGGAAGTCGGCGAGGATCGCGGTGTACGTCTCCCGCCACTCGACGCGCGCGGCCTTCGGAAGCTCGATGTGCAGCGCCTGCCGCGGCAGCCTGAGAATGCCCGCGCGCTTGGCGCCGGTCGCCGCATAGCGGATGGTGTCGGCCGGCTCGATGAGAATCTCGAGCCGCGGGGCCGCGCGGTCGGCGCGCAGGTGCGCGTCGCGGATCAGCTCGCAGAGCGTCTTGAGCCGCTCCGCCTCGGCCCGGTCGACGCCGACGGTGGCGATCTCGATCCGGTTCGCCGCGTCGGGATGACTGTTGCCGTGGATCTCGGCATAGAACACCAGGGGCCCCTGCGCGATCTCGCGCACCCGCCGCTCGTACGCCTCGTACACACGGCGGGCGGCTTCGGTGGCAACTTCCTCGGACGGCGGGCGGCCCGGCAAGCCCTCGAACGGGCGGTTCACCTCGTACCGGAGCCCGGCGCGATCGCGCCCATCGGGCTCGATGTTGAATCCGGTCGCGATGACCACCCCGAAGCCGGTGCGGCGGCCGAGCTCGGCGACGATGTCCGCGGTGCGCGCGTCGGAGATTCCGTGGGGTGCCGCCACCACGACGCCGGGCCGGCCCGCCGTGCCGGAAAGCCGGCCGGGCGCGCCGTCGAGCTCCGGGACGGCGACACTGGCCTTGGGCACACAGCCGGACAGGGCGGCGGAGACGAGCGCCACGCTAATCGTCCACCAGCATCGCCTGCGCGAGCGCATAGTCCCCTTCGTGCGTCAGGGAGAGCAGCATCCGGCTGCCGCCCTTGCCCAATCCGATCTCTCGCGAGCGGCCCGAGAGAACCAGCGTCGGGGCCTGCATGCGCTCGCGGCGCACCTCGAGCTCGCGCCAGCGGACGCCGAGCTGGAGCCCCGTGCCGAGCGCCTTGAGCCCCGCTTCCTTGGCGGCGAACCGCGCCGCGAAGTGGGGCGCCGGATCGGACCGCGCGCGACAGTAAGCGATCTCGCCGTCGGTGAAGACACGGTGCAGGAACCGGTCCTGCCACCGGTCGATCAGCTCGCGCATGCGCGGGATGCTGACCAGGTCGATCCCGATGCCGGCGATCGTCACGAGGCGCCGAGCTGGGAGCCGATGAGCCCCGCGAGGTCGGCGGCCATCGCCTGGATGCGGGCGCCATCCGCGCCCTCGATCATGACGCGCGCGAGCGCCTCGGTGCCGGAGTAGCGGATGAGGACCCGTCCGCGCCCGTCCATCTCGCGTTCGAAGGCTTTCACACGCTCGGGGACGCCGGCGATGGAGTCGATGGGCGGCTTCGACTTCACGGGCACGTTCACCAGCACCTGGGGAAACTTGCGCATGACCGACGCCAGCGACGCGAGCGGCTCGCCGGTCTCGGCGGCCACCGAGAGCAGCGCCAGCGCCGAGAGAATACCGTCGCCGGCGGGGGCATGGTCGAGGAACAGGAGATGCCCCGACTGCTCGCCTCCGAGATTGGCGCCGAGACGCTGCATTTCCTCGAACACATTGCGGTCGCCGACCTGCGTCTTGACCACCCGAATACCCGCGGCCTCCAGCGCCTGGTCGAGGCCCAGGTTGGCCATGACCGTGGTGACCACCAGGTTCTGCTTGAGCCGCTGGCGCGAGGCGAAGTGGCGGCCGGCGATCGCGAGGGCATAGTCGCCGTCCCGGATCTCGCCGGTGTGGTCGATCGAGATGAGCCGGTCGCCGTCGCCGTCGAAGGCAAAGCCGATCGATGCCCCGCTGGCGCGCACCTTCTTCTGGAGGTTCTCGGGATGGAGCGCGCCGCACCGGGCGTTGATGTTGATACCGTCAGGCCGTACGCCGACCGTGAGCACCCGGGCGCCCAGGAGGCGGAAAACTCGGGGCGCCACGCGGTAGGCCGCACCGTGGGCGCAGTCGAGGGCGATCGTCAGGCCGTGGAGATCGAGCGGAAAGCAGGCACACAGGAAGTCGGCGTACTCGCTCTCGGCGCGGTCGAAGCTCACGAGCTTGCCGATCTGGGCGCCGCGCGCCCGGGGCGCCGCGTCGGGGCCGCCGAGTCGCTGCTCGACCTCGGCCTCCCAGGAGTCCGGGAGCTTCGTACCCTCCGACGAGAAGATCTTGATGCCGTTGTCCTCGAACGGGTTGTGCGAGGCGCTCAGCACGATGCCGCCGTGCGCCTCGAGCCGCCGCGTGATCAGCGCGATGCCCGGCGTGGGCAGGACGCCCACTGCGTAGCAATCAGCGCCGGCGGACATGGCACCGGCGGTCAGCGCGGCTTCCAGGAGCGGGCCCGACAGGCGGGTGTCGCGGCCGATCACCAGGCGAACGCGATTGACGCCGTGGTCGAACTGGAGTGTGGCGACCAGCTGGCGGCCTATCCGGAAGGCGAGCTCGGGCGTGAGCGGCTCGTCGTTCGCCACGCCCCGGATGCCGTCGGTGCCGAACAGGCGGGTCATCGGATCGTCGGTGCAGTCGCCACGGCAGCTCGCACTAGATCCATTATAGGGGGGCGGATGTCCGGCGGATGCGTTCGGCGACGCGGACGGCGTCGACGGTTTCGGCAACGTCATGGGTCCGGATCAGCGCCGCGCCGTTCCACACGGCGACCGCCGTCGCGGCGAGAGAGCCCGCTAACCTGCTCTCTGTACCGGAGCGTCCGATAATCGCGCCAATGAAGGATTTTCTGGAGGCTCCGACGCACAGGGGTCTCCCGATCCTCTCGAGCTCTCCCAGCCCCGCCAGCACTCTGGCGTCCCATTCGTCCCAGGGCAGCGCCTCGTTCCGGAAGAAGCCAATTCCCGGATCCAGCACCACGCGCTCTTCCGGGACTCCTGCCGCCCTCGCTCTCTTCAGCGCCTCTTCCAGTAGCGTTCTCACGACGGCGACCGGGTCATCAACTCCGCGCGGCGGCTCGGGGCGCCGAGGGGTGCGCTCGGGGTCGAGACGACCACGCGGCACGCGTGCGCTTCCCCTCGGCGGCTGGGCTCCATCCCGGCGCGCGTTGCCCGCCGCCGCTTTACGGGAACGGGTCCCTTCGACCCCGAGCGCACCCCTCGGCACCCCGAGTCCACTGTCGGCGTCCGGCGGGGATGCCATGAGGATCACGCCTGCGCGGCGCTCAGCGACGATGGCTGCAAGGGTCGGGTCGCGGAGTCCGGACACGTCGTTGATGATTTGGGCGCCGGCGTCTAG
>Ga0111538_10012117_pt1 | contig 11401 bp, 10 predicted proteins | sample SoiMethybrSBSTD1_FD_79669 | JGI IMG/M metagenome (GOLD analysis project Ga0111538, IMG submission 79669) | Bulk soil microbial communities from a Populus tree surrounding site in Tennessee, USA - Soil MetaG P. TD hybrid SBSTD1 (version 2)... | ecosystem: Environmental > Terrestrial > Soil >... | reverse complement strand
GCCTCGCATGGAACACCAACACTCTCGTGACAGATGGAACACTCCGCGTCGTCAGCACCGAGCCTACCACGCTGTCCGCCGTCCGCACGGGTCCTTCGCTCACCCTTTCCTGGCCCGCCGACCACGTCGGCTGGCGTCTCCAGGTCCAAACCAATTCCCTCACCGTCGGCTTGAGCACGAACTGGTTCAGCATCCCGAACTCCATCACAACCGACCAAATGACGTTCCCCATCGACCCGACTGTCGGCTGTGTTTTCTATCGGCTGGTTTATCCGTGATACTATTCCAACCAATGAATGGTTGGAAATACTTCGCCGCGCATGTTCTGGCCGTCCACGGCCGTCAAATTGTAGCGGATCGCCATCTGGTGCACGGGCCGAAAATCGGCGATCTGAAGGAACACGGTGCGCGCATCCTCAAGCCTCGCGGACTGCACTTCCACGGGATCGTGCCCCACAGTGTCGGTCAATCGCGCGGAGTATTCCTTTGATCCGTAATCTTTCGCGTATTTGTAATTCCACTGCTCGATGCCGTAGCTGCCGGGATCTTCGGCTGTCTCGCGCTTGAGCGGTTCTAAAAACGTCAGTCGAATGCCGTTCGTTTTGGCTTCGAACCCAATCGGCACATACGTCTTCTTCCCCGTGTAACGCACGCGTTGAAACGAGCCGTCACGAATCGCGCTGCTGGTCCAGCCACGCGTCCCTACAACATAGAGTTGTCCATCCTGCTTCCGAAACGCGCCGCGCACAGCGCCGGCAATAAACCGGCCGGGCAAAGGAACGATTGCGCCTTGCGTTCCATGCGGGGTCCTTTGGCGCAAGACGATCATCATGGAGCAGCGCCCGAATGAAAAATTCAGCAGCTGCCCCTGCAACGGTCCCCAACGATCACTCGTTGCCCAAATCTGGCTGCCACTGGAATTATCAATCCAACGCGGAACGTAACAGAGGGGCCGATCCACGCCGCGCGGCGGTTTCGGACCGCCGTAGCCATAATGCCCGCCGCGCTCGATCTCGCAAATCATTGTTGCCGGCGTCCATTCGCCCTCCTGCGGCGCGACCGTGATCTCACCATGCGGCCCCACTGACATGCCGTTCGGATTCCGAAATCCCGTCGCCAGCACCTCCGTTCGTTGTCCGTCCGCGCTCACCCAATGCGCGCCAATCGGGTCCACGTAGTAAAAGTTCCCCTGCGCGTCCATGTCCAGGCTGGTCACGTAATCGTGCCCGTCCTTGGAAGTTTGAATCCCGCTGTGAAAATTCTCGTAGTAATCGGCTTCATCGTCGCCGTTGCGATCGTGCAAGGCAGTGATCTGGTCGCGCCCAAGCACATGCACGATGTTGCTGCGGACCTTGAGTCCGAGCGGCTGGAACAACCCCGTGGCAAAGCGTTTCCATGTGACGTTCTTGAGTTGCTCATCAATCCCGCGCACCAGCCACACGTCGCCATGCAATGTGCACACTGCCGCGTCGCCATTCTCGAGAAAATCCACGCCTGTGATGAACATAAGGGCCTTGTAAGGATTTTCGTACGGGACGGGAATCGTATCGATCACATACGCACCGGTATCCGGTGCGCGCTGCCCTTGAACCTTGAACTTCTGCGGCCACAACATCTGCGGCTTCGGGCTCAGGTCAACGCTGTCATCTCGCACGACGCCTTCCGGCAGATCGATCCGCAAGCCTTTGCCGCCTTCGATCTTTAGTGTCCGAGTGAATTGGTTTGAACGCATCCAGACGGAATCAAGCACTGGCGTGCCATTCACCGTGTAGCTCCAAATCACCCGACGCCCATTCGGATAGAACCCGCGATACTTCACTTCCGCATCGCCCCACCCAGGCTTCGCCGGCGACACAAATTGCATTTTGCCCGCTGGTTTCGGCGGCAGGATGATGCCATAACGCGCCGCATCAAAATTCAGAAAGCCGCCCGTCCAACCCGCGCGCAATGTCCCCGAACCCATGTCGAAGCAAGCCGTGCCTTCCCCCGCATCTCCCACGCGCACCGACATCCCCTTCAGCACGGTCCCGTTCTTCAACGGGACGAGCGAGCAGAGGAACGGCCCCACGTCCGTCTGGTTCCAGCGGCTATCACGCCAGTCCGGTTCCGCCTGCTTCCCCCAATGTCCGCCTTGCCCGCCATCCAATCCAGGATGCTGCGGCAGAATGGCTTGGTTCGTCGCAGCCTGTGTCGCGGCGACGAGAAGAGAACAACCGACAAGGCTCAAACGCATGCGTCCAGTTTCAGAGAAACGCTCGTCAAATCAAAACTATTCTGAGCCTCCAGCTTTGCCAGCCATTGATCGATCAGCCGCAGCACAGCGGCAATGTTCAAACCCTCATGCGCGGTCGGATACTTCGCCAGATACGACCGCGACAACTTGAACAACGCCACAGATGGCTTCAATCGCCCCTTTTGCAAATGCACGAACGCGCCGGCGAGTTGAATCAGCGCTTTATAGAATTCGTTGTTTGGACCTTTTCGTTCGCCCAGCCAGAGCGATTCCAGGATATCGTGCGCTTCATAGAACTGCTGCCGATTGAAAAAGAAAAAGTAAGCCGTATACGGCCCCTTCGGGCCGCTTGCTCCAGCGGCTTCGAGGAGCCGGCGCACGTGCTCGCTCTTGCTCAAATCTTCTTCAGCAACGCCTTTACACGCTGCCACGCCTCTTCACGCGCTTTTTTGTCGGCCGGCTTCGCATCCGGCGCTTCGCCAGCGCGCATGAATCCGTGCCCCGCCCCCTCGTAGGTCACCGGCTCGTAAGTTTTGCGCGCGCTCTTCATCAGTTCGGTTGATTTCGGAATGGTGGCATTCACGCGCGCGTCATTGCCGCCGTAAAAGCCATAGACCGGGCATTGGATTCGCTCAATCGCCGCAGCATCTTCCGGCCCCGAACCATAAAACGGCAACGCGGATTTGACCTTCTTGTTGTTCGTCGCAAAGCGGAACGTCTGCCCCCCGCCCCAGCAAAAACCCGTCACTGCTACTTTGCCATTGCTGGCCGGCAACCCCGTCACATAATCCGTCACAGCATTCAGATCCGCAGTGATCTGGTCCGGCGGCAGCGACGAAATTACTTTCCGCACCGCATCCGAGCCGCCCAACTCTGCCGTCCCGCCCCCGCCCGGTGCTGCGCCGGAGAGCAGGTCCGGCGCAATCGCGATATATCCGGCCTCCGCGAGTTGGTCCGCCACGCCGCGCACCCAATCCGTCAGCCCGAAAATCTCATGGATCACCACGACCGCCGTGGCCTTCTCCTTCACCTCAGGAAAAACAACGAAACAATTCACCTCGCGATTCCCATGCTTCACCTTCACCCACTCGCCATGCCGCGGCGATTTCTCCAGCCGCGCCTTCGCCCAATCCTGTCCCGCAGCCGGCAACGCCAACAACGCGCTTAAACCCAATACACACAACCCCAGAGAAGTTTTCATATGGCCTTATGACGCACTTGGCCCAACGCGAATTCAGCCAACGTGCCCACGCAATCGGCTGTTCAATAGGTGTGATACACCTTAGCTTGTGCTCGATATGCCGCGGCGGGAACTAAAAAGCGGAAAGCAGGTTGCGGAGTGGCTTGACGCACTCGGCAAGAGCGTCATCACGCCGGGAGATATCATCCTGATCGGCTCCGGTGGGTTGCTTTGGCACGCGCACGATCGCCAAATCCAGACAGAGTTGCCCGAAGCCAGCATGGACGTGGATCCTATCACGGACAGCGACGAAATCGCGGCTTTCTGCTATAATGCGATTATCGGGAGCGAATTTGAGCGCGAACATGGGTGGCATGTGAACCTGATGCCCAATACGGTGCTTCGGGAGTTTCCCGCCGATTGGCGAGAACGGGCCAGTCGCCGCGAGTACGGCCAGGTTACATTGCTCGTGCCGCACCCGGCCGACCTGTTGGTGCCAAAACTGAAACGTGGCGAACCGCGCGACGTGAAACATTTTGAATGGGCGAAGCGCATCGGCTTAGTGGCATGACTGAACACGGAATATTATATCAGGACTACGCGAAGCTTGAGTACGGGCGCATGCTCTGGAAACGTCCGGACATGCGCGAACGCCTCCTCCGCCATTGGACTGATCCGCGCCATCCCCACGCCGAACGTTTCAAAGAATGGCGCGCGGAAGTGGAAAAGCTCCTGGAAAGTCCCCCCGATAGTGACGACGAACTCGATCGCGAACTTCGCACTCGCGGCTTAAGCCTGCGCGTTGTCGTCCGCGAAATCCCTTCCGTCTTCGGCGACTTCTTTTGAACCGGGCTACTGCAATCCTAGCGCCACAGCTTCGGCCAACCGCTGCCGGTATTCGGCCGTTGCAATTTTGCGCGCTTCGGCAGGATTCGAGAGGTAGCCGGCTTCGATCAGCACGGCCGGACGGTTCTGCCCCCTCAGCACGCCCATAAACCGCGCGCGGCGCAGACCGCGATCGGCCGCGCCTGCATGGCGGACCATGCTGCGGTGCAGACGCAGTGCCAGCATCAGGTTCTGTTCGTCGTAGCCGTTGTTCGGAAATGTCTGCCTCATGTCATCGTCGTACCCACGCAAGAGGTGCGATGGCATGCCGGTCGGCGTTAGGCAATACGTCTCGACGCCCGCCGAATTAGGATTCTGCGCGCCGGAATTGAAGTGCAGGCTCAGGAAAACCGCAGCCTTCGCCTTGTCTGCAATCGCCACGCGATCGAGCAGGCTCAGGTCCACATCGCTGGTGCGCGTTAGGACCACCTTCCAGCCGCGCGCTTCCAGCAACGGTTTCACCCGCAATGCCCAATCCAGCGTATACACCTTTTCCGCGGCAGCCGTCGCCACGCCACGCGTTCCCGTGTCCGATCCGCCATGCCCCGGATCGATCACAATCACGCCACTCGGCGGTCGGTAATTGGCCGAATCGATCAGCGGCTGCAACGTCTTCTTCGCATCGACCGACTGGACGTATACAAGGTTATTTACAATTTGTGGCGCGAAACCCAGCCAATACTCCAATCCCCCGTATTGCCCGATCCGGCTGCCTACTTTCATCGATAAGGCGCCGCTCGCTGTGCCCAACACAAACATCGGGTGCGGATTGCCCGGCACGGTCACTGGTTTGCTCAGTCCGTTCAGTTGCGCCCAGCTCTCCAGGGGAATCCACGAATTCGCCCAATTCGTCGGCCATCCTGAAGTCTCCGCGGGTGGTGGCACTGGCAACGGTTCCGGTGTGGCGATTTGCAGATCATCGTGCACTTCCACGGTTGCCATCGGCGGTGGTCCTTTGGGCGCTGTCTGGCATCCCACAAGAGCCAGCGGCACGATCGCGATCACAAGCACTCGCACGGGTGACAGTGTGCGCAAACTCAGCCCGTGTTCAATCTGTTTTGCGCGCTCCGGACCGCTCGACTATAATTGACTTGCGCGAGCGACGGCGTCATATTTGGGCCATGAACTTCGACATGTCACACCTGCTGGACAAATGGGAATATCGTCCCGGCCAGGTGATGGTCAGGAGGTTTATCGGTAAGGACGGAAACGAAAAAATCCAGTTGCGCGTCGATCTCGGCATCCTCCAAATGAACGCGCAAGGCCGGCCCGATGGCAAACGGCCCATGGGTCATCCGTCCCTGTTCGATTTCTATCTGGCGAAGCAGCAGACGGCGAAGAAAGACTTTGCGTTGAATCCCGAGGATTGCTCGCGCCTTCAACTCGAGGCTTTCCAGTATCATCATCGCTACATCTGCCTGCTGCAATTGGAAGACTTTGACGCCGTCGGCCGCGACACGGACCGAAATCTTAAATTATTTGATTTTGTCGAGGAACATGCCGAAAGCGAAGAATTGGCCTGGTCCTTCCAGCAATTCCGCCCGCAAGTCCTCATGATCCGCACGCGCGCAGTCGCCGCCAAAAAGCTGGAGACGAAGGATTTCAACGCCGCCATTCAGGAAATCGAAAATGGACTGCAATTGCTCCGGGACTTTTATACCGAGTATTCTCGAGGCGAGGTGGCCGACCAAAGTCCAGAGGTCTTTTCGCTGCAGAACTGGATGGAAGAGCTCAATAAACACCGTCCGCTCAGCAAACGCGAACAACTCGAAGCCGCCCTCGACGAAGCCGTCAAGAAGGAAGACTACGAGCAAGCCGCCAAAGTTCGCGACGAACTCAAAAACTTGAAAGAATAATCCCGCAGGTCCGGGACAATACCCGTGAACGCAATCGCCGCGGAACTGAATGCGCCCGTTTTGTCCGCAGCCGCTCCTACCACGGCGGACTCCACGCGCATGCCCGCGCGCACTTACTTGACGGTTCTCGCCATGGCGGGCCTTCCACTGGGGATCGCCTGGGATATTTCGTGGCACATCAGTATTGGCCGCGACACCTTCTGGACGCCTGCGCATATCCTGATCCAACTGGGCGGTGTGGTTCCCGCGCTGGTTTTCCTGTGGCAGGCCTGGCAAACCACATTTCGCGGAACGGCGGCCGATCGCGCCGGTGCGATTTCGCTCTTCGGCATTTACGCGCCGCTCGGCGCATGGGTTACGATGTGGGGCGCGCTCGCAATGGTCACCTCCGCGCCATTCGACGATTGGTGGCACAACACCTATGGCCTGGACGTGAAGATCGTCAGCCCGCCGCATGCAGTGCTCGGCCTCGGCATGCTCGTGGTCGCAATCGGCGTGTTGCTCAATGTTCTCTCCTGGCAAAATCGTCTCGTCGGGACTGCTCACGCTAAATCCGCGGCGCTCCTCTTTACCATCGCAGCTGGACTGATGGTCACGATGAAATCAGTCTTTGCGACCGAATACACCTGGCCAAACAACCAGCACAGCTCGATTTTTTATCAGGTCCTCGCGCACGTATTTCCTTTCCTGCTGCTTATCCCCGCGCGCGTCGCAAACATCCGTTGGGGCGCGACCATCGCGGCGGGTATTTATACCGCACTCATGCTATTCATGGTCTGGGTGTTGCCTCTGTTTCCTGCGCAAGCCAGGCTGGCTCCCATTTACAACCCGGTCACGCACATGGTGCCGCCGCCCTTTCCGCTGCTGCTGCTCGTTCCGGCTTTCGCGATCGATCTCCTCATGTTGTTTTTGGGCCGCAAGGCAATCTCCATCCGTGGATGGAAAGGCCTTCTCCTCGATTTGGCGCTCGCCATCGGCGTCGGCGTTTTCTTCATCGGCCTGATGCTCGCGATTCAATGGCCCTTCAGTAAGTTTTTGATCAGTCCCGCATCGGACAACTGGTTCTTCGCTGGCAATCGCGTGTGGCCTTACTATTCACGGCCCGGTGAGTGGATGCACCAGTTCTGGACGAAGGACGATTTCACCCTCCGCGGCCTCGGCATCGCCGTTGGTGTCGCGATCATTTCAGCCACGGTCGGTCTTTGGTGCGGACGTTGGATGCTCAGGGTCCGGCGATGAAGCTTATTGCCCTTGCTCTTCTGTTCCTAACGGTCTCGACTGCCTCAGCTCACATCGGCAGCCCGGACGTTTACTTCGAAGGCAAGGCTGGCCCCTATCCAATTCGCGTCGTCGTTCGCCCGCCGGGCGTCGTGCCCGGCCTGGCCGAAATCAACGTGCGTCTCCTCGATGGCCACGCCGATCGCGTCACAGTCCTTCCGGTTTACTTCCGTGTTGGCCGCAAAGGCGCGCCCCCGCCGGACGTTGCTGAACGCGTGCGCGGCGACACAAATCTCTTTACCGCCACGCTCTGGTTCATGGATTCAGGCGCTTACAGCGTGGATGTCGACGTTGAAGGCGCCGCCGGGAAAGGCACCGTCGTTGTTCCCGTTAATTCCGTCGCCATGACTCGCAATGAGATGAAGCCGTGGTTTCGCAACATGCTGCTCGCCCTCGGCGCGCTCCTCTTCACCAGCGCGGTCTGGCTTTTCGGCGCTGCCTTTTGCGACAGCATCCTCGAACCAGGCACTCCTCTCACCCGCAAGCTTCGTTGGCGCAAAGGACTGAGCATGGCCGTCGGCGTAATCATTCTGACTGCGTGGCTCGTCGGCGGCAAACGATGGTGGGACAGCGAAGATCGTGAGTATCGCAGCAACCGTCTCTACAAACCCACGCCCATCGCCGCCGAAGTTCAGGTTCGCAAAGATCAGCCCACTCTCCAGCTCACCGCGAAGTTCGGTGAGCGCCGCAAGTCCGCCCCTCTCATTTCCGATCACGGCAAGCTCATGCACCTCTTTCTCGTTCGCGAGCCGGACTCCGACGCCTTCGCGCATCTGCATCCCGTTCAGCAGAACTCGACAAGCTTCCAGGCCGCCATCCCGCCGCTGCCTCAAGGCACTTATCGCGTCTACGCTGACGTGACTTACGAGAACGGTTTCTTCGAAACGATGACCGCGACAGTCGAAATCCCCGCGCTGCCCGAAAGCTATGTCGCACTCTGGAAAATGGCCGGCCGTTCGGATGTCATATGTTCTTCCGTCGGTGCCTCCGCCAATCTCACCAACTTCGCGGTCGCCCCCGACATGGATGATTCCTGGCACATCGCGCGCGAGCAATCCTTCGCGCAACAGCGCAGCCGGCTGCCCGATGGTCTTTCGATGTTGTGGGAATCCAATCTCACCTTTCGCCTCGTCTCACCCGAAGGCGCTGTCCTCCCGGTCGAGTCATACATGGGCATGTTCGGGCATGCCGTCGTGCGCCACAAATCCGGCTCCGTCTTCGCGCACGTGCATCCAGTTGGCACCTTTTCCATGGCCTCACAGCAATTCTTCCTCGGCGGCACCAACAAAACCGCCCACGCGCACCCGACCAATACCGTCACCCAGGTTTCTTTCCCGTATGATTTCCCACGCGCCGGTCCCTATCGCCTCTGGATCCAGCTAAAATCCGCCGGCCGCGTCTACACTGGTGTCTTCGACACCGACGTCAAATCCTGAGGTAGGGCGAGGCGTCCCCGCCGAACCGGGTCGTAAACACATGCCGCGCCTAGCCTGCCCGGCCGATAAGTAGGGCAATCCTCCCTTGCGCAGCTGGGGTATGGACCCGAGCGTACGCGTGTGAACTTGGGAAATCACAGCGCCAAACTCAGCGCTTTCCTCACATTGGCGACGCTGACGCTGGTTGCAGCTATTTTATATTTTGCGAAAGCGGTGTTCATTCCCATCGCGCTCACCGCGTTGCTGAGCTTCCTGCTTGCGCCGTTGGTGACGCGCCTGATGCGCTGGAGGTTGCCTCGGGGTGTGGCCGTGATTACGTCGGTTGTTTTTGCGTTCAGCGTCATCGGTGTGATCGGCTGGTTGGTGACCGCCAAGACCATGAATCTCATCGAGCGGTTGCCTCAATACCAAAACAACCTTCAGGCCAAAATCTCCTCGCTCAAACGGCCGCACGCGCCGGGTTTTCTTACGCGCGCCAACAAAATGGTGCGGGAACTCAAGCACGAGATCGACACCAACACCAAGGAGCCGGCTCCGCCGCCTGATTTGCCAGCCGACGAGGGCGCGGCCAAACCCATTCCCGTCGAGGTGAAGCCCGCGAAGCCGACCGCCTTTCAGCTCGTGCGCAGCGTCTTCGGCCCCGTCATGGGCCCGCTCGGCACACTGGGCATCGCGATCGTCCTCACCATCATGGTCCTCTTTCAGCGCGAGGATCTGCGCGACCGCTTCATTAAACTCGTCAGCGGCGGCGATCTGAACGTCGCCACTCAAGCGGTCGACGACGCCGCGCAACGCGTCTCGCGCTATTTGCTGACGACGTTGGCGCTCAACGCCATGTACGGCGTGCCCGTGGCCATCGCTCTGTACTTCATTGGTGTTCCCAATGCGCTCTTGTGGGGCTTGCTATGCACGCTGCTGCGCTTCATTCCGTACCTTGGGCCATGGGTTGCCGCTGCGTTTCCGATCACATTGTCCATCGCTGCCGATCCGGGCTGGACCATGTTCTTCCTTACCGCGGGCTTGTTCGTCGTGGACGAAACCATCAGCAACAATTTCCTCGAACCCTGGCTTTATGGTCAAACGACGGGCGTTTCCAATGTCGCGCTCATTGTCGCTGCGATTTTTTGGACGTGGCTTTGGGGTCCGGTCGGCTTGTTCCTCGCCACGCCGCTGACCGTGTGCCTAATGGTCATGGGCAAATACGTGCCCGGCCTCGAGTTTTTCAGCATCCTGCTCGGCAGCCAGCCGGTGCTCGAGCCACACGCGCGTTTCTATCAACGCATGCTCGCCATGGACGAAGAGGAAATGCTCAACCTTGCCCTCGAATATCGCACGCAATATTCCATCGAGGATTTCTATGACCAGATCCTCGTCCCTGCGCTGATCATGGCTGAGGAAGACCGGCACAACGGCACGCTCGCCGAGGTCCGCCAGAAATTCATCATCCAGGGCACGCGCGAATTGATCCAGGAGCTAGGGCAGGAAGACGGCTCGATCGCGCCCGAAGGCGAACCGATCATCTGCATCCCCGCGCGCGATGATGCCGACGAACTCGCGGGACTCATGCTGCAGGACATTCTCGCCCGGCGCGGCATCGCTATGAAAGTACTGTCCGTGGCCAGCTTGCCTGCCGACAATCGCGAGTCGATCCGCTACGAAGGCGCGAACCGCGTCTGCGTTTCGGCGTTGCCGCCAGCCGCGGTAATTCCCGCGCGCAACGTTTGCAAACGCCTCAAACAGCAACAGCGCGACCTCAACGTTGTCGCCGGCGTCTGGAGCCCGAAAGCCGCACCCGCCGACATCCTCAAGCGCCTTGCGCCCTGGGCCGATTCAGTCGTCACCCGCCTCAAAGATGCCGCCGAAGAATTCGCGCCGGCAGGGCAAGGCGTCCCCGCCGAGCCGTCTACAGACGACGTCGACTTCCACCTCGACGACACCGAGCCCGAAGAAGCCCGCGACGCCGTCGTCCGCGAACTCGCCAAGACATTCGATGTCCCCGTCTCGCTCGTCTCCGTCGTCGATCGCGACAAGGACTTCTGGGGCCCGCGTCTCCGCGCCGGCGCCGAGACGGACAACGGCCGCGAAGACACCATCTGCAGTCAGTTCGAGTCGCTCAAAGACATCGTGGTTGTTGAAGATATCTCCAAAGACCCGAAGTTCGCCGACAACGCTTTCATGGAAGAACGTGGTGTGAAATTCCTGGCCAGCGTCCCCTTGCAACTGCCGGACGGCCACAGCGTCGGCAGCCTTTGCGTGATGGACACCAAACCCCACGAGGTGACCGAGCACGAGAAGGCTCTGCTCGCCAAAGTCGCCCAGGAATTCATGCGTGTCCTGACGCGCCGCCGCCTCCAGGCCGCATAAACCTCCCCGTAGCAGCCGACGTCAGGAGGCTCACTCAAAAGTTGCCAAAACCGATTTCAAAGAACGATGGGCAATTATTTCAATAATTTTTTTTCTGCAAGTTGGTGCAACTTGATGCAAGCAGGTGCAAGTTGGTGCAACTGCAGAGCGAGCAAAGAGGCTTAACACG
>Ga0111538_10012116_pt1 | contig 11402 bp, 12 predicted proteins | sample SoiMethybrSBSTD1_FD_79669 | JGI IMG/M metagenome (GOLD analysis project Ga0111538, IMG submission 79669) | Bulk soil microbial communities from a Populus tree surrounding site in Tennessee, USA - Soil MetaG P. TD hybrid SBSTD1 (version 2)... | ecosystem: Environmental > Terrestrial > Soil >... | reverse complement strand
TCGTCATCAACCAGACCGAAGCGCTCGTCTCCATCGACGTCAACTCGGGCAAGGCGACGCGCGAGCACTCGATCGAAGAGACCGCCTACAAGACCAACCTCGAAGCCGCGGACGAAATCGCGCGTCAATTGCGCCTGCGCGATCTCGCGGGTCTCGTCGTGATCGACTTCATCGACATGGAGGATCCGAGGAACGACCGCAATGTCGAGAAGCGTCTCCACAATGCGGTGCGCGGCGACCGGGCCCGAATCCAGATCGGCAAGATCAGCCAGTTCGGCTTGCTGGAAATGTCGCGTCAGCGTTTGCGTGCGGGCGTTGTGGCCGGTTCGACCGTGACCTGCCCGCACTGCAACGGCCAGGGCAACATCCGCTCGGTGGAATCCGCAGCCTTGCGTTTGCTGCGCGCTCTGGACGAGGAAGGGCAGCGCGCCCCATCGGCGAATCTGACGGTCAAGGCGCCGCCGGACGTCACCATCTACACGCTCAATCAGAAGCGCTCCGAGATCGCCCGCATCGAAGAGGCTTACAATCTCGGCATCGTCTTCGAGCCGACGCAAAGCATGATGGGCGGAAGTTTCGAGATCGATCGTACCGGTACGCGTGCAGCACCGCCGCGTCCGAAGACCGGCGCGATTTCCGTCGAAGGCGGATTCCAAGACACGCGGCCCGAGATCGTGGAGCCGGAAGTCGCCGAACCCGAAGAAGAGCCCGCGGAAGTGTCTGCGACACAAGAGACGCCGGTCGCGCGTCCTCAAGGACAGAGCGGCGCACCTGAGGGCGACGGCCAAGGTGGCCGGCGCCGTCGCCGGCGCAGACGCCGGGGCGGGCGCGGTCGAAACGGTCAGCCGCATCCCGTCCACGACGGGCAACAACAGCAACGTCCGCAGGAGCCTCAGCACGCCGAAGCCGAGCAGCGATCGGACGATGCGGGCGACGTCGAAGAAACCGAGGAACAAGCGCCCGCGATCGCAGCGGTCTCGCAAGCGCCTGGCCGCACGGAAGGCTCACCTGCTCCTCATCAAGAGGGCGGCGGGCGACGGCGGCGGCGCAGACGTGGACGGCGCGGCCGGCGTCCCGATGGCGATCCATCGAACGGCGCGCATCGTCAGCCTCAGACGCATGGCGAGTATCAATCGGCGACCGGCGGGCAGCCGCGCTACGAGGTGCACAGCCCGAACCCGCAGCCCGAGGCCGTCGAACCCAATGCGCCCTCATCGCCGCAATGGTCGCTGAGCGAGCAGCGCAGCGAGACCCGTGTCGTCGAGCGCGAGCCCGAACCTTCAAATTCCCGAGAGGAGTTCGCGCCATCGAAGCATCCCGAACCGGCTGCCGCGGCGGAGGCCGTCGAGCCCGAAGCCGGCGAACCGCGTGAGACGCGCAAGGGATGGTGGCAGCGGCGCTTCAAGATGTGAGCGTGATGGGATGAAAGAGACACCTCAAGGCTGGTCGGGAAGCGCCACGCACGAATTCGATACCGCGGCCGCCGACATCTATCTCGGGAAGTACATTCTGATCGGCGTGACCTATGTGGACTCCGCAGGCCAGGTCGAAGACAGCGTGCAGATGCATGGCGTGGTGGAAGCTGCGTCCCAGGATGGAATTAAGGTTTCACTGAAGGGTGAGAGAGACGGGCAGTCGTGGACCATGCCCGCCGATCCGAGCGCGATTTCTCCGGCGCAGCCAGGGCGTTATCAACTGCCCGAAACCGGCGAGATCATCGAGAATCCCGATTTCATCTGCACTTGGATGGTGCAGAAGCCTCAGGGGTCGTAGACGTTCGGTTCATTACAAGATGGCGATCGCCATTGACCATGGTAGGCTCCAATCCTACGGTCGCGGGTTGGCGGGGTAGATAGTCAAAACGGAGCATGGCGTGAGATTTGTCCCCCCTCTTCTCCGGCCTGTCCTCGGCGCCATGCTCGCCGCGCTCGCCATATTCTGGATCTCCAGCGCGCCGCCTGCGCATGCGCAAGGTGCGCCGTCGCTGATCCGCGACACCGAGGTCGAGCGCGTGGTGCGCGTCTATCTCGATCCGCTGCTGCAAGCCGCGGGGTTGTCGCCCGAAGCGGTCCGCCTCTTCATCGTCAACGATTCGTCGATCAACGCCTTCGTCGCCGAAGGCCAGAACATGTTCATCCACACCGGCCTCATCATGGCGCTCGATACGCCGAATGAGCTCTCGGGCGTGCTCGCCCATGAAACCGGACATCTCGCCGACGGCCATCTCGTCCGCATGCAGGCGGGCGTTCGCGCGGCTTCGGTTCCGCTCATCTTGTCCATGGTGATTGGCGTCGCGGCGATTGCGGCCGGTGCCGGCGATGCGGGATCGGCCATTCTGATGGGCGGCCAGCAGATCGCGCAGCGCACCTTCCTCGCGTTTTCCCGAACCCAGGAATCCGCGGCCGACCAAGCCGGCATCCGCTACCTCGCCGCGACGAAACAATCCGGCCGCGGCATGTTGAGCGTCTTCAAACGCTTCGAGAACCAGGAAATCCTGACCGACCAGCGCCGCGATCCGTTCGCGCAGTCCCATCCTGTCGCCGGCGATCGCATGTCGGCGCTCGCATCGCTGGTCGAGGCGTCGCCCTATCGCGACATCAAGGACAGCCCGGATTCGCAATACGCCTATGACATGCTGAGAGCAAAGCTCAGAGGCTATATCGAGCGGCCCGAAGTGACGCTGCGCAGATATCCGACAACGGACCTCTCCAGGCCCGGCCGCTACGCGCGCGCGATGGCCTATTTCCGCCAGCCCGACATGGGCAAGGCGCTGGCCGAGATGGAGAGCCTGCTCAAGGAAGAGCCGGAGAATCCGTACTTCCTGGAGATGTACGGGCAGATCAACGTCGAGATGGGCAAGGTCGAGGAAGGCATCAAGCCCTATTCGCAGGCGGTGAAGATACTTCCCGATGCGCCGCTGCTCCGCGTGGCGCTCGGCGCTGCGATGCTGGGCACGGAGAAGCGTCAGTACACGGAACAGGCCGTCAAGGAGCTGCAGGCCTCGATCGACATCGAGGGTGACAACGCCTTTGCGTGGTACGAACTCGCTCAGGCTTACGCACGCATGGGACAGACCTCGAAGGCGGAGCTCGCGACCGCGGAGCGCTATTTCGCGCTTTATTCGTTCCCCCAGGCACAACAGTTCGCCGGGCGCGCACTGCGTCAGCTGCCGCAAGGTTCAACCGATTGGCAGCGCGCGAACGACATCATCTCGATCTCGATGTCCCAGCAAAAAGAGCAAAGAGGGCGTTAGACCTCATGGATTGGAAGGCAACACTGAAACTCGCCGCGGGCGGCGTGGCTCTGTTCGCGCTCGGAGCGATTACGACGGCGATCGCCATCGGCCGGCTTCCTGTCTCGGTCGGTGTGTGGGCAAACCGCGCGCAGATCGAACAGGTGGTGCAGGAATATCTGCTCACGCACCCCGACATCATCGTTCAGATGTCGAACCGCCTCGATCAGCAACAAACGGCGTCCGAGCAAAAGGCGCGCGACGAAGCGTTGTTCGATGTCGGCGGCGTGAAAGCCCTTGTCGATCCGAAGGTTGCCTTCGTGGTGGGGCCGGCGGATGCCAAGGTGACGGTCGCGGAATTCTTCGACTATCGCTGCCCGCACTGCAAAGTATCGCTCGCCGCCGTGAAGAGCCTGATCGACAGCGGCATGAAGGTTCGCGTCGCGCTCATTGAGCGCCCGATCCTGACGCCGGATTCGCATATGGCGGCCCTTGCTGCGGTCGCAGCGCGCAAGCAGGAAGGGAAGTATCTGCCGTTCCATCTGGCGCTGATGGAAACCTCCGGCGAGTTGCCCAAGGAGCGCATCCTCAATATCGCCAAGTCCGTCGGGCTCGATGTCGATCGGCTCATACGCGACATGCAAGACCCCTCGGTCGTTCAATCCATCGACGCATCGACCGCGCTCGCCAACCAGCTCAAGTTCAACGGCACGCCGACCTTCGTCATCAATGACCGGATCATCATGGGCGAGCTCCGCGGCGACGAGCTCCAATCGATGGTCAGAGCGCTCAGCGGATAATCACGTTCATCACAGGAGGTGGGGATGACTGCGTACAACGTGGTGCGCTTTCGCGTCAAACCCGGTCGGGATCAGGACTTCATTGACCTGCACCGCAAAGCCAACGCGGATTTCAAGGGTTGGCGGAACGGGGCGCTGGTGAAGACCGGTAACCAGACCTATTGTTTTGTCGGCGAGTGGGACAGCTTCGACAACATTGTCGCCGCGCGTCCCGGCATGCTTGGGATGCTCGACAGCTTCCGAGACATGCTGGAGGACCTCGGCAACGGGCTCGGGGTGACCGATCCGGTCTCCGGCGAAACGGTCTTGCAGCTCAAGACCGCCAGGGCGAAGGCGAGCGCTAAGCCGAAGAAGAAAGCGGCTGCCAAAGCCATGCGGAAGCCAGCGAAGAAGAAGAAAGCCGCCAAGAAGAAAGCCACGAAGCGCCGGAGAAGGTAGGACCTTCCTGCTAACGCGAACGTGGTTTGAGCGACACGCGAGTTGTCCGCGGGTCCGTTGAGCCGTGTGCCCGAAACTCGAAGCGCACATTCAACTGTAGTTAAGCTTAACGCCATCGCGGGCGCACGGCAGCGCAGCCCGTAAGGGGTTGGCAACCCGGCTCCGTCATTCATGACGGAATGCTGCGCAGCCTGCTCATGGTCGCCCTCTCATCGTGCATCGCCGTCGCCGCCCATGCAGCCGCGTCGATCGATCCGTATCCGCGGGCCGCGCGGAACGACACCGTCGAACTGCGCGTGAAGCGCCTCGTCGATCGCTACCGCGCCCAAGTCGGGCTCTCAGGCGTCACGCTCGATGCGAAGCTCTCGAAGGGCTGCATGGAGCACGCGAACTACATGCAGCTCAACAACGGCTCCGACGCGATCGCGGGGCTCAATGCCCATCAGCAGCGACCGAACCTCAAAGGCGCATCGGCGGCTGGAGCGGCGTGCGGCAAGGCCGCCGACCTGTTCTTCGGCGTCTCGGATCTCGAAGTCGCCGTGGATGGGTGGATGGCGACGCTCTATCACCGCCGGCCGATCCTGTCGCCGACGCTCGAGCGGATCGGCGTCGGTTACGCCAAGCTTCGCGACGGCTCGTACATGGCTGCGCTGATGTTCGTCGATTCGAACGCCGTCGACGTCAGGGGGAAGTGGCCGGTCGAGTACCCAGCCGACAACCAGGCCGGTGTGCGCCTCGAGTTCGGCGCCGAGGTGCCCAATCCCGTCCCTGGCAGCGCGCGCGCCGGCTATCCGATCACGATCCAGTTCCCACCCTACGACAAGATCACCGGCGTACGCGCCAGACTCGTGGACGAGAGAGGCAAGGACGTCGCGTTCTACCTGTCCGATCCGGAGCACCCCGCGACCTCGTTTGGTCAGTGGGGCGTCGTGTGCCTGGTCCCGAAGCTGCCGCTGCAGCCAAAGGCCCGCTATGAGGTTAAGGTCGACGCGACGTGGAACGGCAAGGCCGGCACGTGGCGCTGGGGCTTCACGACGCTCGCGCTCAACCCCGTCGACGCACAGGACGAGAACGCCGTCGGGCGCGCGATCAACGTCGCCAGCACGCTCAAAGGCACGGTGCTTTCCGGCGGCATGATGGCGGGCACCGACAGCGCTTACCTTCAGATCCAGCCCCGCACTCCGAGGCGCTACAAGATGGTCGTGATCCTGATCCCGCGCGACGTCTGGGGCGAGCTCGGCGGCAAACCCGATCCATTCGTCGGCAGGACCATCGAGGTCGACGGCACGCCGCACCTCTACCGCGGCTCGTATATCAACATCCCGATCACGGTCGCCGGCCAACTGCGGTTGGTTCCGTAGCGGTCCCTTCCCAGGTCTGAGGGAGTCGCCAGCGGACATTGGCGTTTGGCCTTATTTCAAAGCGTTGGCTCCGCAATCGGCCCCAAGGTCCAATTGCGAGGGCTGTTCGACTCCGCTCCAGTTTCACGCGCGCAGCGCCTTCAACAGCAGCGGAGACATGTCTATGGCAAAAACCAACAAGCCGAACGTGCTCGTCATGTGGGGTGACGATATCGGCCAGTCGAATCTCAGCATCTATTCCAAATGAATGATGGGGTACAGAACTCCGAACATCGATCGCATCGGCCACGAAGGCATGCTTTTCACCGACTACTACGCCGAGCAGAGCTGCACCGCGGGGCGCGCCGCGTTCATCATGGGGCAGAGCGTGTTCCGCAGCGGGTTGTCGAAGGTGGGCTTGCCAGGCGCGACGGCAGGCATGAGCGACAAGGACCCGACGATCGCAGAACTTCTGAAGGAACACGGCTACGCCACCGGCCAGTTCGGAAAAAACCACCTCGGCGACCGCGACGAGCACCTGCCCACCATGCATGGCTTCGATGAATTCTTCGGCAACCTCTATCACCTGAATGCGGAAGAGGAACCAGAGCTCAGGGACTACCCGGACCCGAAGGAATTTCCGGAATTCAGGAAGAAGTTCGGCCCGCGTGGCGTGCTGCATTGCTGGGCCGACGGCAAAGGCGGCCAGCGGATCGAAGATACCGGCCCCCTGACTAAAAAACGCATGGAGACAGTGGACGAGGAGTTCCTCGCGGTCGCCAAGCAGTTCATCACGAAGGCCCACAAGGACGGCAAGCCATTCTTCGTCTGGTTCAACACCACGCACATGCATTTCCGCACGCATGCGAAGCCGTCGAGCCTCAAGCAGTCCGGCCGCTGGCAATCGGAATATCACGACGTGATGGTCGACCACGACAAGAACATCGGGGAGCTGTTGAAACTCCTCGACGATCTCGGAATCGCGGACAACACCTTCGTCATGTACTCAACCGACAACGGACCACACATGAACGCATGGCCGGATTCCGGCATGACGCCGTTCCGCAGCGAGAAAAACTCCAACTGGGAAGGCGCCTATCGCGTTCCATGCCTTGTGCGCTGGCCCGGCAAGATCAAACCGGGCACGATCTCGAACGAAATCGTGAGTCATCTGGACTGGCTCCCCACGATCCTCGCCATGGCCGGCGAAGCCGACATCAAGGATAAGCTGCTGAAGGGCCACAAGGTGGGATCGAGCCGCTACAAGATTCATCTCGACGGCTACAATCAGCTTCCATACCTCACCAGGAAGGAGAAGGAGAGTCCGCGCAAAGAGTTCTTCTACTTCTCGGACGACGGCGACCTTGTTGCGCTGCGCTTTGACAATTGGAAGGCCGTGTTCGCGCAACAACGCGCGCCAGGAACCGGGCTGGTGTGGAGCGAGCCGTTCGTGCACACGCGGCTTCCGTGGCTCTTCAATCTGCGCACCGATCCGTATGAGCGCTCGACCATCACGTCCAACACGTACTGGGACTGGTATTTCGACCACGCCTACCTGTTGGTGCCGATGCAGAGCTATGTCGGGAAGTTTCTGGCCACTTTCAACGAATATCCACCGCGACAGAAGGCGGCTAGCTTTACGATTGACCAGGTGATGGAGCAGCTCATCGCCCCAGCGGCTCACGCCAGCTGAATGGCGCAAGAAAGGTTCGGCGGCGCGACACTCCCGCCGAGCCTGCCGCTCGCGGATGGCTGGGTTTTGTCGGGCAGCACCACAGGGTGGTGTGATGAGAGAGTGGTTGGTTCTCTTCACTGAGCCGGCAATTGCGGTCATCGACATACTGGCGCTCGTGCTCGTCGTCGTCAGTACTCTCGAAGCCTTCGCCCGCGCGTGCCGATTGATGTTCAGCGAGTCTTCCGGGCGTGAGCGGCGCGAGGTCTGGCTGCGCTACGCCCGTTGGCTGGTCGCTGCGCTGACGTTCCAGCTTGCCGCCGACATTCTCGAGACGTCGATCTCATCGAGCTGGGAATCGCTCGTTCGCATCGCGGCTATCGCCGTGATCCGGACGTTCTTGAACTATTTCCTGGAGAAGGATGTCGCCGAGCTCGAAGAACGGCAAAGGCAACAATTGGGCGTCGCGGAATAGGCAGGCAATGGACAAAGCACCAGAACACGTTGATCTCGGGGCAGTGCGCACTCTGATGGCGGCGAACCGAACCTTGATGTCGTGGGTTCGCACATCGCTTGCCATGCTGGGTTTTGGATTTACCATCTACAAAATTTTGCAAGAGGTCCAGCAGACCGCCCGAACGACTCTGCCCGAGGACAATACTCCGCGGAACGCCGGAATCTTTCTTGCTGTTGCTGCGACCGTGGCCATGGTGATGGGCACGGTTGAATATTGGTCGATCCTTCGGCAATTGCGCCTGCTGCAGCATTTCAGGCTCACACAACCGGTCTTGATCATGGCCGTGTTGATCAGCATCTCAGGCATAGTTCTGTGCGTCGGCATCATGGTCAGGGTGCTCTGACGCGCTGCGAGAATTGGGTCGATTCCTGCCACCCCCGGGGCTACGGGGCAGGTCAGCAATGCAGCGGTATGAAACCTAGATCAGGCCCGCGAGCGGCGAGGACGGATCGGCATATTGCTTCTTCGCCATGCGGCCTGAGAGATAAGCAAGCCTGCCCGCCTCGACCGCGTGCTTCATCGCGCGCGCCATCATCACCGGGTTCTTGGCTTCGGCGATCGCGGTGTTGACGATCATCCCGTCGCAACCGAGCTCCATGGCAATGGCCGCATCGGACGCCGTGCCGACACCCGCATCGACGATGACCGGCACACGGGCCTGTTCGACGATCAGCCTTATGTTGATCCGGTTCTGAATGCCGAGGCCCGACCCGATGGGGGCTGCAAGCGGCATGATCGCCGCCGCGCCGATCTCTTCGAGCTTCTTCGCCAGCAGCGGATCGTCCGTGCAATAGACCATGACCTGGAAGCCTTCGCGCACAAGCACTTCGGTCGCGCGCAGGGTCTCCAGCATGTCGGGATAAAGCGTCTTCTTGTCGCCCAAGACTTCGAGCTTGACGAGGCTCCAGCCTCCGGCCTCGCGGGCAAGGCGCAGAGTCCTGAGCGCATCCTCGGCTGTGTAGCAGCCGGCCGTGTTCGGCAGGTAGATGTACTTCTTCGGGTCGATGAAATCGACCAGACGCGGCGCGCCGGGCTCCATCACGTTCACGCGCCTGAGCGCGACCGTGACCATCTCCGCTCCGGACGCCTCGAGCGCGGCCGCGTTCTCGGCATAGCTCTTGTACTTGCCCGTGCCGATGATGAGGCGCGACTTGAGCTCGCGGCCCGCGACCACGAAGGGCTTGTCCACGATCGGGGAGGAACCGCTCATGTCGTTGCCGCCGCCGATGAACTGGACGATCTCGAGGCGGTCACCCTCGGAGAGGGGAACCGCGCGGTAAGTGGACCGCGGCACGATCTCGAGGTTGCGCTCGACCGCCACCTTGGCCGGATCGAGGGACAGGTGCTGGAGCAGCCCGTCCACCGTCAACGGGCTAGGAAACTCGCGGTGTTCTCCGTTAAGACATAGACGCAACGCCATCGAGAGAAGCTCTCCTGTTTCAGTTTCCCCGGCAGGCCAGTATAACGCCGCTTCCCAATCGGCTCGCCCGTCAGTTCACCCATCGTTTAGCGCATTTTCGGGGGCATTTCAGGCCATGACACTACCGGTATATGTCCTTAACGGGCCCAACCTCAATCTGATTGGGAGCCGCGAGCCGGAAGTCTATGGCCGGCAAACGCTTTCCGACATCGAGAAAACCGTCACCACACGCGCCAAGAAGCTCGGTCTCGAAGTCGTGTTCCGCCAGTCGAACCACGAGGGCGAGCTGGTGGACTGGGTCCAGGAGGCGCGGACAAAAAGCTCGGGCGTCATCATCAACGCCGGCGCCTATTCCCACACATCGATCGCGCTTCTGGATGCCCTGCGGGCGGTGGATAAGCCGATCATCGAAGTGCATCTCTCCAATCTTCATCAGCGGGAGCGGTATCGGCACCACTCCTATATCAGCGCGGTCGCGAAGGGCGTGATCATGGGGTTCGGCAGCATGGGCTATGTGATGGCCTTGGACGCGATGGCAACGCTTGTCGGCACGGGCAAGGCAACGCTGCAATGAGCGACAACAAGCGCAAATCCTTTCGCTCGCGGCTGACGCAATATCTCAAGGGCGAGACGACGCCGGGCGTCGATTCCGACGTCGTGCGCGAAATGGCGAAGCTGCTCGAAGAGACCGGCTTGAGCGAGATCGAGGTCGAGCGCGGCGGCGTGCGCGTCCGCGTCGCGCGCGAACGTCCCGGCGCTTCCAACGCCAACGCGAACTCTGCGCCTCAAACGCGTGCGGAGCCCGTGACGCCGGCGATCGAGCCCAACGGCGGTCAGGAGCCGGCGCCAAAGCGAGGAACGTTGGTCACCTCGCCGATGGTGGGCACGGTCTATCTCGCGCCGCAGCCCGGAGCGCCGCCCTTCGTGAAACTCGGCGACGAAGTGACCGACGGCACGGTGTGCATCATCGAGGCGATGAAGACGATGAATCCCGTCGCGGCACCGGTCGCCGGCCGCATCGTCGAGATCATCGTCCGCGACGGCCAGCCCGTGGAATTCGGCGAGCCGCTGATGCGGATCGAATAACGAGATGATCGAGAAGGTCCTGATCGCCAATCGCGGGGAGATCGCCCTCCGCATCAACCGCGCGTGCAAGGAGATGGGCATTGCGACGGTCGCGGTTCACTCGACGGCCGACGCCGAGTCCATGCATGTGCGGCTTGCGGATGAATCGGTCTGCATCGGACCGCCGCCGGCGAGCCAGTCGTACTTGAACATCCCCGCGATCATCTCGGCCTGCGAGATCACGGGGGCAGACGCGATCCATCCGGGCTACGGCTTTCTCTCCGAGAATGCGCACTTCGCCGACATCGTGAAGGCGCACAAGATCGTCTTCATCGGCCCGCAGCCGGAGCACATCCGGCTGATGGGCGACAAGGTCGCGGCAAAGAAGGCGGTGAAGGGGCTTGGCATCCCGACAGTGCCGGGTTCGGATGGCGCGATCGACTCCGATGATGAGGCCAAGCAGCTCTCGGAGCGCATGGGCTATCCGGTGCTCGTGAAAGCGGCCGCTGGCGGCGGTGGGCGCGGAATGAAGATCGCGCGTTCGGCGGCCGAGCTTTCCGAGGCGCTGTCCACCGCGCGCGCCGAAGCCAAGGCGGCGTTCGGCGACGACACGGTCTATATCGAGAAATATCTCGAGAAGCCGCGTCACATCGAGATTCAGGTGATCGCGGATTCCTACGGCAAGGTCTTGCATCTCGGCGAGCGCGACTGCTCACTGCAGCGCCGCCATCAGAAGGTGTGGGAGGAAGCGCCCTCCCCCGCCCTCAACGTCGATGCGCGTGCGGAGATCGGTGCGGTTGTCACCGGTGCGCTGTCAAAGCTCGGCTATCTCGGCGTCGGCACGGTCGAGTTCCTCTACGAGAACGGCCAGTTCTACTTCATCGAGATGAACACGCGGCTTCAGGTGGAGCATCCCGT
>Ga0111538_10012115_pt1 | contig 11402 bp, 9 predicted proteins | sample SoiMethybrSBSTD1_FD_79669 | JGI IMG/M metagenome (GOLD analysis project Ga0111538, IMG submission 79669) | Bulk soil microbial communities from a Populus tree surrounding site in Tennessee, USA - Soil MetaG P. TD hybrid SBSTD1 (version 2)... | ecosystem: Environmental > Terrestrial > Soil > Tree... | reverse complement strand
TGGACGTCGCCACTCAGATCTCGCAGGCAGCCGTCAACGTCCGCAACACGTCCGAGTCGGTTCAGGCGGCGCAGATCGCCCGCGCTCTCATGGAGCAGCAGCTGCAAGCCGAGCAGAGCAAGTTCGATGTCGGGATGTCGACCAACTATCAGGTGGTGCAGTACCAGCGGGATCTCGCCGATTCGAAAAACGCCGAGCTCCGCGCCATCCTCAACTACCGGAAAGCACAGGTCGAGTGGGAGCGGCTCCAACAGACCACACTCGGCAGCTCGAACATCAATGTGCTGTAGTGGCTGCAACGTGGAATGTGGACAACGTGAACTTCGGATGCTGAAAGCCATAGCTTCATGAAACGGATCTTGATTCTTGCCGTCGTCCTCGGGATGGGCGCCGGGGGCTACTTTCTCTACACGCGCGGTGGCGCGCAAGCCAACACTACCAATGCCTCCGGCGGCGGCCGTGGCCGCGCCGGTGGCGCGCCTCGTGGCGGCGGTGGTGGCGGCGATTTCGGTGGCGGTTTCGGCGGTGGCTTCGGCGGCCGCGGCGGCGGCGGCGGCCCGAGGCCGACGCAGATGACCGTGGAAGTGGGCGCGGTCAAACGCGCGGATATGTCCGAAAACGTCACGGTCGTCGGCAACCTGATCGGCGCGCAAACGGTCGACGCGGTCGCCCGGGTCGCCGGCCGGCTGGACACCATCAACGTGCGCCTGGGAGATCAAGTGCGTCGCGGTCAGCAGGTCGCAAAGGTCGAGGACCGCGAGATCATCGAGCAGATCAAGCAGGCGCAAGCGTCCTACGATGTCTCGGGGGCGCAGATCCGCCAGCGCGAGGCCGACCTGCGGCTCGCGCAGTCGAACCTGGAGCGCAACAAGAGCCTGTTGGAGCGGCAGCTGATTTCGAGGCAGACATTCGACGACACGGATTCTCGTTTCCAGGCGGCGCAGGCGCAGCTCGACTTGTCGCGAGCGCAGTACGCGCAGGCGGCCGCCCGCCTCGATGAGTTGAAGCTCAGTCTGGGCAACACCATCGTCACGTCCCCGGTCAACGGTTTCGTCTCCAAGCGCGCGCTCGACCCCGGTGCGTGGGTGACGACCAACACGTCCTTCATGTCGTTTGTCGACATTACGACCGTCCGTCTGGTCGCCAACGTCATCGAGAAGGATCTGCGCCGCGTAGCCAAGGGGCTCTCGGCCGACGTTGGCGTGGACGCCTACCCGGGTGAAGTCTTCAAGGGGCGCATCGCGCGCATCTCTCCTGTGCTCGATCCGGCCACCCGCACCGCGCAGATCGAGGTGGAGATCGACAACGCTCAGTACCGGTTGAAGCCGGGGATGTACGCGAAGGTCGACCTCACGGTTGAGCACCATCCGAACGCGCTCGTCGTGCCGACCAACTCGCTGGTGGACCTTGGCGGAAAGCGCGGCGTGTTCAAACCGGGCGAGGGTCCAGACGGAAACGTCGCGCGTTTTCATCCAGTCCAGATCGGCCTGAGCAACGTGAATCTGAGTGAAATTGCTTCGGGGCTGAGCGAGGGTGAGCGTGTCGTGACGACCGGCGCCGGCGCCCTCCGCGAAGGCGACAAGCTGTTGCTCGCCGGAGCGGGCCCCCAGCCTGGGGGCGGCGGTCGCGGTGGAAGCGGCGGTCGCGGTGGTGGCCGGCGCGGCGGGGGTGCGGGCGACGGCGGCGGCGCCGGTCGCAGCGGAGGCGGTGGTGCGGAACCCCAGCCGGCAGCAGGGGCCGCGGGAAACGCAGCTCCGGCCCGCGGTGGCCGATCAGGCCAAGGCGGAGCCGAAAGGCAACGAGGAGGCGGCAGCGGTGGCCCGCCGCGCGGTACGGCGGGCTTCTAGCGGCAGACGTTAGGCCCGAGCTTCAGCTCGGGCGTCGCGATTGACCAGGCGGAATTTTAGGAGACGCTATGAGCATTCCTCGTTTCGCGATCGAGCGCCCCATCATGATGTCGATGTTGTCGGCCATCGTGATTCTGATCGGCGGGATTTCGCTGACCCGACTGCCGGTGGACCTGCTCCCCGACATCGCGCAGCCGACGGTGTCGGTCAGCGTGAACTACTCCGGCGTCGGCCCGCTCGAGATGGAGGAACTGGTCACCATCCCGCTCGAACAGCAAATGAGCGCCGTGGCCGGGCTCGAGCAGATCTCATCCACCTCGTCTGAAGGATCGAGTCAGGTGCGATTGGGATTTGTCTGGGGCACCGATTTGAACGAAGCGATGGACGACATGCGCACCAGGCTCGATCGCGTGCGCGCGCGTCTGCCGGAAGACGCCGATCCGCCTCAGGTGCGAAAAGCCGATCCCAACGCGATGCCGATCATGGGCCTTGGGATTGAAGGCGACTACGACCGCGTCCAGCTGCGAGAGCTCGCGGAGAACATCCTGTCGCCGCGCCTCCAGCGGGTGCCTGGTGTGGCAGCGGTCACCGTCAACGGCGGCTTGCGCCGGCAAATCCACGTGGAGCTGTCGAAGGAGAAGATCGCGTCCCTCGACCTCTCGGTCGATCGAGTTGTCCAGGTCCTGCGCACGGAAAATCAGAACATTCCGATCGGCGAAATCTACCGGGGCGACAGCTCGCTGCTGATGCGCAGCAAGGGACAGTTCCAGAATCTCGATCAGATTCGCGACCTGGTCATCCTCACCAAGGCCGGTATCCCTGTCTACCTGAAAGACATCGCCAATGTGATCGATTCGACCGAAGACAATCGCTCGGTGCTGCGCATCAACGGCAAGCCGGGCGTTCGCATGCAGGTGACCAAGCAATCCGGTACGAACACGGTGGAAATCGCCAAGGGGGTCCGGGCCGAGATCGAAAAGATCAACCTGGAAGTGCCCGGCGTCCGAGTGACGCTGCTCGATGACAGCGCGAAGTTCATTGAACGCGCCATCAACGGCGTCAAAGAGCACGTCATGCTCGGCTCGTTCCTCGTCATCCTCGTCATCTTCCTGTTCTTGCGCAATTTCCGGTCCACGCTCATCGTCGCCACGTCGATCCCGATTTCAGTCGTTGGCACCTTTGCCCTGCTCTACTTTGCCGGCTTGACGCTCAACACCCTGACATTCGGAGGTCTGGCGCTCGGCGTCGGCATGATTGTCGATGCGGCGATCGTCGTGCTCGAGAATGCCTTCCGGCACATGGAAGAGCACGGCAAGGATCGCGTCACCGCATCCATCGACGGGAGCGAGGAAGTGTGGTCGGCCATTCTGGCGTCGATCCTCACGCACATCGCGGTGTTCGTCCCGCTGCTGTTCCTCACCGGCGTGTCGAGCATCATGTTCCGTCAGCTGTCGGTTGTCGTCGTCTTCTCCTTGCTGATGTCCCTCTTCGTCGCCGTCACGCTCGTGCCGGTGCTGTGCTCGAAGCTGCTCGTGCTGCCGGCGCCGGCCAGCGAGCGGAAAGGCATCGGCGGTTGGCTTTACACGTGGAGCGAGAAATTCCTCAACGGGATGGACGACGGGTACCGCCGCATGATTCATCTCGCGCTGAATCATCGCCCCGCGGTCATCGGCCTCGCGTTGGCGTCCGTCGTGGCGGCGGCCGTGATCTTCCCGACGATTCCGTCCGAATTCAGCACGCAGGCCGACGAGGGCCAGGTGCAGCTGAGCGCCGAACTTCCCCGTGGCATGCGGGTCGAGCGGACCGACGAGATCCTGACGAGGCTCGAGGCGATGATTCCCGAGCTCGTGCCTGAAGCCGTCTCGGTCATTGCCAGCGCTGGATCGGGCGGCGGCGGTTTCGGTGGTCCGGGTGGCGGCGGCGGCGGCAACCGCGGCAACATCCAGATGATTCTGACGCCGAAGGATGAGCGGAAGCGGTCGAGCGATCAAATCGCACAGGACCTCCGGCGACAGCTGCAGGGCATCCCGGGCGTGATCATTCGCGCCAACGCATCAGGCGGCAACGGTCAGCTCAACCAGTTCCTTTCCGGCGGCGGCGGCGGCGGCGGCCGTCTGGCCCTCGAGATCCGCGGCGAGAATCTCGTGACGGCCCGGGCGCTCGCCCTCCGCGCCAAGGATCTCATGGCCGACATCCCGGGCATTGCCGACGCACGCGTCGGCCAGGACGACGCGCGGCCCGAGCTGTCGGTGCGCATCGACCGGGCGAAAGCAGCCCTCCTCGGCATCACCGCGACCGGCATTGCCAACACCATCCGGACCAACGTCACCGGCACACAGGCCGCGATGTTCCGCGAGGCCGGGAACGAATACCCGATCGTGGTCCGACTCCGTGAGGATCAACGTCAACAGGTGGGTGACGTCGGCGACGTAATGGTGAGCACGGCTCAGGGAACGGTCATGCAGGTGAAGAACCTCATGACGATTGCGCCCGAAGACGGCCCGGTCCAGATTCAGCGCAAGAACCAGCAGCGCATCACGACCGTCAGCGGCGAGCCCGAGAACACGCTCAGCGAATCGGTGCTTGCGGTCCAGAACCGGCTCGGCGAGCTCGCCGTGCCGAAAGACTTCAGCGTCGGCTTCGGCGCCGAGGTGGAACAGCAGACTCAGGCATTCAACCAGCTCCGCATGGTGCTCATCCTGGCGCTCCTGCTCGTCTACGCCGTCATGGCTTCGCAGTATGAGTCGCTGCGCGACCCGTTCATCATCATGTTCTCCGTGCCGACGGCGGCCATCGGGGTGGTGCTGGCGCTCAAGCTGACCGGCACGTCCTTCAACATGCAGGCCTATATCGGCATCATCATGCTGGCTGGCATCGTCGTCAGCAACGGCATCCTGCTCGTCGACTACACCAACGTGCTGCGGCGCCGCGACAAGCTGCCGCTGCGCGAGGCTGTGGAGCTCGCTGGCCGCACTCGACTCCGCCCGATTCTGATGACGTCGATTGCCACCGCCCTCGGCCTCGTCCCGATGTCACTCGGCATCGGCGAAGGCAGCGAGCTGCAGGTGCCGCTCGCACGCGTCGTGATCGGCGGGTTGACGACGTCGCTGCTTATTACCCTGGTCCTTGTTCCTGTCGTCTACACGATCTTCGAAGAAGGTCTTCCGGGTCTTCGGCGAAAGCCGAAAGGCGCGGAAACTCTGAGCTGAGGTTGAGGTTTCGATGAAAAAAGCGATCGTAAGCATCATCATTCTGGCCGCTCTCGGTGGTGGCGGGTACGCGTATTACAAGTACTCGCAGAAGCCGCCGGACCCAGAAGTCTTGACGGCAGTCGTCACGCGTGGCGACATCGTCGACACGGTCGGATCGACCGGGCAGTTGTCGGCTGTCAGGACCGTGCCGGTCGGATCGCAGGTGGGAGGCAAGGTGCTCGCCCTCTACGCCGACTTCAATTCGATGGTCAGGGAAGGCCAGCTGCTCGCTGAGATCGACCCCGAAACGATCAAAACCCAGATCCTGAACGCGAAGGCCAACCTCATTCGCGCCCAGACCGATGTCGAACGCGCGAAGGTCACGTTGGCCGATGCACAGCGTAAGTGGGAGCGCTCCAAGGAACTGTCGGCGAAAAACCTCGTGCCCAAGACCGACCTGGATGCCGCCGAGCTGTCGCTCTTCTCGGCCCAGTCCGGTGTCAAGACATCCGAAGCCGCGCTCCAGCAGGCAGAGGCGTCACTCTCGACCCAGGATCTCAACCTCACCTACACCAAGATCTATTCCCCGATTGACGGCGTCGTCATCTCCCGCGCCGTGGACGTCGGACAGACCGTGTCGGTCAGCACGCAGGCGCCCACCATCTTCAATCTCGCCACCGAGTTGACGACGATGAAGGTGCTGGCGGGCATTGACGAGACCGACGTCGGCAGAATTCGCCCGCAACAGCACGCAACGTTCCGCGTGGACGCCTATCCGAACAAGGTATTCACCGGAACCGTGGAGCAGGTTCGGCTCGAAGCGAGGATGCAGCAGAACGTGGTCACGTATCAGACCGTGATCTCAGTGCCGAATCCAGACCTCGAGCTGAAGCCCGGGATGACCGCGAACATCAATATCGAGATCTTGCGGCGCGACGACGTGCTGCGCGTACCGGCGCCGGCCCTTCGGTTCCGCCCCACCAACGACATGTACGTGGCACTTGGCCTCGAACCTCCACCGGCTGACGCAGGACGCGGCGGTCGTGGCGGCGGGCGTGGTGGCCCCGGAGGACCTGGCGCACCAGGGGCCGGAGCGCCTGGGGCTCCGCCTGCGCGCGGCGGCGAAAACGGGAACGGTGAAGGTTCAACGGCAGCACCGGCCAGGGGTCCCGGGGGACAACGCCCCGCGGCCGGCGCGCCTGCACCAGCAGCCTCGGCCAACGCGGCCGGACGTCAGGGCACTCCTGAAGTTCGGGCCGAAGGCCGGCAGGGCGGCGGCGGTCAGCCGGGTGGTCGAGGCGGAAGCATGACGCCGGAGCAACGCGCGGCCATGCAGAACATGACGCCAGAGGAACGCGCCGCCATGATGGCGCGCGGTGGGAATCGCGGCAGCAGCGGTCAGGGCGGCCGCGGCGGCGGCGGGCGCGGCGGAGATCGGACCCGTGGCGGTAACGGCGGTCGCGGCGGAACCGGTGCCGGGCGCGGCGGATCTGGTGGCGGGCGCGGCCCGGCTGGCGCTCCCGGCGCCACTCAACCGACCGAGCTCACGGCGGACGAGCTCAACGCACGGCGTGGACTCGGGACTGCGAACAGCATCGATCTCTTGTTCCCCGCACTCGCCTCGGCCGAAACCCGGGGACGTGCGTGGGTCTGGAACAAGGAGAAGAAGGAACTCAAGGTTCTCAACCTGCGCCTTGGGATTACCGATGGACAGAACACGGAACTGATTGAGGGCGACTTGCACGAAGGCGACGCGGTCGTCAGCAACATCATCATTCCGCAGGCCGTCAGGCCGGCGCCCGGCAGCCCGCAGAACAACCCGTTCTTCCAGAATCAGCGCGGCGGGCCTGGCGGACGCGGACCCGGCGGTGGCCCCCCAGGCGGCGGTGGCGGAGGCGGCGGCAATCGCGGCGGCGGTGGTGGCGGCGGCGGACGCGGCTTCTAGGGGGATTAATGTCACCAGTGATGACGTTTCGGATCGCGTTCAAAGCGCTGAACCGCAACAAGATGCGGACCGGGCTCACCATGCTCGGGATGATCATCGGCGTGTCGGCGGTGATCACGCTGGTGGCGCTTGGCAACGGGGCCCAGTCCCAGATCCAGGATCAAATCAAGGCCGGCGGCACCAACATGATCACGGTGCAGGCCGGAAACGCCAACGTCGGTGGCGTTCGTGGAGGAGCCGGCACCTCGGCGGGGCTGATTCCCGAAGATGGCGAAGCCATTCGCAACGAGGTCCGCGGCGTCGAGTACGTGGCCGTGAGCGTCCGGAGTCAGCAGCAGGTGGTCAACGGCAACGCCAACTGGTTCACCAGAATCACGGGCACCGATGTTGACCTGCCGCTGATCCGCGCCTGGCCAATGAAGAGCGGAACGTTCTTCAGCGCGCAGGACGTGGCGGGCGGCTCAAAGGTCTGTGTGCTCGGTCAGACGGTCAACACCAACTTGTTTGGTGAAGACGGAGATGGCACCGGCTCGATCATTCGGGTTCGCAATCAGCCGTTTCGCGTGATCGGCGTGATGGCCCCCAAAGGGGCGAACATGGGAGAGGACCTGGACGATCAAATCCTCGCGCCCTACACCACCGTGCTGAAGCGGCTGCTCGGGCAGGAGAACATCAATACGATCACGGTGTCAGCCACTTCCGGCGATGAGACGACAAAGGTGGCCGACGACATCGCGCTCGTGCTTCGGACTCGGCACAAGATCATTCCCGGTCAGGACGACGACTTCACGGTGCGTACCCTCGAGGAAATGGCCGAGATGCGCACGGCGACGATGGGCACGATGACGGCGCTGCTCGCCGGCATCGCCGGCGTGTCGCTGATCGTCGGCGGCATCGGCATCATGAACATCATGCTGGTCTCGGTCACCGAACGCACGCGCGAGATCGGCCTGCGAATGGCGATCGGCGCGAAGGGGGGCGACGTCCTCCTGCAGTTCCTCGTCGAAGCGATCGCCCTCAGCCTGATTGGCGGCGGGATTGGCATCGCGTTAGGGTACGGTCTCGCCTCCGGCATGGATCGTTGGATGGGGTGGCCCGCCGTTGTGCCGGCCAACGCGGTCGTGATGTCGTTCGGCTTCGCCGCGGCGACTGGAGTGTTCTTCGGCTTCTACCCGGCCCAGAAAGCGGCGCGGCTGGATCCGATCGACGCCTTGAGGTTCGAGTGAGTCAACAGCCGGTTATCGTCGTTCACAATCTGGTCAAGCGGTACATCGTCGGCGAGGTGGAGGTCCGCGCGCTGCGCGGGCTTTCCCTTGAAGTCGAGCGGGGAGAATTCCTGGCCGTGACCGGGCCGTCTGGATCCGGCAAGTCGACCCTGATGCACATCCTCGGCTGCCTCGACAAGCCAACCTCCGGTCAGTACGTCCTCGACGGCGAAGATGTCTCGAAGATGAGCAAGGATCAACTGGCGGAGGTCCGCAACCGGAAGATCGGGTTCGTCTTCCAAGGGTTCAACCTCCTCTCGAGGACGACGGCACTCGACAACGTCGAGTTGCCGCTGCTCTATGGTGGCAGCAAGCTGAAGACAGCCGAACGCCACAGACGAGCCATCGAGATGCTGACAGCGGTGGGCCTCGGGCAGCGCACCGATCACCATCCGAACCAGCTCTCGGGTGGTCAGCAGCAGCGCGTCGCGATCGCGCGGGCCCTCGTCACGAACCCGTCGATTCTGCTGGCGGACGAGCCCACAGGCAACCTCGATACGCGCACGAGCATCGAGGTAATGGGGATCTTTCAGCGACTGAACCGCGAGCGCGGCATTACCGTGCTGCTGATCACGCACGAGCACGACATTGCCGAGTACGGCACCCGCATCATCACCTGTCGCGACGGCCACATCGTGACCGACTTGAAAGTCGACAAGCGCCGAGAAGCGGAAGACGAGCTGGCGGCCCTGCCCAAGGAAGAGGACGAGCCCGCTGATGCGCCCGCGCCTGCAGCCGCCGCGGCTCCGTGAGTGAGCGCCCGTTCCGCATCGAACCAGCCAGTGAACGCGACCTCCCGCTGATTCTTCGCTTCATCAAGGATCTCGCGGAATACGAAAAGCTCTCAGACCAGGTTGTGGCCACCGAGGCCACGCTTCGACAGTCGCTCTTTGGCGACTCCCCCTCCGCAGAGGTTGCGCTTGCGTACGCGGGCGACGAGCCGGCCGGCTTCGCCGTGTTCTTCCAGAGCTTCTCGACCTTCCTCGGCCGGCCTGGCTTGTATCTCGAAGACCTGTTCGTCTTGCCAAGATTTCGCGGACGAGGAATCGGCCGCGGCCTGCTCGTTCATCTCGCCGGAATCGCGGTCGATCGGGCCTATGGACGGATGGAGTGGTCGGTCCTCGACTGGAACGAACTGGCGCTCGGTGTGTATCGGAAGGCGGGCGCTCAACCGATGGGCGAATGGACCGTCCACCGTCTCACCGGCGACGCGCTTCAACGACTGGCCGCAGAGCGATCTTCGTTTACCTGACCTTCAGGTCGGGCGTGACAGCTAGCTCGGGCGTGACAACGACACCAACAACTCGGCGATCGTGCGTCCTGTCTCCGGATCCCGCATGTCAGGTGCGATCGAGGCCAGCGGCTCCAGGACGAACGCCCGGTCACGAAACCTGGGATGGGGCACGCGCAACCCCGGCTGATTCAGAATCTGCCCGCCAAACAGGATTAGGTCGAGGTCGAGCGTGCGCGGTGCATTCGGATGCGGCCGCTCGCGACCGCGCAGCCGTTCAATCTCCAGCAGCGCAGCCAGCAGCGCTTGAGGGGACTGGTCGGTCTCGCCGACGGCGGCGGCATTGAGAAAGTCGGACTGAGGAATGATGACGCCCTGCGGCGTCGTCTCCCGGAAGGTCGACACGCTGAAATTCGAGAGGAGGCGCTGCAACTGAGAGCAGGCGAACTCGAGGTGGGACTGCCTGTCGCCCAGATTCGATCCCATCGCAACCGCGACGGTCACGCTCACCCTCCCGGACTATTCAATCCACCGCTCTGGGAGTACCGACCCGACGCGCTCCCCCGCCGCTTTGTCTCGACGGCCCAGCAGCTCCTTCTCGCCGGCGCGCGCCTGTTCGAAGAACCGCTTTTGCTCGAGGGTCTCACCAAGAATCACGCGAAGCATCCCCCGGTGACGGGCATTGCCCATCGCTTCGACCCTGGGCCGCCACCGCTCGACGAATGCGGTGGCGTTGCGCGTGTCTTCTTCGAAAAGAACGTTGGCTCGGCCAGGGCCCTTGCCGCTGACCGTCCGTTGCGGCACGACTGCGGTGTCATCGGGCGCCGCGCCCAACTCGGCAATAGCCACCGCCAGCCACGAGAGCTGCGTCTCCTCGCGGTTCACGATGTACTGATAGGTGTTGTTGATGTCGTACTGCTCAACGAGCTTGGCGGCGGCCTGATGACTCAGCAGTGAGGCGAGTTTCTCCCGATAGAACTCCTGCAGCATCGGGAGAAGATCGGTCACGCGCTCTGTTTTTCCTTGCAGCTGATGCACACGCGCGTCCATGGAATCGCGTTCAGCCGTGCCTCCGCGATCGGCTCGCCACAGTCACGGCAGATGCCATACGTGCCGCCGTCGAGGCGGGCCAGGGCTTCTTCAACCGCTTGGAGAATCTTGGCCTCGGTCTGCTTCAACTTGAGCGCGATATGGACCTCGTTGTTGCCGCTCGCCTGATCCGCCATGTCGCCCTGGCGGGTGTTGTTGTCCATCGATGCCTGAAGCGGCTTGATACCGCCGGTTCCCTGAATTTCATCGCGCTTCTTGACGAGCGCGTCTCTGTAAGTCTGCTCGTTCATGCGGCGTTACACTCCTGGCACTGCACCGGTTTCGTGAGCCTGGATAACAAATAATCATAGCGTTTCACGGTTCGGCGCGTCTACTCGGCGCGCAATGTTGACAACGGTTTGTGTCTGAGCACATCCAGGCTGGAAAGCACGCCGATGACCGCGACCAGGAGCGCCGTCGCGCCGACGCTGACGACATGTTCAGACGCGACAAGGCGCCACGGGATGTCGAGCGCGTAACGGCTGACTCCCCAGGTCAGGCCCACAGCGGCCACTGAGCCCACCGTCCCCGCCAGCAGGCCCAGTACCCCGTACTCGAGCACGAGCATCTTGGCGATCGTTCGCGTGGTCGCCCCGAGCGTCTTGAAAACGGCGGCCTCGTAGACGCGCTGGAATTTCGTCATCGCGACGGCGCCGATCAGAATGAGGCCTCCACTCAGGAGCACCAACCCGCCGACGACGGTAATGGCGAGGGTGACTTTCGACATCACATCCTGAATGTTGGCCAGAATTTCGTGGAAATCGATCACCGAGACGTTCGGAAACTGCTGGACGAGGTCGTGCTGGAACTGGACGCGCGCCCGCTCGTCGACCG
>Ga0111538_10012114_pt1 | contig 11403 bp, 6 predicted proteins | sample SoiMethybrSBSTD1_FD_79669 | JGI IMG/M metagenome (GOLD analysis project Ga0111538, IMG submission 79669) | Bulk soil microbial communities from a Populus tree surrounding site in Tennessee, USA - Soil MetaG P. TD hybrid SBSTD1 (version 2)... | ecosystem: Environmental > Terrestrial > Soil > Tree... | reverse complement strand
TGGCCGCCGCGATCTCGAGCTACGATCCCGGCGCGCGCGTCGCTGCGCTGCTCGAGGGCGCCGTATGGGGCGCTTCACGTCTTGTTGGCGTCTTCGGCGTCGTGCTGTTCGTCACGATCTTCATGCTGTTCGAGGCTCCCACTTTTCGCGACAAGCTGAGCCGCGCTTTCCATTTTCCGCGCGAACGGATGGAGGGGCTGCGTCGCGTCGTCGCCGACGTGCAGCACTACCTGGCCTTGAAGACCGCCCTCAACGCCGCCGCCGGTATCGCGGCGGGCGGCTTTTGCTACGCGATGGGCGTCCCTGATGCGCTGCTGTGGGGTGTGGTCGCCTTCGTCCTGCACTTCGTCCCGGTGTTCGGCAGCGTGATTTCAGCGGTCCCGCCGGTGCTTCTGGGGCTGGATCCTGGGACCGGTCGGGGCACTGCTGTCCGTCCCGCTGACGATGATCGCGAAGATTGCGTTCGCCCACTTCGAGGACACGCGCTGGCTAAGCGTGCTGCTCGGGCCGGGCGCGGGTGAAAGCGAGCCACCGCGGCCGCGTCCGAGCGGTCGCCAGTGGTCGCCGGTGCTACCTGCGCGGTGTTTGTTTCCGAAGGACGCGCGCGAAGCCGCCCTTCCCGGAGTCAGCCGACGTGCCGCCTTGAGCACGCGGGGAGCGACGTAGTTTCGCGCAGGCGCTGCACGTCCTAACGCGCGAGATGCCAAAATTTGCGCGGGATCCGAGCCGTTTCACGCGCATCTTTCCGGCAAATCCCGGCAATCGGCTCGAGTACGGCGCGTGGCACGAGCCATGCTCGGACTGCGAGCAAGAAGTGAGGCTCCCATGTTCATGCCAGATCAGTTCGTTTGGGAAGTCATGAGCGAGCGCGTCATCGGCATCGACATCAGCCGCAGCGTGATTGACACCTTGCGGCTTTCTTCGGCCGAGCAAGTTCACCACTTTCCGGTTTTCGACCAGCACCGGCTGGTCGGTATGGTGTGCACCTGTGACCTGGCTCGGGCACCCCTCGAAAGCCCGGTCGGCAATTGGATGCACACGGACGTGGAAAGGATCGGCCCGCAGGAGACGACGCGCGAGGCCGCTCGACTCATGGAGGCTCGGGCGGTGGGATCGCTCCTGGTCGAGGACGTGCGCGGAATCCGCGGCATCGTTACCCGCGATGATCTGGCGGAACGCGGTGACGATCCCGACATCGCGGCGAGCATTGGCCAGTGCGCGTGCTGCGGCAGCCGTCAGCATCTGTGCGCGGGGCCCGACGGCCTTCATTTGTGTCAGGACTGCCAGGAACGCGCACGAGAGAAAGATTGGTTCGAGATCGGGACGGCGGATTGAACTACCGACGGAGGCCTTCGAATGATCAGCCCTCATCGGCACGTCTCTGAAAAAGGATCGCTCCGTGAACGAACCTGACCGTTCCGACTCGCTGGAGCCGCTCCGCATGGCCGACCTCGAGGTGCCGAATCTCGGTCGCCGCAAGCACATTTCGCCGCTTCAGCTCGCGGGCAACGCATCCGTCGCGTTCGTCAGCGACGAAACCCGCGTGCTCTTCGACGCCACGACCAGCTCGGCTCCCGGCGATCGGCCTCCGCTCTCTTTCGAGAAGGCGGGACCTCGGCGGGACATCTTCTTCGATCCCGCCCACGCGCGCGCCGGCATCGTCAGCTGCGGAGGCCTGTGCCCCGGCATCAACAGCGTGATCCGATCGCTCGTGCTCGAGCTTTACCACTTTTACGGCGTGAAAGAGTTGCTCGGCTTTCGCTTCGGCTACGAGGGCCTGAACCCGGAGCGAGGAGTCTCACCCCTCGAGCTTTCCCCGAAGGTGGTGCAGAACATCCATCGATCGGGAGGTAGTATCCTGGGCCTCGGGCGTGGCGCCCAGGATCCGGGGCAGATGATGGGGCGGCTCGCCGAGCTCGGAGTCGACATTCTGTTCGCGATCGGGGGGGACGGAACGCTCAAAGGCGCACATCGCATAGCCGCTGAAGCCGCGGCGCGCGGGCTCGCCTTGAGCGTTGTCGGAGTGCCGAAAACCATCGACAACGACATCCCCTTCGTCGATCGCTCGTTCGGCTTCGATACCGCAGTTCAGATCGCTGCCCAGGCGCTGGACGCGGCGCACACCGAGGCGACGTCGGCGCGCAACGGCATCGGCGTCGTGAAGCTGATGGGTCGGGAGGCCGGTTTCATCAGTGCGCACGCGACGCTGGCCTCGCTCGACGTCAACTTCTGTTTGATTCCGGAGGTACCGTTCACCTTGCACGGCCCCGGGGGCTTGCTCGAAGCGCTCGAAGCTCGGCTTCGCGATCGCGGCCACGCCGTGATCGTGATCGCGGAGGGCTGCGGGCTTTCGCTCGAACGACCCGGCGCCGAGCGCGACGCGTCCGGCAACCTGCGCTTTGCGAGCAAGGAGCTCGACGTCGGGCCGCGGTTCTGCGCGGAGCTCTCCGCCCACTTCGCAGCGCGGCACCTGCCGGCCGTCATCAAGTACATCGATCCGAGTTACATGATCAGGAGCGTCGCCGCCAATTCGAGCGACAGCCGCTACTGCGATCTCTTGGCGCGCCACGCCGTGCATGCCGCGATGGCGGGAAAGACCGATCTGGTGATCGGCCGCTACAACGGCCATTTCACGCACGTGCCGCTTGCGCTGTCGACAGCGCACACGAACCGCGTTCGTCCGCGGAGCGAGCTGTGGCTTGCCGTGACTTCGACTACCGGGCAGCCGGCGCTCATGCCGTCGTAGGACGGCGCCCGATTTCGAGCAGTATTTGCGCGGCGGCGACCGGCCTTTGCAAGAATTTCGCCTGATCCAAGCCGTGGCCGAAAAATTCGCGCGGCAGGCGGCACGGAGCATGCACTTTGGTGGATCACGATGCACTCGCAACGATTGTCGGTGCCCGCCAGAGTGATCGTGGACGGGAACGAAGCGGCGGCGCGCATTGCGTACCTGACGAGCGAGGTGATCGCGATCTATCCGATCACGCCGGCATCGCCGATGGGCGAGAGCGCCGATATGTGGTCGGACGCGGGCAAGCGCAACATCTGGGATTCTGTGCCTCAGGTGATCGAAATGCAGAGCGAAGGGGGCGCCGCGGGAGCGGTGCACGGGTCGCTGCAAGCGGGAGCGCTCACGACGACGTTCACGGCGTCGCAAGGCCTGCTGCTGATGATCCCCAATATGTTCAAGATCGCGGGCGAGCTCACGCCGACGGTGTTCCACGTCGCTGCCCGCACGCTGGCGACCCACGCGCTCTCGATCTTCGGCGATCACAGCGACGTGATGGCGGCGCGCTCCACGGGGTGGGCGATGCTGGCATCGGCGTCCGTGCAAGAGGCGCAGGATTTGGCGCTGGTGGCGCAAATGGCCACGCTGGCCTCGCGCGTACCGTTCCTGCACTTCTTCGACGGCTTTCGCACCTCGCACGAGCTCAATACCATCGAACAGCTCGCGCAGGATGACGTGCGCGCCCTGATCGACGACCGACTGGTGCATGCGCACCGTGAGCGCGCATTGAATCCAGCCCGACCGGTGTTGCGCGGGTCGGCGCAGAACCCCGACGTCTTCTTTCAGGCGCGCGAGGCCGCCAATCGCTACTACGACGCGGTGCCGGCGATCGTGCAGACGGCGATGGACCAGCTCGCGAGCCGGGTCGGCCGTAGCTATCGTATCTTCGACTTCAGCGGCGCGCCGGACGCGGAGCGGGTCCTGGTCGCGATGGGTTCGAGCCTCGGGGCGATCGAAGAGGCGGTCGAGGCGCTCTGCCAGCGCGGGGAGAAGGTCGGCCTGCTCAAGGTGCGTCTGTATCGCCCGTTCGACGGCCGAGCGCTGGTTTCGGCACTGCCGCCGACGACGCGCTCGATCGCGGTGCTCGATCGCACGAAGGAGCCGGGCTCGGTCGGGGAGCCGCTCTACCAGGACGTGGTCACGGCCCTGATGCAAGGCTGGGGCGACGTTCACGGGGGCAGCGCGCTGCCGCGCGTGATCGGCGGCCGTTACGGGCTCGCGTCGAAGGAGTTCACGCCGGCAATGGCCAAGCGAGTTCTGGACGAGCTCGCCGCCGCCCACCCCAAGAACCGCTTCACGATCGGCATCGTCGACGACGTGACCGGGACGAGCCTGAAGTACGATCGCGAATTTTCCACCGAGCCTTCGGACGTCACGCGCGCGGTGTTTTATGGCCTGGGCAGCGACGGAACCGTCGGTGCAAACAAGAACAGCGCCAAGATCATCGCCGAGAACACGCCGCTCAACGCGCAGGGCTATTTCGTGTACGACTCGAGGAAGGCTGGCGCGACCACGGTATCGCACCTGCGCTTCGGGCCGCGCCCGATCCGCTCCACGTACCTGATCGGATCGGCGAGCTTCGTGGCGTGCCATCAGTTCAACTTCCTCGATCGCATGAACGTGCTCGAATACGCCGCACCGGGCGGCACGCTCCTGCTCAATAGCCCTTACCCGGCGGCGGAGGTGTGGAACCACATTCCACCCCAGGTACGGCGATCGATTGTCGACAAGCGGCTGCGCCTGTTCGTGATCGACGGTGATCGGGTGGCTCGGGACGCGGGTTTGGCCGGCCGGATCAACACAATCATGCAGACCTGCTTCTTCCAGCTTTCGCAGGTCCTGCCGCCCGAGCAGGCGATCGACCAGATCAAGCGTGCCATCGAGAAGACCTACGAAAGGCGCGGCGCAGCGATCGTGAACCGCAACTTTGCTGCCGTCGAAGCGACGCTGGCGGCGCTGAAGGAGGTGCCGCTGACCACGGCCGGCGCCGGCGACGAGCCTGATCGCGCCGCCTTCACACTGCCCGCGACCGCGCCGGACTTCGTCAGCCGCGTGACCGGCCTGATGATCGCGGGCAAGGGTGAGCTCTTGCCGGTGAGCGCCCTGCCCGTCGACGGGACGTTTCCCACCGCTACGGCCAAGTACGAGAAACGCAGCATCGCCAGGGAAATTCCGATCTGGGACGCCGACGTCTGCACGCAATGCGGCCTGTGCGCGATCGTCTGCCCGCACGCCGCGATCCGCACCAAGGCTTATCCCGCAGCGGCCCTCGCCTCTGCCCCGGCCTCGTTCACGGCCCGCGATTGGCGCGGGAAGGAGCTGCCAGCCGGCACCAAGCTCACGGTCCAGGTCGCGCCCGACGACTGCACCGGATGCGGCGTATGCGTGGAGGTGTGTCCGGCGCGCAAGAAAGAGGTCGCGAGGCACAAGGCAATCAACATGGAACCGAAGCTTTTGCACCTCGATCGCGAGCGAGCAAACTTCGACTTTTTCCTGGAACTCCCGGCGATCGAGCGCAGCGCGGTCGAGCACGACCAGGTGAGAACCTCGATGCTGCTCGAGCCGCTGTTCGAGTACTCGGGCGCGTGTGCCGGGTGCGGCGAAACACCGTACCTCAAGCTCCTCACCCAGCTTTTCGGCGATCGCATGCTGGTCGCGAACGCCACCGGTTGCTCCTCGATCTACGGCGGAAATCTACCGACGACGCCCTGGTCCACCAATGCCGCGGGCCGGGGGCCTGCCTGGTCGAATTCTCTGTTCGAGGACAACGCGGAATTCGGTCTCGGCATGCGCCTCGCGCTCGATCAACAGCGGGCGCTCGCGCTCGAGCTGCTGGCGAAGCTCACTTCCGATCTGGGCGAAACCGTCGTGCGCGGGCTGGTCGACGCCGCGCAACGCGACGAAGTTCAGCGGAGCGGGCAGTTCGAGCGCGTCGAGCGCTTGAAAGCGACGCTTGCGGGAATCGACAAGCCCGAGGCGCGGCAGCTCTTGGCGGTCGCGGATGCTCTGGTCGATCGCAGCGTCTGGATCATCGGCGGGGACGGCTGGGCCTACGACATCGGATTCGGCGGCCTCGATCACGTGCTGGCCACGGGCCGGAATGTCAACATCCTGGTTCTCGACACCGAGGTCTACTCGAACACCGGCGGTCAGGCTTCGAAGGCCACGCCGCGGGCAGCGGTCGCGAAGTTCGCGAGCGGCGGCAAGCCGATCGGGAAAAAGGACCTTGGCATGATCGCGATCGCTTACGGGAACGTGTACGTCGCTCAGATCGCCATCGGCGCGCAACCCAAACAGACGATCCGCGCGTTGCTCGAAGCAGAAGCCTATCCGGGGCCCTCGCTGATCATCGCTTACAGCAGCTGCATCGCCCACGGCATCGAAATGAGCAACTCGATGGCGATCCAGAAAAAGGCAGTCCAGGCCGGCTACTGGCCGCTATTTCGTTTCGTCCCGAACCTCGAAGGCCTCGAGGACGGCCACGCGCATCCATTTCATCTGGACAGCCGCAAACCCAGCATGCCGTTCAAGGACTATGCGCTCGAACAGGCGCGCTTCTCGGTCCTCACGCGGTCGAAACCCGCTCATGCCCAGGAGCTGTTCGCGCTGGCACAGCGCGACATCGACGAACGCTGGCGCTACTACGAGCAGTTGGCAGGAATCGAACGTTCGGTGCCGCACAGCGAGCAGGGCGAGCCATGAGCATCGAGCTCTCGACCCGCTATCTCGGGCTTTCGCTGAAGACGCCTCTCGTGGCGTCCGCAAGCCCGGTCACCGGCGACCTGGAGGCACTGGCGCGGCTTTCCGAAGCCGGGATCGGCGCCGTGGTGTTGCCGTCGCTGTTCGAGGAACAGATCGAGCACGACGAACTACAGCTAGCGCGCCTGCGTGACTACGGCGCCGAGGGCTTCGCGGAAGCGCCCGGTGGCTACTTCCCCGAGCTCGACGACTACAACGTGGGACCGGACGCCTACCTCCGAAATCTGGAGCGGGCAGTGCAGGCGCTGTCGATCCCCGTGATCGCCAGCTTGAACGGGACGTCCGCCGGCGGCTGGGTCAAGTATGCGACCTCGATGCAGCAGGCGGGCGCGGCGGCGATCGAGCTCAACGTCTACCACGTGGCCACCGATCCCGACGCCGATGCGGCGGCCGTCGAGCACCGCTACCTCGAGCTCGTGCGAGCAGTGCGCTCCGAGGTCACGGTGCCGCTGGCGGTGAAGATCCATCCGTACTTCAGCTCGCTGCCAAACATGGCCAAGCGGCTCGCGCAGGCTGGAGCCGAGGGCCTGGTGCTGTTCAACCGCTTCATGCAGCCGGACATCGACCTTGCGAACCTTCGCGTGGCGCCTCACGTGGAGCTCTCGACTTCGGTCGAGCTGCGGCTGCCGCTGCGCTGGATCGCGATCTTGAAGGGGCGGGTGGACGTGTCGTTCGCCGCGACGACCGGCGTGCACGACGCCGCCGACGTGCTCAAGCTGCTGCTGGCGGGGGCCGACGTGACGATGATGGCGTCGGCGCTGCTCAAGCGCGGCGTCGAGCACCCGCGCGCCGTGCTCGCCGAGCTCACGAGCTGGATGGAGTTGAACGAGTACGCCTCGGTCGAAGAGCTCAAAGGCAGCCTGAGCCAGATCAACGCCCCCAATCCCGAGCAATTCGAGCGCTCGCAGTACATGCGTGCGCTGGTGACGTACGCGAGCCCGCGCCTCGGTTGAATTCGCGGCCCGTCAGTTCGTCACGACGAGACTGTAGCCAAGAGCCAGCCGCTCGATGGGCTGCGGGGTGGCGCCGACCTGTGCCAGCTTCGCGCGCAGGTTGCCGACGTGTTTGTGCACCAGGTTCTCGCCGCTCACATCCGTCCGTTCGAACAGCTCTCGCGCAATGCGCTTGGCTGGTCGCGGGCCGTCGGCCCCGTGCAGATACCTGGCCAAGCGAAGCTCCGTGGACGTCAGCCGTTGACAGCCGGAAGGCCCGATCAGCTCGCCGATAGTGGTGTCGAGATGTGCCAGCCCCAAGCCGATCGTTTCGGTTTTCCGGCGAACAGAACCGTTCCGTATACCGCGCTGAGCACGCACCGCTATCGGGTGGGTCGGCTCGCAGTCCGCGTTCACGACGCGTTTCGTTGCATCGCTGCCAATCAGCGACTCCGCTTTTGCCAGTACCGCGGGCACGTCCTCGGTGCGCTCACACCAGACGACGTGCAGGCGCGATTCGCGGCCCAGCTTGCGCAGCACGCCGGCGCGCGCGGACTCGCTGCCGATGATGACGACGGTCGGCAAGCGAGCGCGGTTCTGTCGTCCGCCGCCCATGGTCATCTCGCAGTGGCTCGTGCCGCCGCTAACGAGCGGCGTTGCGCGAGCCGCTTCGCGCTACTGATGACCTATGCGTACGCTCGGCTCACGCGAGCGACGCGCAAGCCCGGTCAGGAAACCCAACCCCATACGAATCCGATTCATGGCTACTCCCCGATAGCGGTCGTTAGTCTCGACAAAAAACTATGCGCGTCTCACGCTATTTCTACCCTCGAATTTTTCGTACCACCAGTCGCGGGCGCTCGCAACCGACATTCTCCATTACTGCCCGCGACCAGTGAAGCAGGCGACGTGCCTCCGCTGTTCAGCGTCGCAATTGGGCTCCTTGAGTGCCGGGACATCACCGTCGCACTCCCAATTTTCGACAGGCTGCGCGGCACTGCAGTTCAGGAACGCGAGCAAGCTCGGACGACACGAACCGGCCGCGGCGATCATTTCTTGGCACGAGCGCGCACAGGCTTCGGCGTTAAAGCACGCCAACTTCCGGGTCGCCGCGCACGACCGCGCGCAGATCTGCTTGTCATCCGCGGGGTTGGACGCCGGTGAAGGAGTCGCAGGGGGTGCACTGACCGCCGGCGGGTTAAAACTCCTGCTGCTCGTTTCCGCCCCTGACCGCGTTGTTCCAATCGAGCTCGCTTCGGCTTCGTTCCGAGGGTTGCAAGCCAGAACGCACAGCATCACGACGAGCGTAATACCGGACGGGCCCGTGCAGCCGCGGGCGCGTCGAGGCTCAGGGGCAGGCGCTGCCTGGGCAGAGACCGATGTCACCGTGAGTCCCATACTCGCCGCGCCACACCATCACGATATGGCTATGTGCCTTCGTGGGGTGAAAAGTGAAGCAGAAGATGCCTGTTCCAATATCGCCGGACCAGAGAAGCTCATAGCCATACCCGCACTGTGCATTCGAACCCCAAAACTCCGCGCGAGGAGTGTTGCCCGCGTCCACCGACAACGAGTAGGGCTGCCCGGCCGTCATCGGAGCCGGTAGCTGAATGCTGCGAACAGCCGGCGTCGTATCGCCGGGTTGCTTCGGCGGAACCCCGCCATCCCCATAGACGTAGTCCTGACAGATCGTCATGGCGCCCCGGAATCCGTAAGTGTCGACTGGGTCATGGAGCAGCGTTCCCGGGGAACAGTGCTGCCCGCCGCCGGCACCAGCCGCTCCGCCGCCAGTACCGGCGGAACCACCTGCTCCGACCACGCCGCCGCTCCCTGTTCCGCTCGAGCCGCCCGCGCCGGCGCCTCCCGTGCCGCTCGCGCCGGAAGCCCCGCCGCTCGCGCCTCCAAACCCGCCGGAACCACCGCTGCCCGCGTTGCCTCCTGTCGCCCCCGCGCCCGCGTCATTCGGGAGCGAACTCTCGTCCCCATTGCCGCAGCCGGCCGACAGCGCGATCAAAATACACCCACACACGTAGCGTCCCGCCATTCGCCCGCAGACTTTAGCCCCCGCGTTGCCTGTGAGCAAGCTACTTGGCTCAGGGCTTCGCACGGGATTGGTCGAGCTCACGCAGCGCGGTTGCACGTACCGCCGGAGACGAGTCGGCCGTGGACACATCGCGGAGCAACGAAGCAAGCTCCGGCCTCTGCTCGCGCCACGAGCCCGCGACTCGCGCGGCTTTGTCTCGGCAAGGCACGGCGCTGTCCGTTTTGGCGACCGACTTAAGCGCGCTGATGAGCGCGTCGTTGGGCGTCCGCGTCTTGAGTGCATTCAGCGCCGCAAGCCGAACGGATTGATCGCCGTCGCGAAGGCGCGCCGTGATCAACACGTCGACATCCGGGTGCGTCATCAGACGAATCGCTTCGACTGCCGCCCCGCGCCAAAGCGGATCCGGGCTCTCGAGCAGCGGGCGGACCCGGTCGAGCGCGGGGCTGTAGCCCGAGTTGGCAATCCCGCGCAGCGCGTGGACGACGGCGTCGCCCTTGGCACGCTCGAGCGCTTCGAGCAGGGCTCGGGACGCGAGGTTCGAAGTCTCTTCACGACCTTCTCCACGCAGCCGACGCGCGATCGTCCCGAGACCATAGGTCGCGAACAGCCCGACATCCGGATCGCGCTGTAACTTGATCAGGGCCAAAACGGTCTGCTCCGTGGCGTGAAAGGTGCGAATCAAGCTGAGTGCCGCGCCCCGACGGAGCTCGAGCGGATTTTTGCGATTGCGGACAATCTCGAGCAAGCGACTTTGCGCCTCCGGCGTCCCCGCGGCCCCCAGACCGTCGAGCAACGCTTGGCGGGCCGGCGACTTCTTGAGAATGCGCTCAGCCGCCTTGCCGATCAGCGCAGGTTCCTTTCGGAACAGAGCCGCCAGAGCAACCAGCTGCGACGAGCTCACGCGCAGGTCCGCGCTCTGCTGTTCGGGCTCGTCCGGCGCGCCTCGTGGCTTTGCCCCTGCGGCCTTGGCTTGCTCCTCGAGCGCTTTGACGATCGCGTCGTAGCTCTGGCCGCCGATCCGCGCTTCGTCGAGATCGGTATTCAACGCGGCTTCACGATGCGCTGTTTCGCCAACCGGTCGCGCGGTTTGGCGAGCAGCCACCCAGCTCGGTTCGACGGCCTGAGGAGCTTCGCGCACGAGCTCGAGATGGAGCGACGTGTTCGAAGTCAACGTGGGACTCGGTCCCGTCTTGATCACGAGCTCTTCACTGCCCAGGATTGCGTTCAGTCGCCCGTGTAAAATTCGTATTTCCCAATCGGAAGCGCGTACCTGGGGAGTGAGGTCCGTTCGGCCCGGTGCCAGGATCGCGACGCTGTTCAGCTCCTCGTAGCGAAGCTTTCGTCGCTTGAACACGCCCGGTTCAGGACCTTTTCGATATTCGACCGCGTAGCGGCCCGTACCGTCGCGCGCTTCGGCGGTCCACGTGTCAATGGAGCCCGACGGTCCGGCCGACGGCGTGAACGAGAGCGCGCTCGCCAGCGTTTGCCAGATGCTTGCCAGAAATGCCGACCCCGGCGTTGCTCGATGAACGCTCGTTTTGCTACGGGTGTCGGGCTGAAGGAAGCAGGGTTCGGCAAGCTCCTTGGCCAACGCGGCGTAGCTCGCCTTGTCGCCGCCCGCGCGCGCTTCGAAAGTCGGTTCGGAGAGCACGGCGCGGAGCTCCGGGCTGCTTCCGTCACTCATGCCCGAGAGCTCCAGGTCAGCGGTCAAAACGAAATCGACCAGTGGCGGCGCGCTGGCGGGCTGAAGGCGGCTCGCGAGCCGCAGCCGGTAGACCAACGTCCGCCCCGGTAACCAATGCGGCCGTGTTTCGTCGACCTCCGCTGAAGCGCTTTCGGCCTTTGCAAGATCGCGCTGCCCTCCGGAGCCGCCCAGCACG
>Ga0111538_10012113_pt1 | contig 11403 bp, 11 predicted proteins | sample SoiMethybrSBSTD1_FD_79669 | JGI IMG/M metagenome (GOLD analysis project Ga0111538, IMG submission 79669) | Bulk soil microbial communities from a Populus tree surrounding site in Tennessee, USA - Soil MetaG P. TD hybrid SBSTD1 (version 2)... | ecosystem: Environmental > Terrestrial > Soil >... | reverse complement strand
TCAAGACTGAGATGCCAGGCCGCGGCGACGACCTCCGCCGGCTGGGTCCCAGTGAGGACGGCACCTCGTACTGGTTCGCCGTCGACAACCGGAACAAGAAGCTGTTGACGCTCGACCTCCACCAGCCCGCCGGCCAGGAGATCGTGCGCCGGCTCGTGGCCCGGTGCGACGTGGTGCTCGAAAACTTCCGCCCCGGCGTGCTGGAGCGCTGGGGCCTCGGGTGGGAGGATCTTCACGCGATCAACCCGCGCATGGTCATGGCGCGGGTCACCGCCTTCGGCCAGACCGGGCCGCTTCGCCAGGGCCCGGGCTACGCGGCGATTGGCTCCGCGTTCGGCGGCACCTGGTACGTCAACGGTCCCGCCGACCGGCCGCCGTCACGACCGACGCCCGTGTATCCCGACTACATGACAGGACTCTTCACCGCGTTCGGTGTCCTCGCCGCCCTCCGGCACCGCGACGCCACCGGCGAGGGCCAGTGGATCGACGCGTCACTCTACGAGTCGGCGTTCCGCGTGATGGAGTACACGACGACGCTGTACGGCCGGCGCAAGGTGGTGCGCGAGCGGGGCGGCCTACAGCACGCGGGCTGGCCGGGCGGCGCGTTCGAGACGCACGATGGCCGCTGGATCGTCTTCACCGCGCCGGCTCAGCACCTGTTCGAGCGGTTGTGCGTGATGCTGGGCCAGCCCGATTTGCCGAAGGATCCGCGCTTCGCCAGCAGCGAAGAGCGACCGAAGAACATCCCGGTCATCCTCGAGATGGCCACCGCCTGGTTCAAGGACCGCGCGTTCGACGAGGCGGTCGAGGGGCTCAAGGCCCACGACATCCCACACTCGCCGATCATGAGCATGGCCGACATCTTCGCCGACCCCCACTATCGCGAGCGCGAGATGATCATCGACGTCATGGCCGAAGGACTGGGCGCGCTCCCCCAGCCCGGCGTGACCCCCAAGCTCTCGGCGACCCCCGGCCGCGTGACCCACGCCGGCCCCGCCCTCGGCCGCCACACCGACGAGATCCTGTCAGACGTCCTCGGGATGTCGGCCGCGCAGATCGCCGAGCTCCGCGCCGCCGGCGTGGTGTAGATGCGATCGCCACTCGGACGCGTGTTGGTGGTGGAAGACGAACTCCCCGTTGCTGCGACCCTGCACGACATGCTCGCCCAACTCGGGTATGCCGTGAAGATGGCGGTGACAGGCGAGGAGGCGCTCACCCTCGCGCCGATTTACCAGCCGGACGTTATTCTGCTCGATCTCAACTTACCCGGACTCACCGGTGACAAGGTCCTCGAGCGGCTCCATCGAAGTCAGCCGGCCCTGGCCGTGATCATGGTCACCGGCAATGGCGACCCTGAGCTGGCGCGCCGGACGCTTGCTGACGGCGCGTTTGACTACATCGCCAAGCCGTTCGGAATGGCGCGGCTGGAGCACGTGCTGGCGGCCGCCATGACCTTCGGGGAATCACGCCGGATCTAAGCCAACCACCTCGTTGAACCGCCCGAGCCCGATGTACAAGGTCGTGTGCATCGTCAGCTCGATGATGTCAGCCTCGGAGAAGTGCGTGCGCAGCTCCGACCACAGTGCGTCGTCGACCTTGTGGTGATCCACCGCCAGCTTCTCGGCGTAGCGGACGGCGGCGCGCTCGCGTGGGCTCAGGAGGTTCGAGGTGTCGTCGTTGATCGCGGCGACCTTGTCTTCGGTGAGACCGGCATGCCGGGCCCCGGCATAGCGGACGCTGAGTCAGTAGCGACAGGCGTTGAGCCCTGCGATCTTCAGCCTCACGAGCTCGCGCAGGATCGGGTCGAGCGTGCTCTCCTTCGCCAGGGCTGCGCGGAACGCGGCGAGCGCCTTGAAGGCGACCGGGTTCTTGGCGTAGGTGCGGGGGCTCGCGGAGGTGCCGGTCTGACGCTCGGCCTCCTCGCACGCGTGGCGGATCTCCTCGTCGACCTCGTGCAGCTGGAGCGGCTCGATCCTGGCCATGGGCGCCTCCTTGCTGGGGAGCATGGTACCCCGGCAGGGGCATGCGGATTCGGTCGACGTTGAGGACGAGGCTCCGGGAGCTGGGCTAGGGCTTCGGCTGGGCGGCGAGCGTGCGGAGCATCCGCTCCGCCTGCTCGATGTTGCGGCGCGCGTTGGCGTGCTTGGGATCGAGCTCGAGCGTGCCGCGCCACTGCTCGATGGCGGCCTCCAGGCGCTCCTCGCGGAGCAGGCGCAGGCCCTCCTGGTAGCGCTGCTGCACCAGGCGCGCGCGAACGTTGCGGAGCAGCGTCGCCGAGTCCTTGTAGCCCGGGCTGACCTTCACGAGCTGAGCGAGTGCACGGTGGGCGTCCTCGTCGCGCTGCTCGGCCAGATGCGCCTGGGCGGCGGCGTAGAGCGCGTCGGGCTTCCTGACGTCTTCCCCGAGGGGGCGCGGCAGTGACGCCGTCAGGGGACGCGCCGTGCTATTCGATTCGACTCGAGGCTTCGCCATCGTGTCGAGTCGGAGGCTGGACGGCGTCAACGATACCGGGCGCGCGACGGCCCCGTTCGCCTTGGCGTCGGCGCCGTTCGCCCTGGCGTCGGCGCCGTTCGCCCTGGCGTCGGCGCTGTTCGCCCTGGCGTCGGCGCCGTTCGCCTTGGCGTCGGCGGCGCTCGCCGGCGGCGCGGGCGTGGCCCGCAGGGCCTGCTGGGCGGCCTGCGAGTTGGGATCGATCGCGAGGGCAGCCAGGAAGTGCCGGTGGGCGTCGGCGGCGTCGTCACGCGCGAGCGCGTGCCAGCCTCCCTTCATGTGCTCGGCGAGCTCGCGCTCCATCCGCTCGCGCAGGCGCTTGCGCGCCTGCCGGCTGGGCTCGTGGTCGGGGGCCAGGGCCAGGGCGGTGGTCCACGCCTCGGCCGCCTGCCGCAGATGCCCCCCGCGCTCGAGGGCTTCGGCCTGGGCGCGGTGGGGTGCGGCGAGCTGATCCGCCGTCGGCACCCCGGTCAGCGCCGAGGTGGGCGTGCCGGTCGACAGGCTCGCGCACCCGCCGGCGGCGAGCGCCAGCAGCACGAGCGCGAGCGCGCGCCGGGGGCTCACCATTCGTCCAGCCCGAGCAGCTCGCACGCCTCGATCCACTTGTCCCGCCCCTTCACGTTGAAGCGTCCCAGCTTCTTGCCGCGGACCGCGCCGTTGAGTCGCGCGAACGTGTCGGCCGAGACCAGGATCTGGCCGGGTGCGGCGCCCGCCTCGAGCCGCGCCGCCAGGTTCACGCTGTCGCCGACGACGGTGTACTCCATGCGCGCGTCCGTCCCCACCGTGCCGGCGATGACCTCGCCCGCGTTGACGCCGATGCCCACGGCGACCGGTGGCTTGCCGGTGCGCACGCGGCGCAGGCTGAGCTCGCGGATGCCCGCCTGCATGGCCAGCGCGGCCCGCGCCGCCATGAGGGCGTGGTCCGGGCGGTAGAGCGGAGCCCCGAAGACCGCCATCACGCCATCGCCGAGGAACTTGTCGAGCGTGCCGTCGTACTTGAACGTGGTCTCGATCATGAGCTCGTAGAACTCGTTGAGCAGCTCCACGACCTCTTCCGGCTGCAGCAGCTCGGCCGTCGCCGTGAAGCCGCGGACGTCGCAGAAGAGCACCGTGACTTCTCGGCGCGCACCGGTGAGGGCGAGCTGCTCGGGATCCTTCAGGATCTCTTCGACCACCTCGCGGGTCACGTAGCGACTGAACGCCCGCTTGATCATCTCCTTCTCACCGAGGCTGCGCGCCATGTCGTTGAAGGCGGCGGTGAGTGTGCCCAGCTCGTCGCGCGAAGTCACCGGCAGCGTCACGGAGAAATCGCCGTCGGCCACCGCGCGCGTGCCCTGCATCAGGCGCACGATGGGCCGCGCGAGGGCGGCGGCCAGCCCCACCGCGCCGCCGACGCCGAGCGCGAGCATCGCCAGCGTGATGACGAAGGCGCGGGTGCGGGCGCGTCCCACCGCCTCCGCGATCGCGGCCTGGCTGAAGCCGACGTAGGCGGCGCCCACGCGGACTTGACGGAACACCAGCGGCACCGCGACATCGACGACGTCGCCATGGTCGGCCAGCGGGAAGGTCTGCACGAGGACCGCATCGCCCAGTGGCGTCGCACCGTCCGGGCGCCCCAGCGCGCGCCCCATCTGCGCCAGGTCCGAGTGCGCGATCACCTTGCCAGTGGAGTCCGTCACCGCGACGTAGACGACGTCGCCGTCGCGCGCCACGTCGCGGACGAGGAGCTGCAGTCCGAGGTCGTCGCGGGTGAGCACCGCGGTCTTGGCGCCGGCGGCCAGGTTCTGCGCGATGGTGAGGCCGCGCTTGCGCATCTCGTCGGTCAGCGTGCGCTGCTGCGTGCGCAGCAAAAAGCCGCTGACGAAGAGCACCGTCAAGGTGAGCAACGAGATGATGAGGATGCTGAGCTTGAGCCTGAGCGGCAACCGCACCCGGCGCCTCCCGATGATTGCTCAGCCCCGGCGATGCCATGACGAGCGAGTGCCGGTGTCTCGTCGCCCGGTTGCGGAGGCTGCAAACCAAGGACCAGGGGGTTGCCCTCAGGTAAAACAGCTAGTTACGGGTCGGGAATCGGCCCGAACGGGCCTCGTCGGATGAGAATCGACCAGCCAAAGCTGGCACCAATGGCCGAAGATTGTCCGGTCAGCTGGGACGGAGATCGAGGCCGGGAGGACGTGGCAGCTCGGGACGCTCCTTGAACAGCCGTCCCCACGCCGCCCGGGCGATCCGCTCGGCCTCGGCCACGATCGCGCGCTCGTCGAGCGTCTGCACGCGGCCGTCACGCATGATGAAGCGGCCGTCCACCATCACCGCCTCGACGTCGCTCGCCTGGCCCTGGTGCACGAAGTCGGAGACCACGCGCAACGCGGGCGTGAGATGAGGCTTGCGCAGGTCGATCACGATCAGATCGGCGAGGTTGCCCTCGGCGAGCCAGCCGCCATCGGTGATGCCGAGCGCCCGGTAGCCGTTGCGGGTGGCCCAGACGAGCGCCTGCTCCGGCGTGGGCTGGCGCCCGTCTTGCCGGCGCACGCGCTCCATGAAGAGCGCGGTGCGCACGACCTCCACCATGTCCTCGGCCATGTTGTCGGTGCCCAGCGCGATCAGACATCCGGCCTGCTCGAGCTCGTGCACCCGGGCGGCGAGACCCCGGCGCGCGGCGATGGCCGAGTTCACGGCCACCGCGACGCCGACGCCGCCGAGGATGCGTTCTTCCTCGGGCGTCATGCAGCGGCAGTGCGCGGCCACCAGCCGGTTGGACAGGAATCCCACGTTGGCCAGGTACTCGGTCGGCAGCACACCGCGCTGCTCGCGGACGGCCGCCACCTCACCCCAGATCTGGTTCAGATGAACGGTCGCGATCACGTCGAGGTCGGCCTGGAGCCGGCGCAGACGCGCCAGCAGCTCCGGCGAGCAGAGCTCGGGGGCCCACGCGGCCAGCCCCACGCGCACGCGTCCGTCCCCTTTGCCGTTCCAGCGCTTGTGCAGGTCGGTGATACGGGCCAGGCTGGTCTCGGCGCGCGCCGCGTCGATCTCGAAGGCGCCGCCCTGACCGATCGCGGCGCCCGCGCGGTCCCACGCGCGCTCGCAGACGAGCAGCCGCAGACCACTGTCGAGCAGGCCCACCGCGTAGTCCGCGATCCCCGCGCCCTCCTCGAGCACGAGCGTCGTCCCGCTACGGATCGCCTCCAGCGCGCCGAGCAGCGCCATCACGCGCTCCTCGTCGTCGGTGAGCCTCGGCAGGGGAAGGGGGGCCAGTCCGCCGGTGAAGGGCGGGGTGTGCGACGGGGAGAGGTCCTCGTAGATGCCGCGCGCGAGCACGCGGGGCAGGTGGGTGTGGGCGTTGGCGAAGCCCGGCAGCACGGCGCGACCGCGCCCGTCCACGCGCGTGGCGCTCGCGTAGCGCGCGAGTACCTCTGCGCTCGGGCCGAGGGCGATGATCCGCCGCCCCTCGACGGCCAGCGCGGCGTCGTAGAGGATCGTGCCGGCGTGATCCCCGGTGACGATCGTGGTGTCGTGAATGACAACCGGTGGGGCCATGGGGCTCACACTCTGCGCGGCGCGCGGCCACCAGTCAATCCCCGGGGCCGTGGTATCGTCAGACGCTGTCCAGACAGGGGGACGTAAGCCATGCGTGTGACTCCGATCCGGCTTCTCGCCGTATTGACCTTCGTCGTCGCGACCGCGTGGCTGGCCGTGGCCCCCGCCGAGGCGCAGTTGCCCAAGAAGGGCGGCGTGCTCCGGGTGGGCATGATCGGGGAGCCGCCGACGCTCGATGGCCACACGACGACCGCCGTCATCACGCGCGAGATCGCCGTCAACATGTTCGAAGGTCTGTACGCCCTCGACGCCAAGTACCAGCCGGTGCCGCTGCTGGCCGAGGGGCAGGAGGTGCTCGACGGCGGCAAGCGCTATGCGATCCGGCTGCGCAAAGACGTGAAGTTTCACAACGGCAAGCCGCTGACCTCGGCCGACGTCGTGTCCTCGCTCAAGCGCTGGGGCACCGTGGCCGGCACCGGCAAGTCCGTCTTCAAGGTGGTCGAAGCGGTGGAGGCCAAGGGCCCGAACGCGCTCGAGATCCGGCTCAAGGAGCCCTCGGGCAGCCTGCTCACGGTGCTGGCCGGCGTCGACAACGCGCCGTTCATCTATCCCAAGGACGTCATCGACGCCACCGGCGAGGGACAGCTCAAGGAGTTCGTGGGCACGGGACCGTTCCGCTTCGTCGAGCACAAGCCCGATCGCCACGTGAAGCTGGCGCGCTTCGACGGCTACGTCGCGCGCGGTGAGGCGGCCAGCGGCCTGTCCGGCCGTCGCACGGCGTGGGTGGACGAGATCCTCTTCATCCCGGTGCCCGACTACGCCACCCGGCAGGCCGGCATGGTCACCGGCGAGTACGACTATATCCAGCAGGTGAAGCCCGACCAGTACGAGCGGCTGAAGGCGTCAGCGGGTGTGGAGACCGTCGTCGTCAAGCCGTACGGGTGGGCCACCATCGTCTTCAACACGAAGCAGGGGTTGATGACCGACGTCAAGCTGCGCCAGGCGGCCCAGGCCGCGCTCGACGTGGAGCCGATGATCCTGGCCGGCGTCGGCCACAAGGACTTCTATCGCATCGATCCCGGCCTGTTCTTCCAGGAGATGCCGTGGCACTCGAAGGCCGGCGCGGCGCTCTACAACCAGCGTGACAAGGACAAGGCCCGGCGACTGCTCAAGGAAGCCGGCTACGCCGGTCAGCCGATGCGCTGGATCGTCACCACCGAGTACGAGCATCACTACAAGCCGGCGGTGGTGGCCAAGGCCCAGCTCGAGGAGGTCGGCTTCAAGGTCGACCTGCAGGTGTCGGACTGGGCCACGGTCGTCCAGCGACGCAACAAGCCGGAGCTGTGGGACGCCTTCAGCACGGCGTTCACGTTCGTGGTGGTGCCGGCCACGTCCTCGCAGGTCCTCTGCGAGTGGCCGGGCTGGTGGTGCAACGCCGAGAAGGACGCGCTGCTGCAGGCCATGGGACGCGAGCTCGACGACAAGAAGCGCTACGCCATGTGGGAGAAGGTCCAGACGATCTTCTACGCGGAGGCGCCGCGCATCAAGATCGGTGACTACTTCCGGCTCGACGCCCGGCGCAAGGACGTGGCCGGCTACGAGCCGGGCCCGTACATGCACTTCTGGAACGTCTGGCTCGACCGCCGGTAGCCGGCTGATGAAAAAGGCCCATCTGCTTCGTTGGCGCCCGCAGCCGCACGCTCAACGTACAGGGAGTACGCTTCGCGTGCGGCTCGCGGGCGCCGCCTCGCATCTGGACCTTTTTGATCAGCCGACGACTCGCTAGGCCAAGATCACGGAAATCACAGGAGCCGCCATGCAAGCTTTGATGAAGAGTCTCAACGAGCTGTGCGATGCGCTGCCGTTTCAGACGAGCTTTTACGTGAAGGATCTGAAGACCGGGGCGCGAGGGGACCGCTTCGGCAGCGTGCCGGTGCCCTCGGCCAGCACCCGCAAGATCTCGATCCTGATGGCGGCGCTGGCCGCGGTCCACGCCGGCAAGCTCACGCTCGATCAGAAGGTGACGATCGAGTCGAAGTACCAGGACAACGACTCCGGCACGTTCCAGCATCTCACGCCGGGGTTCTCGATCACGCTGCGCGACGCGATGGTGATGATGATCATCGTCAGCGACAACACGTGCACCGGCATCGTCGTCGATCGGGTGGGCCTGGGCGAGATCCAGCGCTGGTGCGAGTCGATCGGTATGTCCGGCACCACGCATCGGTTCGGTATTCCCCCGAAGCTCGGCCGCGACCACACCCTCGAGCAGGTGACCACCACCACGCCCAACGATCAGGGGCTCCTGCTGGAGCTCATCCTCCAGGGCACGACGGACGCCGGGGTCGCGGGCAAGCTGGGCAGCACGCCCGAGCTGTGTCAGCTCGGCCTCGACATCCTGAGCTGGCAGAAGCTGAAGGCGCGCCTGCCGTCACAGCTTCCGCTCGGCACCAAGGTGGCGCACAAGACCGGGACCGGATCGCGGGGCTTCATGGACGCCGGCATCATCTGGAAGGGTGATCGTCCGCTGTGCGTCCTGACCATGTACACCGAGCACGTCCCCGAAGCGCTGCCCGACGGCACGCCGGGATTCACCGCGGCCAACCAGCTCATGGGCCGCATGGCGCGGCTCTGCTACGATCGAATCGGCTGACCGGGATGGTGCGCGCCTGACGATCGATCGGACGGTCATCGACAAGACGGCGGCCGTGATCCGCTCGCACGTGCGGGTCACGCCGCTGCTGGCGGTGAGCGGCGCCGACTTCGGCCTGGCCGGGTTCCCGCTCGCGCTCAAGCTCGAGTTGTTCCAGCACGCGGGCTCGTTCAAGACGCGCGGCGCCTTCGCCAATCTCCTCCTGCGCCAGGTGCCCCCGGCGGGGGTGGTCGCCGCCTCCGGTGGCAACCACGGCGCCGCCGTCGCCTACGCCGCCATGCGGCTGCAGGTTCCGGCAAAGATCTTCGTGCCGACGGTGTCGTCGCCCGCCAAGATTCAGCGCATCCGCGAGTACGGCGCCGACCTCGTGGTCGGCGGCGAGCGCTACGCCGACGCACTGGCCGCGAGCGACGAGTGGGTGGCACGCACCAGTGCGTTGCGGGTGCATGCCTTCGATCAGCACGAGACATTGCTCGGTCAGGGCACGCTCGGACGGGAGATCGAGGCCCAGGCCCCCGACCTCGACACGCTGCTGGTGGCGGTCGGCGGCGGCGGGTTGATCGGCGGCATCGCGGCCTGGTACGGCGGCCGCATCCGGGTCATCGGCGTCGAGCCCGAGGCCGCGCCGACGCTGCATCGCGCGCTGCAGGCGGGGGAGCCGGTGGACGCGCCGGCGGGTGGGATCGCCGCCGACTCGCTGGCTCCCCGGCGCGTGGGCTCGCTGATGTTTCCCATCGCCCAGCGCGCGATCGCGCGCGTGGTGCTGGTGAGCGACGACGCCATCCGACAGGCGCAGCAGGCGCTGTGGAGTGCGGTGCGAGTGGTGGCCGAGCCCGGCGGCGTGGCCACCCTGGCCGCGCTGCTGAGCGGCGCCTACGTGCCCGCCGAGGGCGAGCGCGTCGGCGCCGTGATCAGCGGCGGCAATACGACGGCGGTGGACTTCGAGCGGCCTGCTGCCAGCGGATGAGGACCTCATGGGACCCTCCGGGGAGGGGCTAGACTCGGGCCGCTCATGCATCGCGTCCTCCCGGTGGTGGATCATCGCCGCGCTGACGCTCGCGGCCTGCGCCAGTCCGCCCCTCTACACGGAAAGCACGCCGCCGACCGTCATGATGACCGCGACCGCGGCCGGCGTGCTGGACATGCGTGGCACCTATCGGGAGGCCCTGTGCCGTCGGCTGGCGGGCTCCTCCTACTCGTGCGACGGCGTGCTCCGGCGCCTGCCCGGGGAACCGGCCCCCGATCCCGCCTTCGCCTCCGTGCCGATGTCGGATCTGGCCGGCCGCTATCGCGTCGGCTTCGTCCCGGGCTTCATGGCCGAGTGTGTGAAGGGGATCATCACGCCGTTCGCGGACGTGCTCACGGCCCTCCGCGCCGCGGGCATCGACGCCCGCATCCTGGACGTCGGCGGGCGGGGAAGCACGGCGGAGAACGCCGAGCGACTGGCCCTGGACATCACCGCGTCTGCCGACGACACGCGGCCCTTCGTGATCGTGGCCTACTCCAAGGGCCTGCCCGACGTGCTCGAGCTCCTCGTCACCCGACCGGCGGCCGCGGCGCGCGTCGCTGCCGTCGTGAGCCTCGCGGGCGCGTCGAACGGCAGCCCGCTGGCCGACCGGTTCCGCTCGACCTATGAGCTGCTCGTCGCGAGATTCCCGCTCGCCGACTGCCGTCCGGGGACAGGCCAGGAGCTCGACGACCTTCGTCGCGACGTCCGCCTCGAGTGGTGGCGTCGTCACGCCGCCGCCGTTTCCGTGCCGATCTTCACGCTGGTGACCGCGCCCCGGCGCGAGCGCGTCTCACGGCTGATGCGGCCCGCCTACCTCACGCTGGCCCGTCTCGAGCCCCGCAACGACGGCAACCTCTTGTGGTACGACCAGATTCCGCCCGGTTCTCGTCTGCTCGGCTATCTCGACGCCGACCACTGGGGCGTCGCCACGCCGTACGCCGAGCAGATCCCGATCGCGGCCCCATTCTTCGCCGACTCGGTGCCCCGCCCGTCCATCATCGAGGCCGCGCTCGAGGTCGTCAGCACGTCGTTGCCGAGCGGCGCGTGGTAGGCGCTGAGCGCAAGGTCCGCGCTCGTGCGCCGCGGCGAGCGTCTACTGCCAGCGGATGAGGACCTTGACCTTCGGGTACTCCGGCATCTTGCCCTCGACGTCCACGATGCGCCATCCGTCCGGCGCTTCGAGCAGCAGGTTGTTGTTGCTGATGCCGATGAACTTCCCCCAGCTCTTCGGCACGTTCACTTCGTACTTGGCTGCCGGCGGCGCCTGAGCCAGCGCGGCGTCGGGCGTCACGCCCTCGAGCACGCTCGGCAGCAACGGCCGGACGGCGATGACCACGAGGGCGACGGCGATCACGGTCAGAACGATCTTGGTGTAGCGATCCATCAAAGCCTCCTGGGTGTGGGGTTGTCGGGGAACGTCATGCACACACGACGAGGAATCTATGCCGGAGCGGAATCGACTCAGCTGACGCGCCCAGGCCAGAATCGGATGCCGGTGCGCGCGTAGCCGCCGCCGAGGCCGATCGGGGTGCCGTCGGCCCGCCAGCACGAGGCGCCGGTGAGGGTCCCGTCGGGGTCGAAAGCGATGGCGCCCATGCCGCCGGCGACGTGGGCCAGCGGCACCACGCGGTGGCCGCGGGCCGCCAGGCCCGCGCGCACGTCGTCGCCGATCGCGGCTTCGACCTCGAGCTCCTGACCCTGCGTCCACACGCGC
>Ga0111538_10012111_pt1 | contig 11403 bp, 6 predicted proteins | sample SoiMethybrSBSTD1_FD_79669 | JGI IMG/M metagenome (GOLD analysis project Ga0111538, IMG submission 79669) | Bulk soil microbial communities from a Populus tree surrounding site in Tennessee, USA - Soil MetaG P. TD hybrid SBSTD1 (version 2)... | ecosystem: Environmental > Terrestrial > Soil > Tree... | reverse complement strand
GATGGCTCGCTCGGCGACCCGATCGGAGACTTTGGTTTCTGGGGTGTCTTGCCGGCAGACGTCGAGTTGGTCAGAGGCGCCACGCTGCATATCGAACGGGAGCCGTATTGCGTGGCGACCACGATCGATCTCGCGCCGCTTCGGCCGGGAAAGAACGATCTCGGCGACGTCGTCGTCCCGGTACCACCCGAAGAGATCCTGCTCGCCACCGCCGAAGTGCGCGCCGCGGGGCGCAACGTCAGCGCCGATGCGCAGGCCTGGCTCCCTGGCGCGGTGACTCGCATCGAAATCCGGCAAGGCGATCGCATCGCCTTCCGCGGACCACCGCCGTCGCGCCCCCTCGAAATCAGTGCCCGGTGCGTCGGGTGTCTCGAGCGCACCGTTCCCGTGAGCCTCGGTGGACACGCAGTACTCGATCTGGAGCCGGGGGCCTCGCTGGCAGTGCATGCACTGTCGCCACCCGTGCCAAGGCAGTTGTGGTGGGCGACGCTGATCGATGCCGATGGGCACTGGAACCGGACCGACGACCGCTTCGCGTGGGACACGGTGGCTCCCGGCCGCTACACGCTGCGTTTGTTCGTCGCGGAACGGTGCGTGCACGAGGTGACTGCACTCGACGTCACGAGCGGAGCGAACGTCTGGCCGCGCGACGGCAAAGCACTCGATCTGCGCCGCAGCGCCGAGGCCTTCCACGTCGATGTGCGCGCCGCCGACGGTCGCGAAGTCCGGTGGCCCAGCTGCTTCGTACTGCCGGTGGATCGCGGTGCACCACCCGAGGAACGGAGCAAGTTCCGGTCATACCCGCCGAGGTGGTTCGTGCCGCAGCCGCAGCCCGTCGAATTCGTCGTCACGGCGCGGGGCTTCGTGCCCGTGTGCATTCCTGGTCCGTCTTCGGACACCGTGGTTCGCTTGACACGCTGCACGACGCTGCGTGTGCACACGGCACCCGGCGACGAAGTCCGGACGATCGTGCGCGTCGTCGAAGACGGCGTGCGCGATCCCTGGCTGCGTGCGTTGGACACGGAGAACCTGCACGATTCGTGTTCGACCGACGCCGAGGACGAGCCCCTCGATCTCATGTGTGCACCGGGCACGATCGCCGAGGTCGTCGTGAAACGCGGCGGCGTGCAGGGCACACCACAGCGCGTCGTGATCGGTCTCGAAACCGTCGAAGTCCACGCGCGCTAGTTCTCCGTGGGGCATGGCCGTAAGCCTCGCATAAGGGTTGGCACGCCGGGGCGTGGTTGGAACCGCGCCGTCATGACTCGCCTCGAACGCCCGATTCGGCTTCGAGCTCGCACCTTGCCCCCGACAGCGCTTCTCGCCTTCGGCTGTCGACCATCTGCGAGGCCGCATCTAGGATTCCCGCCGGAATGACGCACGCGCTCTCGCCCGCATATTGCGCGATCCTCGTCGCTTGTGCGGTGGAATCGCCGCACGATCGCGAGTTCGTCTCCCAACAGATTGCCGATCGCGGCGGTGTGACGACGCGCCCCGAGACGACCACCGAGCAGATGCCGCCGGGCACGCTGCTGGCCGATGGCTTGACGGAGCCCGAAGCCGTGGCGATTGCGCTGTGGAACAACCCGGGCTTCCAAGCTGCGTTGACGGATCTCGACGTCAGCCGAGCCGAGCTCGCCGAGGCCGGCGCGTTCAAGAATCCGGCGCTCTCGGTGTTGTTCCCGCTCGGACCCAAGCAGCTCGAGCTGACCGTCGAGTTTCCGCTCGATGCACTGTTGCATCGCCCGCATCGCGTGTTGATCGCCCGCATCGAAGTCGAGCGAGTCGCCGCACAGCTCGTTCGCTCCGGGCTCGACCTGATCCGCGACACGCAGCTCGCGTTCGGGGCTGTCGTGTATGCGAAGCAGCAGGTCGCGCTGGCGGAACGGACCGCCGCGCTCGCGGTGCGCCGCGCGCAGCTTGCCAGGAGCCGCGCTCGCGTGGGGGAGATCGGCGAGCACGAGGCGCAAGCCGCGAACGCCGTTGCCGCCCGTGCCGCAGCCGACACCACCAAGGCACGTGGGGAGGAGGCCCTGGCTGTGCTGCAACTGCTCGGTCAGCTCGGGCTGCCGCCGGAGACCGCGGCGCCCGTGCTCGTCGCCGAGATCGAGCCAGCGACACCGCCGCCGGTCGCGGAGCTCGAGAAGATTGCCCTGGCAGCACGTCCCGACCTGCGTGCTGCCGAGCTCGTGGTCGAAGCCGCGGGCGAACGGGTGGGGCTCACGAAAGCCGAGGTGTGGCAGATCGGGCTGCTGGCGGACATCGACGGCGTGACCGGAGACACGGATCAGGTCGGGCCCGGCCTCGTGATGGAAGTGCCCGTGTTCAACCAGCGCGGCGGGGCAATCGCGAAGGCGGATGCCGAGGTCAAGCGCTCGGTGGCCCGGCTCGCGGCGCTGCGTGCGAACGTCGTGCAGAACCTGCGCCAGTGCTGGCAGCGCGAAGATGCGCTTCGCAAGGAGCTCGAGGAGCTGCAGCGCTCGGCCGTGCCGGCCAGTGAGCGCGAGATGGCGGGGGCAACTCATGTTGTCGCCGCAGGGGAAGAGGGCGAAGACGTGATGCTCGCGGCACGGGAACACGAGCTGCAGCTGCAGCACCAGGTCGCGGACGCAACCACCGCGTTGCACGATGCACGCGTGCAACTCGTGCACGCGGTCGGACGGAGACTGACACCGTGAGAACGGCTGCGCGGCTCGTCCTCTTGTTGGCGTTCGGCTGCAGCCAAGCACCGGTTGGTGCTGCGCCATCGAAGGCGCCGGCGAAGGTCGAAGGCGCCGTGCCGGAAGCACAGGTGCCCGTGGTCACGCTGACTGCCGACGCGGAGCGCAGGATCGCGCTGACCGTCGCGGCGGTGACGGAGCGCGAAGTCACGCGACGTCGTGCGTTTCCCGGCGTCGTTTCGATCGCTGCGGGTCGGCGCTCGCGAGTCGTTGCTCCGTTGGCGGGCCGGCTCGAACTGCCGGATCCAAAGAAACCGATCGTCGCGGGCGCGGACGTCAGCGAGGGACAGGCGTTGTGGCGGCTCGTGCTGTTGCAGCCCGATCAGGTGCTGCAGCGCAGCATCGCGAACAGGGACCTCGCCACTGCGCAGGCGGCGTTCGACGCGGCCACGGTACGGCAGCGGCGCGCGGAGCAGCTGAAGGCCGATCAGTCGGGGAGCCAGCGCGCCGTCGAGGACGCGACGCTTGCCGTTGCGACCGCGACTGCGAGCCTCGCCGATGCGAAGTTACGCATCGCGACGTGGGACGGATCGCTGCTGCGTGCCGACGGCACGATCGTCCTGACGTCGCCGCTGAGCGGTGTCGTCCTCGAGTGCGAGGCCGTGTCGGGTCAGGTCGTGAGAGAGGGTGCGTTGCTGGCCGAAGTCGCTTCCTTCGACCCGCTGTGGATCCACGTCGCGGTGCACGCGGCCGAGGTTGCCGACGTCGACACGCGTGCTCCCGCGCAGATCCGGGGGCTCGGCGAGCTCGACAGCGCGTCGTGGTCGGAGGCTCCGGTTGCTGCGGCGCCGCCGGTTGCGGCCGCAGCGAGCGGCTCCGTCGACCTCGTCTACGAGTTGTCCGGCAAGCGGCCGCTGCGGCCGGGCCAGCGTGTGCTCGCGATGGTGGTGGCGCGTGGCAGCAGCAAGCGCCTCGTCGTGCCGCACGCGGCAGTCGTGCGAGACGCGTATGGGGGCAGCTGGGTCTACGTGCGTCGCCAGGACCGCGAGTACGTGCGCCAGCGAGTCGAGGTCGCGTGGGTGGAGGGCGGCGAGGCCGTGCTCGGCGAGGGTCCCGCGCCGGGAGCCGAAGTCGTGACCTCTGGAACGGCGGAACTGTTCGGCGCGGAGTTCGGCCAGGGGAAGTGATGCTGCGATGCTGAAGGGCCTGATCCGAACCTCGCTGCGCTTCCGGCAACTCGTCCTCGTGCTTGCCGCGATGCTGCTCGTGGCCGGCGTTCCGTTGGTGCAGCAGGTGCCGCTCGACGTGTTTCCCGAGTTCGCGCCGCCGCTCGTCGAAGTGCAGACCGAGGCACCCGGCTTGTCGACGACCGAGGTCGAGCAGCTGATCACGACACCGTTGGAGCACGCGCTGAACGGCGTGCCGTGGCTCGCGACCTTGCGTTCGAAGTCGGTGCTCGGTTTGTCGTCGGTCACGCTGCAGTTTGCGCGAGGCACGGACCTGATGCGAGCGCGTCAGCTCGTGCAGGAACGGACTGCGTTGGTCGCCGAGAGCCTGCCTGCGCTGGCCTCACGGCCCGTGCTGCTGGCGCCGCTGTCGTCGACCAGTCGATTGCTGAAGATCGGCGTCACGTCGGCGAAACACGACCAGGTCGAGCTCTCGACGCTGGCAAGGTGGACCATCCGGCCGCGGCTGATGGCGATCCCGGGCGTCGCGAACGTCGCGATCTGGGGCCAGCGCGACCGTGAGCTGCAGGTGATCGTCGATCCCGATGCGCTGCGCGCCAACGGCGTGACGCTGTACGACGTGCTCGAGGCGACCGGCGATGCCGTTGCGCCGAGTGCCGGCGGGTTCGTCGACACGCCGAATCAGCGGTTCGCGGTCATGCAGCGCGTCGGCGTCAACGACGCGAAGGCACTCGCCGACGTCGTCATCGACGGCGCGGCCGGCGCCCATGTGCGGCTCGGCACCGTCGCTGCGGTAGGCGAGGGTTTTCCGCCGCCGATCGGCGACGCGGTGATCGACGGCGGCACCGGCCTGCTGCTGATCGTCGAGAAGCAGCCGTGGAGCAACACGCTCGAGGTGACGCGCGCCGTCGAGCGCACGCTCTCGAGGTTGCAGCAGGACCTCGGCGACGTGCGTCTCGATCCGACGATCTTCCGGCCCGCGACGTTCATCGAGCAGGCGCTCGGCAACCTGACGAACGCGTTGTGGATCGGTTGCGTGCTCGTCGTCGCGGTGCTGCTGCTGTTCCTGTTCGACCTGCGCACGGCCTTGATCTCGTGCGTCGCGATCCCGCTGTCGCTGCTGTCTGCGGCGCTCGTGTTGTCGGCGACGGGCGCGACGATCAACACGATGGTCCTTGCTGGACTGGCGCTCGCGCTGGGTGAGGTCGTCGACGACGCGATCATCGACGTCGAGAACATCCAGCGTCGTCTGCGCTTGAACCGCGCAGAGGCCAACCCGCGGCCGGTGCTGCGAGTCGTGCTGAATGCGTCGCTCGAGGTGCGCACGTCCGTCGTGACTGCGAGCGTGATCATCGCGCTGGTGTTCCTGCCGGTCTTCTTCCTGCCGGGCCTCGCCGGCGCCTTCTTCCGGCCGCTGGCACTCGCCTACGTGCTGGCCGTGCTCGCGTCGTTGTTGACCGCGCTGACCGTCACCCCGGCGTTGGCCTTGTTGCTGCTGCGCAACGCCAGCGGCGAGGGCAGGTCGCCGGTGGCTGCTGCGCTCGTGCGCGCCTACCGCGCGGTGCTGCCGGCGCTCGTCCGCCGCCATCGGCTCGCGGCCGGCGTCGCGGTCGTCCTGCTCGCCGGTTCCGCGGTGCTCACTACGCATCTCGGCCGATCGTTCCTGCCCGACTTCCAGGAGTACGATTTCTTGATGCACTGGGTCGAGAAGCCCGGCACGTCCTTGGAGGCGATGAAGCGCATCACCGTCCTGGCGAGCAACGAGCTGCGGGCCGTGCCCGGCGTGCGCAACTTCGGCTCGCACATCGGGCGCGCCGAAGTCGCCGACGAGGTCGTGGGCCCGAACTTCGCCGAGCTGTGGATCAGCGTGTCGCCGGACGCCGATCACGATGCCACCGTCGCGCGCGTGCAGGCGATCGTCGACGGCTACCCGGGGTTGCAGCGCGACCTGCTCACGTATCTGCGCGAACGCGTCAAGGAAGTGCTCAGCGGTACCTCGGCTGCGATCGTCGTGAGGCTGTATGGCGAGGACGTCGCGGCGCTGCGCAGCTCCGCAGCGCGCGTCGGCAGGGATCTCGGCGCCGTGCCCGGCGTGGCCGATCTCAAGGTGGAGCCCCAGGTGCTCGTGCCGCAGGTCGAGATCGTGCCGAGGCCCGACGCACTGTCGCATCACCGGTTGTCCGCCGGCGCACTGCGTCGCGTCGTGGCGACGCTCGTGAACGGCACCACGGTGGGTGAGGTGCACGACGGCACGCGCGGCGTGCCGGTCGCGGTGCGCGGCGCACCGCGATGGCATCAGGACCCGACCGCACTCGCGTCGCTGCCGATCGAGCTGAACGACGGCGGCTGCGTGTCGCTCGGTCAGCTGGCAGACGTTCGTGTCGTGCCGGCACCGAACGTGATCCGACACGACGCCACGTCACGCTGCATCGACGTGTCGTGCAACGTTCGTGGCCGCGACCTCGGTGAAGTGGCTCGCGACGTCGAAGCGGCAGTGGCCAAGACGCGGCTGCCGGCGGGCCAGCACGTCGAGGTGCTGGGTGAAGCCGCGGCGCTCGCCTCGGCCACGGATCGCATCCTGCTGCTCGCGGCGTTCTCGCTGCTCGCGATCTTCATGCTGCTCCACGTCGAGTTCGGGTCGTTCCGCCTGGCCACGATGGTGTTCGCCGGCGTGCCGTTCGCGCTCGTCGGTGGCGTGGCCGCGGTTGCTCTGACCGGAGGTGTGATGTCGCTGGGTTCGCTGGTCGGATTCGTGACGGTGCTCGGCATCGCCGCGCGCAACGGCATCCTGCTGGTCAGCCATTGGCGGCATCTGGAGCAACGCGAGGGGGAGCCGTTCAGCGCCGCGCTCGTCATCCGCGGCGCGTGCGAGCGGCTGCAGCCGATCCTGATGACGGCTCTGGCGACCGCGCTCGCGCTCTTGCCGATCGCGCTCGGCGGCAACAAGCCCGGGCACGAGATCGAGCACCCGATGGCAGCCGTCATCGTCGGCGGCCTCGCGACTTCGACGCTGCTGAATCTCGTGCTGTTGCCGCCGCTGTATCTTCGTTTTGCGCGTGCCCGGATCGGAGCGAGGTAGCCGCATGCGCATCCTCCTCGTCGAAGACTCCGAAGTGCTGCGGCTCGCGCTGACGAAAGGGCTCGATGCGAGCGGGTTCGTCGTCGACGCCGTCGCGGACGGGCAGCAGGGATGGATCTACGCGAGTCGCAACGACTACGACGTCGTGGTCCTCGACCTCATGCTGCCGATGCTCGACGGGCTGTCGGTGTTGCGTCGCTTGCGCGAGGCGGGGTCCTCGGTGCACGTGCTGGTGCTCACTGCGAAGGGCTCCGTCCGCGAGCGGATCGAGGGCCTCGCAGCCGGCGCCGACGACTACCTGACCAAGCCGTTCGACTTCGGCGAGCTGGTCGCCCGCTTGCAGGCGCTCGGCCGGCGGCGATACGCGCGCAAGGAGACCGTGCTGCGCGTCGGCAGGCTGACCCTCGACACGATCCGCCAGGAAGTGCGGCTCGACGACACGCTGCTGCCGCTGTCGCGGCGCGAGTACGGCCTGTTGCGTCTGCTCATGCTGAAGAGCGGCACCGTGGTCTCGCGCGAGGCGATCGAAGACCATCTCTACAACGAATTGACCTTGCCGAGCAGCAACGCGGTCGAGAGCGCGATGTCGCTGTTGCGTTCCAAGCTGCGTGCGGCTGGATTGCCGGACGCGATCACTACCAGGCGGGGTCATGGCTACGTGCTCGAGGTGCCGGAACCGTGAGATCCATCCGTTTGCGCGCTCTGCTGGGCGCCGTCGTCACCGCCTGGATCGTCTTCGCTGTTCTCGCGGTGGTGGATCACCGCACGATTCGCGACCTGCTCGTCTACCATTTCGACGACGAATTGCGGACGCACGCAGGAACGATGGTGTCGTTGGTCCATCTGGACGGCGATCGGCTCGTCATGGAATTCGAAGAGCGGGTCCTGCCGTTCTATCGCAGCAGCCCCAAGGCCGAGTACTTCGAGGTATGGGAGGGCAGCGGCAGGGTCATACGCCGGTCGGAGTCGCTCGGGGAGAACGATCTCCCCGCGGAATGGGGGACCCCCGAGGAACCCCGCATCGTGGACCTGCAGTTGCCGGACGGCCGACCCGGTCGGGCGATCGGCGTGCGTTTCGTGCAGGGCGCGCACACGATCTGCATCGCGGTCGCAGAGGCGCGCCAGGTGCTCGACGACGCGTTGGCTGCGCTGGTGGTCTCGAGCGTGTGGACGGCCGCTGGTCTCGGGACCGCGCTCGCTGGTCTGTTGTGGCTCGTACTGCGCACGGGTCTGCGGCCATTGCAGGAGCTGTCGGTGCGGGTCGCGCGCCTCGACGTCGGTCACCTGCCCGAGAAGGTCGGGATGGGTGTGGTGCCAGTCGAGATCGCGCCGGTGGTCGCGCGGCTCGACGAGCTGCTCGGACGTGTGCGCGCACTGATCGCGCGCGAGCGCAGGGTGACGTCGAACATCGCGCACGAGCTGATGACGCCGCTCGCGGAGCTGCGTGCGTTGTCGGACGTAGCGATGCGATTCCCCGAGGACACGCAGTATCAGCGTCGCGCCGCGGCCGCTACCAACGAGACAGCGAGGCGCATGCAGGCAGTCGCCGAGAAGGTGATGGAGCTCGCGACGGCGGAGAGCGGTGCAGCGCGAGTTCGTGTGCCGACGGATCTGGCCGCATTGCTCCGCGAGGTCGTCGGGCTCGCGCGTGCGCGCGGCGCGCAGCGGTCCGTCACGATACTCGTGGACGCGCCGGATCAGCTCCGAGTGGAAACGGATCCCGTCGCGATCCGCGTCGTGCTCGACAACCTCGCGCAGAACGCTGCGGAGCACGCTCCCTCGGGTAGCGAGGTTCGGGTAGAGCTCACGAATACGGATCGGGTCGTCTTCACCGTCCGCAACGTCGCCCCCGAGCTGACGTCAGAAGACGTGCCGCGACTGATGGAACCATACTGGCGCAAGGACATCGCCCGCACGAGCGGGACGACGCACGCCGGGATCGGGCTGGCGCTCGCTCGCGAGCTTGCGCAGCAACTCGGTGGTGGACTGACGACGAGGCTCGAACAAGGTGTCCTGGTCGTGGCGTTTCACTTGCCGCAGGCCGCGCGGTGAGTGACGAAGCTCGGCAACCGGAGAATCGTTCTCGCGACCGGACCGCGTGCGGGCAGCGCTGCGGCACCCACGCTGTCAACCGGCCGGCCCGTGGTAGTTGTGGCACACGTAGACGTCCGCCTCGAAGACGACGATCCCCCAGTACGTGACTTGCATGTGTTCGACCTTCTCGACATGGTCGAAACGCTGCGCGGCCTTGCGGACCATTTCGTCGCGCTGATGCGGACGGGGGAGGACGAAGATCGCGTCTTGACCGATGCGGGACGACGGCGAAGTCCAGTGGTCGAACTGCAGCGCCCGCTGCCCGAGCACGTTCTGCGCCAACGTTGGTTCGAGGCTGGCCGGATGCCCCGGTACTTCCTGATGTTCGCCCTCTTGCTCCCAGAGCCGGCGCAGACTGTGGCCGAGTTGCGCCGCGTCGCGATAGTCGGCCGCGAAGAAGAAGACGTTGCCTTCGATCCCGTCCTTCGCGTCGACCTGGTCCTCCCAGTACTCTGCCCTGCGCGCGACCTCGTCCCATCCGGCCCACGACGAGCCCCGACTGGCCGGTACGAATCGGATCAGCGGCGCGAGCACCATCGCGAGCGGCACCACAAGGAGCGACCACCTCGCCATTCGAAACGCGCGGCCGGCAGCCCAGAGTGGTCGCGACTGGTTCCACCAGACAACGAGCCCCAGTGCCAACGGCACGAACGCAGGCGCCAGCCAGTTGATCTTCACCTGGATCCACACCGAGCTGACGAGCAGGTATGCCGGCATCGGCGCGCCATAGGCGAGGATCCACATGGCTCTGGCGTCCAACCGCCATCGCCGCGCGAACCACGCGAGCGAAAACGGCAACAGGACCGCCAGCAGTGGATGGAAGACGAGGAACTGGCCCGTGACGACTTGGATCAGCCAATGAGCGCCGAACTCGCTCTTCGCGAATCTCTCCTCCGTCTGGTAGCGGAAGGACTCGAAGTCATTGGACACGTTCCAAACGATGACCGGCAGGAACACGAGCCCGGCCGTGACGAGCGCCAGATACACGCCGGGCCGGCGCAACTGCCGCCGCATCGCAGGATCGACGAGCATCGTGATTGCGCCGCCAATGGCGAGGAACACTGCCGAGTACTTGCTGAGCAGGGCCACGCCGGCCGCGGCGCCTGCGAGAAGCCACCAGCGAAGAGATCCGCTTCGCGCGCGCCACAGACAGAAGATCGCCAACGTCCAGAAGAAGACGAGCGGCGCATCCGGGTTCGCCAGGATGTGCGTAATCGCGAGGATCGGCATCGCCACGGTCAACGCGCCTCCGAGGCACTGTGCGCGGTGGTCGAAACCCCATGCTGCGAGCTGTCGCATGCAGAGCCACGCCGTGCCGACGCCGCAAAGCCAGGTGCCGAAACGGATGCCTACTGCGCCGTCACCGAACACCGCGGTTCCGATCCAGATCAGCCACGCGACCATTGGCGGGTGGTCGAAGTACGACAACGCCGGGTGCTGTGCGTACGTCCAGTAGTATGCCTCCTGAGAGAAGGCCGGCGTCGTCGCACACATCCACGCACCCAGCAACGCGACAAGGGCCAGCGTGACGCGGGGCTGCGAGAGCACCCTGCTCAGCACCGTCGAGCTCCAAGCACCGTGTTCGGTGCCAGCGTCGGCTGTCGGTCTGTAGAGCGCGAGCATCGCGAGTCCTTGTACCCACGAGGTCCGTGCGTCCCTTACGTGAGCCTTATGCGCGGCGATCCGCGCGACGCACTTCGTCATGCGGTCGATCGCTGACGCGCTGCGGCTCGCCGTTGGGGAACTGCCACTCGTGCGGCCTGGTCCGCGTCGAAGCGAACGGTGACGTGCTCGAGAACCGTCGGGCCCGCGTCGAGGAGTGGAGCGCGTCTCTCCGCGACAGCGACGACTGCGTCCTGGAGACCGTTCAGATCTTCCAGGCCCTGCCGGAGGTCAGGTCGCGCGAGCCGTTCTTGGCGGTCTTTCGCAAGCACGATCTGGCGTTCAAGCAGCGCAACAACGAGCTCGAGCAGAGGGTGCTCGCTGGCGCAGCCCTGGTCCGTGTCGTCCAGCGCGACGAGCACGCGGACGATGGCAACTGGCGAGGCTGGTTGCCGGCGGACCTAGCCCACGGCCCGTGCTGGGCGCCGACCGGAGAATCCGCCGGTTCAGTCGGGCATGCGGATCCACAAAGTGAGCTCAGGGAGACATTCGAATTGCGGAAGACAGCGCCAACCACTAATCATGGCGCGACCTGGGGACCGAGTTCTCACAGGACCGGTTCAGTAGTCAGCGCAGCCGGTTGCGCCGCCCTCCGGGTCTCTGCTCTTGGATTCAGCTCCCCGCGGTCGTTCTCAGTGCGCCTCACATACTTCGCGGGGCCGTTCGGTGAATCCAAAAGAGTGGAAATCGCATGGGTAATCGTTTGTACGTCGGGAACTTG
>Ga0111538_10012110_pt1 | contig 11403 bp, 7 predicted proteins | sample SoiMethybrSBSTD1_FD_79669 | JGI IMG/M metagenome (GOLD analysis project Ga0111538, IMG submission 79669) | Bulk soil microbial communities from a Populus tree surrounding site in Tennessee, USA - Soil MetaG P. TD hybrid SBSTD1 (version 2)... | ecosystem: Environmental > Terrestrial > Soil > Tree... | reverse complement strand
GCCTCGTCCCGCCGCCCGGCGCGCAGCTCGGCGGCCGCCAGCGCGTAGCCGTCGTCGGGCGTGGCGTCGGCGGCGCGCCCGACCAGGCGCAGGACCTCCAGCGCGCCGTCGACGTCCTTGCGCTTCTGCAGCTTGGCCGCCAGCGCGCGCAGGCCGCTGCCCGCTGCGTCGCGATCGATCTCGCGCGCGAGCGGCAGCAGCGCGTCCGCGGCCTGTCCATCGCCGACGCGGGCCAGCGCGTTCGCCAGCACCGCCTTCGCCAGCTTCTTCCCCGCCGCGCCGCCCTCGACCAGCGTGCGGATGCGCGGGCGCAACAGCCGCGCCAGCAACACCGCGCGCTCGCCGTCGCGCACCGCGAGCAGCGCCCGCGCCAGCGCCGCCGGACCCTCGGGCCGGGCGCCCAGCGCGTTGGCGGCGGCCTCCGCGCGCATCCGGTCCTGCGTCGCCGTCAGCACGCCCGCCAGCGCGTCGGCGGCCGCGGGCGTCGCGATCTGCGCCAGCCGCTCGATCGCCAGCAGCGCCCGCTCGGCCTCGGCGCCGATCGCCAGCTTCTTCAGCCGCCCGACCAGCGCGTTCGGGATCTCGAGGCTGGCCATGGTGTAGAGCGCCGGGCGGGCCAGCTCCGCGGGCGCGCGCTCGGCCAGCTCCATCAGCGCCGTCGCGATGCGCGCGCCGGCCTTCCCGCGCGCCGTGAAGCGCAGCGCGACGATCGCCTCCTCGCGGACCGGCAGCGGCTGGCGCTTGTCGCGCGCGAACGCGAGCAGCGTCGGCAGCGCAGCCGGATCCTCCAGATAGCCGAGAATTTTGAGGCTGCCGGTGACCAGCGCCGTGTTGCCGCCTCCCGTCTTCGACGGACGGCCCTTGGCGCGCACCAGCTTGGTCACCTGCGCGAGGTAGCCGGCCTTCTCGCGCGGCGTCGCGTCCTTGACCCGCTGGCGCGCGGCGAGCGCCCCGGCGCGCGCCGCATCGACGTCGGTGGTGTCCAGCGCCGCCAGCAGCGCTGAAAACGCGTCCTTGCCGCCGACGCGCCCGAGCACCTCTTCCAGGGCGCGCCGCTCGATGAGGTCGGTCGTCGCCGCCAGCCGCTGGCGAATCGGCGTCACCGCCTCGTCGCCGAACGCGATCGCGGCGTCGATCGCCGCCCGCCGCACGGCATCCTCCCGCGACGCGAAACACGGGAGCAGCTTCGCCATCGCGCGCCGCGCGTTCTTGGCGGTCGCGAGCCGCGCCAGCGCCTCCAGCGCATGCCGCTGTACGGGCGCGACGCCGCCGGCGGCGGCGCCCGCCAGCGCGTCGATCACCACCGCGTCGCGGGCGCCGATCTCGCCCAGCACGATCGCGGCGGCAATCTGACGCTCATGCGCCTGGCTCGCGAGGAGAGCCAGGATCTTGCCGAGGGGCGAAGTCGAGCCAGCCATGGTCGGCGCGCGCCCGCGCGCCGCTACTTCTTCTTCGCCGCCGGGCCCTTGGCGGCGGCTGGCGCCTTCGCGGCGGCAGCCGTCGTGTCGGCGGCAGCCTTCGCGGCGGCCGCGTCGCCCGCGGCCTCGGGCGGCGGCGCGGGTGGCGCGGGCGGCGGCTTCTTCGCCTCGGCGACCCGCTTGAGGTTCGCCAGCCCCTCTTCGAAGTCCTTGCCGATCATGCCGTCCATCGGCTTGACGACCGACATCGCCTTGGTGACGAAGTTGTGCTTGCCGTCCATTGCCCAGGTGACCTTGGTGGTCGCCGGGGTCTCGGTCTTCAGCGTGAAAGACACCTCGGACTGCGACTGGAACGGCTCGATGAACTCCAGCTTCTCCGCGACCTTCTCGCCGGGGCGCGAGTCGACGATGGTCATCTTCCCCTTACCCACTTCCTTGTTCCCCTCCCACGAGTAGGTCGCGCCGACGCCGGAGGTTGTCGCCGACAGGGTCCGCTTCATCGCCGGATCCTTCTTCTCCCAGGGCGACCACTCCTTCCAGACCGACAGATCGTCGATCTGAGCGAAGACCGTGGCCGCGGGTGCATCGACGGTCGTGGATCGTTCGACGTGATACGCGTCCGGGCGCGTTGCAACGTACGCAGCTGCGGCGCCCAACAACAACACCAGAACCAACAGGACCTTGGACATGTGTGCCTCCGCCGTTGGGAAGGGCGCAGCGTACCCAAAATCGACCCTCGCCACCAGATTCGGGTGCCGCGATTTCGGCCTCGAAAAACGCGTAGTTTGCAGCACAGCCATTGGCGATGGTGCGGATGCTTACCAGCGTTGCACCCCGGCTTCGACGGCGTTAGTCTGCATTTTCCGTCGCACGGCCCCCCATGCTTTTCCCTCCCGCGACCGTGGTTGCGATGGTGCTGAGTTTCGTCGGCGCCACGCCAGCTGAAATCCGTCCCGCTGCACGTGGCGGGACCGACGCCAGTGCGTCCGCGCCGGCCTTGAAGATCGCGGCCGGACTGTGGGCGCCGAAGAAGGCCGCCAAGCCGCGTCCGCCGCGCGACGACAACGACGCGCGCGAAGAGGAGCTGCTGAAGCCGGCGCGCGCGCCCGCGGGTGGCGGCGACAGCGGGTCGAGGCGGCGGCGTCCGATCAAGATGGACGACAGCGCCGAGGAGGGCGACGACGAAGGGGCGGAGGAGGGCGACGAGGAGGACGACGAGGACAGGCCGAAGGTCGTCAAGCGTCGCAAGCGCGTCGTCGAGGAAGAGGACGAAGAGGCGGAACCGATCGCCAGCCAGCCGTCGGTCATTCCGCGTCTGATCAACTTCCAGATGGGCGGGGCGATGATGAGACGCAGCTTCGCCTACGACGCCGCGACCCAGCAGGGGGACAAGGGTTTCCGGCTGGGCTATGCGCTCGCCCTCGAGAGCTTTCCGCTGGTGTCGCAGCCGAGCGGCTGGTATCGGACGCTCGGCGTCGGCATCCAGTACGAGAAGCAATACGGTGATGCGACCACCGAGATGCCGATGACCGGCATGTTCAACGGCTACAACTTCAGCCAGAGCCGGTTGGGCTTCGACGCGCGTTACGCGATCCCGGCAGGTGAATGGGTCATTGTGATGCCCGCGATCGGCTACGGCCGCATGAGCGCCGATCTCGAGCGGACGCCGCCGCTCATGCCGACGGATTGCCCCTCCACGTCCTCGCAACCGTGTTTTGCCGACGTCGTCGCGACATACCTCTCGATGGACCTGCACATCCGCGTCGGGTTCACGCCGACGTTCGCGATGTCGCTGTCGGGCGGCTACCTGCTCGGGATCGCCGTCGGGAAGGGGATGGATCAGATCACGGCCGAGGTGCCGGGCGGTTCCATGAAGGGTTTCCACGTCGATGTCGGCGCGTCGGCGCTGATCGCCGACTGGCTGGCCGTGCAGGCCACCATTCCGATTCGCCGCTACAGCATCGCGCTGGACGCTCCCATGACCGCGCCGTACCGGGGCGCGACGGACACGTATTACGGCCTGATCGCCGGCATCGCCGTGATGACGAAGTAGCGGCTAGCCGCGACGGCGGCGCCGGGCGGCGACGAGAATCGCGCCGAGCGCGAGCAGCAGGCCGCCGGCCGCGGGCGCGTCGCCGACGGCGCAACCGCACGCGACCGTGCCGCCGTTTCCGCGCGAGCCGCCCGTTCCGCCGCCGGTCCCGTTCATCGGGCCGCCCCCGGCTCCGCCCCTGCCGGCGCCACCGCCGGTCGAGCCTCCGGCTCCGGTCGTGCCGCCGCGGCCGGTGATGATGAAGCCGCCGCCGCCGCCGGTGCCGCTCGTCCCGCCCATACCGGTCGGTGTGATTGGCGGCGGCGCGTCGCACATGCCCTGCTGGCAGGCCGCGCGCCCCGGACACATCGCGCCCGTGCACGCGTCGTCGCACGAGCCCCGGCGACAGACCGTTCCCGCCGGGCAGGTCATCGTGTCGCAGCCTGTGTCCACGCAGTGGCCCTCGCGTGGGCCGCTCATCGCGCACACCTGGCCCGCGGCGCACGCGCGGCACTTGCAGGTGCTGATGCAGGCGCCCATCTCGCACACGGCGCCCGGGCACGACACACCCGCGCATGGATCGACGCAGACGCCGAGCTGGCACCGCTGGCCGAGCGGGCAGACCACGCCGTCGCAGCCGCCGACGCAGACCCCCGCCTGGCACACCTTGCCCGCCGGGCAGTCCATGACGGCGCAGAGCGGATCCTTGCACAGCCCGTCGGTGTCGCACCTGAGGCCCACCGCGCACGGGAACTCGCTGTCGTCGCACAGGCGGATGCACACGCCCTTGCTGCAGACGAAGCCGGCCGTGCACAGGCCGCTGCCGTCGTCGATCATGCCGTTGCAGTCGTTGTCCAGGTTGTCGCACTTCTCCGCGGTCGGCTTGATCGCCGGCTTGCAGGAGATGCCGGCGCCCACCTGGCACTCGGTGACGCCCTGCGAGCAGATGCCCGGCATCGCCGTCTCGCACGGCTCGCCGCCGCCCTCGCAGATCACGCCGTCGATCCGGAACACCTTGTCGTTGAAGTCGCCGTCGTTCCCGAACCAGGTCATGTCGTTCGCGCCCTCCCAGTCCTCGAACGCCAGGTAGTAGGAGTTCGGCAGCTTCTTCGACAGGTAGGTGAGCGACATCTTCCAGTAGCCCGGCATCGTGCAGTTGGTGCACAAGGCGTTGCGGTCGTCCTCGGAGTAGTAGACCCGCGAGATCGCGGGCGGGTTGCCGAGTCGCTTGAGCAGCACGAAGCCGATCAGCCCGCCCGTGTAATCCGCCGACGAGCGCACGTCGGTGCTGGTGATGACCTGGCCCAGCGGCATCGGGAACGGGCCGATCTGATGAATGGTGGCGGGCGCGGCGGTCGGGCTGGCCGGCATGTTGTACCAGGCGAGGCCCGCCTCGGCGCCCGATTCGCTGAGCACCAGCGTGGCGGCGAAATCGCACAGCGGCTGGAACACGCCCGGATCGATCGACGCGTTCGCCGTCTCGCTGATCGCCTCGCCATTGGTGTCGAAGTAGTTTTGCAGCCGGATCTCGCAACGGCCGTCCTCGCAGACGCGGCCGGCCGGGCAGGTCACGTTTGCGCAGCCATTCGTCAATGGCGGCGCGGGCACGGTGATGCCGTTGGGCTCGCGCACCTGCGCGAACGACGCGCGGCCCCCCCAGGCGAAGGCGGCGGCGACGACTAAGTAAACAAGGGTAACCCGACGGGGCGGATCACGGCGTGGCTGAAGCAAGGCAGACCCCCCAGCGCATGGCTAGAGTGTCGATGTCTTCGGCGGTCGGCTCAACAAATAAATTGTTAGGGTTCATTACCGAGGCGTACTGGCCGGCGGGGACGTGGCTGAGGCCGAACGCGTGGCCGACTTCGTGGGCGATCGTGATCGCCAGGGGCTGTCCCGCGAGGTCCGTATTGATGAAGACCTGCCCGTTCGGCGCGTCGTAGAGGCCGTGGAACGGGGGCGCGGCGGCCTGGAAGCGGATCGGGAGCCCGGGCTCGCCCCGATCGACGGCGAGCGTCAGGCGCGTTCCGGCGCGTTCGTTCCAGAGTGCGATCGCGGCGCGGATGCCGGAGGCCTGGGCATCCGTCACGTCCGCGTCGGCAACGAGCGGCAACGGCGCGCAGGCATCGAACAGCACGGGATCGCCGTTCTCGAGGTCGCCGTCGCCGCAGCCGACTGCGAGGAACAACAACAGGGTGACGGTGACGAGGCGCAGACTTCGTGCCACGTGAAGGGCCGCATGCTATCCGCCGCTCCGGCGCGCGCGAAAGCGAAAACGTGAGCTCGACCGTGGTTTGACCGGCTCGACCGTTGCGCCGCGTCCTTGTAGATGGGGCCGCGATGGCCATATCTACGAAAGGCACAGGTCAGAGGGGCAGGGGAGGAAATCATGAAAAGGGTGGCACTGATTGCAGCGGGCCTGCTCGCCTTCGGTTTGACCGCGGCGCGGGCGGATGTCGGGAAGACGGGCAGCAGCGGCACGACGGTCACCGTCGAGCCACCGGCGCCCACCAACGCGGACGTCAACGTCAAGGCGCCGCCGGGGAGCGAGGTGGACGTGACTGTCAATCCAGCGCAGCCGAGCCCCACGCCGCCTTCGGCCGGCGCGCCGGGGGAGCCGGGAAACGCGCCGCCGGGCAGCGTCGACGTGAACGTGACCCCCGACTCGCCGGCGCAGCCGGCGCCGCTGGCCGCGCCGAGGCCTGCAGAGCAACCGTCGGTCAAGCCGCCGGTGAGGATCATCGACGCCAACACGGCAGCGATCTTCGGAGGCGTGACCGAACCGACGGTCCCGGTGCAGCCCTTGCCGGCGCCAGGCTACTACCACCACGGTGCTGTGCACGACACCGCGCACACCTGGGTCGGGCGGCTGGGGACCGGCCTGCTGGTGGGCGGCGGGTTCGAGGACTTCACCAACGACAACCTGCGCGGCATGACCGGCGGGGCCGGGACCTGGAACGCGCGCGCGATCGCCGGCACGCGTCAGTTCGTCGGCGTCGAGGCGGCCTACGTGGGCTCGGCCCGCGGCGTCGACGCGCTGGGTGTCCAGTCGAACGCCGTGCTGGTGTCGAACGGCCTGGAGGGTGCGGTGCGCCTGAACGTTCCGGTCGTGATGCGGTCGCGGCAGCTGCTGGAGCCGTTCGGCTTCGTCGGCCTCGGGTGGTCGCACTACCAGGTGACCAATACGAACACCAACACGTCGGACCTGGCGGCCGACGATGACATCATGTCGTTGCCAATGGGCGGCGGGCTGGAGTACGCGATCGGCCGCTTCATGGCGGACGCGCGCTTCACCTACCGCGCGACCTACTACAACGACTTGATGCGCACGGGTGGCAACCTGAACAACTGGGGCGTCAGCACGCAGGTCGGCGTCAGCTTTTGAGGTCCCGCGACGGGGCTCCGGCGGGCGAAAGCCCGCCTGCGCCCCACGCGATCAGCTGGCCGGTACGCGTCGGGTTAAGATGACGGCGTGGCGGTGCTGCTGGCGCTGTTCGGTCCCAAGCGGGGGGTGCGCCTGGAGATCGACAAGCAGGCGACGCTCGGCCGCTCGTCCGATGCCGACCTGCAGCTCGTCGACGGCAAGGTGTCACGGCAGCACTGCCGGTTCACGATCGCGGGCGGGCGCCTGGAGGTCGAGGACCTGGGCAGCCACAACGGCACGTACGTCAACGGCGAGAAGCTGACGGCCGCGCGGGTCCTCGCCGCCGGCGACGAGGTCGCGGTCGGCGATTCGCTGTTTCTCGTCGACGGCGATGCGGATGCCGCCGCGGCGCGTTTCGGAGACGCGACGCTGATCGTGACGCCCGGCAGCGCCCCGGCGGAGACGGGCCACGCCGGAGCAGGGCAGGCGCCTGCCGCGGCGCAGGCGCCGGTGTCGGCACCGGCGCCCACGTCCGAAAGCGCGCGGCTGGCCGCCGCATCGGCGCTGGCGGTCGAGCTCGCCGGCTGCCGCGATCTGGAGTCAGCGGCGCGCGCGGTGCTGGCGGCGATGGAGAAGGCGCTGGCGCCGAAGCGCGGATTCGTCCTGCTCTGGGACGGCGCGCAGGCGCTGGCGCGGCCGCTGGTCGGGCGCTCGGACGATGCGACCGTGTCGATCTCGCGCACCGTGCTCGAGCTGGCGGCGCGCCGGCGGCGGGCGGTCGCGGTCGAAGATGCCGTCGAGGATCGCGTCCTGCGCCAGGCACGCAGCGTGGTGCGCAACCAGCTGCGGGCGGTCGCGGTCGCTCCTGTGCTGGTCGGGGGCGAGGTCGCCGGGTTCCTCCATGTCGATCGCGAACGCCCTCAGTACGCGGCCGACGACGCCGCGCTGCTCGACTGTTTTGCGTCCGCCTTCGCCCTGGGGGGACACCTGCGCGCACAGGCCCCGGCGCCGGCCGCGCCGGAGGACGCCGGCCGCCCGGGCGGCGCGGGCGCTGACGCGCCCATCGGGGTCAGCGCGTCGTGGCGGGCCGCGCTTCGCGTCGCGGACGCCAGCGCACCGGCGACATCGACGGTCCTGATCACGGGCGAGAGCGGAACCGGGAAGGAAGAGATCGCCAGCTACCTTCACCGGCGCAGCCCGCGCGCGGCGGGGCCTTTCGTGGCCGTCAACTGCGGCGCGATCGCCGAGACGCTGGCCGAGAGCGAGCTGTTCGGACACGAGAAGGGGGCCTTCACGGGCTCGACGGGGTCGCGCACCGGCAGCATCGAGGCGGCGGACGGCGGAACGCTGTTTCTCGACGAGGTCGGCGAGCTCTCCGCCGCCATCCAGGTCAAGCTGCTGCGCGTGGTGCAGGAGCGGGTCTTCTGCCGCGTCGGCTCGACCATCCCGCGCCGGGTCGACGTCCGCTTCGTCGCCGCGACCCACCGCGATCTGGAAGCCGACGTGCGCGCGGGCCGTTTTCGCGAGGACCTGTTCTATCGGCTGGCCGTGATTCGCATCAGGATCGCGCCGCTGCGCGAGCGGCCCGAGGACGTCGAGCCGCTGGTGCGGGCGCTGCTCGCGCGGACCGCGGCCGCCCTGGGCCGCCGGGACGTGGGCATCGCCGATGACGCGCTGGAGGCGCTGCGCGGTGGCCGCTGGCCCGGCAACGTCCGCGAGCTGGGCAACGTGCTCGAGCGGGCGTTGGTGCTGCGCGCGCCCGGCACGACCGGGCCGCTCACCGTCGACGAGGTGACGGCGTCTCTCGACGAGGCGCCCCGCGCGGCCGGCGCTGCCGGCGCGACCACGCTGGCCAGCAAGGTCGATGCGCTCGAGCGAACCGAGATCGAAGCGGCGCTGCGGAGCGCCCGCGGGGTCAAGGCCCGCGCCGCCCAGGCGCTGGGCCTGTCCCGCCCCACACTGGACAAGAAGCTGGCCGACCTCGACATCGACGTCTGGCGCGGCCGCGAAAAATAATGATCGCGTGGGCGCAGACGGGCTTTGCCCGTCGGAGCCCATCGCGGGAGCTTCGGCACTCCCCAGGGTTCTGAACAAAAAAAACCGCGAGCGGTCGAGGCCAGAGGTCTTAGGCCCCGACCGCCCGCGGTCCCCCGCAACGGATCGGTTTGAACTTACAGAGACCGGACGAACTGAACGATGTTGTGCTGGTTGGCGCTGGAGAGCGCGTTGAACGCGTTACGCGCCGCCGCACCCTGGCCGTCGTGCGCGCGGACCGCGCACGGGATGTCGCCGCAGCGCCCGTCGTGCAGCAGGTGGTTCCGGAAGCGGATGCCCCAGAGCGGCGCGGTCCGCATCCTCTGCGTCACGGCCACGCTGTCACCCGCGTTGCCGATGCGATCACCCAGCGCCCCCATGTCGTGGGCGAGGAAGTCCGAGTAGGGGTTGAAGGCGAAGTTGCCCGGCACCCGGATGCTCTCGCTGCCCGCCGCGTCGATGGTGACCGGCGCCGGATTCGCGGGCGTCCGGAAGGTCGTCGGCGTGTGGCAGTTGTTGCAGCCGACCTGCGAGAACAGCGGCTGGCCGCGCGTGATCGAGATCTGGTCGCTGAAGTCGCGCGGGGCCGGCGCCAGCGCCGTCATGAACACCGCGAACAGGAACACGTCGTCCTGGATCTCGGTGCGGTTGTTGGCGCACGAGCCGACGGCGTCGTCGACCTGGGCCCACTGCGCGGCGGTGAGGCCGCCCGGGTTCGTTCCTGTCTGCCGCGGCGCACGGTCGTCGCAGTTGGCGGAGACCGGGACGCCGTTGGGCGCCGATTCGATCGCGAACGCGTTCAGGCTGACGCCGCGGAAGCAGCTCTGCGTGGTGATGCCCATCTCGTTGACGTAGGCGTCAGCCGAGAACTGCGTCAGGCTGGGCACGCCCGCCTTCCACCCGAAGCGGGTGACGCGCGTCGAGCCGACCGACTGGGTGGGATCGCCGGGATTCGGAACGGCGATCTGGCCGCGATTGACCGTGCCTCGCGTCGCGAGCGGCTGTGCCGCCGCCAGGCCGTCGAAGAACGAATCGGGCATCGCGTCCACCAGACCGAGGCCGAAGGTCGGCGTGGTCAGGCGGCCGACGTTTCGCACCGTCGCCTCGGCGGGCTCGACCTCGAGCGGCACGTTGCAAGCCGCGTTGTTGAAGCCCGGGGTCGTCCCGTTCGTGAACAACTGGCGCAACGAGCCGCCGCGGTTGGCGAGCGGGTTGAAGACACCGTTGTCGAAGCGGCCGAAGCGCCGCTCGATCTGCTCGCCGGCGCCGCCGATGGCGCCGTTGGTGTGGCACTGGCCACACGCCGCGGCGTTGAAGATCGGTCCGAGACCGTCGTCGGAATTTTCGAACGCGTTGAAAGCCTCGTCGGCTTCATCCAAGAGATCGTCGTCGGCCTGCAGGCCCGGCAACCGATCACCGAGCACGGCTGATGCCGTGGTCGTCGTGTCATCCATCAGGTCGCTGCAACCGGCGACCATCAGTGTCGTTGCGAATAGCAACTTGCTGGTCTGTTTGAATGTCATGGCGTCTCCTCCGCGAGAAATGCCTTATCGCTGCAGCGACACTGTCCCCGACGCGTGTCCTCCCCTGCTGCAGCCGATTGGTTCCGGATAAGTCGCCCTGGAATTCCGGAGCAGGCAGTTCGCGCGGGCAATCCAGGAGCAATTCGCATTGCGCGAATGAACATGGGTAGTTAGGCGCGCGAATTACAAAGATCCCTGTAGCAGCCGCCGGCAACGTTTCCGGGGTAGGTCAATATCGGGAAAGATGCTGGCGCGGAGCAGGAAGCTGTACACAAGAAAACGGCCGAAGCGGGAGGAGGCCGCTTCGGCCGTGGAAAGCGTCTGCTCATTTGCAGCAGACGAAGTTTTTTTGATGATCTACAGCGAGCGGACGAACTGCACCAGGTTGTGCTGGTTGGCGCTGCTGAGCGCGTTGAAGGCATTGCGCGCCGCCGCTCCTTGGCCGTCGTGCGCGCGAACCGCGCAAGGTATGTCGCCGCATCGTCCGTCGTGGAGCAAGCGGTTGCGGAAGCGGATGCCCCAGAGCGGCGCGGTCCGCATCTGGCGCGTGGTCGCGACCGTGTCACCCAGCCCCTGCGCCGGATCGTCGGGAGGCGCGTCGCCGATCATGTCGCCCAGCGCGCCCATGTCGTGCTTCAGGAAGTCGGAGAACGGATTGAACGCACGGTTCGCCGGCACCCGGATGCTCTCCGACCCGGCCGCGTCGATGGTGATCGGTGCCGGGTTCGCCGGCGTGCGGAAGGTGGTGCGCACGTGGCAACCGGCGCAGCCCGCGCTGGTGAACAGCGGATCGCCGCGGGTGATCGAGATCTGATCGCTGAAGTCGCGCGGCGCCGGCGCCAGCGCGGTCATGAACACGGTGAACAGGAAGACGTCGTCCTGGATCTCGGTGCGGTTGTTCGTGCACGCGCCGACCGCGTCGTCGACCTGCGCCCACTGCGCGGCGGTCAGGCCGCCCGGGTTGGGCCCGGTCTGGCGGGGCGCCAGGTCGTCGCAGCCGTCGAGGAAAGATCCCGCCGGCGCGTTGGGCGCGTT
>Ga0111538_10012109_pt1 | contig 11404 bp, 29 predicted proteins | sample SoiMethybrSBSTD1_FD_79669 | JGI IMG/M metagenome (GOLD analysis project Ga0111538, IMG submission 79669) | Bulk soil microbial communities from a Populus tree surrounding site in Tennessee, USA - Soil MetaG P. TD hybrid SBSTD1 (version 2)... | ecosystem: Environmental > Terrestrial > Soil >... | reverse complement strand
TGGGATCCATTATTTTTGAAAAGATAGATCTTATTATATTGGTGTACTATGTGATATTGTAATTCTGGACTATTTAGTCCCATATTTCTATTTAGTCGATCTACTTGACCTTTTAGATCTGCTTCAGTTTTTGTTGTTGTCATTGTGTTAATCTCCTTTCGATTTTCGATAGGTTCCTGCTTGCAAGATCACACATTGCTGCAGCGATCTTGTTAGTATATTCAAATCTTTCTATTAAGTCTTCGAAAGATTCTACGTCTAATGTTTTTTCAGACATGCCTTAGATTTGGTATATCGGTTATATATACCCATAACATTCTAGAAAAATTAGGCTAAACTAATAAAATACGAAATTTGTCTAAGTCCGAAAATATAGATTTATTCAAAGTTACATCTTTCCGAATTTTAGTTACATCTTTCCAAAGTTACATCTGAGTGGAGTAAAATATGAAAGTTACATCTGAGCGGAGTTTTGACATGATATGCATTTATCAATTAGACTTGATTCAAAATCAAATTCATTATTGCATTTTATGCATTTTCTCATTTTATAATTTTATCAGTGTTAAGAAACATATCATTACAATTGCTGATATTAATGATACTCCAAACAATTTGTCCATATAATCGAACTTCGTATCTTGTTTAAGCCTTATCTTTGTTTATACAATCAGTGTTTAAATGAATCATCTCTTTCTAACATCCTCTTCCATTTTTTAGGGTTATTGCATTCTATACATATGTTTATTATGCCGTCAAAATAATCCATAATAGATTCATCTTTTACTTTATGACAAGATTGGCATTCTAATTCCATTATACTAACATAGACTTTAGAACATCTGCCATAGCACTATATCTTATTACATCATTATCGCTTAGTTTTTGGTCGCCGCAGAAATGTTTTACTAATTGATCTTGTAGACTTATTATTTTGTCTTTCATTCTGCTTTCTAATCCTGTTACCACTTTTTCTCTATCCTGATTTTGCCAACAACAAGACTCGTCGTCGCTATCGTCGTTATATTCTTCATCATCATCATCTGATTCAAAGTGTTCTTCATACACATTTATTATTGTTATAATTTACTATATTTATCTTTTTTCATATGCTCGGTTTTTATATGATCTCGGCTTTTTTGTATGCTCGGCTTTTTCTGGTACTACGTTTTTCTATGATCTACGTTTTTAGATATGTGCGAGAAACTTTTGCGCTCGGTGCTTTCAAATGGCGAAGTAACCGCTCGCTACACTACGCACTTTTATCGTTATTGTTCAGAGAAACTTTGCTAGGGGAGACTGACCGGCTATACGGTCAATGCGATGAATTTCACTTTTTGCTATATGAAGTAACCCCCGGCGACACTACTGAACATTTATCGTTACGTATTGGGAGAGGAACTTTTGTAAACAGTGCTATTTGCCCCTTTAGAGGACATGTTTTTCCCAACGAAGTATCTGTTTACTACACTACTCACCATCGTACTGTCGTATTTCCTGTATTACTGTCTTAGCATCACGCTCGAAATATGGAATATATTTCAATATGTTCTCTGACCATCCACCTACTAATAATACTTTTGGATCTCCTCGTGGTACCTGTGATGTACCATATCCTGCTAGATCAAATGAGTATAGATAGCAGTTTGGATTTATTTCTTTCTTGTATTTATTCCATTGTTGAGCAATACTATTACTACCACTAATACCATATGCAGAATAGTATGAATATCTACTGCTAGAGTCATAGCATTGCATATCACTGAATAATAATATTCTGTCTACTTTGATTTTATTGTATAATAGATAATCTAATGCTAGATATGCGTTTGTAGCCATACCTACATTTGTTCTATCTGCTTTTATTGCTCGCTCAAGTATGCTTGATCTCTCTGAATAGTTTAATCTTGCAAACTCATCGCCAAATACACCACTAATGCTTTTTTGCGTCAACTTTGTTGCTATGGCACCTAGAATTGCACCTACCATTCTATATGTAACTTGACTCTTTTCTGATAAGTTTGAATCCATTGAACCTGAGTTATCTGTAAATACTGCTGTTATGCCATCTGTCTTTGGAATGTTCTGAATTGATATATCCATTGCATCTTCTAATGCAGCCATTAATAGGCTAGCATCTGGATTTGTATGTCCTTCTATTGCTTTGTATGCACTATAGAATCTAAATGGGAATTGTTTGCTATTTAATATGATTTTTTCGTCTTTCAGTTTATGTACTGGTACTGTTAGATCGCATTTATGGTTGAGAAAGTTTCTTAGGTTTCTGAGTATTGCCATAATTGGCATTTTTGGTATAATTGCTTGCCATGTTTCTTTATTGCTACCATTCTTTGAAATATATGTTTCCCATGTATCTGCTGCCCCTAATGTTCCTTTTACTATGTCTTTGTACAAAGACTTTTGTTCGTCTGTTACTGGTTTTGGATGAACTAATCGGAATACATCTAGCATACTAACGTCATTGTTTGAACCATAATACTTTGCGAATTGATATTTGTTAAAGTTTCGAAGTGCATTGTTTAATCCTTTTCTAAGAGCATTTGGTAACATTGTATTTTCTGTTTGGTCGCCTATATCGCCTATAATGCTTTTTATATAAGATATCACTTCTGCTGGTTCGTCTGCTCTTTTGATAATGCTTGATGTATATTCTTTCACAAATGGTTTTGTTGATTCTTTAAGTGCTGCTTGACCTAATAGTACAATTGGAATACTGCGTAAATATAGTTTATTGCGTGCATATCTTGCTAATTGTAATACGAATTCTGGATCTTTCTTTGCTACAATACCAATGAGTTCTACTATACGTTTTTCTGTATCACCTGTTTCGCCATAAAACTTTGGTTCATTTACAAGGCATGTTGATACTCTAGTATATAATTCTGTAATTGGATCTAATTTGAATGCAAGACCACCTTCATAATTTGTCGTCTTTGAGGTTCCAGATTTAACTCTTGAATTAAACTTCATATCTTATAGTAGTGTAGTAATGTAAATATATAGTTTTCGTTAATACAAAAAATTCTTAGACTTCTAAATCCACTTCATAATTATCTATGAAAAGGTGAATTCCTTTACCATCTACAACCCATTCCATAACTCTACCATTTCTATGGCATAAAAAATCTTCTACTTCCTGCTGCCACTGGTACTTATACATCTGGTATTGTTACCTTTCTAGATTTTGGATGGGTTTTATTATGACAACCAACACATAATTCTATGGTATCTCTAAGTGGATCATAGTCATGGTATTGAATATGGTGTATATCTGTTTTACAGTTAGTTCTTCCGCATTCTGAACATACCCCAGTTCTTGGATTTAAACCCAACCATACACGTTTATTTTTAAATGTAACTCTATATTGTATTAGGTTGTGAGTTCTGTTGTAACATTTACGACATTGATATTTACCATCAAGTTTATACCAATTGTTACTATATGATGTGTTTGAACCACAATTAAAACATTGTTTAAACATCAGGGATACTCACTTGGTCTACGAAACTAAGGAACGTTTCTGCCATCCAACAATTATAACATACATTACAGTTCTCGTTATAGACTTCTATTGGTGCTTTCTTACAATGTTCACATTTAAACGCTTGAACGACTGAATTTCTTTCTTTTTGCTCTGCCTTCTTCAACTTCTTCTTTCATCTCATCATCTGGATCTACTTGACCCATTGCTGCTGTTGGTTGTTTCAATGTATTCTGTTCTCCATCTTGTTTTTTGCCCGTACCCTTACAAATTTCACAATCTTCGGCATTTCCAGGTAGCCTATTATATCTTTCGTCTACCGTTTTATTATCCATGCCTTCATACGCCAATACCACATTATTTTTAAATCCTACACGCTCAATCTTTTCTACTTCTTTGCGTAATGCTTCGTCTCCTTTCGTCAAGTCTTCATTCGTATAATGTAGATATGATTTAATTTTAGCGTCGGCTTTTGTAAAAGTTTCAAGTAAATCGTCTTTCATGTCATGTACTATTACGTCTTTAACATCTTTTAGTTCATGCCATAATAATTTGAATGAATTGCTTCCATCGTCATAAACCTGTACCTTTTCTTTATCTTCACTCATTGACTAAATATCACCTTTTATTGCTTAAAAACATTATTTATTATCAATCTTCCATTGTCTACATACTGGACACATTGGTGCTATATATTCTATTTTGCAAATTTGACATTTCATTTCTGATCATAATACAAAAACTTCTTTGTATGCGTCTTAAAGTGAGGACCGTAATCATGCCATAGGTTTACCATCATTTCTTCGTTGAAATTGCGCCCAGATTGTCTAATTTTATCATATTTTTCTCTATCTATCATGTTCTGCTTTATATCCTGCTACTTTTAAATCATGTTTCTTTTCTTCCTGTTCTCTATATGTTAAACCGATTGCTTGTAATACCATTAATATAATACCTAACCAAAACATAGTATTATCTAAATTATCTGCTTTCCAGTCTATACCAAATACATAAAACGAAGTTCCAGGTTGACTATTGATTATAATTGGTCCCCAGATTAACCATGTTAGGAATATATATCCTATAGTTCCGTATCCATTAGGCTTCATTGCTATTTTAACTCCCTTTTCAATTCTGCATTAATTTTCTTCATTGCTTTGTGAGGACATTCTTTATACCATTTTCTAGTACAATTACAATTGAAACATAATACCTGAAATATTGGTGGAAAACCATTCCTAATTGCCCATAAATATGTAGAATTACCACTTGCTAGTTTTTGTTCATTTCTATGTTTATTACCACCGTTTATATGATCCAAAGTTAGAAATTCATATTGTTTTTCTCCACAACATGCACATTCTAATTTACCATCTGAATAATAGTCTAACACTGTTTTTCTAATTTTTGCATTATAATTTCTACTATATTGTAATCTATGTTCTCTGTGTTCTATATGGTATTTCTTATGCCAATTTGATTCACGTTTTTTTCTATTATATTCGTTGTACCGAGCCAATTCTTTTTCATTCATATCTCTAACTTTCATTTTTATTTACCTCTAGGCGTTTTCTGAAAAGTGCTCGCTCTTTTGTTGTGTCCTATGTGCTCTACCGTAGAATATATTGTATGCTATTGTGCTTTTACTGTTTGGATCTATTTTCACTTCTTTAATCTTCTCCGGTTTTGCTTCGACTACCTTTATTTGATTCTTATCTGTAACATTTATAGTTTTCCCTTGTTTCTTCATCTCTTTCTTATAGAATTCTTCTGGTGTCTGAATTTCCTGTATTATTACGTTATCGCATATAGTTTCTATTGCCTTTGAGAGTTCATTTGCTTGTAATATTTCTACTGCTTTGTAAAATAGGTCACCTGCAAATATGTCTCGTTCTTCGTCACCTACTATTGGCTTATTGAATTTTAGACCACAACTTTTATCCCATTTTACATCTTTCAGTATTCTTGGTGAATCAGGATCTTTAGGATCTTTTCGTACCTCTCTCTGTATTGTGAATTCTGTATTATTACATTTAGCACATTTTATATCAAAATGGTTAGGACATTCTATTTGTAATTGGTTTGTTTTATCTAATATCTTGACTGTCGTTTTATCGCCTACCTGTTCTCTAGTTGTTTCACGTCTAATTGGTACTTTTATAACGACGTTATTTTCCTTACCCAAACGGAATATGTACTCGCCTGTTTGTATGAAATCTACTTCACCGGTTCCATGATTGCCATAATCCCAATGTTTATGCATACCTTTGATCATCCAACCTAACGTTGTATCTCTGTTCTTTTCGTCCTGAACGTTCTCTAAAATGTTGGTGACTTCTGTACCGGCAATTAAGGCTACCTGCATTAGCGGAATCAAACGTTTGTCGTGATATGACTTGCAGTAGCCTAATGCTTCTTTATCTAATTTCTTCTCTAAACGAAATATGAATACCTGACGTGCTACATCTGCTAGATATTTACTTATTGTGTCATGTTGTGCCGCCAATTTTTGCAAATATTTGTATGTATCTGAATAGCCCCAAAGTTCTTTTGGTGGTTGTAGTGTAGACTTTTTATTTCTATCTTCATCCGATAGTAATCCTAACATTCTCATTTTGTCTTCAAAGTTATTTTTTCCATGATCAATATGTGCCTTATATTCCGAAAACAATCTTGCTCTTATATCTCTATATTGCTGTTTTTCTGCCAAACTAAATTTACTTATTTGCTCAAAAGTTAAATCGAATTCTGCTAATGTATACATTAGAGTGTCGTCGTGGCTATCTAAAAGTTCCTTAAACTCTTTATCTGATATCTTGCGTGTTAAAATCTGTAGACCATGATCCGCTTCCTGATCATTAGAATCTCTAATTTTGTCGTATCTATGATCTAACCAATTTGTATCATACTCACTGCAAATTTCGTTTACATAATGAACCTGTGAATCTTTGGCATGTCTTTCTTTCATGTCGCGCTTGATTTGACCACATATATTCTGCTTATCAAAACCTTCTTTTAATTCTAATATTTTACCTGCATTGATAACTCGCTCTTTGATACTCGTAAAGAATTTTACTACGTCGTCTAAGAGTTTGTTATAGTTAGAATCATTAATATCTTTAAATACTCTTGGATCTTCCTTTAACAATCCCCTACGTTTAGGGATATTTATATTTATGGATTATGTTTCTTTTCGTTCGTCGTATTCTGGAACTATAATACCTTGTTTTATTAATGACAATAATCTACGTTCTGCCCAATATTCAGTATCATGTTTGATGGGTTTTCCTATTTTCTTTTCTCTACTTTGACGTACTCTCATGATACTTGTCAATCTATTCTTTTCTCTCCATCTTCTCTGTGCTTCACGTTTACTAAAAGACGTTTTATATGTTTTCATAGGATCTTTTGTGACGCCTACAACTTTTTTCCATGATGCCATTAATAGTATACTTTTTTCCTTGGTGAATGTTTGTTCTGTTTTCTGCCCCTAATTCTAACCTGTCTATGACAGCATGGACATCTTAACACTATGCCTGGTCTTGCTTCGCCTACCTTAATAAATTTTTGACATGTAGCACAGAATTTAAATCCATCTACACACCTATTAAATGTAGGTAGCCTATCACAATATCCTTTACAATAACCTGTCATTGAACATCTGGTACTGGTATATTTGGTTTTAAACCTTCAAGTATTCTTTTGACTCGTAGTTTTCGCATTTTTACTTTGAATGTCATGTATCCTGGTTCATCTCTTCTATGTCGCATTTTTGATATTTCTTCTTTGTGGCGTGCATAGTATGTTCCTTTATAATGTGATTTATATCTGACTTTTTGTTTGCACTGTGGACAGCGCCATATATCTAAGGCTACTTTCAGATCACAGTTGTTGCAGAAGTGATTTTTCGAGTAATCAATTCGTACCATGCCTTATTATTAGGCAAAAGGGTTTTATAAATCTTGCTGTTCTGTTTCGTCTTTAAACCATATTTTACAGCATGGACATGGCTGAGACTCACCATTACAATATCTAAAATTTTTTCTTATATAATGTAAATCGACTCTATGGTCGCAATCAGGACATTTAACTCTCATTTGAATAGATGTACTGGTTTCATTTCTTTTGGTTTAGACCATCCCTTATCAACATATTCAAATCGTTTTTTGCCTACTGAAACACCACTTTCATCTAAATGTTCACAATCACATGGAAAAACTATTGTTTCTCTACTTAATTCATCAGGTACGGTTTCTATTAACTTTAATACTTCTTTGACATTCATAGGTTTATCGTCTGGAAATCCTTTCATGCGTTCTGGGTACTTGTGACCATTGATATGTTTATAATCAATATCATTCATGAATTTTTCATATCTCTTTACTGCTGTTCGGGCTTTGTTTTTACGTTCTTTACCTACATTCGGATCTTTTAAAATTGATAGTTCGTTCATTAATTTCGTCTCAATTTCAATAACTGTATTAGTATCTGTTGTCATAGAACCTTTCTTTAGTTTCGATTTGTTAAGAGATGTTTTCATTAGAATTCATTTAATTTATGGTTCTTTGTGTCTATAAAATGTTTCGGTTTTTCTTTAAAAAACTGCTTCATTAATTTGGCATTACAATCAAATTGTTCGTCATTTCTATGATGTTCTAACATTACTGGTAAATCTGCTACTCTATTACATACGTTACATTTGAATCGTGGTCCGCTATATCGTCGAATAGTTCTGTATTCATCTAATTTATATTCATTTATTTCTTTTGTATTTACATATTTCTTTTGACCTCTTTTCATGCATCTATGTACTGAATCGTCTGTTTCGTAGGGATATCTGACTCTTTTACCCTGTTTGTTAGTTTCAAACCAGGGATCGCCTAAATGATTTTTCCATTTGATATCTTTACCACAAAAATTACAATGTTCAAAACATCCTGTTTTCTTGCAATTAGGACATTCCAATTTTTGGAAACGGTTCATCTACCCAACAACCACAACAGAGTCATTATTATACCTGCTGCTAAGGGATAAGGTATTAGTAATAATATGAATGTTTGTAATTGGTCGTGATCTTCCCAGAATGTCATTTATTTATTCTCCTTTTATTTTATGACAATAACAACACATGATTACATCTTTACTATTTCTTATTGCATCATGCCAACAGTGAAATATACAAGGAAATGTCATTTACTTATTCTCCTTTATTATATCCATATAATCTCTCATATTACAAATAGGACATAATCCCTTACCTGAATATTCAAACTTGCAAATTTTACAAATAGTCATTTACTTATTCTCCGTATTGTGATCGTCTATGACATGCAATATGTGACTTAGAAGTATATGTTTAATCCAACAAGAAACAAAAGGCAAATCATCTTTACCGCATAAACAAGTATGATTATTCATTTACTTATTCTCCTCATTTAATGAGCAATCCTCGCCATGTCTGTTTGCTTTCCACATTTTAGGGTCACGATTAATCTGACAAGCATTGCAGATATGTTCTATACTGTCTTTTACAACTTCTTGCTTGCACGAATCGCATTTGATTATAGTGGTCATTTCTTAATTTCCCTCAATTTCTACGATATCTGCAAAAGTAATAATATGTTCTTCACATTCAGACTCAAAACAGAAACCTATTGAATAAGTATCATCATGAATCAGACTGCACCAATAACCCTTAATAAAATAGGGACCAAAATAGGATTTTTTACTCGAATGTATCATTTACTTATTCTCCATTTGCTGTCCACAATGAGGACAATTATTTACTTGTGGATTTCTTAAAGTCCATTCTTCATTATGAGTATAAACATACCATGCGTGTTCCCATTGCGAAATTAACTCTTTATCGTTTTTAGGATATCTCTTATGATCTTCTTTGTACGCCTGTGCTAGTTCAATCGCTAAATAAATTGGTATTTCTATATTCATCTTTTATCTCCCAATATACATACATTTTCATCAAGAGGACCGCAGATATAGCACTGAAATTCTAATGCGCATAGTGTTTGGTTATAATCCTGTCCAAAGGCATCTATAGTTAGCGATAGTATCACAATGTAGAAACTTAACCAGATGAGTAATGCTATTAGGAGTTTCAATTCTTTTTGCACTGTATTATACATTTTTGATGTGCATATTCGTATTTTGATGTTGTAGTGTGCCATTCATCACAATAATGATTTTTTATAGTAAATGTGTATTCTCTTTCTTGCCAATCCCAGATTCTTTTACCACATATTTTACATTTCATTTCTTATTATCCTTTCTTTCCTTCACTTGCCAAAGAGTATCGCAGTTATAACAATATAGATCATTACTATTCATAATATAAAAATAATCTCCATTACATTTAGGACATATCATTTCTCTACTGGTCCTCCGTACATCTGAAAGCATGTACTGTTAAGATGTAGACTTGGTTTACTCATAGGTCTTTTTCCCTGTCCTTATTATTAATTCTTCGACAAATTCCATTGTTATATCTTTGTTTTGATCTTTTAGCATTTCATATATCTCTTGTTTAGTTATTATTATCCGCTGTTGTTCTCCCATTGATCCTCACCTATTCTGGTCTTTTTCTTGGCATCCAATGTTGCTAATACTTTTACTTTACCCGTCAATATATCACTAAAGTCTTTCGCTAATGAAATACCATGATATTGTGTATAAGTACCGTCGTGCTTTAGCGCCATTAATCTATAACATTCTATGCAATAAGGTATTGCTTTTGCTGGTGTATTTACCATTTTTTCTTCTTTACAATGAAGGCAAATTCCATCATTAGCAGGATCTTTATACCATTCACTAGGCTTGCTTACAAACGGTCTTATATCTTCTATCTTGTTATAACTAAATCCTTTTCTATTTTTCATTTACTTATTATCCTTTAGTAACTCTATTAGTTTTTCTGATATTTTGATAACTGCTGCTGACCATGCTGCTGACCTTGCTGCTGACCATGCTGCTAACTCTGCTGACCATGCTGCTGACCTTGCTGCTGACTCTACTGACCATGCTGCTGACTCTGCTGCTGACCATGCTGCTGACCTTGCTGCTGACCTTGCTGCTGACTCTACTGCTAACTCTGCTGACCTTGCTGCTGACCTTGCTGCTGACCACTCCTCATCACTAACTTTTTTGTAAGTCAGTATCTTTGTATGCAGTTCTATTATTTTATCAATGGATGGTTTTACTATTGGATTATCTGTTTCTTTACAAACTTCCTTCAATAGGAACAGACAGAATTTATGATATACTAGGTCAAGGTTTGTTCCAACTTTGATAGATTTTAATACTGTTTCTGGAAATATTTTTGCCTGTCCATTTGGTAATCGTTCAAACAAAAAGTCTACCAAATGAGCAAGCCATTCAGGTAATCCTAATTCTGTTTCAAATTTATTGTGACAACTTGAATGCAATATGCAACCTATAGCACATCCTTTTCCATTTGCCCAATAGGTTCCATGTATTAGTTCATCTGCTAGTCTGTGACAGGTTATCCTTTTTAGATATTGTTTTTTAATTGATGGTTTGTTATGATAGGCTTGTAGTTGTTTCAATCTAAATCATTCCAGTCCATATGAGGTTCCTTTTCTCGCTCATAATCTGAGTCAAAACAACAACCTTTGCACCATTGATGCTCTGTGGACCAGTCGTGATCACATGCATCGTCTTCAGGTTTCGTTTGTCCACAACTTTTACATTCAAACTCATCTTTTTCGTTTACTCGTGATATATTATCCAATTTTTCTTGCCATGCTCTTTCTAACTGTTTATCTGTTATCATAGATATCTATTTATCCCATCCCGCATATTTAAATATTTGTTTTTCCAGTTTTGGCATGCTTCGGTCATTTCTACTAGCAAAAATCGTGTCGCCG
>Ga0111538_10012108_pt1 | contig 11404 bp, 6 predicted proteins | sample SoiMethybrSBSTD1_FD_79669 | JGI IMG/M metagenome (GOLD analysis project Ga0111538, IMG submission 79669) | Bulk soil microbial communities from a Populus tree surrounding site in Tennessee, USA - Soil MetaG P. TD hybrid SBSTD1 (version 2)... | ecosystem: Environmental > Terrestrial > Soil > Tree... | reverse complement strand
TTGTCGATCGCGGCATTGGCGGCGCGCACGCGCTCGGCCGTCTGCTGGGCCGCGGTCGGTGGGGCGGCGGGCCCCGCGGGCGACGGCGCCGCCCCGGACTGCGCCCCGCCAGGCTGCACCCCGCCAGGCTGCACCCCGCCAGGCTGCACCCCGCCAGGCTGCACGACGACGGGCGCGCTCGGCGTGGGCGTGGGCGCGGCGACCGATGTCCGCATGTTCCAGGGAAGCGGCAGCTTGCCCCACACGCGGACGCCCACGCCCGCGGCCAGCGCCAACACGGCGAACGTGACCAGGAAGCGGCGGCCCCCGCGGCCGGGACGCGCGGCCGGCCCGTCGGACATCGGGAGAATCTCGTCGTGCCCGGGCGCCTCTGGCGTCGTCGCCGTGCGCAACGGTGTCCGCAAGAGAGGTGACGCCGACCGGGTCCGCAAGGTCCGCAGCGGCGCCGTCACCGGCCGTGGCTGCCCCGCTTGCGGCGGCTGCGGCCGCGGCGTCGTCTCCGGCGGCGGCGTCGTCTGCTCCGACAGCAACGGGGGCGGCGTCACCGGCGTCAGGACGGGCGTCGCCGGATTCCACGCCGGCGTCCCCTGCCGGCGCGCGTCCAGACGTTCCAGCAGCGCGTGCCCCAGCGACTCCTCCTGGGGCAGCGTCGGCATGTTCGGTGGTTCGTCGATGTCGTGCGGCGACGGTTCGACCTGCGGTTCCTTCTGGTGCAACCCGAGCAGATCGGCGACCGCCCGCGTCCGTCCCCACAGCGTCTTGACCAGGTCGTATTCCAGCTGCGCCATCGACTGGTAGCGCTGCGCCGGATCGTGAGCGAGCGCGCGCACGACGATGCGATCGAGGTCCTCCGAGAGCTGGAGGCGCAGCGCGCGCGGGCCGATGGGCTCGCCGTCGCGCTTCTGCGGCGGCTGGCCGGTGACCATCTCGTACAGCAGCGCGCCGACCGAATAGATGTCGCTGCGGTGATCGGTGACGCCACCCGCCGCCTGCTCGGGCGCCATGTATTCGGGCGTGCCCATCGCGATGCCCGGGTTCGTCAGCCGGTTCGTACGGCCGGCGCTGCGCGCGACGCCGAAGTCCAGCACCTTGACGAAGTCGGCCTGGCCGTCGCGCGCCACCAGGAAGATGTTCTCGGGCTTGAGATCGCGGTGGATCACACCGGCCGCGTGCGCGGCGGCCAGCGCCCGGCAGATCTGGATCGTGATCTCACAGGACCGGTTCGCATCCAGCCGCCGCTCGTGCGACAGCACGTCGGCCAGGTCGATGCCGTCGAGGTGCTCCATGATGAAATAGGCGCAACCGTCGTCGGTCGTGCCGAAGTCCATCACGTCGATGATGTTGGGGTGCCCGATCCGCGAGGCGGCGCGCGCCTCGCGCCGGAACCGCTCGACCAGCTCCTGCTCGGTCGAATAGTGGGGGTGGAGGATCTTGATCGCGACGATCTTGCCGATCTCGACGTGCTCCGCCGCGAACACGGTCCCCATCCCGCCCTCGCCGATCTTGCGCAGCACGCGATAGCGGCTGTCGATCACGCGGCCGATGAAGTCGACGCCCAGCGACTCTTCTTCGCGCGGGAACGCCAGCCCGGGGACGACCGGCCCGGCCGGGCGCGGGGCGACCGGCACCTTGGCGCGATCGAGCGCGGCCAGCGATATGCCCGGACCGGGCGCCGGGCTGACCGGCGGCATCTCGAGCTCCACGACGTCGCGCGGCGCCTCCGCCGGCGGCAAGGCCGGCAGCGCGCGGCTGGCGACGACCAGCTTCTCGCGCTCCATGCGCTCCTCGCGGATCGCGTCTTCGTACAGGCCCTTCACGAAGCTGGCGACGCGTTCGGTGTCCGCGCGCGGCGCGACCTCTGCCATCACGTCGGCCAGCGCCTGGCGCAGCTCCTCGGCCGATTGATAACGATCCTCGCGCGCCGGCGCCAGCGCGCGCATGAGGAGCTTGTCGAGCGCGGGGGTGATCCAGGGGGCCTTCGCCGACGGCGTCTGCGGGCGCGGATGGCGGACCAGCGACATCGCCGTCGTCGGATCGAGGTTGGCGAGCTGCAGGTACTGGTTCCCGGTCAGCAGCTCCCACAGCACGATGCCCAGGCTGTAGACGTCGGTGCGCGCGTCCGCGACCTCGCCGCGCGCCTGCTCGGGCGCGAGATACGACGCGCGGCCGAACACGACGCCGGGCGCGGTCTGCTCCTTCTTGAGCACGCTGCGCGCCAGCCCGAAATCGGTCAGCTTCACCTCGCCGAAGTAGCTGAGCAGGATGTTGGGGGGCGCGACGTCGCGGTGAACGAGATTCAGATCGCCGTAGCCGTGGACGTAGGAGAGAGCGCGCGCGACCTCGCGTCCCACGTGCAGCGCGACGTCCAGCGGGATGCGCGTCCGGGTGCGGACGCAGCGGTTCCAGATCTCGCGCAGATCCTTGCCTTCGATCAGATCCATCGCGATGTAGAACTCGCCGTCGATCTCGCCGGCGTCGAAGGTCGGCACCAGGTTGGCGTGGGTCAGGCGGAGGACGACCTTGGCTTCGTCCAGGAAACGGTTCGCCTTCGCGCGATCGCTGCGTTCCGCGATGATCTTCTTGATGACGCAGAACTTCTGGAAACCGGCGTCGCCCATGGCGGCCAGATAGATCTCTCCCATCCCGCCTCGCGCCATCGGCTTGAGTAGGACGTACTTGCCAAATCTGCGCGGATAGACCCCGGCCATCACCAACGAAGGCGCGATCGTAGAACATCCGGGGCGCGTAGGGAACCGAAGAGCTTGTGCGGCTAACGATACCGCCAGCTCTGCCAGGCCAGCCGAATCAGGCCCGCCACGAGCAAAAGGCCACCCACTGGAACCAGAACGACGGGCCAGCCCGGATCGCCCTCGTGCGGCGCGATCCCGCCCAGGGCGAAACCGACGGGGACGAGCAACGCGCCCGCGCGCACCAGCCCAGCCGTGCGACGCGCTGCGCGGGCGCCGGCGGCGTCGCTCTCGGACAGCGGCGACGCCTTCGCCACCGCCAGCACCACCAGCGCGAGGATCACCCCGTGCGCGTGCGCGAGGCGGAGGATCGTGTGGCGAAGGTTGTCGTCGAGATAGGCGGCCAGCTTGAAACCGTGGGCCGCTTCGAGCGCGAGGCCGAACAGCGCCCACGCGGCCAGCGACGTCCACCCGAACCGCCAGCAGCGGCGGAGCTCGTCGTTCATTCGCCGATCTCCAGATCGACGTCACGGGCGAGGGCCATCGCGCGCCGATCGGCGGCGCTGGCGGCGCGTCCGAGCTCGCCGCGCAGGCGGGTCACCACCCGCAGGCGCGCCGCGGCCTCGGCGGACGGATCGTAATCGGCGGCCAGCCCGGCGCCGGGCGCGGCGTCGGGGGCGACCAGGCGGCGCAGGCTCCGCCAGGCGATGTGGCGGATGGTCGGATAGCGATCGCTGACCATGACCTCGAGCAGCGTCCCGAGCCGGCGCGCGCGCTCGTCGGCGGCAAACGACGGCGCGCGGCCCAGCGCGTCCGCGGCGACCGCGCGCGCGACGGGCTCGCCCGCGAGAGCGGAGATCGCGGCGCCCACGCCGGCCTGTCCACCGGGAACGCCCTCGACGTGACAGAGCGTGCACGCATCGGGGCGAGCGGCGGATGTCGTGCCGCCCGCGCGCGGCGGCTTCGGGATCTCGATGCGGTGGCTGCGGTGGATGTCGAGCACGCCGTAGACGATGCGTGGCATGTGGCAGGCGACGCAACGCGCCCCTTCGCCCGCCGGATCGTGGTGCGCGTGCTGCGCGAGCACGGCGGGCGCAGCCAGTTGCGCGTGGCAACGTGTGCACATCTCGTCCGCTTTCACCCCCGCGAAGCGTTCGCGGATCTGGCCGCGCGGATCCCCCTCGTGCATGCCGTGGCAGCTGGTGCAGGTGAGGCCGCCCTGGGCCGCGCAGGCCGACTGCAAGAGGCCCTGGTATTCGTACGCGGTCAGGCGCGGCGTGCCGTCGTCCCAGAAGCGCGCGGCGAACGCGCCCGTCTGGCCACGCAGCGGCGTGTCGCGCCCGAGCGGCGCGCTGTAGCGCGCCAGATCGTCGCCGGCGACGAACGGATCGCCATGGGTCAGGAACGGACCGACGTCGGCGGTGATCCGCTGCCCGTGGCAGCGCCCGCACAGATCCGCCGCGCGCGCCGGCGCGAGGCGCGACGGGTTCACGATCGTCGGATCGGCGCGGCCGCCGAGGTGCAGCGCATAGCGCCGCGCCGGATCGGCGTTGGCGCGCGCGTGGGCGGCCCCCGGGCCGTGGCAGGCCTCGCACGCGATCCCCAGCTCGGCGACCGTGGTCTTGAAGTCGCCCGACGACGGATCGCGGCCCGGATTGGGCGCGACGTTGTGGCAGAAGACGCAGTTGTCGTTCCATCGCGTGACGTGGCGGTCGAACACACCGCCGCCGTAGCGCGGCCGCCCGGGGTCGTCGATGCTGGCGCCGTCCGAGAACAAAAACGCGCCCGTCATCGGAAACCAGCGCTTCTCCTCGATGTGGTACGCGACCGGCAACCGCCACAGCGTGTCGCCCTCCGCCGCCAGATACTGTTGATAGCGCCGCGACCCGACCGCGCGCACCACCGTGGCCGTGCGCGGCGGCGAGCCCGGCGTCGCGAACGTCATGCGGTACCCGCCGCCCGCGTCCCGATCCATGCGCGCCTCGACGCCCGCGTGGCGCAGGACCGCCCCCGAAAAGTCGCCCCGGACGTTCGCCGCCGTCGCCTCCGTCGTCATCGTCCGGTGGAAGGTGCGCGACCAGCTCGTGTAGTGGTCGGGGTGACAGCGGCGGCAGGCGTGCGAGCCGGCGTGCGCGCCGCCGTGGAGATCGCGCGTGGTCGTCAGATCCGCCGCCAGGGCGCGTCGCTTCGACCACGTCGCGGCGGCGCCGGCGGCCCCGAGGACGGCCAGCGCCAACACGATGTACGCGCGCCGGCCCATCCGCGCATCTTACGGGACCTGCGGGAGCGCGGTGAATGACCGCGCTTCGCTGGGCTGGGGGCGGACCTCGACCTTGACCTGCCGCCGTTGATGCTCAGGTTCGTTCTGTAGCGGTACCGTTGGGTGCTGGAGGGGCGGGGTGTCGATATTGTTCTTGCTGCTACGTCTTCTGACTGCGCCGACGCCGGCGTTGCCTGCGGCGACGGTCGCCGCCACGCCGCCCCCCACGCTCGCCGACGCCCGCGCGCACCTGGCGAGCATCGAGGCGGGCCCGGCCCGGATCCGGGCGCTCATGCGCAACGCGCAGGACACGCAGTACCACGCGGGCTGCGTCGCGCAGCGCCTGGCTGAGGCACAGGTGCACGTCACGCTGGCGCGTGACGAGATGCGACGCTTCGAGGGTCCGGCCTCGGAATCGGGGGACAAAGCTCATGCGGCCAAGCGGCTCGCGCTGATCGCGGAACGAACCGCCGAGGTCGAGCACACCGCGCGCATCTGCCTCGAGGATGAGCTGAGCACGATCACGGCGACCAAATACGAGGTCGAGGTGTCGCCCGCGGTGGAAGCGGCCGGCGACGTCACCAAGCCGGGCCCCCCTGCCCCGCTGCTGGACCTGCGCCCGCCCAAACCGTAGGCGCGCCCTGGACGCGATGCCGGTTGAGGGGCCTCGGGCTTCGGGCCTCAGACCTCCGGCCGGGGCACGGCCGTTCTTTCCCCCGGAAGTCCGAGGCCCGAGGCCAGAGGCCCTTAGCCGAACGGCCCGAGGCCCTTAGCCGAAGGGCGCGAGGCCCTCAGCCGATCGGCATTGGGCCCCAGGCGCGCTCGCGCTCACATGCGCTTGTTCGCGAGCGCGAGGCCGCTCTTGGCGCTCGCGTTTCCTGGGTCGATCTTCAGCGCGTCCTCGTAGGCCTTGGCGGCCTCCTTGTAGCGGGCCAGTCGGAAATGCGCGTCGCCCAGCAGCACGCGCGCCTTGACGCCGCCGCCACGGTCGGCCGCCATCCCGGCGGAGCGCGCCGCGTCCGCGTATTTCTTCTCCTGGAAGGCGATCTCGGCCAGCCCGACCAGCGCCATGCCGCGTTCCCGCTTGGACTTCGTCAGCTTCTCGAACATCTCGCGCGCCTCGGCGAAGCGCTCCGCGCGTAACATCCGGTTCGCGTCCGCGAGAAGCTTCTTGCCCTCCGCGCCGCCGGCCGCCCCCGCGCCACGGACCGGCGTCTTCGTCTTTCCGGCGACCTCCGTGTCCCCTTCCGGCTTGGCGGCCTCGTCGCTGTCGTCGGCCGCCTCCGCTTCGTCCTCGGCGGTCGTGCGCTCCGCCGCCGTCGTCGTCGTGACCGGCGGGGCCGGCGGCGGCACCGGAGCGGCGATGGGCGGCGGCGCCGTGACCACCGGCGCGCTGGCGATCGTGCCCTTGCCCCGACTGTCCGGGTGGCTCGCCCGCCCCACCCAGATGAACGCGAACGCCAGGCCGACCGCAGCGCCCGCCGCGATGACCGCCTTCGTCCTGCGATCCAGGCCGCGCACGCGTGCGAGCATCCCGCCCGCGGCGGCGACGCCGGGCAACGCGCCCAGCACCCCCGCCGGCGGCGATGGATCGGGCTCGCCCAGCGGCATGCTGTTGAAGTTGGAGAACATCAGCATCGCGACGTTCTGCAGCTCCTTCTCGAACTGTTCCATCGACGGTGGCCGCTGCGCCGGATCCTTGGCCATCGCGCGCATGATCAGCGCCTCGAGCTGCGCCGGCACGTCGGGCCGCACGGTCGCCAGCGGCGCCGGCATCGTGTTGGCCTTCTTGTGGAGGATCTCCATGAAATTCGCCCCTTCGTAGGGCGGATTCCCGGACAGCATCTCGTACAGCAGGCCGCCGACGGCGTAGATGTCGGAGCGCGGATCCGCGGGCTTCCCCGACGCCTGCTCGGGCGCCATGTACTCCGGCGTTCCCATCGTCATGCCGGGATGGGTCAGCCGCCTTTGCCCGCCCTGGCTCTCCTTGAGATCGCTCTCGTTGCCGCTCTTCGCGATGCCGAAGTCCAGCACCTTCACGAAATTCGGCTGCCCGTCGCGCTTCAGGATCAGGACGTTCTCGGGCTTGAGATCGCGGTGGATGACGTTGGCTTCGTGGGCCGCCTGCAACGCGCGGCAGATCTGCGTCCCGATGATCAGCGTGCGCCGGATATCCAGCCGCCGCTCGCGGTAGATGAGCTCGCCCAGCTCGATCCCCTCGAGGTACTCCATGACGAAGAAGAACGCGCCGTCGGGCGTCGTCCCCGAGTCGGTGACGTCGACGACGTTCGGGTGCGAGATCTTCGACGCCGCGCGCGCCTCGCGCCGCAGCCGTTCGACGAGGTCGGGGGTCTGGCTGTAGGCCGGATGGAGAATCTTCAGCGCGCAGCGCCGGCCGATGTCGATGTGCTCGGCCTCGTAGACGCGGCCCATCCCGCCCTCGCCGCGCAGCTTGCGCACGTAGTAGCGGCCGCCCACCACGGTCCCCAGCACGGCCGTCGAGCCGCCGCTGTTCTGCGATTCGTTCAGCGACGCTTGGGACTCGCTTAGCGACGGGGTCACCTCGCGGATCGCCTTGCTCGGATCGCGAAAGCCCAGGCTGGGCTCGCGCACGGTGAGCTTCCTGTCACGCGCGTGATCGTCGCCCGACGGATCGGCCGCGACGGCGGCCGGATCGGCCCGATCCGGGGTCGGCGATTTCTGCGACGGCAGCGGGGGCGGCCCGGCTGACGCCTTTGGCGGGCTCGGCTTGCCGTCCGTCTTCGGCGCCGGCGCCGCGGCCGACGAGGCGGCGTTCTTCGTCGCATACGACTCGCGCGCCTTCACGGTCAGCAACTCGCGCTCCGTGCGCTCGGCGGCGATGTCGTCGTCGTACAGCTCGCGGAGGAAGCTCGCCAGGCGCGCCGTGTCCGTCGCGGGCGAGGTCTGCGCCAGGAACTTCGCCAGATCGTGGCGGAGCTCCTCGCAGCTCGCGTAGCGCTCCTTGAGATCGGGCGCCAGCGCCTTCAGCGCGATGCGATCCAGCTCGGGCGGCACGCGCGACGCGCGGCGCGACGGCGCCACGAGATCGGGGTTGCGCACGCGGCGCAGGATCTCCTCCGACGTGTGCCCATCCTTGGGCGCCCCCGGCGGCTTGCTCGACGGGAACAGCTGCCGGCCGGTGAGCAGCTCCCACAGGATGATTCCCGACGCATACAGATCGGTGCGGCCGTCCAGCACCTCACCGCGCGCCTGCTCGGGCGACATGTAGCTGACCTTGCCGTAGATGATCCCGGGCGCGGTCTTCTCCAGCTTCAGCGTCGACGACGCCAGCCCGAAATCGGTCAGCCGCACCTCGCCGCTGTACGAGAGCAGGACGTTGGGCGGCGAGACGTCGCGGTGAACCAGCTTGATGTCGCCGAACCCGTGCGCGTAGTGCAGCCCGCGCGCGAGCTCCTTGACGATGTGCGCGGCGACGTCGACGGGGAACGCGATCCCTTTCTTCGCGCAGCGGTTCCAGGTCGCGCGCAGGTCCTTCCCCTCGACGTAGTCCATCGCCAGGTAGATCTCGCCGGCGACCTGGCCGGAATCGAACACGGGCACGAGGTTGCCGTGCGAAAGCCGCACGACGACCTTGGCCTCGTCGCGAAAACGCTGCAGATACTCCTTGTCCGCGAGATGCGGCAGCACGGTCTTGATGACGCACAGCTTCGCGCTGTCCTCCGGACCGGAGAGCGCGAGGTACAGCGCACCCATGCCACCGCGCGCGAGGGGTCTGAGCAGCAGATACGGTCCGAACCGGCGCGGGAACTCGTTCATGTCTCGCTGCCGCTTCGCCGCAAGCCCGTTTGGTACCGAGCCCAGACGGGGCGCGGCCCGAAAGGCGTCATCTTGCATCGGCGATCTTATCAGGTTGATGCTCCAGGGCTAACTTCCGAGCAGTTCGGCAAAGGCTCGCCCGCGCAGAGAGTTTCAGGCACGATGGGGCGGACACCATGCCGGGGGGGCATCTACTCGTAATCGACGATAGTCCGACGGTTCTGAAGGTCATCGAGCTTGCTTTATCAGAGGCCGGATACGTCGTTTCCACCGCTCCCGACGACGATGCCGGCCTGAACCTGGTGCGCGAAGCGCGCACCGTTCCCGACCTCATCCTCCTGGATGGGCTGATCCCCAACCGGGACGCGGCAGAGATTTGCCGCCGGTTTGCCGGCGACGCGGCGCTGGGGCGGGTGCCCGTGGTCGTGATGGTGGCGCGCGGCCAGGGCGACGATCTGGAGGCGCGCTTCGCCAAGGCGTCCAACGTCGTCGACTTCATCGCCAAGCCGTTTGCGCCCGACGCCCTGCAGGCCGTGGTCTCACATGTCGTCGACAAACGTACGTCGGACAAGTCGGGACCCCTGCGGGACACGCTCTCGGACGCGGACACGCGGGCATCGGCGGGCGTGCGCGCCGCGGTCGACGAGGCGCTGTCGCGCTCGGCGGACGCGGCGGTCGCCGAGGCCCGCGCCTTCGCCGCGATGGGCCAGGCGCTGGCGGGCGACCTGGATGCGATTTCGATGAGTGAGATCCTGGAGATGCTGTCCGAGCAGGGACAGAGCGGCATCCTCCGGGTCGTCAACACCGAGACCAACGCCCGCATCGAGATCTATTTCCGCGGCGGCCATGTGGACTTCGCGGCGGCGGTCGGCGTCGCGGAAGAATTCTTGCTCGGCCGTTTCGTGGTCGACGACGGCGATCTGGCGCCCGAGCAGCTCGAGCGGGTGCTGGCCGATCGCGCGCGTTCCAGCGCGGCGGTGCCGCTGTTCGGCGCCGATCTGATCGCGCGTGGGCTGATCACGCGCGACGCGCTGATGCGGGCGATGGTGCGACAGACGAGCGAGCTCGCCTACGAGGCGCTGCGCTGGCGCGCTGGATTCTTCCAGTTTCGCCGCACCGAAGAGCTGTCCTTGCTGGCGCGCGACGCGGCGCTGCAGATCAACGTCGATCGCATGCTGCTGGAAGGATACCGGCGCGTGGACGAATGGCGGATCATCGAACGCGAGATCTCGAATTTCGACGAGGTGTTCGTGCGCAACGACGACAAGATCGGCCATACGCCGCGCGGCACGTTCACGCGCGACGAGCTCGCCGTGCTGGAACAGGTGGACGGGCGGCAGTCGGTGCGCGACGTCGTCCGCAAGCTGCGCATGGGTTCGTTCGACGTGTCGAAGATGTTCTTCCGCCTGCGCCGCGCGCGCCTGATCCGACGTCGCGTCCTGCCCACCGCCTCGCGCTAGGCGCTCCGCGCCGCAGGCGCGGTGTGCGACTATCCGTTTCTTAAGGTGCTATCCCGCGCTGCGGGCGGCGCCAGGGTTCTCGGCCGCCGCGTCGGCCCGCTGCAGCTTGTAGCCCATACCCCGCACCGACTGCAGGCGATCCCCGAGCTCTCCCAGCTTGGCGCGCAGGTTCAGCACGTGCGTGTCGACGGTGCGGACGCGGCCGACGTGCCGGTAGCCCCACACGCGCGACAGCAGCTCCTGCCGGGTGAACACCCGACCGACGCGATCGACGAGGAAGCGGAGCAGCTGGAATTCGTACGGGGTCAACCCCAGGGCCTGTCCGCTCAGGTAGGCCTGCCGCATCTCGCAGTCGAGGACCACCTCGCCGTAACGCACCTGCAAGGGCGAGCCGGGCCGCTTGTCGCGCGCGTGCAGCTGGCGCAGCCGCGCCGCCAGCTCGTCGGCGCTGACCGGCATCAGGATGAAGTCATCAGCCCCCATCTCGGGATCCAGCCCGGACACGCGCCCCACCTCGATGCACAGCAGGATGCGGGTGGCGACCAGCTCGGGGCGCTGACGCAGCCGCCGGATCGCATGCCGGCCGATCTCGAGATGCTCGCCGGCTTCGACCAGGGCGACGTCGACGGAGCCCTTCAACTCCGCGAGATCGTAGCCGACGACCTCGACCGCGTGGCCCAGGGACCGCAGCATCGCTGCCGGCGCGTCCTTCTGTAGCTCATTCCGCTTCGGGTCGAGGGTGACGACGAGGGTTCTTAGTCCAGATCCGACGGGCCGCATGCTGATGAGATCCATCGATGAAGTCGACGAACCAGATCAAGCTACAGCCTTGTCCGTTAACTGGACGTTTCGTCGCCGTACAATCTTGGTAAACGCATGTAGGTGCGTCTAACCTCGCGCGTCGGCAGCGACGGATTTCCTCTTCGCGGGGGTGCGCGACCCTCTGAGGGTCCCGCTGTCAGTAGACTGGCCAGCGACGCGGCAGGAAGTACTCTTCGTACACGCGCAGCGCGTACCGATCGGTCATCCCGGTGATGAAGTCGGCGACGGCACGCGACAGCCCGTCGGATTCGGGAATTCCTTTGGGCCAGTGCTTGGCCCGGAACTCGTCGGCGTGGGCGTGGAAATAGCCCCACAGCTCGCTGATGATCCGCTGCGCCTTCTCGAACTCGCCGCGGATCTCGGGCCGTTCGTAGACG
>Ga0111538_10012107_pt1 | contig 11405 bp, 9 predicted proteins | sample SoiMethybrSBSTD1_FD_79669 | JGI IMG/M metagenome (GOLD analysis project Ga0111538, IMG submission 79669) | Bulk soil microbial communities from a Populus tree surrounding site in Tennessee, USA - Soil MetaG P. TD hybrid SBSTD1 (version 2)... | ecosystem: Environmental > Terrestrial > Soil > Tree... | reverse complement strand
TCGATACCGGCGGAGCGGTTTCGCCACGAGGTTCGCGGTGACGTCGCGTCCGCCTACCGTCGTCTCATTCGCCTGGCATCCGCCACGCTCGATGCGCGGCTTGACGACGCACGGCAGGTGGAGCCCATTCGTGGATTCGGCGGACACGTCGGTTTTCTCAAGCGCGGCGCCGGCCCGGGATGGGCGCTCGTGGGCGATGCGGGGTACTTCAAAGATCCGCTGACCGCGCACGGCATCACGGACGCACTCCGCGACGCTGAACTCACGGCGCGCGCCATTCTGCGAGGAACGGCTGCGGCGTTTGCCGACTACGAGGCGACGCGGCGCGATCTCTCGCAGCGGTTGTTCGAGCTCACCGACGAGATTGCGTCATTCGACTGGAGCGACAGCGAAGTGCAGGCGCTGCATCGAGCATTCAGCAGCGAAATGTCGCGCGAGGTCCGCGCGCTTGCCGCGTTGGAGCCGTTCAGTTCTCTATTACGGACGCCCGGCACGACGCACGTCGCCTGACCCGCAGTCATGCCGTCGCGGCGTGCGGCTTCAACCGGAGATCAGGGCGACGCGCGATCGACAGGATCGGCATGAACATGCATTGAGCGATTCCGCCAGCCGGCCGCGTAACACATGGCCGGGTCGCGGCACTTCCACTCAGACGCACCGAACGGGATCGCGTCAGGAGGTGTTCGATGGCCCGGATCGACGAAATCGCGCCGGATTTGTTTCGGCTCTCAATCTATGCGCCGCAGTTCGACCTGCAGTTCAATCATTTCCTGATCACCGACGACGAGCCGCTGCTGTTCCACACCGGGATGCGGGGAATGTTTCCGGAAGTCCGCGACGCGGTCGCACAGCTGATCGACCCGGCCTCGCTGCGCTGGATCAGCTGGAGCCACTTCGAGGTCGACGAGTGCGGCGCCCTGAACGAGTGGCTCGCAGTCGCGCCTCGCGCGCAGGCGGTCTGCAGCCAGGTCGGGGCGGCCGTCAACATCAACGATTTCGCAAACCGTCCGCCGCGGGGGCTGACGAAGAACGACGTGATCGACACGGGCCGGCACCGATACAGGTATGTGCCGACGCCGCATTTGCCGCACGGGTGGGACGCCGGCGTGCTGTTCGAGGAGACATCGGGGGTCCTCCTGTGCTCCGACCTGTTCCACCAGGTTGGCGACGTCGAACCGGTCACGTCCGCCGACGTCCTGGGCCGGTGGGATGCGGCGGTCGCGGCGTACCAGCAGCACCCGGTGTTGATGGACTATCTGCCGTTGACGCCCGCCACGCGGCGCCGTCTGAACGAGCTCGCCGATCTCCAGCCGAAGGTGCTTGCCGCGATGCACGGATCGACCTTCGTCGGCGACGGCGCTGCCGCGCTGCGTTGCGCCGCCGACATGCTGGAACGTCGACTTGGCGCGGCGCCGGTTGACGCACAGCATGCGGCCTGAGTACCGTCCGGCCGATGCCGGACACGCACGAAACGCTTGCGGCAGCCAGCGACGAAGCGCTCGCGCGCCGGATCGCCGGCGGCCCGCCTGGATCGACTGATGCGGAGGAGGCCGAGCTCTATCGCCGCTTCGCGCCGCGCGTGCGGCTCTACGGACGCCGGCATATGCGGAACGACGCAGCCGCCGACGACCTGGCACAGGACGTTCTGCTGCTCACGATCGAGCGGCTGCGCGCCGGCGAAGTGCGGCGACCGGAGGAAATCGGATCGTTCATCCTGGGGACCAGCCGCATGATGGCTCAGGCCGGCCGCCGGGTCGCGCGGCGCCGGGAAGCGTTGGCTGCGCGATTCATGGACACCGCGATGGAAACGACGCCGTCGTCTCTGGTCGCCCTCGATGTACCACGCATGGCGGCGTGCCTCCGCGCGCTCGCCGAGCGGGACCGTCTGGTCGTGCTGCTCACGTTCTACGCGGATCGAGAAGCACCTCGAATCGCGGAGGATCTGGGTGTCTCGCCCGGCGCGGTTCGTGCGATCCGCCATCGATCCATGGCTCGCCTGCGTGAGTGCGTGCTGGGACAAGGAACCGCCTCAGGGCGTTCGAGTAGAGAGGGCGCACGGTCATGAAGGCTCCGGAATGCCAGCGGATCGCGCTCGCCGATCTGACCGATTACGCCGCTGGCGAGCTGCCCGATGCCGAAGCAGCGGCGATCGAGGAACACCTCTTTTCGTGTGGCGATTGCGCTGCGCGCGCCGCGGAGCTCGACGCCCTCGTGCGGACCATCCGCCCGGCCGCCCGATCGGCGGACGTTGGAGGGTTCGTGACCGACGCCGTCCTGAATCGGCTGGCGCGCGACGGCGTGCGGGTGCGGAGCTACGCGTTATCGCCGGGTGCGTTCGTCCCGTGCGCAGTGTGGGACGACGACGAGCTGATGGCGCTGCGGTTGCGTGGCGACTTCGAGGGCGTGAGCGAGGTAACGCTCTCGCAACGCGTTGCCGGTACTGAAGTGGTCCGTGCCACGGGTCACGTCGCCAGCTCGCACGCCGAAATCATTTACGCGATCCCCGCAGCCTGGGTCCGTCAACTCTCCGAAGTCGAGGTCGAGGTCCTCCTCACCGCGCACGAAGGCGGAGAGGAGCGCCCGATCGCCAGCTACACGCTCGTCCACGAAGGATCGCTGCACCGTCACTGAGCGATCCGTTGGAGTGCTTCTGCACAGACAACGAAACGGTCAGGCCACTGATCAAAGTGCCTGCAGGAACGCGAGCAGGTCGGCCTTCTCCTGATCCGTAAAACGCGCCTGGAAACGCATATCGTAGAACCTGATCACATCCGCCAGGGTAGCGGCGGACCCGTCGTGGAAATACGGCGGGCGCGCGGCGAGCGCGCGAAGCACGGGCCCCTTGAACTTGCCAACGTCGTTCCACTTGCCGGTCACCATCGCCCGTCCGGGATCGGTGGTCTGGACGGTCTCGCCCGTCGCCCGGCGTCGCAGCGTGTAGAGCGGCAGGTCGGCCGTGCGTCGCGATGCGTCCCCGACGCCGATGTTCAACGCCATCGGCACCGAGTGATTGCCGGCGTTCGGCGTGTCGTGGCAGACCGTGCACGTGCCGTTGAGAAGAGGCCGGCGAACCGGATCCTCCAGACGTCCGTTCAGGCCGGGCACGTTGTCGATGACGAACTGCCGGGTGTTGAAGATCGCCTCACCGCGCGCAATCGCCTGGCGATGCTGCGAGTCGGCCGTCATCCATCCGCGGAAGAGCGTGAATACGAACGGATCGAGCCCGCCCGATGACGCGGCGCAGGCGCCCGGTATCGCGGGCCGCATGTCGAGCGGATCGTTGATGCCGATGCAGAACGTCTCGCGTGCCAGGCGACCCGGACCGCTGCGTGCGGCATCGTCGGCGAGGCCGCCCGCGGAACGATCGACGACCTGCGTCGAGAACAGCCCCAGCTCGAAATCGACGATCGCGTGAACCTGCGCGGGCGAGGGAGCCGCACCCTGCGCATGACCGGTGATCGCGTTCACCACCTGACTGAGGAGGCCGTCGCGGATCGCCTGACCTGGCTTCGATTCGCGGCCGTCCCACATCACGGCACTCAGGAACTTCAAATTGGCCGACGGCAGCGGCCGACGATACATCGACGCGGACGTGAGCGGCGCGCCGCAATGATGCGTATCGTCCACTGCGGCGATGTCGAACTCCGCGCCAGCGGGGACGTCGAGCCCGACGCGAATCAAACCCTTCGTCAGCAGCAGGCTGAAGGCCCGCCGCCGCTTCGCGATCGTCGTGACGTCGGCACCTTCGCAGTCGGACCCGTCGTTCGTGCGGAAAACCGGATCGAGACCCTCTGTCCGATCAAATCGTTCGCGCAGCTCCGCTGGCGTGATGCTCCAGCCCTGCGCTGGCTGATGACACGACACACAGCTGCGTCCGTTGGTCCCGAGCTGTTGAAAGAACGGATTCGCGGCGGCCGTTTCGTTCACGCCGACGATGCCAACGGCGCCGTGGGGATTGGTGAAAGCCACTTCCCCGGCGCGACCGTGTCGTGCAGACACGGGCTGTGATATCGCGAGCGCGGCCGCCATCGCGATCGTAGCGAGCGTCACGCCGGTCATCGACCGGCGTGAGCGCCCAGGCTCGTGTCGAGGTGTGCGATTCATGATTCACCTCTGAAATCGAGACGCGCCACGGTTACTGGGTCGGACCCGAGAACGCGTCACACGAAATGCGCGAGTGCCAGTTCACGAACGTGCCCGTGGGGCTTTCCTTCCAGGCCCATACGTGCAGCGTGTAGAACCGCGGCAGACCGAAGCGGTTCGGCGCGTCGAACTGGTGGAACTTCTGCCCCAACAGCTCAGGCGCCGACGAGTGCGTCTTGTCCCACGCGTCCGCGAATACGAGGTAGTCCGCTCCGACCAGGCGCACCTGCCCGTTGCCGACCGGCTCGTAGATGACGATCTCCGGCCGCGCCGCATCGATCTGACCGTCCAGCACGAGCGGCATGTTCACGTAATGGAGGCCCATCGCGCCGGCCTCTTCCCCGCTGACGCACCCGAAGGCGAGCGCGTAGCCGGCCGATTCCGCGGCGGCGACGTTCTTGTACTGCTCCGTGCTCTGACGCACGACTTTCACCAGCGCGTTCTCGTCGAACCCGCCGTGGGCATGCTCGTCTTCGGCCCGCGCCACGGAGCCGGACAGGCTCGCGAGGGCGAGCGCGCCGGCGATGGATAACGTGACTCGTGTTGCAAATCCTCTATTGGTCATGACCCGTCTCCTGCATCGACGGCCATCGGGATAAACCCGCTGCCGTGAAGCACATAGCTGCAACGCGTCGCACCAACGCCGAAGCGCCTGCGGGGCACGTGCGACGCGAATCTCTGAACAACCCCACACTCTGGAGATCGCAGTCGGTTCGCGAAAGACGACACGCGTCGCGGTGCCGGGGCTGTTAGCGCAATGCTCACGGTGAGGCGGGATAATTCAGGCTCATGGTATGTGCCGCTCAGAGCCGATGGACGACCCTGCGCCGGAGTCTGACGCTTGCGGCGTGTATCGCCGCGGTCATCACGTTGGTGGGCACGTCGGACCTCGAGAACTACGATCACTCCTTCATCTCGCTGGATCGCGGCACGGAATTCGAAACATTGAAAGTCCTCGGCCGTCCCGTGTTCACGCTCGCCCTGGGCCTCGGCGTGCGACTTCCGCTGCATGGTGGCCTGCAGGTGTCGCCCGCCGCGTTGCTCGCGCCCTATGTTCCCGAGCCGGTGACCTACTGGCTGCTGCTGACGCTGGTCATCGGCGCCGCGGCGTTTCTGGTTCGACACGCGCTCGAGCCGCTCTGTGGACGCGTCATCAGCTCCATCGCGACGTGGCTGCTCTTCTGGTCGTTGCCGATCGTGAACTACACCATCACGGATGACTGGCCCGAGACGGCGGTGACCTATTGCGCCTTCGTCGCCTGCATCTTCGCTCCGCACGCCCTCCTCGAAGTCCGCAGCGGTCCCGCCGAGGGAAAACGGCGTCTGATCGCAAGCCTGTCGATCCTCGCGCTCCTGTGGAGCGCGCTGGAGATCTCGCACCCCGGCTACTGGCCCTTGCTCGCCGTCACGCTTCTGATGAGCGCCACGCTCGTGGCGATCAGAACCGACTGCCGGCTGCGATCGCGGCTGGCGATCATCGCGATGGTCGGATGCATTTCATGCGTAGCGATCGCGCTGATTGCGCCCGACGTCGTTCGCGAGATGCTGGTGGCGGGAGACGCGCTCGCCACGATGAAGAGGCCGGAGCGCGGGACGGAGGGCGGCAGTTTCTGGTTGGCGAACTCACCGTTCATCGTGCACGGCAGCGCCCGCCGGCCTTTCATGTACCTCGTCATGACGGTGTCCGCGCTGATGATCGGGCTCGGATCCGAGAATGCCGCGAGACGCCGGCTGTCGGTGGGCAGTGCGATCGCCGCATGTGCGTGCGGGATTGCGGCGGCAACCCTGTCGACTCCGCGATTCAGATTGGCCCCGAGCGTTCTGTCGGCGCTTCGCGATCCTGCGATCGGATTTGCGGTGTTCAGCGCGGCCTGTGCGGCGGGCAGCCTGCAGGCAAATCGCGTGGTGCGGACGATCGGCCCCACAACCGCGGCTGTGCTGCTCTTCTTGACCGCCCTCCAGGGGCCCGTTGTCGCGACGGCCACGGCGTTCCAGGAGCGAGGCCTGGGGAATCTCTTCGACGGACGCCTCGCACCGCGCGGGACCACGCCGCCGCACTTGCGGATGTCTCAGCGCGGCCTGTCACCCGACCGCGTCGTGAAAGGCAGCCGCATCGCGTTGTGGCCGGACGTCGGCTCACTCATGCGAAATCAGAAGGAGGCGCGCGGCGACTTCGTGGACGCGGGGTATGTGTTGCTCACTGCCACGACCAAGCAGCGGACGATGAGGCGGGTCGCGGAGCCCAACGACGTCCTGTTCGAGCAGGAGGTGTCGCTGCCTGCTGACATCCTGTGCAGCCGACCTGCTGTTCAATTCCTCCAATTGGAGTATCTGCTGGCGCCAGGTCCCGTCCCATGCGACGCGTGGACACCAATGGAGCCACCGCTCATCGTCGACGAGTGGCTGACCGTCTATACGGCTGGTGCGCCCGATCGTCAGGTTCGAACCCTGCCTGCCGCGACACTCCCGGAGCCGCTGCGGCGGGAGCCAGCGATCTCGAGCCGCTCGTCGTTGCTCTCAACGCTGTCTCCGCTGAACGGAAGCTCGCTGTTGATCGGGCCTCGGACTGTCGTGATTCATCAGGCTGCTCCTTCGGCCTCGAGCGGGCTGACATTTGTGCTGCCGCTCGCCTTCGATTCGGCATGGACGGCATCGAGTGGTCGCGTGCACGAAGTCGCGGGCCTCGTGGCACTGACCGGAGCCGATCAGAGCGAGATCGTTGTCAGCTTCGTGCCCGACGCGGTAGCCGTCCTGCGTTCGATCGCGACACTCGTCGCTCAGATCATCGCCTGCCTCGGACTCATCGGTCTCGCACTCGTCGTCCCGAACACGCTCGCGGCGGATACGCGAGTGGATCGCCTGGTGAACCGTGTCCTGCGACAGCTGCGTCGAGCGTCAATGTCGATAGTGCGGCGATTGTTCCCCGATGTCGATCTGCTGCACGTCCTGTACGCGGCGATCCTCGTCTACAGCCTTGATTGGCGGCCGACGAACGCGACTCGAACAGGCCTGCTCGTCGCATTGTTATTACCTGCCGCCGCACTCGCAGTCATGCGACTTGGACGGTGGCGTTCCACGCGCGGCTGGATTGGTGGAGGCCTCCTGGCCGCAGCCATTGTGCGGACGATGGCGAATGGAAGCCTGGCTGTCGATGCGACTCACGACCCGCTCTTTTGGGCGATCGCTGCTGCCGCAGGACTGGCGGTGGCCATCCTCACTCGCCGTCGGCGTCTCGTCTCCGCTGCGGCGTCGGCGATCGCGGCAGCGACGGCCATGGTCGCCACGCTGCTTCCGCTGGTGCCACCCTTCGACTCCGCGTTCCCCCGAGTCGATTCCCACATCGTTCGTGAATCGCTCACATCGCTCTACACCCACCTTGGTCTGGCGGTGACGGTCGCCCTCGTCATCCTGTGGGTGTGCGCGATGTTCAGTCACGTGTGGCGGTGGCGAGCATGGGGGCCGGTGGCGCTCGCCGCCCGCGCGGCCCTTCTTACCGGTGCGGTCCTCTGCCTCGCGGGGGCGCTGCCGTCACCACAGCTCGGCCCGCTCTGGATGGCAACAGTCGGCATGCTGATGGGACTGGCCGACGCGGACAGCCGTGCGGATGTTGAACAACCATTACGCGAAGGTGCGGATCAGCGCGCGGTCTAGTCGTCAATCGACGCATACACCGAATCCACCATTCATCGCGTCTCCTCCGAGGCCGCTTCGTGTCAACCCCTCATTCCGGCCCGACGAAGCATCGCCATCATCGGACACGTGTTCGTGAAGCCGGACTGGAGAAGATTCGCTCCGACGAACAGCGTGAACCAGAGAAACGCCGGATGAACCCAGATGCCGAGCGCGGTGCTCACCAACACGAACGTTCCTGCGATCAATCGAATCGTTTGTTCGAGACCCATGGTGTCCTCCTTTTCAGTGTCGAGACCAGTGAGCGCGCCTCCGCCAAGGCGGACAAGACGGCGCAGGCTTTCACGCGCCGGGTTGAGGAACGAACCGGAGATACGGCCGCGGCGCGCGCCATCCTTGCGGATAGGTCTTCTTCGCGTCCTCGTCCGAGACCGAGCCGGCGATGATCACGTCCTCGCCCGGCTCCCAGTTGGCTGGCGTCGCCACCTTGTGGTCGGCCGTGAGCTGCAACGAATCGATGACCCGCAGGACTTCATGGAAGTTCCGACCCGTTGTCATCGGGTAGACGATCATCAGCTTCACCTTCTTGTCGGGGCCGATGACGAAGACCGTGCGTACGGTCTGGTTGTTCATCGCGGTCCGGCCCTCGCACGTCCCTTCGGCTGACGCCGGCAGCATCCCGTACGCCTTGCTGATCTCCAGCGTGGTGTCGCCGATCATCGGAAAGTTCGGAGCGTGCCCCTGTGATTCCAGGATGTCGCTGGCCCACCGCGCGTGGTTCTCGACCGGATCGACGCTCAGGCCGATGATCTTCGTGTGGCGCTTGTCGAATTCGGGCTTCAGCCGCGCCATGGTGCCCAGCTCGGTGGTGCAGACCGGTGTGAAGTCCTTTGGATGCGAGAACAGCACGGCCCACGAGTCGCCCAGCCACTCGTGAAAGGTGATCGGGCCCGAGGTCGTGTCCGCCGTGAAGTCGGGGGCGATGTCGCCAAGCTGCAGTGCCATGAGACCCTCCAGTTCTGTCGTCTTCCTGGTCGCGGCCGGCACCGTGCCGGCCGTCGAACGGGGGCTATACTGCTACCCTTCCGACAGCCCTTCCATTGATGCGGGATGAGTTCGCGATGAGTTTTCGATGAGTGGCCATCCGGTCCTCCGCTTCGCTGCGTTCGAGCTGCACCCGGCGGCGGGTGAACTGCGGCAACGCGGCGAGGTGCTCAAACTGGCGCCGCAGCCGTTCAAAGTCCTCGAGCTCCTCGCCCGGCGCCGCGGGGAGGTCGTGACACGCGCCGAGATCCGCGATCACGTGTGGAGCGGCGACACGTTCGTCGACTTCGATCAGGGGTTGAATTTCTGCATCCGGCAGATTCGCGAGGCGCTTGGCGACACCGCGGATGCGCCGAAATTCATCGAGACGCTTCCCCGGCGCGGTTACCGGTTCCTGATGCCCGTCACCGACTCGACGCCTGCGACGGCGGTCCGTGTGACACGACTCATCGTGCTGCCGTTCCGCATGCTGCGACCCGACCCGGAGACCGAGTTTCTCGCCTTCAGCCTGCCTGACGCGCTCACCAGCACGCTGGGCGGCCTTCAGTCACTGGTCGTCCGATCGAGCATGACGGCGGCCCGGTTCGCCGGCGATTCGATCGCCTCCAGCCAGATTGGCGTCGAGGCCGACGTGGACGCGATCGTGACCGGCACGCTGCTGCGATCGGGACCGGCGATTCGCGTCAACACTCAGCTCACGGCGGCCAGCAGTGGCACGTTGTTATGGTCGCAGGCGGCGCAGACGTCGGTCGGCGATCTGTTTCGCGTCCAGGACGAGCTGACGCGTCGGATCGTGGCGTCACTCTCGTTGCCGCTGACCAACCGTGAGCAGCAGATGCTGCGTCGCGATGTGCCGTCGAACCCCGCCGCCTATGAGTACTTTCTCCGCGGCAATCAGCTCAGTCACGATGCGAAGCAGTGGAGTGTCGCGCGCGACCTGTATTTGCAAAGCGTCGAGAACGATCCTGACTACGCGCCGGCGTGGGCGCGCCTGGGTCGAATCCACCACGTGATGGCCAAGTACCAGTCGGGCGGAACACAGGAGAGCCTCGATCATGCGGAGGCGGCGTTCCGGCGGGCGCTCGAGCTCAACCCCGATCTGCCGATCGCGCACAAGCTCTTCGCGCAGCTCGAGGTCGATCTCGGTCGCGCGCACGATGCGATGGTCCGTCTCGTGGAGCGCGCACACACCGCCGACCCGGAACTGCTGGCAGGTCTGGTGAGCGCATGCCGGTATTGCGGCCTGCTCGACGCATCGGTGGCCGCGCACTCGCGCGCACTCGAACTGGAGCCGAAGATTCGCACCAGCGTGGGGCACACGTGGTTCCTCCAGGCGGATCACGCGCGCGTGGCGACCGCGACGATCGCGGACTACCCCTACATCGTCGCGATCTCGCTGGCGGAACTGGGACGCACCAACGAGGTGCTGCCCGTTCTTCGCGAGCTCGAACACACGCTTCCCGGTCGGCTCCGTGATTTCGTCATCGCGGCGCGCACACTGCTCGAAGGCGATGCAGCACAGAGCATCGCGGCGGTCGGACGGATTGTGGGCTCGAACTTCCGGGATCCCGAGGGTTTGTTCTACTTATCGCGCCATCTTGCGCATCTGAACGAAATCAGTCCGGCGCTCGACCTTCTCGAGCGCGTGGTCGCGAGCGGCCATTTCTGTTTTCCCACCATGGCCCGCGACCCGTGGCTCGACTCGCTGCGCAAGAAGCCCGCGTTCACCAAACTGCTGCGGCGGGCAGAGACTCTGCATCAGGACGCGGTCGTGGCATTCGAGCGGGTTGGTGGCCGTCACGTCTTCGATGCGGCCCCGTTGCCCGCGTGAACCGGCCCGACCATCACGAACATCTGCGTCCTGCCCGCGCCGGATGGGCGGCACTCTGGCAGAGTCTGATCCTTGCCGGATGTATTGCCACGTTCATCACGCTGATCGGCACATCGGACCTCGAGAACTACGACCATTCCTTCGTCTCGATGGATCGGGGCACCGAATTCGAGACGCTGAACGTCCTCGGTCGTCCGGTATTCACGCTGGCACTGGGCCTCGGAGTACGACTTCCGCTGCACGGCGGCCTTCAGGCGTCGCCCGCTGCCCTGGTGGCACCGTATATCCCCGAGCCGCTGACGTACTGGCTGCTGCTCACGCTCGCAATCGGCTCGGCGGCCTTGCTCGTTCGATACGCGCTCGAGCCGCACTGCGGACGCGTGATCAGCGCGCTCGCGACGTGCGTGCTCTTCTGGTCGTTGCCGATCGTGAATTACACGATCACGGATGACTGGCCGGAGACGGCTCTGACCTATTGCGCGTTCGTCGTGTGCGTCTTCGCACCGCATGCGCTCGTCGAGGTCCGCATCGGTGCTGCCGATGCGAAGAGCCGTCTGATTGCAAACCTTTCGATCCTCGGGCTGTTGTGGAGCTCGCTGGTCGTCTCGCATCCTGGTTACTGGGCGTTGCTTGCGGTCACGCTGCTGCTGAGCGCCGTGCTCGTCGTGATCAGGACCGAGTGTCCGCTCCGATCACAGCTGGCGATCGTTGCAACAGTCGGGTGTGTGTCGTGTGCCGCGGTCGCGGTGATCGCGCC
>Ga0111538_10012106_pt1 | contig 11405 bp, 8 predicted proteins | sample SoiMethybrSBSTD1_FD_79669 | JGI IMG/M metagenome (GOLD analysis project Ga0111538, IMG submission 79669) | Bulk soil microbial communities from a Populus tree surrounding site in Tennessee, USA - Soil MetaG P. TD hybrid SBSTD1 (version 2)... | ecosystem: Environmental > Terrestrial > Soil > Tree... | reverse complement strand
CCTCGGCGATGTACAACAAATTACCACTCCAGGCACTTTCATCACGCCAGCTTGATGGGTTCCACCAACTTCCACCTCGATTCCACCATTGTTGTATCACTCGATCGGCTGCTTCCACCTTTGAGGTTGCTGAAGACGTTACCTGACTACCTGAAGATCCATGTTGCGCCGATATCTGGTCCGCCTTGAAAGACACATCCGTCAGAGCTCTTTTTCGAATGCCGTCGAAGGAATATTCCGTTTCATCTTTCTGCTTCATTGCTGCAAGAGCTTCATCAGACGACGCATAGCGCAAGATCATGACAACTGTACCATCGGAATACTCTCCCAATACTCTGTCTTCAGCTCGCACTGGGTTGTGACTTCTATTTGCGTTGATTGCGTTTTCTGAAGTTGTGGTACGTACGAGACGGGCGGAATCGATCTGCTGAGGGAGCAAAGTTCTTAGATTGCCGGTCAAGAGCGAAATCCACTCTCGTTTCAACCTCGGTGCTTGCTTGTAATCAACCTTGACCTCGACAAGATCAGTGAGAGAAAAGAAGATCATAATGATCGCCATGACCCTGGCCGTTCGAAACGATCTGTCCCGCGATGCCAACAAGCCGAGGCCACTGGCTATGAGAATGTAGCCAACAAAGTCCGGCAGGAACAGATCGATGGAGTTAATCCTTATATCGAGGAAGACGAAGAGGAGTCCCCAGAAGATTCTAATAAAGCCTGATTTCATGGGTCGTGGCGCTAACGGGCTTGCGAGTGTTTACGAAAACCAGAATCTGTTAGACAGGATGAACAGGATGTTTCAGGATTAACAAAATAAGTATCTTGTAAATCCTGAAACATCCTGTTCATCCTGTCCAACCACCCACCGCGAGACTCGTAAGGAACGAGCAGACACTATTCCCGTTTTCCGGGAAAGTCAACGTCGCGAAATTCAAATGCACTTCGGTTTACGAAGGTTACCCGACCGGCGCCGGCTCCGCCGCGGGAGTACCACAAGCTGCGTTATAACCTGTAATCTGGGTTGTTAATTGCAGGACCAGCGTCCTGCGGCCCATCAAGACGATATCGTAGTCATTCTTGAGAGATTCCAGGTAGTCAATCACATGCTCGCCCTCGGAGACGAACCCATCTATGGAGTGATCTTCGTGGGCGATAAATCCATCAACGGTGCTTGCGACATGGTATTTCAGCTTTCGCATATTTAATCTTCTTAGTCGAACGAGAGCAGTCTGACTATGTATATATTGATCTGGATGGAATTGCGAAGCGGAATTATGCTTATCCCTCCGTTAATATTTCTGAACGGAGCGAAAGGGTCCGATACATGTCCAAAATATCAGGAACACATGATGAGTCCGACGAACTGTGGCAGAAGTTTTTGAATAACATTGAAACAGTGAGGCGCAAGCTCGGCTGTGATAGCGGATCCCGACATGAAGCGTGGTTCCGAGGTCACACCAAGAGTAGTCACCACTTGTTGCCATCGTTATTTCGAAATTTCGAGAATCCAAACTCGCCTGATCAGTGGCAGAAGATCTGGAATATTGAGAGAGACCTTTTCTGGGAATTTACTGCACGCGCACGAGAGCTCCATGGAGTGCTTGACGATGATTGGGATTTTCTGTTCGCAATGCAGCACTATGGAACGCCAACACGGCTACTCGATTGGACAGAAGTATTAGGCGTCGCAATTTATTTCGCCACACTTGGCATCGATGAGCAACACGACACGAATGACGCGGATCCACCGTGCATCTGGGTTATGAACCCCTATCGATTGAACCAATCATCGTGGGTTGAAAGTGGAGATTTGATTTATCCAAAAGTGCTCGGCTGGGATAAGGACGAAGAAACCTACTACACCTATGGTGAGCTTTTGATGGAGGATAATATTGATTGGGACTGGCCGGTTGCTATTTACCCTCGCCAGCGTAACCCTCGCCTGCATGCGCAGCGCGCATGGTTCACTATTCACGGAGATAAATTTGTGTCGATGGAGAGTGGGTCAAGGCACCAGCATTGTTTGGAGAGAGTAACGCTCCCGTTTGGTGCTATCAGGGCGGCAAAACGCTTTCTGCAGATTGCGGGAATCGATCACTATCTGCTGTTTGCTGATTTGGAGAGCTTAAGTCTGCACCTGAGAGAAAAAAACGGCTTAATCTCTCGAGGTCAAGCCGAGGACGCTGCAAAAAGGCGTCTGGAAAACCGTGAGGGTCCTGTGCCGACTCCCATCAATCGCAACTCATCGATCGCAAAACCTATAAACAAAACTGTTCGGCACAAGTCTAAACCGGTCAAGCCTAAGACTAAGTAATACAGCGCGGGAATAATCATGGTTAGATGGTTACACCTTACCAGTAGCCGTGACGGCAAAGGGAAGCGTGATGAATAGACTTCTGATAAATCTCATGGTTGGTTTTGCAGCGTGCATGTTATTTGTGCAATCGGCAGTTTCGCAGAACTCGCGGGTGGTGACGGCTGCCCAGGTCAATGGTATCTATCGCTACGCTGGCAACGAATTTCGTGTCCTCGCGTTGGGCCACAACAAGCTGAAAGTGCAGTTTGACGGCATCCATCCCACTCCTGGAAAAAGTGTCAATCTTGGCTCCGCCAGTGGACAGGCGACCATTGAAGGTAACGTGGCTACCTTTCTTCCGGAGGACACTCAGGGTTGCAAGATCACGATGACTTTCCTACCCGGCAAGTTGATTGTTAAGCAGGATGGAAATGACTTCGATTGTGGCTTCGGCCACAACGTTAACGCGAACGGAACCTATCGCAAGATACGCGGTGGCAAGCCGAAGTTCGGGAATCGCCTCTAAAATGGGATCGCTTCACCGAACAGAGTCACAGAGAACTAAGAGATTGCACAGAGAAGCAGGAACCCTCTGGCAACTTTGGCTACTTGTTAAGTTCGCTCATGGCGAACGACGTTGAAACCTTCATCCTCCAATGGAGGCTGAAAGTACACCGTGATTGCGTCGAACTCTGCATCCGTGGTCCAGGGAGCGTCAGGAGGCAGGTTCTTGCTTCGATCCTTCAGTTGACTCTTGCACAAAGCGTCTGACGCGTCCACAAAGTGCAATTCATGCTCGGCATTCGTGCCCTCGAATATCTCGCGGAACCAGGCACGCTGCACCTTTGTATTGGCAGGGAAGTCGAGTACGACAGAGATGCCCTTTGACAAGAGTGCGCGGACGTGTGGTTCGAGCGCGTGCCTCAGTTGGGACGAGCACTTGACGAACGTCGGGATATCAGTGATCTCATTAGGATAGAGGTGATCCAAAAACTCATCCTGTACAAGAAGAATTGCATCTTCTCGCTTCGCCAACTCTCTTGCGAGAGTGGATTTTCCCGCGGCCATCTTGCCGCACAGGAAAAACAACTTTCCAGGGGTCCTCATGTTTGTCTCCCAACGCCAAATCACCGACTTTTGTCCAAGCCCATTTAATTGCTTATTTTGGCGATTGGACGTATAAATCCAGCAATAACGTTCTCCGACTCGTCTTCTCTGGTCGCCTCAGACCGAACGCGTCGCAGAACCCGGAAGGATAAGCGTTAGCCAATCCCCCATGCAAAAATTGGCAATTATTGTCGCGCTTGCGTTTTTCGGATTCTGCCTTTGTCTTCCATTCCACAGCGCTGCGAACATCCATCCGACGGAGTCTGACAAACCTCCTCAACAAAGCCCGACGTTAGTAGTCCAAGATGACAGAATTACCGAAGTACGACCAGGCGAGGGAACACAAATAGAGTTTGTTCCGGGAGAGGTGTTGGTCAAGTTTGCTGATCCGGCGCAGGCTGCTAGTTTGCTCCGATCACGGAAGTCCTCAAAGGGGAATCTGCGAATCTCCACTTCCGTTAGCCTAACGAATGTTTTCGAGAGATTCGGAATCAAGCAAGCGGCAACGCCCTTCGCTTTTGCGGCAGCCAGTCCTCTCAAAAACGTTGTCAAGCTCACTGCTCCATCACTAAAACAGAATCGAGAAAAAACCAGAGAACTCATGTTGGAGCTGAAAGGAAAGCCCGAAGTTGAGTACGCAGAACTGAACTTCATTATGCGAACACAAGCGGTGCCCAATGATCCGTACTATTCGTCCTCGGGTGCCTGGGGCCAGGCTTTTCGGGATTTATGGGGACTGCAAAATATCTCAGCGGAGACAGCATGGAACAGTTCAACGGGACAGAACGTGGTCGTAGCGGTAAGCGACAGTGGTGTTGATTACAACCACGAAGATATCAGCGCCAACATCTGGCAGAATCCAGGTGAAATCGGCACCGACGCTGCGGGTCATGACAAAAAAGCCAACGGCATTGACGACGATGGCAACGGCGTCATCGATGATTGGCATGGTTATAACTTCGTTACCACAAGTGGTTCCGCGAATAACGATCCAATGGATGATTTCGGTCATGGGACGCACGTTGCCGGAACGATCGCAGCGGTCGGCAACAATGGCAAGGGAATAATTGGAGTCGCTTTCGGCGCGAAGATCATGCCTGTCAAAGGCCTCGACAGTAACGGCAGTGGAACTACTGACGATCTCGTAAAGACAATTCTGTATGCGGCTGATAATGGAGCCAAAGTTATCAACGCGAGTTGGGGTGGATTTGCAAATACACCGATTCAGACGCTGATCAATGCGATCGCCTATGCTCACGACACTAAGGGCGTAGTATTTGTGGCTGCCGCCGGCAACAGCAATGCTGACGTCGGGACAGAGCAGAGTGGTTTTGTCCCTGCGAACATCAAAAATGTCATTACAGTCTCTGCTTTTGATCACACTGATACAAAAGCTTTTTTTTCTAACTTCGGTCAGAAAATTGACGTGGCAGCGCCTGGCGGAGGTGATAGTGGACCAGGAGGCTCGGTTTATGCACCCGCTCGATCAGTTCTGTCTCTTTTGAGTTCCACCGCGCACCCGGCGATAACCGATTTGGGCCAGTTGGTGATTGGCGGCAATTATCTGCGGCAGGCAGGCACGAGTATGGCATCGCCTCACGTGGCCGGAGTCGCAGCGCTAATTCGATCGCTGCACCCTGAATTCGGTCCGGAGCAGGTTCGTCAGGCAATTCGTTTCGGAACGGACGATGTTGATGCTATCGGCTACGATACCAACTCCGGTTATGGTCGAATCAACGCGGCGAAGTCGTTGACGGTTTCTTTGCCGCTCGTCGCGCAACTCAGCGGTCCTCTAGCGCCGATTACAGACACTTGTGTTGTACCGGTTAATGGATCAGTAGGCGGCACCGGCCTTTCAATCTGGCGCCTCGATTTCGGATTAGGTACAAGTCCCGTTAGTTGGACTGAAATCACTTCCTCCGGTACATCCATTTCCAACGGGCAGCTTACGACCTGGAACATCTCGAATCTTGCCGACGGAACGTACACGGTTCGTCTTATCGCTCAAAACACCAGCGGCCAGCTTTTCGAAGATCGGTTGCTCATTACCATCGACAATGTTTTCATCGCTCTACCTGGCACTGATGCTTTTGCCAATCCCGGAGCGCCTGTAACAATCAAAGGTACTGTGACCGGCTGCGCGTTTGTCAGTTACGCAATAAAAATTAGACGAGTCAGCGATGGACAATTCCTGGCGAATGCTGCTGTGACGTTAACAAGCGGCGGTCTTCAACGTGTGCGCAACAATGTCCTCGGAGTATGGGATACGACCAATGTCGCGGATGATCGATACGACATAATAGTTGAAATGCAGCAAGCGAACGGATCGACGGTTCAAAAGAACGTTAGAGTTTTGATTACCTCACGCGTGAGCTTGCTTAAGAGTTTTCATGAGAGCAGTGTGACTAATCCGGTGACATCGGACCTTGATCGTGATGGTACGGATGAAATCATTTTCACCACTACGGAGTCCTCTTTTACGATTGGCGGAAAGATTCACGTTCTTCGCCAGGATGGAACTGAATTGGCGGGCTGGCCTGTAGTCCTGACGAATACACCTCTGAATAACACTCCAGCGATCGGCGATGTTAACGGCGATGGTATTCCGGAAATCATCGTTGAGAGCTTTGGTCAGAACGGGGCAGGAAGCTTCCAGCATGTATATGCATTCGACCTGGAAGGGAACGTGTTGAATGGCTTTCCTGTTGCTCTCGGTTCCGGTGGATTCTTGACTAATGGTCAAGCACCTTCGCCCGCCTTAACCGATATCGATTTAGATGGGAAGCTCGACGTCATCGCCGTATCCGCGGGATTTGGATTCGGAGCATTGAGACGAGTGGTGGCAATCGATGGTAACGCAAATATCATCTTTGACGCGGCCTTACCGCCTGCTCCTCCAGACCAGCTCGAGTGGATGTCCGGAAGTATACCGATGGTAGGCAATATCGCCGGAGATGAAGCCCCGGAAATTATCGTTGGAGTAGTTAATCCCAATGAGGGTTTCGTAAAGTATTATGCGTTAAATAATCACGGCCTAATACTATCGGGTTGGCCAATACAATTTGGTCCTCCAAGCGGCTCCATCATGGAGTACGGAGCGTTAGCGGATCTTGATGGAGATGGTTACGACGAAATTGCACTCGTGGAGAACAGGAATGTTGAGAACGCGGTTCTGCATGTGCTCAGAGGAAATGGTGTTGACATCTCAGGCTTCCCGCAAACTCTGCCCGGATCGGGGCCTTTTAGCAGGTTTGTGATCAATCCAAGTTTCGCGGACTTGAATGGGGATGGTTCGCCGGAAGTAGTAATAACTACTGGAGATCAGACCAGCAATTCCGTTGTTGCTTACAATAGATTCGGAACGCAGGTAATGAATTCGAGTTTTTCCGGAGGTCCGCTCTGGAGACAAGGTGCCATATCTGTGGCTAGCAACGATGCAGACGGGAAGTCACTGATTGTTTTTCCGTATTTTGAGAATGTCATGGCAACACAATTAGTGCTGCAAGGCATGAAATCGGACGGAACTCGTCCCACAGGGTTTCCGATCTATATTCCTAAACTGTGCCAGGCTCCATTTTGTCAGGCTGCTTCCTCTGTTAGCCTGCTGCGTAGCAATCAATCAACCTCGACAAAGGCTGTCATAGTTGACGCCTCGGCAAATGTGTTTGTCGTTGATCTCGGAGTTAATGCTTGCGGGTTATCCGGCCCATGGCCGCAACTTCAACACGACGCGAGACACACGGGCGAATATAAACAGCCGATTAGATCATTCACAATCTCACCATCAAACGCTGCGCATCCTTCGATTGGAGGAGACGGTAACATAAACGTAATTGCTCCGAATGGCTGTGGCTGGACGGCATCCACCAACGCGAACTGGATCACGATTAAGTCAGGGGCTGCGGGTACAGGTAATGGGTCGGTGAAATATGAAGTCGCGGCGAATGCCGGGTCGGAACGTTCGGCAGCAATAACAGTCGCCGGTCAAACCTTTATCGTAAAACAACTGGGCGTACCCATAGAGGTGACTTTCCAAACCAATCCCGCCGGCCGCGCTTTCACTGTTGATGGGGCGACATACAGCTCAGCCCAGACCTTTTCATGGACATCAGGAGCAAGCCATAAGATCACGGTACCGTCACCGCAAGTCGCAGGAACAAATACGCAATGGGTTTGGGGTAGCTGGAATGATGGAGGAATGCTCGGACACACCATCGCTCCCACAAGCAATACAACCTACGTCGCAAATTTCATTACAACGTCATGCGTCCCGCTGCCTTCCGGGCTGATGGCGTGGTGGCGAGGCGAAGGTAATGCGCAGGATGAGACTGGCGTTAACAATGGAACCCTCATCGGGAATATGACCTTCGGTGGAGGAAAAGTTGGAGGTGGCTTCTTAGGTAATTCCAGCAACAGTGCTGGTCTGGTGCAGGTTCCCGATTCGCCTTCACTGGCTCTATATCATTCGATGACCTTTGAGGGTTGGTTGAAAGTTGATTCCTACGGCGGCACGGTTATCGAAAGGCGTAACAGCGATCTTCATTGGTCCTATCAACTTGGGATTCAACCGAGCGGACAATTATACTTTACGATTTGGTTCACCAATAACTCAGGGATCAACCTTGAAAGTGATCCGTTACCGCTCGGTCAATTTGTTCACTTTGCGGTATCACTTGATGACAACACCAGCCAGGCTAGAATTTACATTAATGGAAGCCAGGTTCGGCAGTTCACGATTACACAACGTCCAAATGTCATATCGGATGCGACGATCAATATAGGCAATATCAACGGAATTACCGACGAACTGTCTGTGTATGACCGCGCGCTCTCTTCATCAGAAATACAGAATATTTACAATGCCGGCACAGCAAGTATGGTCGGGAAATGCCCTGTAGTATCAGTCGGTCTAACAATCTTTACTGAACAGGGAGCGACAAATCGAGCTGTGTCTTTGGACTCTGTCACTCGTATTCGTGGGCCGTTTCGAGTTCTCACTGATAACAACTTCAGCGCCGATCATCACACGCGAGTGATTTTGTTTACGTCGGATCTCGGAATGACGCAGCCGGATCCAACACAATTGATCGTGCGAGCCGGAGGAGTGATGCTGCCAGTCGAGAATGTCGGTCCCGTCGTAGGAGTTAGTGGTATGAGTGCGTCCTACATCATTGTGAGATTACCTGACGGTCTGCCGGCGGGCGATCTTCCTCTCGTTATCACATTGCGCGGCGTCGCCAGCGTCAATTCGCCGACGCTCAGTGTCGCGCCATAGCGCCACAGCGTTTACTGGTTCAGTTTGAAAATACGCCGAAGGCGTTCGCTAGTTTTAGCCCAGGGTTGGAGCGCCAAGCGACAACCCTGGGGATAAATTCAAATACACTCTAAACCCTGAAAGGGTTAGGCGGTTGGCGAACCCTTACAGGGTTTCAATTCGGCGTTGGGTTAAATCCCCAGGGTTCTCGCTGCGCTCGAACCCTGGGCTGGGGTTAGCGAACGCCTTCGGCGTATTCAACTGAACCCAGCGTTTTACACACATGTACTTTTCGCGGCTGGTTAAGGCATACTGCGGCAAAAGAGTATGCGGGATTATTATCAGGTTCTTGGTGTCAAGAACACTGCCTCAGTAAAGGAGATCAAGGCTGCGTACAAGCGGCTCGCGCGCCTGCAACACCCGGATCTGAACGGTGGCCGGCCCGAGGCCACTCGCGCATTTGTTCAAATTTCACGGGCGCGAGATATTTTGATCGACCCACAGCGCCGCGCTGCATATGACGCACAGCGCAATGCTTCTGCTGCCAAAGGCATTTACCCGGTCGTGAATTCCACTGTCGAAACTTATGTGCGACGCGCGCGATCCGATGCTCGCATCAAGCAGAATCTCGAAAAATTTTTGACGATTGAACGGGAAGAGGCGCGAGCACTTCGACAAGCCGTCTTTCCAATCGTGGCGTTTCTTTTTGCCGCATTCTTTGTACCGTTGGTTCGCCCTCACTTTTGGCGAAGTTCCGGCTGGATCGGACGTACTGCGATATTGGTCCTGGTTATCATAGGCGTATGGCATACCCTCTCGAGGATTTGGGCCGCCATCAAATTGCATACGGATGACGATCGAATCGTTGCAACTGACGAGCAAGTGCTCGCAAAGCGTTGGAGTAGACGCCAGGCCATTCTCTTCATCGCGCTCGCCGCAATCGGTTGCGGGCTGCTGGGAACTTTGATTGGCATTTCTCTTAGCGACTCTTTGTTGAGTGCAATGCCGATGTTCTTTGACCCGTCGATTCGTCTGGAGTTGCTGCTTTATCCATGGATTATGGTCCTATTACTCGATGCTGGGCATTCGTTAAGTCAGCGAATCGACATCTGAATTCACTGATCGAGCGAACCTTCAGACACCACGAACATCTTCAGGCGAACTTCGTAGACTTGCGACCAAAGCCAAAATCGCCAGTGCCAGTCCCGCACCTTTGATAGCTGCCACCAATCCTGAAGGTATCTGCGCTGGGTCAGGCCGATTCAGATCTTGTAACTGAGATAACAAACTTGGGTACGCCATGCCGCAAGTAAACGCCCAGGCTGCCGCCAGAAAAGGCCGGCCCGTGCGAACATCCTTGTGTGTACGCCACGCTCCATACAGGAGGAAGCCTCCCAATACGAAATCGTCAAGCCAAACGGGCCAGATACTGAGGTGGCCTAACTGGTTCCAACGTCGAACGGTTTCGGCGATAGGTGTTAGGATGCCAAACACGATAGCGAGATTGCGGCTGAATGAAATGGTCATCTGTTCCTCTCACAAGTATCCTCAAAAGTCGGATATTCGAGATTTCTCTGCACAGAGAAGAAGGGTGTCGTGACCTTTGTGCAAAGCAGAGCAGCGGAAAGGACCGATGCGGCGATTCGTTTCTCAGCAACTCAGTTGGGAGGCCGTGGTTGAAATAAATCCGGAATCGCGTCGATGACCTGCGCCCGCAGCGGTTTCAATTTCAACTGCTCTGTCAAAAAGGCGATGCGGTCCCGACGAGCTTCGGAGTTCAATGCGTGGGGCGCGTCATACAGTTTAAACCGCTTGGGCTCGCTCACGACCTTCTCGAACTCGCGCGCGACATCGGGAGTCAGAAACGGCTCTTGCGTCGCGTATTGCAGGAAAACAGTCGCCGGTGCGGCGTGCGAAACAAACTTCCCTTCATCGAGATAAACGTGACTCGCCATGTAGGCGTCAAACGTCTCCGCTCCCACTTGCTTGCGGAATTGCTCGAAGCCGCCAGTCTTCCGAATCACCTCATCCGAGATGGATCCCGCCATCAAAACAAATGCTTTGAATCTGTGGTCCACGCCGCTCAGCGTCGCCCCAACGGAAGCGTTGTAACTGTGGCCGACGAAAGCGAGCCGTTTAGGATCGACATCTTTGCGAGTCAATAGCAAATCAACTCCCCGTCGGATATCAATCACTTGCTGCACCTTTTCAGCGGCCCGTTTTTCGCTCAAAGGATTCTGGTCAGCAACATACCCCGGTCGCGCAATCGGCCCGTCCGTCAAAAGTGAAACCACTCCCGCGGCCGCGAGCGCGACAGCTTCGTCGAGAAACTGCTTCCGGTTTCTCATTTCCGAGTTGGTCCAGTACCAGTGACCCCACACCACCGCCGCAAATGGTCCTTTGCCTTTAGCCGGCACGACGAGGTATGCAGGCACGACGCCACCTTTCGGACTGGCGTAGGTTAGATCGTAAACAGTCGCGTCTCCGCGCTTTTGGGAACTAATGATCTTCGGGTCCAGCGGTGCCTTCGCGTCGTAATCAAAGCGCCGCACCAACTCCGGGTCTTGTGCGAAAGCCACGGCGTTGTACAGACATACAATGATAAGGGACCACTTAACGAGTATGTATGAGTACTTCATAGTCGAAAACCTTCTGTAGTCTGATTGCGAACGGCAGTGGTGGTGTTGACGCTCTCTATTGGTTACGCCACACAAATCGGCCTTCCTTATCGATATAACCATGCACCGT
>Ga0111538_10012105_pt1 | contig 11405 bp, 9 predicted proteins | sample SoiMethybrSBSTD1_FD_79669 | JGI IMG/M metagenome (GOLD analysis project Ga0111538, IMG submission 79669) | Bulk soil microbial communities from a Populus tree surrounding site in Tennessee, USA - Soil MetaG P. TD hybrid SBSTD1 (version 2)... | ecosystem: Environmental > Terrestrial > Soil > Tree... | reverse complement strand
GTTCCTGTTCCTGGCCATGTTCCTCCTGGTGTGCACCAGCGTGGTGATGGTGTACAGCGCCTCGGCCGTCATCGCTCTGCAGGACAACCGCGACCCGTATCTCTACCTGTTCAAGCAGGCGACCTGGGCGCTGCTCGGACTGGCGCTCGTGCCCTTGATGATGCGGATTGACTACCGGAATTATCGCCAGCCAGTGGTCATTTGGACTGGTCTCGCGGTGGCGTTGCTCGCCCTGGTCGCCGTGTTGTTCGGCCATCCCATCAACGGAGCGACACGTTGGCTCGGTGTTGGCGGATTGGGCGTCCAACCTTCCGAGCTCGCCAAGATCGTGATGATTGTTTTCATCGCCGCCCTGCTCGAGCGACGGATGGATCGGATCGACGACCCGCGATTTGCGCTGCTGCCGATCGGTGTCGTGCTCGCGGCGATTGTCGGCCTGATTCTCGCCGAGCCCGATCTGGGCACGTCGGTGTCGGTCGTCGTGATTGCCGCGGTGATGATCTTTGCCGCCGGCATCAACTATCGATATGTGATCGGCGTTGGTCTCGCCGCAATTCCGGCGCTCTATTTTCTGCTCGCGTTCTCCGATTACCGCCGGCGCCGCATTCTCGCGTTTCTGAACCCGTGGGCCGATCCGCTTGGCGACGGCTTTCAGATGATTCAGTCGATGATTGCGATCGGAACCGGAGGCGTGTTCGGGCGAGGCCTGATGGGCGGCGTGCAGAAACTCTTTTACCTGCCTGAACCTCACAACGACTTCATCTACTCGGTCATTGCCGAAGAACTCGGACTGATCGGCGCGTCGATCGTCCTTGCGTGCTTCTGTGTCATCACCTGGCGCGGCCTTCGAACCGCGCTTCGCGCGCCGGATCGCTTCGGATCGTTTCTCGCGCTTGGCCTGACCACGATGGTCGCGTTCCAGGCGTTCTTCAACATCAGCGTCGTCCTCGGGATTCTTCCGACCAAGGGAATCCCATTGCCGTTTGTCAGCTACGGCGGGTCGTCGCTGCTCATCAATCTTCTCGGGATGGGGATCCTGCTGAACGTTTCGCAGCACGCCTCATCCTCGCACGTCATCACAACGACGATGCCGACGCAGGATGCATGAACCCGATGCGCGTGGTCATTGCCGGCGGTGGCACAGGTGGCCATCTGTATCCCGGCATTGCGGTGGCCCGCGAGCTGCTGCGGCGTCAGCCCGCGGCACGGGTGACGTTTGCCGGAACGGCACGGGGAATCGAATCGCGTGTGATCCCGCGCGAGGGGTTCGAACTCGACATGCTGCGAAGCAGCGGGTTGAAGGGCACGGCGCTGAGCGCCCGCATCCGCGGCCTCTTGTTGATCCCGTTGAGCGCGATCGACGCGTGGCGAATCATCACGCGGCGTTCGCCGGATCTGGTGATCGGCGTCGGCGGCTACAGCTCCGGTCCGGTCGTGCTCCTGGCCGCGATTCGCGGTGTGCCGACGCTCCTGCTCGAACAGAACGCGGTGCCTGGTCTGACCAATCGGCTGCTGGCGCGTGCCGTCAGCGCAGCAGCAGTGACCTTCGAGTCGACGGCGACTTACTTCGGAAGGAGGGCCATTGTCACAGGCAACCCTGTACGTGCCGAGTTCGTGTCCGACAACGCGACCCGCGGAGTCCGCGCCGCAGGGCCTCCGAGGGTTTTGATCTTTGGCGGCTCCCAGGGCGCGCACGCGATCAACGTGGCCATGGTGGAGGCGGCGCCGCAATTGGCAGCCCACCCTGGCGGGATGGCAATCACGCATCAGACAGGAGAGCGCGATCTTGAACTGGTCCGCGATGGGTATCGGCGTGCGGGGCTCGCGGCCCGGGTGGAGCCGTTCCTGTACACCATGGACCGGGAAATAAAGGATGCCGATCTCGTCGTCTGCCGAGCCGGAGCGACGACGATCGCTGAGCTCACTGCGGCGGGCCGGCCGGCGGTACTCGTGCCGCTGCCGACCGCAGCCGACGATCACCAGCGCAAGAACGCCGAAGTGCTTGGCAGGGCAGGTGCGGCGGAAGTCATCGAACAGAAGGAGCTGCAGGGAGGCGAGCTGGCGGCGCGAATTATCGCTCTTGTCAGGGCCCCCGATCGGCTCACCGAAATGGCGGCGGCGGCAAGAACGCTGGCGCGGCCCGATGCGGTCACGGTGATCGCGGACAAGGCCATGGAGTTGATTCAGGGGCCGGCGTAAACAGGAAAAGGGAGTGCTTGGCCGTACAAGGCGGATTCATTTCGTGGGCGTTGGTGGTATCGGCATGAGCGGCATTGCCGAACTCCTCGCCAACCTCGGATACGAGGTGACGGGATCGGATGCGAAACGATCCGAGGTCACCGATCGCCTCGAGCGCCTCGGTGTGCGCGTGTCGGCCGGACACGATGCGAGTCATGTGGGCGCCACCGATGTCGTGGTGACCTCTTCCGCGATTCGTCAGGACAATCCCGAGGTTGCCGAAGCGAGACGCCGCCACATACCGGTCATTCCGCGTGCCGAGATGCTCGCCGAACTGATGCGGCTGCGGTACGGGATTGCGATTGCCGGCGCGCATGGGAAAACGACCACGACGTCAATGGTCGCGCTCGTGCTCGAGCGCGCCGGACTCGATCCGACGGCGGTGATTGGCGGGAAGCTGAGCGCATTTGGCAGCAACGCGCGATTGGGACGCGGCGACTACATGGTCGTCGAGGCGGACGAAAGCGATCGGTCGTTTCTCAAATTGTCACCGGCGATCGCGTTGATCACGAATCTCGATCGTGAGCACATGGAAAGCTACGGCAGCTGGGAGAACCTTCAGCAGGCCTTCGTCGACTTTGCCAACAAGGTTCCCTTCTACGGCGCGATCGTCGCGTGCATCGACGACATCGGCGTGCGCGAGTTGTTGCCGCGTTTCACGCGGCGGGTGATCACCTACGGGCTGAATGGATCGTTGGCGACCATCCGTGGCGTGAACATGCAGCTCGAAGCATTTGGGTCGTCCTGCGAAGTCGTCCAGCACACCAGCGGAGAGGCGTCGACGACACTCGGTCGTCTGCATCTGCGTGTGCCCGGGAGACACAACCTGCTCAACGCGCTCGGTGCCGTTGCGGTCGGACTCGAAGCGGGCGTGACGTTTGACCGCATCATCGCGGCATTGGATGAATTTCGCGGCGCGGATCGGCGGTTCCAGATGCGTGGTGAGGAAAAGGGCGTGATGGTGGTCGACGACTACGGGCATCACCCCACCGAGATCGCGGCGGTGATTGCCGCGGCTCGCGCCGGCATCAACCGCCGCGTCGTCGTGGTCTTTCAGCCGCACCGGTATTCACGAACCAATCAGCTGTTGCCGGAATTTGGCACCGCGCTCAGTGCTGCCGACGAAGTTGTTCTGACCGACATCTACGCGGCCGGAGAGGACCCGATCGAGGGCGCAACCATTGAGGCGGTGGCTGAAGCCGTCCGCGGTGCGGGCCGATCTCCGGTTCACGTTGTGAAGAACCTCCAGGCATTGCCGGCTGCGGTGGCGCAGCTCGTGCGAGCAGGGGATCTGGTGATCACATTAGGCGCGGGATCGATTGGAACGGTGGGTGATCGAATTCTGAGCGAACTCCGGAGCGAACAACAGGCGGACTTGTCCGCCGGGACCGAAGGCCGATGAGCGTCAAGGCGCCAACAGAAAAGAACTTTCGTCGGGCGCGGGTGAAGCCCGGCAAACGCCGAGGCTCGTCGCGGCGCGTGTCGTGGCGTGCGATCCGCCTGGTCGTGGTTGCCATGCTCGCCGTCTATGCGGTGTATCGCGCGTTCGACCTGGTCGTCAGCGCATCGACGCTGCAGGTGCAGCACATTGCTGTCCGCGGCACCGCTCGGATGTCTGCCGCCGAAGTGCGTGCCCTCGCCGAAGGCATTCGCGGCAAAAGCATCTTGACCGCCGATTTGGCCGCGTATCGACACCGACTCCTGGCATCCCCCTGGGTGGCCGATGTGGCGCTCCGTCGCGTGCTGCCGTCGACGATCGAAGTCTTCGTGTCGGAGCGCCAACCGATCGGACTCTGCCGGTTGCAGAAACAGTTGTATCTCATCGATCGATCCGGGGTCGTCATCGATGAATTCGGTCCCCAGTACGCGCAGTTCGATCTCCCGATCATCGACGGTGTGGTTCGCCCGCCATCCTCCGGCCAGCCGGCCATTGACGAGCGTCGTGCCGACTTTGCCGCGCGCGTGCTTGACGCGCTCGCGCCGAGAGCCGATCTCGCGCGAAGCATCTCGCAGGTGGACGTGACCGATCTTCACGACGCCGTCGTGCTGATCGAGGGGGACACGGCGCTTCTGCATCTCGGCGAGGATCGCTTTCTCGAACGACTGCAAGCCTACGTCGACGTTGCGCCGGCGCTGCGCGAACGCGTGCAGGACATCGACTACATCGATCTGCGGTTCAAGGATCGCTTGTATGTGAGACCGATCCCGACGACGCGGAAGCGGCCATGAACTCGTGCAGACCTCTTAGAACGGGGGAGCTTGGTGGGACGTAAGGAACGATACCTGGTCGGGCTCGATGTCGGGACGTCAAAGGTCTCGGCGATTGTCGGCGAAATTACCGACGACGGCGGCCTCGACATTATCGGCATCGGTCTGGCCGACTCGCGCGGGATTCGCCGCGGCGTCGTCGTCAATCTCGAAGCCGCCGTCGACTCAATCAAGAAGGCGATCGACGAAGCCGAGCTGACCGCCGGCGTCGAAATCGACTCGGTTCACCTCGGATTGTCGGGGGCGCATGTCAAAGCGTTCAACAGCCGCGGCGTCGTCGCGGTGGCCGGCAAGAATCGCGAGATTACGCGTGAGGACGTCCGCCGCGCGATTGATGCGGCGAAAGCGGTCGCCTTGCCCAGCGGCCGCGAGATTCTGCACGTGCTGCCGCAAGACTTTGTCGTCGACGAGCAGGACGGGATCGGCGCGCCGGTCGGGATGACCGGGACCAGGCTTGAAGTCAACGTGCACGTTGTCACCGGCAGCGCGACGTCGACACAAAACATCGTGGCGTGCGTCAATCGTGCTGGCGTCGCGGTGATAGAAACCGTGCTCGAGCAGCTGGCGGCGAGCGAGGCGGTGCTGACGCCGGACGAGAAAGAGCTGGGCGTTGCCATCGTCGATATCGGCGGTGGGACAACCGACTTTGCGATCTTCGAGCGCGGCAGTCTCTGGCATACCGGCGTCGTCTCGGTCGGTGGCGACCACTTCACCAACGACATTGCCGTCGGCCTTCGAACGCCGATTCCAGATGCCGAGAAGATCAAGCGGCGATGCGGCTGTGCATTGTCTGCGATGGTCGACGAGGACGAGACCATCGAGGTGGCAAGCGTCGGCGGGCGAAAACCGCGTGTGATGGCCCGCCGCATTCTCTCTGAGATCCTCCAGCCGCGCGCCGAAGAGATTTTTCACCTGCTCTGGGACGAGATTCGACGGGCGGGATTCGAAAAGTCATTGAACTCGGGAATTGTGATGACTGGCGGTGGGGCGATGCTCGAGGGGGTCGCCGAAATTGCCGAACAGATTTTCGATCTGCCGATTCGGCGCGGCGCCCCAGTCGGTGTCGGCGGCCTCGCCGATCACGTCAACAGCCCGGCATTCGCGACGGCTGTCGGGTTGGTGATGTACGCCCACCGGAATCACGTTGGTGAGCCTGCGCGGCCGGTCGGCGCGGGCGCGCTGGGACGGGTGGCCGGACGGCTCCGCACCCTATTCAAGGAGTTCTTTTGAAACGCTGGCGCTTTGGCTGGAACACAAAGCTTCCGTTTTCACCGGAAGAGGTGCCTCCGGATAAGGAACTTCCGCCTGACCGTCCCCGCCAAGGCTCCGGCGGTCTCGCCGAAGCGCTGCGCGCGGAGGCGGAAGGCGGAAGCCACGAGATAGCTGACGACGCTGAAAAAGATTCGACCTGCGAGAAGACTTGGAGGGCTGACATGGCGAAGGGAACCCAGACTCAGACGATACCGACCGATTCAGACACGCTGCGTCTGAAGCTCGACGAAACACGCCGCTCGGGAGCACGCATCAAGGTGGTTGGTGTCGGCGGAGGTGGAAGCAACGCCGTGAACCGGATGGTGGCCGCCGGCTTTCAGGGCGTCGAATTCATCGTCGCAAACACCGACCTCCAGGCGTTGCAGCTCAACGCCGCGCCGAACAAACTGCAGATCGGCGCAAAGCTCACGAAGGGGCTTGGCGCCGGCGCCGATCCGAACGTCGGCCGCGAGGCCGCGCTCGAGGACACCGAGAAGCTCATTGAGGCACTCGACGGTGCCGACATGGTCTTCGTCACGACCGGGCTTGGCGGAGGAACCGGGACGGGCGCGGCGCCGGTGATCGCGAGCCTGGCCAGCGAACTTGGGGCGCTGACCATTGCCGTCGTCACCAAGCCGTTCAAGTTCGAAGGCAAGAAGCGACAGCTCCAGGCACAGCAAGGCCTCCAAGAGCTGCGTGAGTGCGTCGACACCGTGATCACGATTCCGAACGAGCGACTGCTCGCGACCATCGCACGCAGCACGTCGCTGACCGACGCGTTTGGTTCGGCCGACGATGTGCTGCGACAGGCGATACAGGGGATTTCGGATCTGATCCTCGTGCCGGGCCTGATCAACCTCGATTTTGCGGACGTCAAGACGATCATGTCGGGCATGGGACTCGCGATCATGGGCACCGGGTTGTCAGAAGGGGAGAGCCGCGCGATGGCCGCGGCCAGCGCCGCGATCTCGAGCCCGTTGCTCGAAGATGCGTCGGTCAAAGGCGCACGCGGTGTGATCATCAACGTGACTGGTGGACCGGATCTGTCGCTGATTGAAGTGAGCGAGGCGTCCGGCGTCATTCAGGAAGCGGCACACGAGGAGGCCAACATCATCTTCGGCGCGGTCGTCGATCCGAAGATGGAAGGCAGGGTCAAGATCACGGTGATTGCGACCGGTTTCGACCGGGAAACCCCGAAGTCGGCATCGCCATCGGCATCGCAAACGCCCGTGGATCTGCAGTCGTACACCACGTGGAAGCAGGAGACTGGTGAACGTGTCGCGGCAGCAGGCGGATCGCGCATGACGTTCTCGCGCCGCGCCGTCCTGGAGCTGCCAGTTGAGGCAGCGCCACCGGTCCAGGACGCAACCTCGACGTCACCCGGCGCGGAGTTCGAGCCGGTCTCTCCGCTCGACGTCCCCGCATTCCTGCGGCGCCAGAGCGAAGCATAGGGAACTGACGGTGTAATTGCTGATTGTTGATTGCTGATTGCTGATTTCCGCGAGTGCGGATTGCCGATTGACATTTGCTGATTGCTGATTCGTTCAGCTGGACGCAGATGCGTCCGGATGCGCTTTACGGGCGTATCGGCGTTCCCGGCAGGTCGTCACAGGGACTCGGATCGAACGCGCGTGATACACTAAATAGATCCACGGCACGCGGCTTCGCCGTCGTTTGAGGCGAATGCCGCGCACCGCACCGATGTAGTCGCACGGCGCATCGCCGCGCCCTCCGTCAAGTCGCTCCGACATCTCAATGAAGACTTGGGAACACCGCGAACGCACGCGCGACATGCTGGCGCGTGAAGTTGGCCACGTGCGCAAACCGCACGGGGGACGGCTTCGTGTTGCCTTGGCCTTTCCGAACACGTACTACGTCGGCATGTCGAGCCTCGGGTTCCAGACGGTCTACCGATTGTTCAACGATCTGGACAACGTGGTCTGCGAGCGAGTGTTTCTGCCGCCGAAACAAGAGCTGCAGGCGCAGTTGCGCGCAGGAACGCCGCTCGTCACCCTCGAGTCGCAGACGCCGGTCTCGGACTTCGACGTGTTCGCGCTGTCGGTCTCGTTCGAGTGGGACTACACGAATGTCGTGACGCTTCTTCGCCTCGCCGGACTGCAGCCTCGGTCGGCGCAACGGACTGCCCGCGATCCACTTGTCGTCATTGGCGGCGCGGTCACGTTCGTCAACCCAGAGCCGCTCGCGCCGTTCGCGGAGGTCATCGCCGCGGGCGAAGGGGAATTGCTGATTCCGTCGCTCGTCGGCGCGATGACTGAATGCGCCGATCGCGACGATCTGCTGCGGCGGCTTGCGGCCGAGCGCGGGTTCTACATTCCTTCCTTTTACGACGTTCGCTATCAGTCGGATGGGACGATTGCCGCGTTCGACGTCAAGGCCGGGACCGGCGCGCCGGCAACGGTCAAGAAAGCGGCGGTCAAAAGCGTCGACCGACTCGATCCGCCGGCGACGTCGATCTTCACGCCGGACACCGAGTTTGGGTCCCGTTTTCTGATCGAAGTCGTTCGCGGCTGTGCCAACCTGTGCCGCTTTTGTTGGGCAGGTTACAACTACCTGCCGGTGCGCGCGTTTCCCGCCGATCGCATCCTGGAGCTCGCGAGACAGGCGAGAGCGCACTCCGGCAAGGCTGGTCTGGTGTCGATCGCGCTCTGCGATCATCCCGAGATCGAACGGATTCTCACGGGTCTCTTGGAGATGGGTTACTCGATCAGCCCGGCGTCGCTGCGCCTGGACGATCTGACCGAGCCGATCGTTCGGCTTCTCCGCAAAAGCGGTGAGCGGTCGATCACCATTGCCCCCGAGACAGGTTCGGATCGCCTGCGACGGGTGATCAACAAGACGGTCACCAACGATGAGATTCTCGCCGCGACCGATCTGATCTTCGCCAATGAAATCGACAACCTGAAGCTCTATTACATGATCGGGCTTCCCACGGAGACCGAGTCCGATCTGGTTGCGATTCGCGACCTGACAGTGGAGATGCGGGACATCATGCTGAAGCATGCCCGCCCCCGCGGTCGTGTCGGCCGAATCGTCGGAAGCGTGAACCCACTGATTCCGAAGCCAGCGACGACCTACCAGTGGCTGCCGATGGAAGACCCTGCGGTGACCGACGCAAAAGGCAAGCGGCTGCGGCAGCTCTTGTCGGGTCTTGATAACGTGTACTTCAACATCAAGTCGGAACGACATTCGTATTACCAGGCGCTGCTCTCGCTCGGCGACCGCCGGGTCGCGGATGCGATCGAGGCCGCAGAGCGGAATGGCGGACAATGGCGCGCGGCCGTGGCCGAAGCCGGCATCGACGCGGCGTTTTACATCTTCCGCGATCGATCGAACGATGCGGTGCTGCCGTGGGACATCATCGACGGTGGCATGAAGTCGACGTTCTTCCAGAACGAATTCGCGAAATCGCTTCGCGAAGAGTGGACGCTTCCGCCGAAGCGGCAGCAGGAAAACCGCAAGCTGCTGCCCGTTCTGGAGTGATCCCCGGGTGTTGGAGCGCAGTTCAGGACGCGACCGCGGTTTCAGCCTCGTACTCGGTGTACGCCTGCAGAATCAGATCCCGGATGCGGTTCTGCGACGTGGCATCGCCGATTGGTCGCAGTAACGCGAAACTGCGGCGTTCGCCGCCCACAGAGTATTGGCGCGCGGGAAACGTGACGTTCCGACCGGTTCCGGTCTTTCGTTCCCAGACGGCAAAGCCCACCAGCTTGAGCCCTTCCAGCGGACCCTGAATGAAGTGCACTTCGGCATCCGCGAGTTTTCCCGCTGGCATTCCCTTCTCGTTCGGCAAGATCTTGATGGTCATCGTGGCTGCTCCTCTCACGCTGGCTGACGTGATGAGCGATGGCAAGGGGAGTGCCGGAGGTTGCGAGCGCGGTGTGTCCGTGGATCGTGATGTAAACGCGAGAGATGCGCGTCGGTTGCCGGGACGGTTTAAATGAGGAATCGGTCGACCACGCTGATGTCGTCAACCGTCGTTTCGTTCAGTCGCCCAGCAAAAGCACCTGCGCCATCGCCAACGTATCGGAATGGGTAATGGTCAAGAGCGACGATCGCACGCCCATGCGTTCAGCGCGCGCCGCAGCGCCAGCGTGCAACCGCAGTTGCGGCGGGCCACCCGCGCGGAACACTTCGATGTCCTTCCAGAGCACGCCGCGAGAATGGCCGGTACCGAGCGCCTTCATCGCCGCTTCCTTCGCGGCGAAGCGTCCGGCGAGATGAGGCGCCGGGTTACGCCGCCGCGTACAATAGGCGATCTCGCCTTCCGTGAACACACGGCGCAGAAATCGTTCTCCGTACCGTTCAAGCGCGCTGGCGATTCGCGGGATGTCCGTCGCATCGATGCCCATTCCAAGGATATTCATGACTCTCCCTCAGCCTAGCGATGGTTTCGAGTGGACGCAAGCCCCATGGGGTCCCGTGCTTCGATGCCGTCCGCTCGCCGAGATCGCCGATCATTTTTTCACCGGTGGGAATCTCGAATTGCGCGACTCGCGCGAGGAGTGGAACCAGGTCGCCGAGCTAATCGGCCTCGACTTCGAACGCGTACTTCTGCTGCGGCAAGTGCACCGGGCGGACGTCGCCGTGCGCCATCGGGGTGAGTATGAATCAGGACCACGACCGGAAGCAGACATCGCCGTGACCAACGATCCCACGATCGCGCTTGGTATCCGCGTCGCGGACTGCGCGCCCATTCTGATTGCCGATCGCCGGACGCTGGCCGTCGGTGCCGCGCACGCCGGGTGGCGCGGGACGGTCCAAGGTGCTGCGATCGCGGCAGTTCGAGGCATGCAGAAGGCCTTTGGGTCGCGCCCAGCCGATCTGATCACTGCGATTGGGCCCTGCCTGGGCGCGTGTTGCGGCGAAGTCGGCCCGGAGGTCGTCGAGGCATTTCGCCAGGCCGGCCACAGCGCGGAGTCAATCGATCGTTGGTTGACGAAAGGGTCGACGGATCGCTTTCAGCTCGATCTGCCGCGTGCCAACCGGGATCAACTTGCCTCTGCAGGCATCCCGCCGGCGCAGATTCATGCCGCCGGTCTCTGTACGAAATCCTTTCCGGATGTCTTTCATTCGTACCGCGTTCAGAAGGAACGCGCGGGGCGGATGGTGGGAATCGTTCGAGCGAATTCTGAAAATGCTGATTTCTGAATGCTGATTTCTGAATGACAGCTTCAATCAGCAATCAGCAATCAGCACTTTCAGGACTGCGTCTTTAGCTGCTCTTCGGCTTCGTCCATGCCGAGATTCGACAGCCGATCCGCTTCCTGATTGAATTCGCGTCGGACGTGCTCGAACCTCACATCGTCTAACTGCGCTGCGAGAAGCCGGGCGCGAACGTACAACGGCTGCAGTCCCGCATTCTTCACCCTGTACTCGCCCCGCATCTGCTTGACGAGGAGTTCGGAGTCCGCGCGGATGTGTACTCGCCGCGCATCATGATCGATCGCCCACTGGAGCGCGGCGAGCAGACCGTTGTACTCCGCGATGTTGTTGGTCGCAATCCCGAGGGGACCGTGCAGCTCGTCGAGTACAACGCCGGCCGGGGATTGTATTGAAACGCCGAAGCCCGCCGGTCCGGGATTGCCTCGGGCACCACCGTCAATATACGCGACGACCATCAATGAACG
>Ga0111538_10012103_pt1 | contig 11406 bp, 8 predicted proteins | sample SoiMethybrSBSTD1_FD_79669 | JGI IMG/M metagenome (GOLD analysis project Ga0111538, IMG submission 79669) | Bulk soil microbial communities from a Populus tree surrounding site in Tennessee, USA - Soil MetaG P. TD hybrid SBSTD1 (version 2)... | ecosystem: Environmental > Terrestrial > Soil > Tree... | reverse complement strand
TGCCTCCCGCACTGATCGAGCGATATGTCTGCCCGCCGATGACAGCATTTGGAACGGTGCGATCGAGCTCCGTGCCGTTGCCGAGTCGTCCGCCCTGGCCAAGACCCCAGCACGACACCGCTCCGGCAGTTGTGCGGGCGCAGGCGTGGTCGTGGCCGAGGCTGAGTTCCGTGTTCGTCGTGCCGAGACCCGTGACCGGCGTTGGTGAAGCAGCACTCGTCATGGTGCCGTTGCCCAGTTGGCCGAAACTATTCGATCCCCAACAGTACGCCGAGCCGGAAGAAAGCCCGCACGAAAAATTGATTCCGGATTGAACACTCGAAAACGTGCCGGACGAGAGACGCGTCGGAGTGAGCCTGATCGCCGTCTGTCCATCGCCCAACTCTCCGAAGCCTCTGCTACCCCAGCAGTGCATCGCTCCTGCAGCGGTGAACCCGCACGTGGCGCGAAAGCCGGCAATGAGCGACCGGAAGTTCACTCCTCCCTGCACGGGCACGGGCGTGTAACTCAGGAGCCGCGTTCCCGTGCCGAGTTGGCCGAATCCGTTGTTTCCCCAGCACTGTGCAGCGCCGCTGGCCAGAAGCCCGCATGTGTGAAACACGCCGGCTGCGATGAACACGAAACTGCCCACGACCTGAGTTGGTGAGGGCACTCTGGTCCCGGTAAGCTGGCCCGTACCGACTTGACCACTTCCGTTACTTCCCCAGCAATAGGTGCTGCCAGCCTGTGTGATCGCGCACGTGTGCCATTGGCCAGCCGCGACGAATTCGATGGGCGCTGCCGCGGTCACACGCGTGGGACTCACGCGCCGTGTCAGATCGCCCAGGCCGAGCTGCCCCTCCGAGTTCTGTCCCCAACAATGGAGCTCGTTGTTCATCGTCAGGCCGCAGACGTGCGCTTCACCGGCTGTGAGCGTGCGAAACGTCAGGTTCCCAGTGACAGCGGTCGGTGTCGAGCGCGGTGTCGTCGTGCCGTCGCCAATCTGACCCTCGTTGTTAACGCCCCAGCACCACGCGTGGCCCTGTCCATCCAGGGCACACGCGAACGACTCACCCACGGCCATCGCCGTGAAGTAGCGCGTACCGCTGACAGGGGCCGGTATCGAGCGAGCTGCGCTCGTGCCGTCGCCCAACTGGCCAAATGCGTTGTCACCCCAGCATCGCGCACCGCCAAACTCGGTGAGCGCGCAGCTGAAGTACTCGCCCACACCTACGGCGACATACCGGCCCGACCCCGAGACCTCCGTCGGCACCGTTCGATCGGTGGTGGAGTTGTTGCCGAGTTGACCACGATGGTTCCGTCCCCAGCATAACGCGTTGCCAGCTTGAGTCACCGCGCAGGAGTGGCTGTCCCGCGATGCGGCGAAGGGACCGATCGCCTGGATCGTCACCTGAAAAACGGCGAGCGGTGATTCTCCGGCCGGGGGCGGGTTGCGCACGACCACGTTATGGACACCGGGGTTCGCGAGATCGGCCGAGGTGATCTGCGCGCTGAGCCTCGTGTCCGAGTTGAAGGTGGTGGTTCGATCCTGTCCGTTCCAGCGCACCACCGCGCCCTGGACGAAGTCACTCCCGTTGACGACGAGGGTCAATCCAGCGGAACCCACGGTCGCGACATTGGGTGAGAGCTGCGTGATGACCGGCTGCGGCACGACAATCGTTATGCTCACGCTGCCGGTTTTTCCATCGACCGTTGCCATCACGCTCACCGACCCACCCTGCAACGCGGTGAGCAACCCACCGGCGTTGATTGTCGCAACAGCCTGGTTCGACGTACTCCAAGTCACCGGCCGATTCGCGATGGCCTGGCCGTTAGCGTCCCTGGGGGTTGCCGTGAACTGCGCGGTCGCGCCCACCCGGATCGAGCCCGCCGGGACGCTGATCTCCACCAGTGCCACGGTGACGACCGATGAACTGTCCTTGCAGCCTGGCGTCGCCAGGGTAACGACGAGCAACGACAGGGCCGACAGGCTGCCACGAATTTTCCCGGCCATTGAAGGCCTCCTTTCCTGGTGCGTGCCGCAGCCGCCAATCGACACGCTCCGGGCTGTGCGCGCAAGCCGAAGCCGCCTTGCTGCCGGAACCAGGACGCGCCAGATTCGGGCGGCTGGCTGGCTGGAAACCGCGGGCGGATGAACCTCGAACGCAGAGGCCTCCTATGCTGCGCCGCCGTCAGATGTCGCTGAAATCGTTTGCGCTGCTCGCCCAGGTGCTCGCGGCGGCGGCGTGCTCCTCTCCGGACGAGGCCACGAATCCGGATGACCCTAACGATCCGGGGCAGCCTCCACCGCCTCCGCCTCCGCCAGCGGTGGCGTTCGAGAACCGGGTGCTGCTGTTCCTGATCCCGACGTCGACCACCTCGAGCACGTTCATTCCTGACCTGGGCGGCATCACGCTCGAGACCAACTTCCAGTACCTGTTTCGCGTCGTGCCATCGCTCAACAAGGTGGACCAGGTTGAACGGAACAGCAGTCCGTCGTTCGCGCCGTCCAGCAAGACCTTCTACAGCACCGAGGATCGGATCTTTGTCGCGCAGGAGTTTCGCGCCTTTGAAGTGAGCGGGCGGACTGACATTGCCGAACACAGTTACGACACGTTCCAGACGATGCGGCAGCGCGTGGGGCTGCCGCCATTGTCGCACAGCCAGGGCTGCGCCGCGGCGGTAGGAGACACGTATTACTTCCGCAGCAACCGGAACTTTGACGTCCTCTCCGGCGACGTGGGCGGCGAGTTTTACCGGACCTCGCTCTCGGCCGCGACCACTCCGCAGCAGCTGCTCGCGTTCAACAATCCCGCGAACTGCTTCGGCTACCTGATGTCGTCAGGCGGTGCGTTGTACGACGTCCTTGCCTCGCCGAAGGACCGGCCGACGTCGATCCTGCTGTACCGCCGGAACCTGACGACCGGATTGCCGGAAACCACATCGCTAGTCTCGCTGAGCGAGAGTTCGCCGGCGCTGTTTGTCGCCAACAGCAATCGTTATGCAGTGGACGAGGGCGTGTTCTACTTGCTGCGCCGCCGGGTTTCCGGCAATGCCGTGGAGATCTGGAAGCAGGCCATCGGCGCGGGGACGGGCACGCAGCCAACCAAGGTGCTCGACCAGGTCGTGGGGTTCGCGCCAAACTGGTTCGAAGTGGACGACGGCCAGGTCCTGCTCGCGGCGTCAAACGGCCAGGCACTGCTCTGGAACATGACGACGAATCAACAACTGCCGGTATCGTTCGGCACGAGCATTACTGCAATCAGCCAGGTCTTTGTGAGACGCTGAGTTTCGCGACGCCGTCCGGGCCAGTCACCCTGCCTGTCGCTCAGACGATTCGAGCGTTAGGTCCTGAAGCTTGGGGTGACGCGTGAACGACCAGTGCGAGTGGATGCTCTTCCATGTCCCGCCACGCCGCTGGAATACCGTCGTCGAATTCCAGGCACTACTCACCGCCTCCGTCCCGTGCTCGTCCAGGTAGTAGTTCACCAGGTTGTAAGTGAGCAGCGCCATGTCTCCTTCGACCACGACCCTCGGATTGAGCAGCTCGTAGCGATCGATGTGGATCATGCCGGTCCACGGGCGATAGTAGTCGACCATCGCCTGGTGCCCATCGATGCGCGCCGCAGTCGACGGATCGAAATAGGTGATCTCGTTGCCGTACAGCTCGAGGAAACCACCGGGATCTCCCCTGCCCCATCGGTCGAGCGCAGCACGCTCGAGGGCGATGATCTCTTCACCTGTAGTGTGGGCGTTGCTCTCAGCCATGAGATCCTCCCGCGCGATAGCAGTGGCGATCAGGTAGGATAGTGATCTCATGATCGAGTCGCAGGACATTACGATAGATGTCGCGACCGAAGAGACCGCCCCGGTCCTGGCAGGCCTACTGGAGTTGTACGTCGAAGAATTGAGCGGGATCTTCGCGATCCAGCCCGGGGCCGACGGTCGCTTCGGCTATGACCGTCTTCCGCTCTACTGGTCCAATCCGGACACGCATTTTCCCTTCTTCATCCGTGTTCGCGGTCAGGCCGTCGGCTTTGCCCTCGTGACGCGGGGCTCTCCGGCGACCGATGACCCGCGTGACCTGGACCTCGCGGAGTTCTTCGTGTTGCCGTCCCAGCGACGTGCCGGCCTGGGTCGCCGAGGAGCGTTCCTGCTGTGGAATCGGCTTCCTGGGCATTGGGTCGTAAGGGTGTCCGAGGCCAATCACGGCGCACTTCGCTTCTGGGAATCCGCCATACGCGAATACGCCGGCAGCGCAGTCACTGTCTCGGCGCATCAGGGAAGACTTCACACTTTCCGCGTGTTTGCGTTCGGAACCTGAGTGTAGGCGGCAGTCCTACAATCCGATGGCTGGACGGAGGCCGCGTTATCTATCGCCTGTCCGAACGCCGTCCGATGCCGCACCAGACGCAGTACACACAATGAACATCGCCGAGATCCGTGGGCTGTTCCCCGGGCTGAAGGATACGATCTACCTGAACACCGCCAACATGTCGGCGGGGTGTACGCCCGCCCGGGATGCTTACCGGGGAGCTACCGACCGTTGGTTAGCCGGGCGATTTGATTGGACGGAAGCCGAACGAGCGGGAGAAGATGCCCGCGTGATGTTCGCGGCGATTGTCAACGCGCATCCCGATGAGATCGCGCTCGTCCCATCGGTGAGCACGGCCGCCGGAATCGTCGCCGCGAACATGCCGGCAGCGCAGCACGGCGAGAACATCGTGGTCCCCGCGAATGAATTCACCTCGAACTATTTCCCGTGGCTCCTGCTCCGGGAGCGCGGCTACGAGATCCGCGCCGTGGCCACCACCGGCGACGGCGTTTCGCCCGAGGAGTTCAGCGGAGCCGCCGATGGCGGAACTCGATTGATCGCGGTCAGCGCCGTCCACTCGCCTAACGGCTACCAGGCCGATCTCGCCGCGATCAGTCGCGTGGCCGCTCGCTCCGGGGCGTGGTTCTTCGTCGATGCCTGCCAGGCGGCCGGCGCGGTTCCGGTGGATGTGGTGCGCGACGGTATCGATTTCCTGGCCGTCTCGAGCCACAAGTTCCTCCTTGGCGCGAGGGGCATGGGCTACCTCTTCGTCCGACGTGAGCTCCTCGACCGCATGCGTCCGGTGCTCGCCGGCTGGAAGGCTGCCCGTTCGCCGAACGAGAGCTTCTACGGACCGGCGATGGAATTGTCGCCGACGGCATCGAAGCTCGACACATCTACGGTCTGGTTCGCCGCGCTGGCTGAAGCGGCGTCGCTCGGGATCTTCCGCCAGTTCGGGATCCAGGCGCTCCTGGACCGCAATGCCAGACTTTCAGAGCGTCTGCATGACGCGCTGGTGGCGCAGGGTTCCGCCGTGCGGCCCTTCGCGCAACGTCACCGGTCCACCATCGTTTCCCTGCCGGTGACCGACACCGAGGCGGTCATGACGAAGCTGCGAGCGGCCAACGTGGTGGCTTCGATTCGCGCCGGCCGGGTCCGGCTATCCGTGCATTTCTACAATCTCGAGGAGGAGATCGACCGGGTTGCCGAACTGTTAGGCAGCGCGCGATGATGCGTTCAGCACGTGGCGTGGGTGGAAGAACAAAACCAGGCGGGGCTCGCTGACGCGCTCACCACCTGGTTCAGATCTCCCGCCTGACGAGAGTTACGCTTCCTCATCCTCGTCCAGTTTCTCACCGATCTTCCGCTCGACCTTGCCGACGGCGTCCTGCGCTTTTCCCTTCGCCTGATCGATCTTGCCCTCGGCCTGGAGGCTGCTGTCGCCGGTGAGGCCGCCAGCGGCGTCCTTGATCTTTCCCGTGAGGTCCTTCGTCTTGCCTTCGACGGAATCCTCTACTCCCTTTTCGGTCCAGGTCTTTTTGTCTGTCATGGCACGTTAGGTTGGGCCGGTTTCAACCGGCGTTCCACCAACTCGCGCCGCTGCCCTGCTGAGCCAGCCATGTGCTTTGGCTGCCAGTGGACCGCGCCGATAGTCGAACTGTATTGACGACTCCCGGCCGCTGAATCCACCTGACGGACGATCTTTCCATCGCCCGGAAGGGGCACAATCCCTGGCGGCGAGTTGAGCGATGCTTCGCCACGCGTTCGCCGCGCCTTAAGGCCTGCTTGGTCGGATGTCATCCCGATTCACGCTGACACCGCGGAGAATCACGGCGTGGATTCGCTCAGTGTTCCGGATGTCCTCAAGCGGCGAGGCATCGAGGATCACGAGTGTGCCCTCATCGCCCACCTCCGTGCCCCATTTGCGCCCGAGCAGCCGACCGGCATTGATCGTGGTCGCGGCAAGAGCGTCCCACGGTGACAATCCCGCCTCCACCAGCAAGCGGAGTTCGCGGTGCACCGAGTAGCCCTGGAACACGGCAGGGTTTCCACCGTCCGTGCCGGTAACCATCGGGACTCCCGCTGCGGCAAGAGTGCGGACGGCCTCGGCATTCGTCTTACGCATCGTGCGCTGGTACTCCATCCAGCTTGCCATTGAAGGCGGCGGTGGCGCCTTGAACAAGCCGACCATTTGCTGGCCGATCATCGTCGCAAGCAACGGCGAATCGAGCAGCGTTGGGTCGTCGACAAAGCGCGAATAGTCTCCCTGCACCGCCAGTGTCGGAATGTGAAGTGTTCCGCGCTGCACCATCAGTGCCGCGATGTCGGCCGGAATCTCTCCTCCAGGCGTGTGCGTCACCGCGGCGGCGCCAGCCACTACGGCGTCACGGAAGTCCGCCCACGTTCCTATATGCACGACCGTCTTGAGTCCGTTCGATTTCGCTGTCGCGACCACCGCCTCGAGGGTTGCTCGATCGATGGTCGGCAATGACCTGCCACCATACGTCTGATGGTCATAGACGACTTTCACCACGTCCGGCTTCTTCTTCGCGAGGTCGTTGACCTCACGCGTGGCGTCCGCCGGTGTATCGACAATGCGGGTGGGCACTCCGTATTCCGAACAGTGACCACGTGTAGCCGTTAGGCATGGTCCGGCCGCGAAGATGTCCGCGCCGGGCGTCTTCGCCGACCTCCGGCTCGTGCGAGCCGCGAAGATGCTGTCCTCGAGGCTGAAGAGATCGAGGTACCGCGCGACGCCGGCGTAAAGGTCCGCCCGGGAAATCTCTTCGGGGCTCATGAACTGGAAACCGCCGGGCGGCCGGAAGTTGCCCACCGAGTGCGTGTGCATGTCGGACAATGCCGGCATGACCCAGCGACCGCCCGCGTCGATGACAGGTCCCCTGAACCCCGAAGGCCTGGTCGCGGGGAAGCCTGCGATCTTGCCCTCCCGGATCAGGACGTTGCGCGTGCTTTCCGTCCGGGAACCGACATTCAGCACCCGCGCGTTGGAGATGTAGAGATCCTGCGCGCCGACCGACTGACCGATCGCAAAGGCGGCGATCAAGGTCACCGCGCCCGAGACCATGGGGTACGCTTTCAAGTGCGGCCTCCTGCAATGGCTACCTAACGGGGATCGGTCAGCAGCGGCCGGTCGCCCTCAGCCGTACGTGCGGCTTGGGTTCGAAGTTACGACCTCTCGCTGTGTCGGCTAGATTGTAGTGATGAATCGCCGTGAGTTCGTGATCGCGTCCGCCGCTGCGGCGGTCTTGCGTCCATCGTTCGTGGCGCCGACGGTCGTCACGATCGTGCAGTTCTCGGACACCGGTGAGCGGCTGGGCAAGGCGCGCGTGGACAAGGTCGAGAAGTCGGACGCCGAGTGGCGCAAGCAACTCTCGCCGCTCGCGTTCGAAGTTGCGCGTGAAGGCGGAACCGAGATTCCCTTCACCGGTGCATACTGGAACCTCCACGAGCGCGGACTATTCCGCTGCGTCTGCTGTGACAACGCGCTCTTCAGCTCCGCGGACAAGTTCGATTCCGGCACGGGCTGGCCGAGCTACACGGCACCGATTGCGGAAGAAAATGTCGTGCACGGGAAGCCGAGCCACGGCTACACCGAGAGCGAAGTGAAATGCGTGCGCTGCGACGCACACCTGGGAGACCTCTTCGACGACGGTCCGAAGCCGACGGGTCTCCGCTACTGCATCGATTCCGTCTCGCTGCGATTCATCAAGTTCTGAAGGCGCACAGCGGACGATCGTTCAGACCACCGACGCACAGCGCCGATCACGGTGGGACGATGGTAACGTTCGTCACGGGCCGGGCCTAATGCTCGTTAGGATCTGACCGCTAATCGCTGCGCATCGCGAGCATCGGATCGGCCGACGCAGCTCGACGCGCCGGTCCGTAGCTTGCCACGATGGTTGCCGCTGCGAGGACAACCGTCGCAACCGTCAACACCACGGGATCAAAGGCGGGTACACCGTACAACGAGCTCGCGAGCCAGCGGCCAGCGCCGACCGCCCCAGCGAGGCCAAGGAGACCGCCGATCAGCGCCACGACTCCGGTCTGCTTCAGCACCAGCGCAATCAGCGACCCGCGATCGGCGCCGAGCGCGCTGCGAAGGCTCAGCTCCTTCATCCGGCCCGCGACGAAGAACGATCCGACCGCGAACACCCCGAGACATGCCAGGAGCAGCGCCAGGCCGCTCAGCGTCAGCATGAGGGTCTTGAATGTGTCCCCCTGCAGCAGGACGTTGTCCAACCGCTGCCGCATCGTGCCGACATTGTAGATCGGGAGCGTGGGATCCAGCTCGTGGACGACGGTTCGAAGCGAAGCAATGAGCGTGAGCGGGTCGATACGCGTCCGCACCGCGACGCTGAAGATCGTGACCGGCCTCTGGGCGAACGGCCGGTAGAACTGCGGCTCCGGTACGTCGGCCAGGTTGGCCTGCCTAACGTCGCTCACGACACCGATCACCGTTGCGCGATCGTTTCCATCCAGGATGGTGCGGCCGATGACATGACCGTCCGGCCAATAGCGGGCGGCGAATGTCTCGTTCACCATGATCACCTGGGCACCGTCCGCGTCGTCGGTCGCCGCAAACGAACGGCCGACCTTGAGCGCTATCCCCATCGTCAGGAAATAGCCCGGCGTCACCGAGTGGCCGGTAACGGTGAGCACCTCCAATGGGTCACGGCCCTCGACCTTGATCGGCCAGCGCAAGCAGCAGCGCAGCGGCAACAAGGAGGCTCCACCCGCCGCGGTCACGCCCGGTAACGCGGCGGCACGCGTCACCAGTGCCGACAACAAACGCGAGCGCTCGGCGGGCGCATCATCGTAGCGATTGCTCTGGGTGGAGATGGAAAAGATCAATACGCCGTCCGGGTTGAAGCCGAGCGGGATACGCTGGAGCTTCGCGATACTCTCCATCGACAGGCCGGCCGCGACCACGAGCACGATCGAGGCCGCGACCTGGACGATCACGTGCGCGTGCTGAAGTCGTGCGCGCTTCCGCGTGACGACGCCGCGTCCCCGGAGGGCGTCGGATGCATCCGTTCGCGCCAGCCGCAGCGCTGGAACGATCCCGAATCCGATGCCGTTCAGGAGTGAGATGGCGGCCACGAACGTTACGATCCGCCAGTCGAGCGCCGGTGCCAGCCAGGCCGGCGTTAGTCCATACACGGAACGAATTGCGAGCCCGGATGCTTTCGCCGCGAGAACGGTGCCCGCGATTCCTCCGACGGACGAGAGCAGCACGCTTTCCACGAGGAGCTGGCGAATGAGCCGCCAGCGAGTCGCACCGATGGCTGAACGCACGGCAATCTCGCGCGTACGGGCGTTGGCGCGAGCCATCTGAATGCCGGCGACATTCATGCACGCAACGAGGAGCATGAGGATCGCCGCCGTCATCATGATGGTCAACGGCTGCCGCGCCGGAGCGGCCACGCGGCTGCGCAGCGAGACGACGATGGCTGTGAGCTTTTCGTCTTCGCGATACGTCGACGCGAGATCCGCCTCGATCGCGGCAAGGTCTTTCTCCGCCTGACTCGCGGTGACTCCGCGCCTGGGGAGGCCGATCACCTCGAGGTTCCGATTCCCCCGGCCGGCATTCAGGTCGCGCGGCAACGGGAGCCAGATTTCGCCCGACGGCGGGAGTACCTGTTCGTCGGGAACGACGCCCACGATCGTCCGGAGGATTCCGCGAACATTGATCACGCGCCCAACGGCAGCATCGACTCCACCCAATTCACGCTCGGCGAAGCCGCGCTTGACCACGGCGACCGGGTCCGCATTCGGCTGGTCTTCGCCGTCGACGAACGTACGACCGCGGATCGGAGTGACTCCGACGACGCGAAAGACATTGGCTGTTGTGAGCACCGCCGTGGCGCGGACCGGCTGATCGAGAACGACGGGGAAGGGCGTGGCGGCGTAGGCAGCAAGCTCGGCAAACGAATGTTGACGGGCGCGCCAGTCGAGGAAATCCTCCCAGGACGTGCCGGTGGTTTCTCTCGAGCCACTCGCCGAGGTTGCGGCGACGTACAGCCGGTCACCGTTAGGAAACGGCAACGGGCGAAGGAGCAGTGCGTCGGCGACGGCGAACATGGCTGTAGAGGCGCCGATACCGATGGCGATGCACGCCACCGCGCTCGCCGCGGCACGCCATTCGCGCTGAAGAACACGCCTCGCGATGCGCAGATCGCCAACGAGATCGAGCTTCGTCAGAACTGAGGTGTGCTCCGTTTCGAACATGGATCTCGACTTCAGCGTCGGTCGACAACGACGGCGCCGCCCTTCATGACCCACTTCACGCCATTGATCACCACACCGATGTCGGCGGTGGGATCGCCTTCGACGGCGACGATGTCGGCATAATACCCCGGCGCGATTCGGCCCAGCTTTGTCTCCATGCCGAGTAGCGCCGCGCCGTTCACCGTAGCCGTCGCGAGGGCCTGTGCCGGTGTCATCCCGATCTGCGCGTAGATCCCAAGCTCGCGCGAATTCTGTCCGAACATATGGAAGACGGCGTCGGAGCCCATGCCGAATTTCACGCCCGCCTGAAACGCCTTCTTCGCCGTGGCCGTGTTGAGGAGCCGGAATGAATCAAGCGCGGCGACCTGCTGCGGCGTGTACCTGAAGTCCTTCGCGTATTCGGCGTAGTACCGGTTGTGGTCGATCGTCGGGACGTAGAACGTCCCGCGCTTCACCATCTCCGCGAGGGTGGCGTCGTCGAGATCGATCGAGTGTTCGATCGTCGTCGCGCCGGCGAAGACGGCGTCATGACCGCCGACGGGACCATACGAGTGAATGGCGATGCGTTTTCCATATTGCCTGGCCGCGTCGACCGCCACCCTCATCGCTTCGAAGGAGAATGTCTCGGTACCGGTGACGTCGGCACCGCTGCCGGTTGAGCCATACATCTTGATGTAGTCCGCGCCGTGATCCACCTGCTGTTTGACCGCCGCAACGATCAGTGAATCGTCAGGCAGCCGGCGTCGTGACAGGCCAACGCCGGCGACGAACATCCGCGGACCGACGTATACGCCCTTGTTCACCGAGTCGCGCAGGCGAATGTCCACGTATCCGCCTGCGCCGAGGTCGCGAATCGTCGTTAC
>Ga0111538_10012099_pt1 | contig 11406 bp, 18 predicted proteins | sample SoiMethybrSBSTD1_FD_79669 | JGI IMG/M metagenome (GOLD analysis project Ga0111538, IMG submission 79669) | Bulk soil microbial communities from a Populus tree surrounding site in Tennessee, USA - Soil MetaG P. TD hybrid SBSTD1 (version 2)... | ecosystem: Environmental > Terrestrial > Soil >... | reverse complement strand
TGATCTTCATGGTAAGGTCGGACCTTGTGAGTTTGCCGAAGGTTGCGCACGAGAACAACGCAAGCTCTTTGGTTGGGCTTATCACGCCGACGCGGTGCGCCACCTATGGATAGGTATGTTTGCGCTAGTTGCTCTTAACATCATCAGTTGGATCATCATTGGGGTTATAGTATAATAGCAGTACGTTCCGCTGTCTACGGAATGGCCCGAGTGCGATTCTCGGTAACCTCGCCAATACAAAAACAAGGAGAATGAAAATGAAGAAGTTTACTGTGCGGCGCTCTAAGTGGGCGCGCGGTCGTGAGGGTGGAGACGCAAAGCTACTAAATGCACAAGGCAATATGTGTTGCCTGGGCTTTGCAGCCTGTCAGATCAGCCGTATTCCAAAGAAGAAGCTACTACATGCCTGCACTCCAGAAGAGGTCTTTAGGGGTGGATCATTTCTTACAGATATTCAGAGAGAGGACGATGAGGTTAGTATCTGTGATAACACCCTAACAAATGCGGCTATAGAAATTAATGACAGCCTGAAACTTACTGACGAAGAACGCGAGAAGCAACTCAAGGCTTTATTTCGTAAGCATGGCGTGATCGTTAAGTTTGTAGACTGAAATAATGGTGCGTGTGCCGAGTTTGGTCGAAGGCACCCGACTCTTAATCGGATGGCGTAAGCCCGTCGCAGGTTCAAATCCTGCCGCACCAACCAATCACTGGTCCGTAACTCAATCGGCTAGAGTAATCGCCTTTTAAGCGAAAGGTTGTGGGATCGTACCCCACCGGACCTACCAATAAACAGGATTCTGTAGAATCCACTTGACATCTAGTTGTTTTAGTGTATCATTACACGCCTGACCAAAAGGTTGAACCTATAAGCCTTCGACTGGTGACTAGGATGTCTGCTCAGACGTAACGATAGGCGTTGGGTAGCACCAACGAGACGAAGGACAGGCAATTAGCGGGTATAGTATAATAGCATTATGCGTGGCTTCCAACCATGAGACGAGCGTGCAATTCGTTCTACCCGCACCAATCTATGGCCTTGTCGTCTAAACACTGAAAATCGGTCAAGCGATAGGATACCGGCTTCAATTGCCGGAGATGGTGGTTCAATTCCATCCAGGGCCGCCAATCTTATGGCACGGTAGCTTAATGGTAAATCAGTAAAGTGAAAAGCACCGGGCACATAACCCGGAGAATGGCAGGTTCGATTCCGCCCCGTGCTACCAATACTATGAACAAGAAGTTTACAGAAAAACAACAGGACGCCGAAGTCCTTCGTGTCATCAAAGCGATTGGTTTCCCAATCTCCGCAAGGGCATTGCACGAAATCTTTCGGGACCATCCATTTAGCAGTGTGATGGTTAATCAGTCTGTGTGGCGACACATGAACACCGAGCTTCAACTAGATGACGAGATGAAAATCGTCTGGAACAAATGACAGTAACACTAGAATCAATCCTCAAGTCGTTCAACACTGCCGAGGCTGGCCAGACGATCAAGGTGCCCAAGACTGTTTGGCGCGTGAAGATCAATGGGCAGTTCGCTACCACGATCTCGGGCAAGACGGTATGGAAGCGTCTAGGTGATGCGAAGAATGCTATTCGCAATCATGTCGAATCATACTGTGCAATGCGCGACACCTGGGATAAGAGAACCAATACAGACTCTCTATATGATCGGCTTCTGAATGAAGGTCATATACAGTTTGTGGAGCTACCGATTTAACATGCCGGAATCCCTCAGTGGCCGACAGGACCGCACTTGTAATGCGGCGGAGAAATCCCGCGTAGGTTCGAATCCTACTTCCGGCTCCAATATTTGTCTCCGGTATAGTGTAATAGATGCACGAAAAGCTCTGAACTTTTAAGACTTGGTGCAATTCCAGGTACCGGGACCATATAATGCTACGTAGCTCAGTAGTTAGAGCGCTAATCTGATACATTAGGGGTCGGGAGTGCGATTCTCCCCGTAGCGACCAATTCAACTAGACAAAAACATGGACAGGATTAGACAACTAGCGCGCAAATGGGGCACTCGCATCTGGAAGCGCGACTGTCGCGACTACGCTTTTAATGGCAAAACTATTGCCGAGTTTCAGGACGAGGCACTAACCAAGCGCCGCACAGAGAGCAATCTCATTCATGACATCGCACACTTTGTCGTAGCCGCACCAGAGCGTAAAGCGATACCAGAGTTTGGTCTAGGTGATTCTCCAGACACTAAAAGGTGTGATACTCCCCTATCAAAAGGAATGACATACGATAAGGCTCAGTATGAAGAGGAGCTTGCGTCAGCCCTTGGAATCTATTGGGAGCGAGAATTCGGATTGGACTGGCGTGATACATTTGAAGAGCATAGGTGGGATGACATCTTTATGTCCATGCCAAAAGAAGAGCATAAGATCTTCGACTTCGATGCAAAGCATAAGTTTGCAAAGCAGTTGAGAGAGTTAAGAAAACGTCAGATCATTTAACTAACAAAAGGAAAGCAATGACTCAGATCATTTTTGGATTGGTGATGGTGGTGTTGGGTATCGTCGCGTTCATCGTTGCGCGTCGTGCGCGCAGTATGATTATTGCAGAGGCGAAGACGGATAGGGGTGGGAGAGCGCCAAACACGTCTCCACTTACTGCGGTAAGTATTGGTGGTGCAGTAGTATCAGTGCTAGGTGCTATTCTGCTATTCGTGAGTGGCTTCGTAGTCGTTGATGCTGGCCATCGTGGCGTTGTAGTGCTGTTCGGCAATGTTAGCGAACAGACTTTGGAAGAGGGTTTCCATGTTGTAAACCCATTGTCGAGCGTGCGACAGATGTCTGCACGAGTAGAGAAGGACGAAGAGGCACATCAGGCTGAGACTAGCGATACGCAGAGTGTGACTGTAAAGGTTATCACTAACTGGCGTCCTCGCGGCACGGCACTTGGTAGTCTCTATAAGAACTATGGCCCCGAGTATGCCAACAAGATCATTCCACCAGCGGTGCGTGAATCGGTCAAGGCAGAAGTTGCCAAGTATAAGGTCACGGAACTTATCGCTAAGCGTCCTGACATCCATAGAAATGTGCAGACTGCAATTAACACTTGGCTGAACAAGTATGATCTAGAGGTACTCGAAGTGGCTATCGCCGAGATTGATTTCAGCGACAAGTATGATGCGGCGATTGAGGCCAAGCAGGTCCAAGAGCAGCAGGCTCTCCAGAAGGAATACGAGTTGAAGAAGACCGTAACGGAAGCCCAGATGGCTGCTGCAAAGGCTAAGGGTGAGGCTGACTCTAAGATTGCCGAAGCAACTGGTAACGCGGAATCGGTAAGGCTTAATGCCCAGGGTGAGGCTGATGCGCTGCGCCTAAAGGGTGAAGCCCAGGCTGACTTCAACCGCAAGGTATCAGAGTCGCTTACGTCACTCTTGATTCAGAACGAATACCTTAAGCGCTGGGATGGCAAGCTTCCCACTTACTCGCTAGGTGGTTCGGGCACAATGCTGATGCTGCCAACGCCTGACGCTACGAAGTAATTCGCAGGAATCATTTGACAACTGCTACCAATGGTGTATACTGTTGGTAGTTACTGCCTAGTATCGGCTTCGTCTTATACACGATAGAAACCGTAACAGTAACATAAGGGTGCAACTCCCTTCTAGGCGACCAACACAAAGGAAACACAATGAACAAGCTAGATGAATTGTTTGAGAGAGCCAAGGCGATGAGCGAGAATCGCAAGGTTGTTGCCACGAATAACGTGAACGAAGTTCTTTCTGTCATCTTTACCGAGATGCCGAAACTGAACCTGATTCGAGTTCGTGGTTCTACTCCTAGCTTTAATGACGGCGATCCCTGCACACACAGCCAAACCGTAGCTGTTGATGTGTATGATCCTGACTCTTTGTTTGAGTGTATGGATGGGGATGACGATCTTCAAGCGCTAATAACTGGTGAGAGATTTAGTTGGGCGCATAGGCATTGGGATCACACGACCAAAAAGTATGTGGACAATACCATGCCCAAAGATCCACATCATGTTGCGTGTATTAAGGCGTTGACAGTTGTCAATGCTCTGGATGGTGATTTCCAAATCATGTTCGATACAAACTTCACGCTGGACATCGTGCGAGATCCTGATTCGGAATTTGGATTCCGTATCGATTACAACGACTATGACCCTGGTTACTGAAAGGAACACAATGACTCAAACTGACGACAAGACGCTGGAAGTTGTTCGTGGCGAAGGCAAGAAGAAGCGCGAAGAGTTTGCCTACTGCAAGTGGGCCGCGCAAGCTTGGGAAGCTGAATACTATGCTGGCACAAAGGCACATGACAAGTCGCGTGCACGAACCCTCAAGGTTCTGATGACCGACCCATGTTGGTATTCAACGCTCAAGCGTTTGAAGACTGATACGCGCAAGATGCAGAACAAGATCGCTGGTGGTCGTAAGCCTCGTGCCAAGAAGCAGGAGAGCGAAGAATGACACTTAGGGATCAATGGAGGGACAAGCGCGAGTCTCTGAACGAGGATGAGCGCATTGAATGGCTTGCTCGCATGGCGCAAGACCTTATTGATACTGAGTATGAAGACGAGATCACGGATCTTCTGTTTAATGAAGATTGGCCAGAGGTAGGTCTCGCCCTTCATAAGATCGGCTACATCGATGACGAGGATCTAACAGGATGACCGCACGCACTATTTTGTTCTGGTTGGACTTTGAGGCTACGGGCCTCGACATTCGCCATGGTGTAGGAGAACTACTAGAGTATGCAGTAGTGCTCACCGATCTTGAACTCAACGAGATTGAGTCCACGGAGGGCGTTATCCCACACGACATATCGTGGATTGAGGATATCCTTGAGGATAAGGCACGCGAGATGCATGAGAAGAATGGTCTTCTAGATGAGGTCAAGCGCATCAGCACACCATTACCCAAGGCTTGGGGGCGGCGCGCAGTCACAGAAATCGAAACCGAACTCATCGTCATGCTTAAGCGGCATCTCAAGAAAGATCCAAATACGATCTTTGTGATTGCAGGTAGTAGTATCTCTTACGATCGCGATGCGCTTAAGGAATGGATGCCCGATCTGGAGAAGATGCTGCACTATCGACAACTAGATGTAAGTGTCTATAAGGTTGGCTTTCCTCATATCTTTTCGCCAACAACAAGCGTTGCGCATAGAGCGATGGGCGACATTAGAGAGTCTATTAAGCAGCATGCTTTGATGCGTCAGATTGTAGCAGATTGCGAATGGTTACGCATAAAGCTTCTCAACAAAGAAGCTGGAAAAAGCCTGCCAAATGGCACAAGTTAGGGTATAACAGAATAGCAATCCACCTAGAAAAGGGGTTCAAACATGGATGTTAAGACGGCAGGAGCGGAGTTGGGCGTCATCATTGGACGTTTCCAGGTTCATGATCTTCACGAAGGTCATCGCGCGTTGATTGATAGTGTCCGCGCAAAGCATCGAAGGGTGCTTATCCTATTGGGCAGCACACCTAGCGTGCTTGTCACAAGGAACAATCCATTGGACTACTTCTCCCGCGCCATCATGATGCGGGAAGCCTATCCAGATGTGATCGTTCTTCCTGTCCACGACATGCCGTCTGATAAGGACTGGTCTCGTTCTGTTGATGAAAGGATCGACGAAGTGCTGGGCGTTGGCACCGCTATCCTGTATGGATCAAGGGATGCATTCATTCCTCACTACAGCGGTAAGTATCCAACTATCGAACTTGATACGGCAAAGAACGTTTCTGGTTCTGAGATCCGCAAGGCTGTATCGGATGAAGTTCGTTCGAATCCAGAGTTTCGCCGTGGCGTTATCTATGCTGCACACAATCGACACCATGCCATCTTTGCTACGGTTGACATCGCAGTCATCAAACACGAGGCGCAGGGCACCTACGGAACTGTGATGCCAACCAAGATTATCCTTGGACGTAAGAAGTCTGATCCAAGTGGTCTATGGCGATTCCCTGGTGGATTCGTAGATCCTTCTAAGGACAAGTCGTTTGATCTCGCTGCATCTAGAGAAGCAAATGAGGAGCTTGGGTGCGGCATTAGTTCACCACAATACATAGGCTCAATGATTGTTGACGACTGGCGCTATCGCAAAGAAGTCGATAAGATTATGACAACCGTATTCATCTGCGATTACCTCTACGGCGTCGTTGAGGGCAAGGATGATCTTAGTGAGGCGAAGTTCTTCAATCTAGCAGACCTTCGTCTTAACCTTTCTGATCTGGTTCCACAACATAGACCCATCATGGAGATGGTGCTAGCGCACTTGGCACATGAAAACTAATGATCTTCAAGTAGGTCAAACCTATGGTAGACTAACCCTCTTGGCCAAGGAAGATCAAGATGGAAAGAATACCAAAGGCACTCATAAAAGATGGACCTTTCAATGTGTTTGTGGTACTGTTAAAGTAACACGTCCATACTTCGTTGCAAAAGGTAGGGCTACAAGCTGTGGATGCTACAATAGAGAGGTAGTGAGACGACCAAAACCTACACTAAGAATTGAGCCAGGAATGGCTGCTGCGAAACAACTATGGCATGGTTATAGACTGGGTGCAACAAAACGCAGACTGAGCTTTGATCTTACATTTGAGCAGTTCATACAGCTTACACAAAAGCTATGTTATTACTGCAATCAAGAGCCTAGTAACCAAACTAAAAGTATATCTACTAGATACAACGGACAATACCACCATAATGGAATCGATCGTGTCGATAACAATGTAGGATATGTCTATGACAATTGTGTGGCGTGTTGCAAGATTTGTAATAACGCTAAGAAGACACTCTCACTTAGAGAGTTTAATGAATGGATTGATCGGCTTGTTGCTGTTCGATCTCAAATTTGGTCACCTAAATAAGGAGCAAATCATGATTCGTTTACATGACAATATCATCTTACTCACCGACAGTTACAAGCTGAGTCATTATCGCCAATATCCCCCAGGCACACAAACTGTATTCTCATACTTTGAGAGTCGTGTTGGTGCCAAGTTTCCATACACCGTTTTCTTCGGACTTCAATACTTCATCCGCCGATACCTTCAAGGTCAGGTGGTGACGCAGGAGAAGCTTGAGCAAGCAGCAAGCGTAGCGCGCATCCATATGGGTGGTGCCGAGGGCACGTTCAATCGCGAAGGATGGCAATATATTATCGATAAGTATAATGGCTTCCTTCCCATCCGCATTCGTGCGGTCCCCGAGGGAACGCGAGTCCCAACCGGAAATGTTCTGATGACTATTGAGAACACTGATCCTAAGTGTTTCTGGCTTACGAATTTCCTTGAGACGCTTCTCGTGCAGGTATGGTATCCAACTACCGTAGCAACGCAGAGCAACTACTGTCGCGAACTGATCCTGGCAGCCCTGGAGAAGACCGGCAACCCCGCCCTGATCGACTTCAAGCTGCACGACTTCGGATTCAGGGGTGTGTCGAGCGTCGAATCTGCGGGCATTGGCGGCCTTGCCCACCTTGTTAACTTCAAGGGAACGGATACCATCGCGGCGCTTGGCGTCGGCATGGAATACTATGATGCTGGCATGGCTGGATTCTCAATCCCAGCTAGCGAGCATAGCACTATCACTTCATGGGGTGAGTCGTGCGAAGTAGATGCTTATCGCAACATGTTGAGACAATACCCAGAAGGTCTTGTTGCCTGTGTAAGCGATAGCTTTGATATCGACAATGCCTGCACCAATCTCTGGGGCAAGCAACTAAAGGAAGACATCCTTAGGCGTAATGGTGTGCTTGTAGTGCGTCCTGACAGCGGCGAGATTGTCTATTCTGTCCTAAATGTTCTGAACCGTCTTGGCGAAGCCTTCGGCGTCTATACCAACAGCAAGGGTTACAAAGTGCTCAATGATAAGGTGCGCGTAATCCAGGGTGATGGTTGTGAGCCAGAGACAATTAGAAACGTAATTAATGCTATGGTGGCTGCTGGCTGGTCACTGGATAACGTGGCATTCGGCATGGGCGGCGGTTTGCTACAGAAGGTAGATCGCGACACTCAGCGGTTTGCATTCAAGTGTAGCGCGATCGAGCAGAATGGGCGATGGCACGATGTTTTCAAGCGCCCCAAGAGTGACCCAACAAAGAACTCGAAGGGCGGACGTATTACGCTAGTCGAAGACGCCACCACTGGTGAGCATATTCAGACTATTCGTATGGAAGACTTTAGTGCACATAGCCACGTCGATCTCATGCGCACTGTATTTGAGAATGGTGAGTTTACTCATCTAGATGTCTTTGATAACATCCGCCGTCGAGCAACCAATTCAGAGCCTGTGACTAAGTGAACGAAGACATGGACGAAATCGTTAGGCATCCATACAGCGTCGTCGCTCCCAAGCGGAGTGGCGATGCTGTTATTGGACTTATGGCCCTATTGCGAAACGATGGCGTCAAATGCTTCATTGCTGGTGGTTTTGCGCGCTGGGTGTTGAGTCCTAATGATACCACACCATGTCCTGGTGATATCGATATATTCTTTGAGAACGAAGAGTCCTATGATAAGTGCGTATGGCTCTTAAGGAAAGAGAAATTCACCATAGCTCTAGAGTCTCATCACGCCGTAACGATGAATCCGCCCAACACGGCAGAGTTCGATGTTGGCGGAATTAACATTCAGCTTATCAAACCCAGGGGCAATAGAGTCGGCAACATCTTCGATGTTCTAGATGGATTTGATATCAGCATCTGTCAGGCAGCATTAGTCATCACCCCCGAGAATAAACTCAAGGGCTACGTTAGCAACCTCTTTACAATCTGCGAGGCACAGCAAAGAGTGCGTCTTGTCAAGATGGCACATCCAATTGCGACTATGCGACGTTGCATAAAGTATGCCTCTAAAGGTTATAAAGTTGGCGCTCGCGTCATACTTGATATCTTTGCCGAATGGGATAGATTGCCACAGGAAAAGCGACAACAAGTTTTCAATGCATGCCAAAATGGCCAACTCAAAACACTATACGATCTTCTTAATCCTGAAATCACTCCTCCTAACGCTTCTGCTTTCTAGTTGCGTCGAGTATCGTTTGAGCAGACCAGATCTGCCCGATACATACATCGGCTGGGGGACTAATACTAAACCAGCGCTTGATCCAAAGATAGGCCCTAAGACTAAGGTATTCTTTAGTCCGCGTGGAAGCCTCAGACCTTATCTGGGTGGTGAAATAATTCACAAAGAAGAGTTGCTTCTGGGTCTAGGTGTGATATACTATGCTAGTAATCAAGTTTCTTTGGAATTTGGTTACAGAGATAGTGTATATCAAGATAGTAAACTCCTAGAGGAATACAGGAATAGTAACGATCAGAAGATCGATCCCTGGGATGAGATGAATCCTGTGTTCTACATAGGCGGGGTATTGAGATTCTAATGGACGAACGACTTAAAACAATTCGAGAATCAATCGAACGCAGAATAGAAGAGTGGCACAATTCAGATGCTCCTCTATCCCTCTGTGAGTATTTAGGTTGGACGCCAAAAGAATACACGGAATGGTTGGAGGAACGTAAAGTTCCAGAACGAGAGATTAAGCCAGAATAGACTAACGGTTAGGTCACCGCTCTTTCAAAGCGGACGGTACGGGTTCGATTCCCGTTTCTGGTACCATGCTCCCATAGGTTAGTAGTAGACCATCGCCCTCTCAAGGCGAAAGCGAGAGTGCAATCCTCTCTGGGAGTACCATTTATGAACAAGTATACCAAGCAAGTTTTGCAAGAGGCAGCCAACGCTAGCTATTCATATGCTGGTATGTTGCGCTACCTCAAAGTAAAACAAAGTGGCGGTATGCATGCTCATATTAGAAAGATGTCAACTAAATTAGGCGTCAATACTTCACACTTTACAGGACAGGGGTGGAGTAAGAAGCTAAGAAGCTTAAATCGATTGGCGGCAAAAGACATTCTCGTCTATGATAAATACAACGGTCGCAAGACTAGTGCAGAACATCTTAGAAGAGCATTAATAGAATCTGGCATAGAGCATAAATGCTCTCTATGTCCAGTTTCAAACGAATGGCAAGGCAAGAAACTTGTGTTACAAGTAGATCATATCGATGGTGATTGGCTAAACAATAAGGTAGAGAACCTTCGGTTCCTTTGTCCTAATTGTCACTCACAAACAGAAACATTTGGAGTAAAGAATACGGCTCGGTAGCCCAACGGCAGGAGGCAATGGTCTTAGAAGCCATACAGTGTGGGTTCGAATCCCACCCGGGTCACCAATATTATGACAAACAAGAAACAAGTTAGAGAACAACTAGAGTATCTGGATAGGTGTGTCCTAGAGGGCGATCTCAAGATCATGATCAAAAATCTTGAAGCCTTTAGCACGAAGTATCCAAGACACACTGACTTCTACATAGATGGAGTGTCGAACTATGATGATCCCGACGACTTCATTCTCTATGGTTACAGATCTGAAACAGACGATGAGTGTTCCAAGCGGCTCATACGCGAAGCGAAGTATCGCGCAAAGAAAGAGGTAGCCAAAGAGCGCGCTAAGAAGGCTGCGATTGCCGCCAAGAAGAATAAAGAAGCAAAAGAGAAGCAAGAGTTGAAGCGACTGATGACTAAGTACAAAGACTTGCTAACATCATGACAGCGTGACGGGAACTAGCATACCTACTACGCTCAAAACGTAGTGCTTGTGGGTGCAAATCCCACCGCTGTTACAATTATGGCCAAGCCACTAGTAGACTACTTCGGCAACCTCATTGAGATAGGCGATGCTTATTTCTATGGCTCGCCGCCAACAGCGGGAAGAGTCACTAAGATCAACACGAAGACAATCGAGCTTTCATATCCAGGAAAGTTATGGGATGATGAGAAAAAACAATGGGTGCCCGGACAGGAAATAATGAGATGCAGATCACCAAGATGCGGTGTCTGTCTCGATAAGAAAGGTTTTGTCTAAAAGACTTGACAACTAGATAGGATAGGATATAATACAGCATGAAAGCATCCGAGATCCAAGACCTTCTACAGAAGATGATTAACCTCCATGGGGATCTGGAAGTTTATCCAGACGAAGATGGGTTGGGATTCTTTACCCACACGTATCCTATGGAGCACGTCTGTTTGGGTAAAAGAAAAGGCAAGAAGGTATTCGAAATCACTACTGGTGTAGGCGCATGAAAATTGTAGCAATTAGCGACACGCACACGAAGCACGCCAAGGTAACCATTCCTGAGTGCGATGTTCTCGTTCACGCTGGAGACTTCTCGTGGGTAGGAAGATTTGGCGAGGTCTGTGATTTCCTGTCATGGCTCAAGCAACAACCAGCAAGACATAAAGTATTCGTGTGCGGTAATCACGAATTGTCTTGTGACAAGTATCACCGTAAATATGATCCTTCCATCAGGGATCTGTTGGTGAACACTTACGATGATTCGATCCACTAC
>Ga0111538_10012096_pt1 | contig 11409 bp, 10 predicted proteins | sample SoiMethybrSBSTD1_FD_79669 | JGI IMG/M metagenome (GOLD analysis project Ga0111538, IMG submission 79669) | Bulk soil microbial communities from a Populus tree surrounding site in Tennessee, USA - Soil MetaG P. TD hybrid SBSTD1 (version 2)... | ecosystem: Environmental > Terrestrial > Soil >... | reverse complement strand
GTGCTCTTCATCCGGGGCGGCTCCGGCACCGGCGGCTTCCTCGAGGGCGGCGCGGACGAGCAGCTCTCCGACATCCACGACACGAGCACCGCGCCTGGGAACCACGGGTACGCCGAGCTCGCCGCGCTGCTCGCGGCTCAGGGCTTCGTCGTGGAGCAGGTCGTCGAGGGGCCGGCGCCCGCCGGGCTGCCGGTCGATCTGCTGGCGATCGATCTCTCGCAGTACGACGTCGTGGTGTTCGGGTCGAACAACGCGAGCTATCCCGCCGCGGCCGTCGACTGGGTGGTGTCCTACGTGTGCTCGGGCGGCAGCGCGCTCTTCATCAGCGATGCGAACTGGGGCTCGGACTGGGGCGACGCGCCATCCTCGGACCAGCCCTTCCTCGATCGCTTCGATCTCGTCATGAACCAGGACTCGGGCGTGTATGTCGTGTCGCGTGCGGCGGGCGACTTCGTGATCGGAGGCATCGACCAGGGAGGCCACCCGATCCTCGCCGGACCGGATGGCGTGGTCGGCTCCGCGGACGACGTGAACGACTTCGACGGCGAGGGGGTCTCGCCGGCGACGGTCACGCACGTGCTGCCGGGCGTCGAGCCCTTCGTGCTCGCCAAGGCGAAGGCGAGCATCCATCTGAACGACTCCGCGGGCAGCGGGTCGTTCCAGCCGCCGGGGCTGGATGATGGCTCGCTCGTCGCGCTGGAATACGGCGCCGGCCGGGTCGCGTGCTGCTTCGACCGCAACACCTTCTTCAATCTCAACGGAGCGGGCACGTCGCTCCACAACGGGGACAACACGCAGCTCGCGAAGAACCTGTTCCTCTGGCTCGCGGCGGCTCCAGGCCCGACCTACGGGACCGGCTGCCCGGGGAGCGGCGGCTTCACGCCGGTCCTCTCGCTCGCCGGCTGCGCCCAGCCGGGCGCGACCGTCGCGATCGGTCTCACGAACGCACTGGGAGGCGCCTGGGCCGCGCTCCTGCTCGGGACCGGTCAGGCCTCGCTGCCGCTCCCGAGCGGCTGCACGCTGCTGACCTCGCCGCTGCTCCCGATCGTGGTCGGCCCCGTCGTGCTGCCGGGCACGGGTCCGGGCGGCGGCCAGCTCCTCGTGAGCGGGACGATCCCGCCCGGCGTCGGCAGCGCCACGATCTACATCCAGGGATTCGTCCTCGACCCGGGCTCGCCCGGGGGCAAGTTCGCGGCGAGCAACGGTGTCGTGCTCACCGTGCCCTGAGTCTCGCTCGAGGCGGGAGTGCTCGACCCGGGCGCCACGCGCGTTCGGTCCCGGAATTGCAGGACGCTCCCCCATCTGATGCGAATCACCTCGGCCGTCCTCGCGGCCGCCTGCCTGCTGACCGCACTGGCCTGCAGCGCCCGCGATCCCAGCGTCTTCTTCGTCGACCCGGCCCCGCGCGGCTTCGTGCTGCCGGCGCGGCCGATCGTCCTGTTCTTCGTCGACGGCCTGCGCCCGGACGTGCTCGACGATCTGGCCGGCGAGGGCCGGCTGCCGCGGCTGCAGCGCCTGCTCTTCGACCGCGGCGCGCACGCGCGCTCGGCCGTGAGCAGCGTGCCGAGCGTCACCTTCGCCAACGCCGTGAGCATGGTGACCGGCTGCTTCCCCGGCACGCACGGCGCCTGGGCCAACGTCGTGTTCGACCGCCAGCAGCTCCGCACGCGCAACTACGAGGACGCGCGTGACTGCGCCGCCGACGACGACCGCTGCCCGACGATCTTCGAGCGCTTCGACGGCCAGCTCACCGCCGGCATCGCGCTGCCCTTCGAGCGCGGCGTGAAGATCTCGCGCGTGCAGTCGGCCGGCACCGGCGGGGCGCCCTTCGGGCTCGCGTGGATCATGGGCCGCAAGGAGGCGGCCGACGAGCGCCTCGCGGACCAGTTCAGCGAGCTCGCCGACGAGGCGCGCATCATCGGCCACTGGCCGGCCTTCATCGCGGTCTACCTGCCGGCGGTCGACGAGGTCGGCCACGAGCGCGGCTGCGACAGTCCCGAGTATCGCGAGGCCGTCGCCAACCTCGACGAGGTGATCGGCGAGGTGCTCGAGGCCTTCGAGGCCGGCGGGATGCTCGACGAGCTGACGATCGTGCTCACGGCCGATCACGGCTTCCACGCCACGCCGCAGTCGATCGAGCTCGGGCCGACGCTCGCGGCCGCGCTGGGGACGGACGTGATCGTGGCCGAGGAGAACGACGGCGAGGTGCCCTACCTCGAGCGCTGGAAGCGCTACGCCCCCTGCCGCGCCGTCGTGACGCCCAATGGCCTCCGCGAGGCGAGCGTCTCGCTGCGGGCGGGCGCGAGCTGGAACGACCGGCCGACGCTGGAGCAGATCCTCGGCTTGCCCGCGGCTCTCGGCCTGCCCGCGGGGGAGGACATGCCGGCGCGCCTGCTCTCGCCGGCGGTCGAGCTCGTCGCGATCCGCGTCGGCCCCGACGAGGTGCGCGTCCACGGGCACGAGGGCGCCGCCGCGATCCGCCGCCTGCCCTCCGCGCAGGGCGAGCCCCTCTACGACTACCGGGTGCTCGAGGGCGACGACCCGCTCGGCTACGGCGCCGACGGCCGGCTGCGCGACTGGCTCGCGATCGCGCACACGTCGCGCGAGTGGCTGCAGGCGACGGCGGACCTGCGCCATCCCGACGTCGTCCCGCAGCTCGTCGAGGCCTTCGACGACCCGCGCAGCGGCGACCTCATCCTCTTCGCCGCGACGGGCTGGGACTTCTCGCGCGAGCTGTACCTGGGCGGGCACGGCGGCATCGAGCGCGACGAGATGATCGTGCCGTTGTGGCTCGCCGGGCCGGGCATCCGCGCGGGAGCCGAGGTGCCCGCGGCCCGGCTCGTCGACCTCGTGCCCACGCTGCTCGAGCTCGCCGGCGTGCAGACCGAAGGCCAGGAGTTCGATGGCGTGAGCCTGGCGCAGGAGCTGCGCTAGCGGGGCGGAGGGTCGATGAGCACCGCCGCCGCACAGGTCCCGAAGCCCGTCGCGCGGAGGTTCGCCTGGTGGAACCCGCGCCGGTGGCTGACCACGAAGGAGCTCGGCGCGCTCGTCGTGCTCGCTCTGCTCGCCGGCGGCCTGTGGGGCTTCATCCGCCTCGCGCAGTACGTCGAGACCGGCGAGGTCTCGCAGCTCGATCGCCGCCTCGTGCTCGCGCTGCGCAACCCGGCTGACCCGGCCGACCCGATCGGCCCGCTCTGGTTCGAGGAGATGATGCGCGACTTCACGGCGCTGGGCGGCTTCGCCGTCGTCGGCTCGCTCAGCGCGGCGGCGATCGTCTACCTCGTCCTCATCGGCAAGCGCGGCACCGCGCTCATGGCCTGCGTCGCGGTGGGCGGCGCCCTCGCGGCCAGCCTGGTCCTCAAGGACTTCTTCGACCGCCCGCGACCCGAGCTCGTGCCCCACGGCAGCTACGTCTACACGCGCAGCTTCCCCAGCGGGCACTCGATGCTCTCGACGGCCGTGTACCTCACGCTCGGCGCGATCCTCGCGCAGGTGCAGCGGCGCCGGCTGCTCAAGCTCTACCTCGTCGTGCTGGCGCTCGGCACCGCGGCGCTGGTCGGCGCGAGCCGCGTCTACCTCGGAGTGCACTGGCCCTCCGACGTCGTGGCCGGCTGGGCCGCCGGCTCGGTCTGGGCGCTCGCGGTCTGGGGCGCGACGCACCTGCTGCAGCGCACCGGCAGCATCGAGCCCGAGCCCAAGCCGACAGCCTGAGGCCGGCGCGTCGCGTCCCCGCTACAATGCCCCCGTGGCCCGACGAACCAGGCGCGACGTCTAGAGAACCGTGGGCGTCCGCCTTGATCCTGCGATCTTCGCCATTCTCACGGACGAGGCGTCGCAGCTTCTCCCGCGAAGCACCATCCGCTGATCCGAGGACTCCCATGTCAACGACGCTCATCACCTCCGCCTTCGCACTCCTGCTCGCGGCCGGCGCCTCCGCACAGTCGGTCTTCGTCGTCGCGCCCGTGGCCGGCCCCGGCGTCTTCTCGACGGACATCCAGCCCGCGGTCGACGCGGCCGCCAACGGCGATCTCGTGCTCGTGAAGGCTGGCGACTACTCCGGCTTCACCATCAGCGCGAAGGGCGTCTCCGTCGTCGCGGACGCCGGCGCCGCCGTCGTCGCAAACGGAATCGTGTTGGTGATCAACGTCTCCGCCTCGCAGCGCGTGCTGCTCCAGGGACTCACCGTCCACGGCGACGCTTCTGCGCCGGCACTCGTGACCCAGGGCAGCATGGGCGCGATCTGGATCGAGTCCTGCGACGTGACGGGCGGCACGCAGATCGGCCCGGGGCTCGTCGCCGTCTCGGTCAACTCGTGCCCGGCGGTCGTGATCCAGCGCAGCCTCATGACGGGCGGCAACGCCACGAGCGGCGGTACGCAGAGCATGGGCGGGCCCGCCCTTCACGTCGCGAACTCGAAGGTCGCCGTCGGCGACTCGCAGTGCCTCGGCGGCAACGGCGCACCCCCGGTCGCGGGAGGCGGAGGGTTCGGCGGACCCGGCCTGCGCGTCCTGACCGGATCCGTCTTCGCGTCGGGAACCTCCTTCCAAGGAGGCGCCGGTGCGGCGCCGGTGCCGCCGACGTTCCCCGGCGGCCCCGGCGGCCCGGGGATCAACACGGAGGCCCCCGTGACGACGCTGCAGTGCACGTTCGCCGGCGGCCCGGGCTTCCCCAACGGCGGTCCGACGGTGGTCATCGGCGCGGGATCGGTCACGATCCTTCCGGACGTCGCGAGGCACTTCTCGATCACCTCGCCGGTGCGCGAAGGACAGGCGCTGACGATCACGGCGGGCGGCGTGCCGGGCGAGATCGCCTGGTTCCTGTTCGCGCCGTCGCCCGCCACGCCCATCGCGCTGCTCCTCCCGTTCGAGGGCTCGCTCGCGCTCCCGGCGGGCGCCAGCTCGTTCGCGCTCGGCATGATCCCCGGAGGCGGCACGCTGTCCACGCCGCCGATCGTCGTGCCGAACCTGCCGGCCGCGCTGCAGTCGGCGACCATCTGGTGCCAGTCGCTCGACTTCGGCTCGCCGCACGCGGTGCTCGGCCCGACGTCGGCGCTGGTGCTCCTCGACGCGGCGTTGTGACGTCGAGTTCGGCTTGCTCCGTGCCGCGAGGCGAGGCGATGATCGTCGCCACGTGCGCCCGTAGCTCAGTGGATAGAGCACTGGTTTCCTAAACCGGGGGTCGCAGGTTCGACTCCTGCCGGGCGTACCACCGCTCGCGCCGCACAACACGGATTCCCATGCAGCGCTAGAATCGCGGCGTCGCCCTCTGAGCTGTGGAGGACTCACGATGCGCGCGTCGATCCGGCTGTCCGTCCTGCTGGCCTTCGGCTTCTCGTCGGTGGGCGCCGCGCGCGCCGGGGTGATCGTCGTCGACCCGGACGGCGGGCCGGGACAAGCGCTGCTGCAGGCGGCGATCGACTCGGCCGTCGACGGCGACGTGATCGTGATCAAGGCGGGCCAGTACAACTCCCTCGGCACGCCGATCACGATCGCTGGCAAGGCCGTCACGATCGCCGCCGACACGGACGTCATGCAGCAGGTGCGCGGCGCGATCGTGAGCCGGGTGCCGGCAGGGCGCACGGTCGTGCTCGAGAACCTCTACCTGGGCGAGCACGACGGGATCCCCGCGCCCGGCTTCACCAGCGGCCTGATCGCCGACCTCTCGGGCGGCGGCGACCTGCGCGTGCAGGACAGCTGGGTGACCGGCTCGAACGGCTACCTCGACGTCGCCACGGCCACCGACTCCCCGGTCTACGCCGCCGCCGCGATCAGCGGCGGAGGCACTGCGACCTTCCTCAACTGCCGCATGCTGGGCGGTGACGGGCACCACCACCAGCTCGACGCCGTCCTCGAGCACCACTGGCCGCAGCCCGGCGCGCCTGCGCTCGTCGCCGACGGGTCGCGCGTGGCGCTCTACTCCTGCCCGCTCTTCGGCGGCAACGGGGGCTCGGGGCCCGACGCGGGCTCCGACCCGCTCCCCGACGGCGCCTCGGCGGTCGTGATGCGCAACGGCGCTTTCGTGCTCGCCTACGGCAGCACTTGCACGGGCGGAGCGGAGGGCGGCAATCCCGAGCCCGGCTGCACGTCGGGCGACGGCGTGAGGGTCGAGGCCAGCGGCGGCGAGCTCTGGGTGCGCGGCACGACGCTCGTGCCCGGCACGGTCCAGGCGCCCGGCACCTCGGGTCAGCCGATCGACCTCCTGGGCGGCTCGTCGACCACCTTCACCGAGCCGGCGCAGTTCTTCTCCGACGGCGGAGCGCCCGTCTATCACGAGGGCGAGAACATGCTGTTCTTCGCGCTCGGCCATCCGGGCGACGCCGTGGTGATGTTCGTGTCGGTGCAGAGCGGCTGCGCGCCGCTGTCCAAGCTGCAGGGCGTGCTCGGCCTCGCGCCCACGCTGCTCATCGGCCCGATCCCGCTCGGCGTGGCGGGCGCGCTGGGATCCGTCCAGCTGCCGGCGATCGCCCCGCAACTCCCGGCCGCCTTCGACAGCCTGCTCGTGCTGGCGCAAACCCTCGAGATGACGCCGAGCGGGCCGACCCTGGGACCTTCGCGCTCGATCCTGCTGCTGGACGCGGCGATCCCGTGACGCGCTGATCGCAGCGGCGCGGCCACCTCACTCGCGAGCCAGGAACTCCTCGATCTTCGCCCTGGCGATCTGCGTCGCGAAGCCGCCCCAGTTCACGTCGAAGGAGTGGTCGCTCGCCGCGAGCAGGCAGGTCTCGTGCGGCACGCCGGCGCGCGCGAGGGCCTCGTCGAGCAGCCGCGCGTGGTCGGCGGACACGAGGCGGTCGCTCGCCCCGAGCAGCGTGAGCGTGGGCGGCGAATCCGCGCCGACGTGGCTCAGCGGCGAGAGCAGCTCGTAGCGCTCGGGCACCTGTTCGGGCGTGCCGCCGACGTACTGCTCGAGCAGCGGGCGCACGTAGTCGGCGCTCGCGCAGCTGCGCCAGAGCAGCGCGAGATCGACCGGCCCGTAGAGGTTGATCACCGAGCGCACCGCGACCGGCGGCACGTCCGTGGACGGCGGCAGGCGCGGATCGCCGGTCGTGTAGGCGGCGAGCAGCGCCAGGTTCGCTCCCGCCGACGCGCCCATGAGGCTGATGCGCGCGGGATCGACGTGGTACTCGGCGGCGTGCGCCGCGACCCAGCCGAGCGCGGCCTTCACGTCGCCGACCTCGTCGAGCCAGCGCACCGGCGGCGGCAGGCGGTACTCGACGTCGAAGACCTCGTAGCCGCGCGCGGCCAGCCAGCGGTCCCAGTCGGGCGTCATGCTCCGCGCGCCGTGCGTCCAGGCGCCGCCGTGCAGGACGAGCACCGCCGGGCGCAGCGGCCCCTCGGCGGGCAGGCCGGTGCGCCACGCGTCGAGCACGAGCGGCGTGCCGTCGGCCGCCGTGCCGTAGACGACGCCGAGCTCGGGCCGCGGCGAGCCGAGGTTGAGCCGCGCCGCGTTGGCCAGGTAGTCAGCCAGCGAGAGCCGCACGTCGCACGCGGCCGCCGTGCGCCAGATCGCGACCGTCGGGGCCAGCGCCATGCTGGCCGTGAGCGCGACGCCGAAGCCGCAGATCCACGCCGACAGCCGAGCGCCACCGCGCCGCGTGACCGTCGCCGTCGCGGCGGCCACGAGCATCGGCGCGAGGAAGTGCAGCGGATACGAGAGGCCGATCGCGCCCACGAAGCCCGGGCCGTCCCAGCGGACGGGCGACAGCATGCAGTGCGCGAGGTAGAGCGTGCTCAGCGCGAGCGACGCCACGATGACGAGCAGCACCCAGCCGCGCAGGCCGAGCAGGCCGCGCGGTCCCCAGCTCCGTTTCGTCTCTGCAGGCGACATCCGTGCATGCACTCCCGCCGATGCACGGCAGGATAGTCGCCGCGAGCCGCCAGCCGGCGCTTGCTCCGCGAGTGCGAGCGCGGTAAGCCGGGGCGACCTCTCGGGAGAGCGCGATGAAGCTGACGGAGCTCACCTTCTTCCTGCTGCGCGTCGTGTCGGGCCTGCTCTTCTGCCAGGCGGGGAGCGTCAAGCTCTTCGGCTGGTTCGGCGGCATGCCTCCCGGCACCGAGATGACCATGCAGCTCCACATCGGCGCCGTCCTCGAGGTCTTCGGCGGCATCGCGATCATGCTCGGGCTCTTCACGCGGCCGGTCGCCTTCATCCTGTCGGGCGAGATGGCCGTGGCCTACTTCCAGTTCCACCAGCCGAACGGCGTCTGGCCGGTGCAGAACCACGGCGGAGAGGCCGTGCTCTTCTGCTTCATCTTCCTGTACATGGCGGCGCACGGCGGCGGCGCGCTCAGCGTCGACGCGGCGAGGAAGGGCGGCCGCGTCACCTAGGCGGCGGCGCGCCCCGGGCGGCTACGGGCCCTCGTGCAGGCAGAGCACGTTGCCGTCGGGGTCCTTGAACCACGCGGCGCGGTGATCGCCCATCGTGGCCACGCCCTCGACGGTCTTCAGCCCCGGGAGGTCGTACTCCTCGAAGCTCACGTCCTTGCGGCGGAGCTCGGCCATCTCGGCCGCCAGGTCGGCGACCTCGAAGGTCGCCGCGGTGTTGTCGGACTTCTGGTCCGACTCCGACTCGAAGAGCTGGAGGCTCGTGCCCTCGCCGGCGCCGAACGCGAGGTGGCCCTCCTTGACCGAGCCGGAGAGCAGCCGCAGCCCGAGGCGGCTCGCGTAGAAGGACTGAGCACGCTCGAGGTCGCGCACGGGGAGGGTGGCGGTGACGGGCGAAGCCGAGAGCATGGAGGCCATCCGCGGGAGCGGCGGCGGGGCTGCAACTGACGGGCCAGCCCTGCCCCACCGCGCCGGCCGACGGCCGGCTCCGGCGCGGGGGCCCGAGCGCATCCTTTCAGCGCCGGCAGAGAAGTTGTGGAAGTTTCCTGCGGCGCCTCACACAGCAACGACGGGGCTCGTGAGCCGCCGGACCTGCCGCAGGCTCGGCGGGTCGAACGCGAGGTGCCGACATGAAGCGCATCCTGGTCGTGGAGGACGAGGAGGAAGTCGCCGGGCTGCTCAAGGCGCGGCTGGAGTCGAACGGCTACGAGGTGCGCCTCGCCGACCGCGGCCGCGACGCGCTCGAGGCGGCCCGAGCGGATCGGCCCGACCTCGTCGTGCTCGACCTCATGCTCCCCGACATGGACGGCTACGCGGTGAGCGAGCAGCTCCGCGAGCGCTACAGCTCCCGCGCGCTGCCCATCCTCATGCTCACGGCCCGGTACCAGCCGCGCGACAAGCTCCTCGGATTCGGGATGGGCGCCGACGCCTTCATGACCAAGCCCTTCAACCCGCGCGAGCTGCTCAGCACGATCGCGGAGCTGCTGGCCCATGCCGAGGGCGGCTGAGGCCCATCCGGCCGCGCGGCGCGCCGCGCTCGTCGGCGTGCTCGTGGTCCTCATCGCGCTGATCGGCGTGGGTGACTACTGGACCGGCACGCAGATCGACTTCTCGATCTTCTTCGTGATCCCCATCGCGATCGGCGCCTGGTTCATCGGCGCCGGGGCGAGCTACCTCCTCGCCGCGCTGAGCGCCCTCGCCTGGCTGCTGGCCGATCTCCATGGCGGCGTCCACTACAGCAGCCCGACCATTCCCTACTGGAACGCAGTGGTCGGCGTGTCGTTCTTCGTGATCATCGCGGCCACGCTCGCGGCGCGCCGTCAGGCCGAGCGCCGCATCCTCGAGCTCATGCAGGTCAAGTCGGAGTTCACGGCGATGGTCTCGCACGAGCTGCGCACGCCGCTGACCTGCATCAAGGAGGGCATCGACATCGTCGCGGACGGGAGCAGCGGGCCGCTCAACCCGCGGCAGCGTGAGCACCTCGAGACGGCCCAGCGCAACGTCGATCGCCTCGCGCGTCTGGTCAATGCCGTCCTCGACTACCAGTCGCTCGAGTCGCGCCGGGGCGTGCTCCAGCTCCAGGGCTGCGATCTCAACCGCCTCGTGGCCCAGGCCGCCGAGGCCTTCGCGCTGCCCGCCGCCAGGCGTCACGTGCAGCTCGTGCGGCGCCTGGCTCCCGGCCTGCCCGCGGTGCCCTGCGACCCGGACATGATCATGCAGGTGCTGAGCAACCTGCTCGGCAACGCGCTCAAATTCTCCGACGAGCAGAAGCAGGTCGTGCTGCGCACCGAGCTCACCGGCGAGGGCGTGCGCGTGTCGGTGCAGGACGAGGGGCCGGGCATCCCGGCCGAGCACCTGACCAAGCTCTTCCAGGGCTTCTCGCGGATCCCCCAGCCCGGCCGCCGGAAGACCGAGGGCACCGGGCTGGGCCTGGCGATCGCGTGGCACATCGTCGAGCTGCACGGAGGCCGCCTGGGCGTCGAGTCGCTGCCGGGAGCCGGCTCGACCTTCGACTTCACGCTGCCGCTCGTGGCCGACGTCACCGCGGCGTCGGCCGCGCCGCGCCCACCGGCGCACGGGGCCGCGCGCCTCGTCCGCTGACCGGCCGGGCTCAGCGCAGCGCGAGCACCATCGCGGTCGCCCCCGCGCAGCACGAGCCGGCGAACTGGCTCGAGCGCTGCACCGCGGGCGGCGCCGCGTCGCGCGGCTGAGCCACGAAGCCGAGGCGGGCGAAGAAGCGAGCGGCGTCGGTCGTGAGGAGGTGGACCTGAGCGAGGCGGCGGCTGCGGGCGCAGGCGATGCGGTCGGCGGCGAGCGCCGAGCCCAGGCCGGCCCCGCGCTCGTCGCCCGCCACCGCGACGGAGCGCAGCAGTCCCGCGTCGCCGTGCAGCTCGAGGCCGGCCGCGCCGACGATCCGCTCGCCGCGGACGGCAACGACGAAGCCCTCGAGGCCGGCCTCCGAGACGTCGTCCGCCGGCAGGCCGGCCGCGGCGAGCAGCGCGCGCACCGCGGCGAGATCGCCGACCCGCGCGGGGCGCAGCAGCGCCGGTCGTGCCGCCCGCCCCCACCCGCGCTCGTCGAGCAGCGCGACGACGCGCGCCCGGACCTCGTCGCGAATCGTGCGCACGGACTCCAGGCCCTGGTCGCGCGGATCGCGCAGCGGCCAGTCGCGGCGCTCGAGGCCGGGCACCGCTGGACAGTCTTCGCCGCAGCCCATGGTCACGAGCAGGACCGCTCCGCGCGCCAGCTCCGACGTGAGCCGCCGCGGCACCGCGCCCGACAGGTCGAGGCCCGCCTCGCGCATGGCCTGCACGACCACCGGGTGCACGGCCGTCGCCGGCTGTGTCCCGGCGCTCGCTGCCCGCGCGCGCCTGGGGTCGGCCTCCGCGTCGAAGAAGGCCGCCGCCATCTGCGAGCGCCCGGCGTTGTGCACGCAGGCGAAGAGCACGACGGCGGGCGCCGCGCGCTCGCCGCTCCCGGCCGAAGCGCTCACGGCCGCTCGTGCGCGACCGGCGCGCCCAGCGCCTGGCGGTCGACGAGGACGGCGGCCGCGGCTCCGGCGATCTGCGCCAGCACGAAGAGCGGC
>Ga0111538_10012093_pt1 | contig 11410 bp, 9 predicted proteins | sample SoiMethybrSBSTD1_FD_79669 | JGI IMG/M metagenome (GOLD analysis project Ga0111538, IMG submission 79669) | Bulk soil microbial communities from a Populus tree surrounding site in Tennessee, USA - Soil MetaG P. TD hybrid SBSTD1 (version 2)... | ecosystem: Environmental > Terrestrial > Soil > Tree... | reverse complement strand
GCACCATGCCCTCGGCGGCCGCCTCGCGGGCCACCTGTGCGTGGGCCTTCAAGTCGGGCGCGTCCGAGTGCGGCGTGCCGAGGAACGCGGGCGAGCGCTTGACGAGCTCGAGCACCTTCGCGACGTTCCGGTCGAGGACCTCTTCCTTGAGCTGGCCGCTCGCGAGCGCATCCTGGATCGCCTTGCGCTGGTTCGGATTGCCGGGCATCAGCAGCTCGTTGCCGGCGTTCATCTGCGCGACCGCATCGCGGCCGCCGAACCAGTCGGTCATCACGAGACCGTCGTAGCCCCAGTCCTTGCGCAGCACTCCCTGGAGCAGCTCCGGGCTCTCCGAGGTGTACGTCCCGTTGAGCTTGTTGTAGGACGACATGATCGTCCAGGGCTTGCCCTCGCTCACCAGGATCTCGAAGCCGCGCAGGTAGAGCTCGCGCAGCGCCCGCTGGCCGGCCTTGACGTCGATCGTGTTGCGGTTCCACTCGTGGTCGTTCGCGACGAAGTGCTTGGCCGAGGTCCCGACGCCCTGCGACTGCACGCCTCGGATCATGGCCGCCGCCAGCTTGCCCGAGACCACGGGGTCTTCGGAGTAGTACTCGAAGTTGCGGCCGCCGAGGGGGTTCCTGTGCGTGTTGAGCGCGGGCCCGAGCAGCACGTCGACGCCGTACTCCTTCACCTCGTTCCCCATCGCGCGGCCGACGCGCTCGACGAGGTCGACGTCCCACGACGACGCCAGCAGCGTCTCGATCGGGAAGGCGGTGCAGTAGTAGGTCTTCGTGGAGTCGGCGCCGCGCTTCGGCTGGATCCGCAGGCCGGCCGGGCCGTCGGCGACGACGACGGCAGGGATCCCGAGCCTGGGGATCGCGTAGGTCGTGCCCGCCGCGCCAGGCACGCCCCGCTGCGTATCCCCCACCGCGGGCCCTTGCTGCGCGGGCGGCTGCTGCGCGGGCGGCTGGCCCGGCAGGCGCATGCCGGTGCCCGTCACGAGTGCGGCCTTCTCTTCCTTCGTCATCGCCGCGATCACGTCCTTGTCGGGGCTCTTGCCGAGCTGCGGGTCGGCGGCGTGACCGAAAGGTGCGCTCATCGCGACGAGGGCTGCCGCGAGCGGCAGGAATCGGGTGCGCCTATCCATCATGATGCTCCTCCATCGGGCGCAGAAAGCTACCACGAGGCGGCCCGGACCGAGGCGGGCTACGAGCGGCGGCGCAGCTCGTCGAGCATGCGGCGGATGTCGCGCACGCCCTTCCACGCGACGTAGACGGTGAGCGTCGAGTACCAGACGAGGCAGGCCCAGGCCAGCAGCCACCAGAAGGCGCGCGCCAGGCTCATGCGGCCTCCTGTGTGAGCGACCCCACGACCATCGCCAGCGCCGCGCCGACGTACGCCAGGATCCCCGACCAGTACGGGCCGATGCCGGCGCTCACCGAAGGTGCCACCTGCTGCAGGACCAGGTAGGCGATCGGGAAGGCCGCGCCCACCACGATCGCGGCGGCCGCCCCACGGGGCGTGGCGCGGCGCCAGTAGCAGCACGCCACCAGCAGCGTCGACATGCTGGCGAGGTAGATCGCGGCGGTGACGCCCAGGTAGGTCCAGAGGTCGCTTCCGAGCGGGTACCAGAGCCCATAAAAGAGGAGGAAGACGCCGATCGCTGCGACCAGCAGCCGATTGAGCAGCAGCCCCTTCCGCTCGGTCCAGCCCGGGCGGCGCCAGGGTGCGATGACGTCGTTGTAGATCACGCTCGTCCACGTGAGCATGTAGCTCGAGTCGGTGGACATGTCGGCGGCGAGCATGGCCGCGATCAGGAGCCCCATGAGACCGACGGGCAGGAAGCCCGCGAGCCACGTCGGCATGGCGCTCAGGCTCGTGACGCCCGGCGCGCCTGCGCCGAGCGCGTGCAGCGCCGCGATGCCCCAGAGCCCCGGGATCAGGAAGCGGCAGACGAAGAAAAACGCCGTCCCCACGTAGATCCGCCGCCCGGTGCTCGCGTCCTTGGCCGCCATCACCCGCTGGAGCATGGTCTGCCAGGTGAGCACCGTGCCCAGGGTGAAGAAGGCATTGAAGAACAGGTAGGGCCAGCCCATCTCCGGGTTCGCGAGAGGGTTGAACCCGCCGGCTCCGAGCTTCGCCTCCACGGTCTGCGCGAGCGCGGCGAAGCCGACCTTCGCCAGCAGCAGCCAGGTCACGACCACGAGCCCGACGCTCATCACGACGAACTGCAGGAAGTCGGTGACGAGCACGGACAGCATGCCGCCGACAATCGTGTAGACCGCGACCATCAGCAGGAGCGCGGACATCGTCAGCTCGAGCCGGTGGGAGGCCGCCCAGCTTTCTCCGCCCGCCGCGGTCGCACCCAGGCCCACGACGGTCATCAGGAACTCGCCGCCCATCCGCAGGAAGACGCCCATGTTGAGCAGGCCGCCCAGCACGATCACGACGCCGGAGGCGCGCCGCACCCCCGCGCCGAAGCGCCGCTCGAACAGCTCGGGCAGCGTCATCACGCCCGCCTCGCGGAGCGGCTTTACGCAGAAGCCCGTCCAGCCGACCACGAACATCGAGACCGCCATCAGGATTCCCGGCACCGAGCCCGAGAAGCCGTAGCGGTAGCCGCTCTCGGCCGCGTACATGCAGGTCACGATCCCGAACTCCGTCGCTGCGAGCGACGCGATCCCCAGGTGCACGTCCATCTCGCGCCCGGCGAGCAGGAAGTCCTCGACCTTGCCCACGTACCGGCGCACCGCGAAGCCAGCGGCCATCGTCGCGAGCAGATAGAGCCCGACGATGCCGCCGTCGATCCAGCCGAAGTGGCTCAAGCCGGCCTCAGGCGCACCACTCGAGCGCCGCGGCCAGGTAGGTCTCGGCCGTGCGCAGCACCGAGCGCAGCTCCACGTACTCGTTCGCGTTGTGGCTGCCCGCGCCCTTCGGGCCGAAGAGCAGGGTCGGCATCCCGAAACGCTGGTGGATGAAGGCGTCGCACGGCCACTGCGAGGCGGCGACCTTCGCCGGCTCGCCGACGATCCCCCGCGCGGCGCCCAGCAGGCACACCGTCCACGGGTGGTCGGCCGGCTGCTCGTGCCCGTGGAGCGGCGGGTCGAGCACTCGCGCGAAGCGCAGGGGCCAGCGGCGGAAGAACGCGTCGGACCCGGAGAAGTCCGCGAGCGACGCCTCGACCGCGCGCAGCACCGCCTCGACGTCCTCGCCCGGCAGGAACTGGAAGTACGCGCGGACGCGCGCGAGCATCGGGACGCTCCACGGCACCTCGCGGTCGAAGGTGTTCGCCTCGACCGCGAGCACCTGGACGGGCGCCGGATCCGGGAAGTCGGCGTACGGCCCGTGGCTTCGCTCGACGCGCTTCCTGCGAGCGGCCCAGGCGTCGATCCAGCCCAGCACGCGGCCGATCGGCACGGCGGGGCTCACGACCTCCTCGCGGGAGAAGTAGCCCATCGGGTCCCCCGCCTCGCAGATCACGTCGAAGACCGCGCCGCCGCGCGTGGCGCGGATCACCTCGTAGTTCGTGCCTTCGGCGACGGCGCAGGCGTCGGCCTGGTCGCCGCGCAGCCGCCCCGCGAGGGTTCCGCCGCCGCCGCCGAACTCCTCGTCCACGATCGACTCGCAGACGAGGTCGCCGCGCAGCCGCGCGCCTGCGCGCTCGAGCGCGGCCGCCACCGCGAACTGCGCGACGAGCCCGCCCTTCATGTCCCAGCTCCCCCGGCCGTAGAGCCTGCCGCCGCTGACGGCGCCCGAGAACGGGCTGCCGTGCTTCCAGGGCACGCGGCCCGGAGGAACGGTGTCGATGTGCCCGCTCAGCAGCAGGCTGCGGCCGCCGCCCGTCCCCGTCGTGCGCGAGACCAGGTTGCGCCGGCCGCGGTAGCGGCGGTCCTTGCGCGCCAGCTCGTGCTTCGAGCGCTCGAGGAACGCGGTGTCGTACGTCTCGACCGGCACGCGCTTGCGCTTCAGCCAGGCCTCGAGCACGCGCTGGGCCGCGGTCTCGTTGCCGTCCGGAGGCACCGCGACGCTGTCCGTGCGCACGAGCGCCCGCAACAGCGAGACGAGCTCGCCGTGGAACGGCCGCAGCAGCCGCCGCGCGTCGCGGACGGCACTCACGCCGCGACTCCCGTGAGGCCCTCGAGCGCGGGGCCGAAGCGAACGCCGAGCGGCGCCAGGAACGAGCGCAGGCGCGCCCATCCCACGCCGTCCGGGATCGTGTGCGGCGAGGCGACGGCGTACGCGGCCAGGCACACGCCCAGGTCGAGCGCGCTCTCCACGGATCGCTCGTCCAGCGGGCGGCCCGAAGCCGGGAAGAGCGGCAGACCCGCCGCGAGGCCCGTGACGAGCCCGCCGAGCACGGCGTCGCCTGCGCCGGCGGTGCTGGCGACCGGCACGTGCAGCGCGGGAACGTGAAGGGTCTCGTGCCCGTCCCAGCCGAAAGCGCCCGCGCTGCCGGCCGTCACCACGAGACGCCCGGCGGCCGGGAGGAGCGACCCAAAGAAAGAAGAGACCTCGCCGGGCACGAACGGGCGGCCCGCGAACGCGCCGGCCTCGTCCTGGTTCAGCGCAACGAGGTCCGCGAGGCCGAGGAGCTCCCGTCCGTCCGCGGTACGCAGCTCCGCCGAGCTGGCCGCCGCCACCGCGAAGGCGCCGCGCTCGCGGCCCAGCTCCAGCAGCCGGCGGCGCGCGGCCAGCGGCGCTTCCGGAGCGGCGAGCACGATCGTGCGCTCGTCGACGAAGTCGGCCACGGGGTCGACGTCCGTGGGCCGCAGGCCCGAGGCCGCGGAGTCGCTCGTCGTGATGTTGCCGCCCGAGCCGTCGGGATACTGGAAGCAGACCGAGAGCAGCGTCGGCTCGCCCGCCGCCTGCTGCACGAAGCGCGTGTCCATCCCTGCCGCGGTCATCTCCCGGACGAGCCGCTCGCCTTCCGCGTCCTGGCCCACGCGGCCCACGGGCAGCACGTGGAATGGCGCTCCGGCCGGCCTGGCTCCCAGCAGCACCGACGGATAGTGCGCGACGATGTGCAGCTTGCAGTAGTCGCGCACGTCGAGCCGCCGCGCCATCCGGCTCTCGTTGCGTCCGAGGTCGTGCGCGCCGTCGAGCGCGAAGAACAGCCCCGTCCCGATGCCGCCCACGCCCACGAGGCGCGCCGCCTTCACAAGAGCTCCCACTCGGGGTGCTCGCTCACCGGGTGGCGGGCCGTCTCGAGCGTCGCCGTGATGAGCGCGTCGGGGTGGCGCTGCAGCAGCGTGATCGGGTACTCGGGCACGGGCTCGGAGAAGAGCGCGACGCGCAGCGCCGTCTGCTTCCAGGCTCCCGTGTCGCTGAACAGGCGCACCTGGCGCGCCGACAGGCACTCGCGCATCCCGAGCGTCACCGACATCGGCGGCACGAGCTGGTAGGCCGAGCCGAAGGTGCGCTGCGCCAGCGCCAGGATCGTGTCCAGGTTGTTCTCCTGGATCCGGATCGTGGAGCGCTCGAGCTCCTCCAGGCTGACGTGCGCGTACGGGTGCCGGCGCGCCTGGTTGTACGCGACGTGGCCGTCCTGGCCCCAGCCTCCGAGCGCGAGGTCGATCGGCGCCGCCTCGATCGCGGCGCGCACGCTCTCGATCGTCGCGGGCAGCAGCCAGTGGCGTTGCGGCTCGGGCACCTGGAGCCGGTCGGCGACCCCGCCGTAGAAGCGGCGCTCCATGAAGGACCGGAAGTTGTACGGGTGCAGGCGCGGCAGCGGCTGCCCCTGCCAGTCGAGGCACTCGTCCATGTGGAAGACGTGGAGCCGCGCGAGCGAGACGCCGCGACGGTTCACCTCCTCGGTCCAGGGCGCGTACCAGGAAGCCGGGCCGCACGGGACGATCACCCGCGTCTCCTGGCCGGCGCGGTTGCGCCCGTCGATCAGGTCGACGAGCTCGCGCGCCATGAGCCGGCCCATCTCGGCGCCGTCCCGGACGATGCGCAGCGGCACGCGGCGATTCGGGTGCTGCTCGAGCTCCTCGGCGGGAACGCGGCACCACTCGACGAGGTCGCGCGTCCTCACGCTGTCGCCCATCAGAGCTCGCGAGCGCCATTGTTATACTCCCCCCGACGGCGGGGCAAGGGGAGAGGCGGTCGTGAAGCACATCGGGATCGTCGCGTGCAGCGCCGAGGGCGCCGCGCTCTGCTACCAGACGATCTGCCGCGAGGCGCTCGCCACGGTCGGCAAGAACGACCACCCGCGCATCACGCTCGACTCGATCGCGATGGCCGGCTGGATCCCCGCGTTCGACGCCCGGGACTACGCGGGGGTCGCGCGCATCATGCTCGACTCCGCGCGGCTGCTCGCCAGGGCCGGCGCGGACTTCGCGATCTGCCCCGACAACTCGGCCCACCTCGCGTGGGAGCCGCTCCAGGCGGAGACGCCGATCCCGTGGCTGCACATCGCGACCGTGCTCGGCGAGGAGGCCGTGCGCCGCGGCTTCCGCCGCGTCGGCGTCCTCGGCACGCGCTACACGATGGGCGGGCCCGTCTACGCGCAGGCCCTCGGCAGGCTCGGGATCGCCACGCTCGTGCCCGAGGCCGACGACTTCGCGATGGTCGATCGCGTGATCTTCGCGGAGCTGGTCGACGGCGTGTTCAGCGACGCCTCGCGCCAGGCCTACTACGCCGCGATCCGCCGGCTGGCCGAGCGCGGCTGCGACGCGGTGGCGCTGGCCTGCACCGAGATCCCGCTGCTCGTACGGCCCGAGGAGTCTCCGCTGCCGACGCTCGACTCGACGCGGCTGCTCGCCCGCGCGGCGCTGGCCGAGGCGACGCGGCCCTAGCGACGTTCAATCCGGCCGCTCTCAGGGCTCGTGTGTCCCCCTTGCGGGTCTCTTGGGGCGAGGCGGCCCCTCACTGTGACGGGACCCGACGCTCGAATTGAGCACCGGCCGCGAGCCGCAGAGTATGTCAAATAGTATTCGCTCCGGATGCACAGCGCTTTCGGTCGCACATCGCGCGCAGGTGTGTCTATAATCGAGCTAGCTTTCAGCACCATCCCTTTCGTCATCCATCATCTGTCGTTCGCCAGGAGGATTGACTTTGCCGATCCAGCGTCAGCGGTCTCTGGGCGCCGAGGTCCAGACAATCAGAAGGTCCCTCACTGCCGTCGTGCGCGCGCTCGCCCGCCTGGGGCCGGCGCTCGAGGCCGACGCGCGCGCGCTGAAGGGCGCCGTGCGGCCCCGCCGCAAGCTGCGCCTGACGCCGGCGCGACGCGCCCAGCTCGAGCTGCAGGGCCAGTACATCGGGCACATGCGCATGCTGCCGTCGAAGCAGCAGGCCGCCGTCAAGGCGATGCGCGTGAAGAAGGGGATCCGGCCCGCGATCGCGCTCGCCAAGAAGCTGGGCAACCACTGACGGCCTGAGGCCTTCAGGCGGTGTGCGGCCGCTTCAACCAGACCGCCTCCGGCGAGGAGATCGCGGAGGCTCTCGGGCTCCACGAGACGCCCGAACTCGCGCCCCGCTACAACATCGCCCCGACGCAGCCGGTGCCGGTCGTGCTGGTCGAGCCGGGCTCGGCGCGTCGGGTGCTGGTCGAGCGCAAGTGGGGCCTCGTGCCGCACGACGCGCTCGGCAAGGAGCGCGGCTTCATCAACGCCCGCGCCGAGACCGCCGCCTCCAAGCCGGCCTTCAGCGAGGCCTTCGCCGCGCGGCGCTGCCTCGTCCCCGCCACGGGGTTCTACGAGTGGCAGCAGGTCGATCCGAAACGGCGCCAGCCCTGGCTGATCCGGCTCGAGTCGGGCGCTCCCTTCGCCTTCGCCGGCCTCTGGGAGCCTGCGGCCGGGGCCATCCCCGGAGCGCCGCCCACCTTCACGATTCTGACGACGCAGCCGAACGAGCTCACGCGCACGGTCCACGACCGCATGCCCGTGATCCTCGCACCCGGCAGCTACGCGCGCTGGCTCGACCCGACGCTGCGCGAGCTCGACGAGCTGCGCGCGCTGCTCGCGCCATTCCCCGCCGGCTCGATGACGGCCTACCCCGTGAGCACGCACGTCAACAACGCCGCCTTCGACGATCCGGCCTGCCTCGCGCCGGCCTGAGGTAATCTGCGGCCATGCCCGCCCGCGCCCGTCGCTCCCGCGTCTCCCCGCGCGTTCGCGTGAAGACACCGCCGCTGCTGTTCGAGAAGACCCAGGCCCTCTTCGAGCGCGCGCAGAAGCAGATCCAGGGGACGCTGCTCTCGTACTGGACCTCCACGAGCGGCTCGGTCTGCGACAACGACGTGATGGCGCTCTCGGCGATCCTGGAGGCGCGCGGGCCGCAGGAGCGGGTCGCGCTGCTCGTGAAGTCGGACGGCGGCAGCGGGATGGCCGCGCTGCGGCTCGTGCACCTGCTGCGCCGCTACGCTAAGCGCCTGACCGTGATCGCGCCGCTCAACTGCGCCTCGGCGGCGACGATGCTGGCGCTCGGGGCCGACACGATCCAGATGGGCCCGCTCTCCTACCTGACTGCCGTCGACACCTCACTCGAGCACGACCTCTCGCCGCTGGACCACACCAACCAGCTGGTGCCCGTGAGCAACGACGAGGTCGACCGCGTGATCCGGCTCTGGCGCGAGATCGTGCGGCGAGGCGACGGCGTCAACCCGTACCAGGAGCTCTACAAGTACGTCCACCCGCTGGTGATCGGCGCGCTCGACCGCGCGAGCAGCCTGTCGCTCATGCTGTGCCGCGAGATCCTCGGCTACCACATGAAGGACTCGCGCAAGGCCGAGCGCATCGCACGGCGGCTCAACTCCTCCTACCCCGCTCACCAGTACCCGATCACGAGCCGCGAGGCGCGCCGACTCGGGCTCAAGGTGCAGGAGATCCCGGCCGCGCTCGACAGCCTGCTCCAGCAGCTCAACCTGCTGTACTCGGAGATGGGCCAGCGCGCGATCACCGACTACGACGAGGAGAACCACCACGACAACGAGATCACGAACATCCTCGAGGGCGCGGGCGCGCAGGTCTTCTACCAGGTCGAGAAGGACTGGCACTACCGCAAGGAAGAGCGGCGCTGGGTGGCGATGAACGACGTCTCGTCCTGGTTCCGCTGCCGCAAGAAGGACGGCCGCATGGTCAAGGACAAGCTGCACATCCGCTAGCCGTCCCGCTAGTTCCCGAGATCGAGCCCCTCGAACAGCAGGATCCGGCTCTCGTGCCGGACGACGCCGTAGACGAGCCGCGCGTCGTCCGGCGTCCAGGCGAGGCCACGCACGCCCATGAACGGGTCCAGCAGCAGCACCGACCGCCCCGTCCCCTTCTGCAGGTCCGCGAGCAGGATCTCCCCCTTCACGATGCCCGGCGAGCGCCCGACCGCCAGCTGGCGGCCGTCCCACGAGAACGCCAGCGTGTCCACGGTGCCGACCGGCACTGCCACGTTCGGAAGCCGCGCCGCGCCCCGGCTGTCCGTGAGCCGAACCGTCTGGACGCCGCTCGACGGCAGCGAGGTGAAGTACGCGATGTCGTCGGCCACCGGCGACCAGGCCGGGCACCGGCCGCTCACTCCCGGGATCTGCGCCGGCGTGCCGCCCTCGGCCGGAATGATCCAGAGACCCGGCTGATGGCTCGCGCCCTCGGCCGCGTAGAGCAGCCGGCGGCCGTCGGCCGACCAGCTGGCGCGGTCCAGCACGTCCACCGCGATCACTGGAGCGGGCGGCCCGCCGCCGGTTGGCACCAGCCAGAGCCCTCGGCGCCCGCCGCGCGTCGAGACGAAGGCGACCCGGCTCCCGTCGGGCGAGATCGCCGGCAGCGAGTCGCTGTCCGGATCCGAGGTGAGCGGCCGGGCGTTGCTGCCGTCGGCCTCGCTCACCCAGATGTCGCGCGTGCCGTTGCGCGCGGACACGAACGCCAGCATGCCGCTCCGCGCGACCGAGGGCGACGAGTCGTCGGCGCCCGCGGCAGTGAGCTCGAGCCCGAGCCCGGTTGCCGCCTGCCGCAGGTCGAGCGAGCGGAGCGACCCGTTGCTGGTCCGCGCCTCGCACACGAGGCGACGGCCGTCGCGCGAGAGGTGCGGCGCGAGGTAGTCCCCGGCGCCGCTCGTGAGGCGGCGTTCCCGCCCGCCGTGGAGCGGGCGCCACCAGAGGTTGAGCGCGCCGCCCTCCTGATCGCCCGCGTAGATCAGGGCGCGGCCGTCCGGCGTGGGCAAGGGCGACTGCGCGATGCCCTGGGTCGTCACCACCGGCTCGGCCTCCCCGCCGCCGCTCGGCACGCGCCAGATCTCGGTGGGCGCCTGGTTCATGCCCATCGGCCCGCGGTCGAAGTACACGAACGCTCCGTCGGCCGACCAGGCCGGCTCGTGCGCGTGGATCCCCGGAGCCGCCGGGAACAGCACGCGCTCGTCCGCTCCGTCCGCGCGCGCCACCAGGATCGCGTCACCGCTCGCCGGGTCGGGCCGCATGTAGGCGATCCGGCGGCCGTTGCTGGAATAGCGCAGGCCGCCCGCGCGCTTCACCAGCAGGCGCGGCGGCCCTCCGAGAGGAGCGGGGACGAGCCAGATCCCGCGCTCGGTGCTCGGCGCCGATGGGGGGCCGCCGTAGACGGCGATCGCACTGCCGTCGGGAGAGATCTCCGGCCCCCCCATGGTCGACTGGCTCTGGATCTCGAGGCCGCTCCCAGCCGTCAGGTTCACGCCCGCTCCGCCGCCGACGAACTTCACCCAGAGGTCCGTGCGCCCCTTCTCGGAGGCGAGATAGGCGACGAACTTTCCGTCGCTCGAGATCACGGGACCCGCCTCGCGGCTCGCGCCCCCCGTGAGCGACTGCACGCGCGGCACCGGGGCTGAGGGTGGCCGACGAAGGGCGTAGCCCGCGGCGAACGCCACGAAACCGAGGGCGACGGCGGCGATCCACGGCAGGCGCGACCTGCGAACGGCCGGCGCCGCGACCGCGGTGGACGCGCCCGAAACGTGACCGCTCGCGCGGAGCGCGAAGGCGAGGTCGCTCGCCGACTGGAAGCGCTGCGACTTGTCCTTGACCAGGCAGCGCTCGACGACGCGAGCCAGCCCGAGCGGCGCGTCCGGACGCAGCGAGGCGAGGCTCGGCAGGTCGTCCCGCAGCACCGCTGCGATCAGCTCCTGGGGCGTGTGGCCTGCGAACGCGCGGCGGCCCGTCAGGCACTCCCAGAGCACGCAGCCGAGCGAGAAGAGGTCGCTGCGCGCGTCCACCGCCTCGCTGCGGGCCTGCTCGGGCGACAGGTACCCGAGCGTCCCGAGCACGACTCCGGTCCGCGTCGGCGACGCGAGCGTCGGCGCCTCGGAAGCGTCCTTGTCGAACAGCAGCTCCTTCGCGAGGCCGAAGTCCAGGACCTTGATGCGGCCGTCCCGGGTCAGGAACAGGTTCTCGGGCTTCAGGTCGCGGTGCACGATGCCGCGCTCGTGCGCGGCAGCGAGCGCGTCGGCCACGGCGGCGCCCCACTCCTGCACGCGCTCGAAG